>Ga0265306_10000084_pt1 | contig 34188 bp, 29 predicted proteins | sample Helome_3_FD_192493 | JGI IMG/M metagenome (GOLD analysis project Ga0265306, IMG submission 192493) | Marine sediment microbial communities from subtidal zone of North Sea - Hel_20160420 (Illumina Assembly) | ecosystem: Environmental > Aquatic > Marine > Subtidal zone > Sediment ... | reverse complement strand
TTGGTTACGCCATCGGCAAAGATAATCATCACTATCGCGGAGATCACGACGCCGGTGACGATTGTGCCGGTAATTGATTTTAACGGATTCATGGATGACTCCCGATTATAAATGTTTAGAATACAGGGCTGGGTGTTTATGATTTTACCCCTCGCCACACGCGGCGCAGTATAAGGATTTTCGGTATGGGGTGCAATGAAATCTCCGAGCCGTAATCAGGTGGGCAATGTAAAGCAAAAGTGAGGTTGTATGTGCGGCTTGTTCGGTGCTTTGAGTTTCAACGATAACCCTGTTAGTGCGGACCATGCGCGCAGTATGTCGGCCAGGGTTGCACAACGCGGCCCGGATGACAGCGGCGAATTTTTCGGCGGTCCGGTAATGCTCGGACATCGGCGGCTGGCGATCATCGACCTGTCGCCTGCAGGACATCAGCCGATGCAGGATAGCAGCCAGCGTTACACTATTGTGTTTAACGGGACTATCTACAACTACCCCGAACTACGCGAAATTTTGATTGCGCGGGGTTACCAGTTCAATTCGCACAGCGATACCGAGGTAATCATCAATGCTTATGCCTGCTGGGGTGAGGCCTGCGTGGAGCAGTTGCACGGCATGTTCGCATTTGCGATCTGGGATTCCAGGTCACGCAAGCTTTTTCTGGCGCGTGATCGCATGGGTATCAAGCCGCTCTATTACGCGGTCTCGGAGCAGGGTTTTTACTTCGCCTCGAACCCACAGGCATTGCTTTCTACTGGTCTGTTCGCAACCGATATTGATGCCGTTGGCCTGCATCATCAATTGAGCTTGCACGCGGTGATTCCAGCGCCGCGTACTCTCATCAGGTCGATAAAAAAATGCCGCCCTGCCTACCATATGACGGTAACACCTGATGGTAAATGCGAAGAATCACGCTACTGGTCGCTGCTGGCGAAGCGCCCGGCAGAGCCGATGTCTGCGCAGGAATGGAACGATGCTATTCATGACTCACTGATGCAGGCAGTGAAAAAACGACTCACTATTGCCGACGTTCCCGTCGGTGTACTGCTTTCGGGCGGGCTCGATTCGAGTTTGCTGGTCGCTTTGCTGGCGGAGGCGGGGCAAAGTGATATTCGAACCTACAGCATTGGTTTCGAGGACCAGCCGGAAGAACGCGGCAACGAATTTGAATTTTCCGACCCGGTCGCGGCAAGGTATTCGAGTGACCACCAAAAGTTTCTTATACCCAATGCTGAAGTCTTAACGCGGCTGCCCGAAGCGGTAAAGTCGATGGCGGAACCGATGTTTGGACAGGATGCAGTCGCCTTTTACCTGCTGTCTGAACAGGTTGCCAGGTCGGTCAAAGTGGTGCAGAGCGGGCAGGGCGCCGATGAGGTTTTTGCCGGTTATTTCTGGTATGCACAAATGGCCGCTGCCACTGGAACCGCGCAGGAGCGATTTTCGAACCACTATGTAGATCGTGATCATGCTGAATTTTGCGACACGGTAGCCCCGGCCTACCGGGCTCATGACTACACCGCTGAGCTGATCGAGGAGCAGCTGAATACCGACCAGGCAGACAGTTTTATGGATGCAGTGCTGCGCTTTGATGTCACCACTTTAGTCGTCGATGACCCGGTCAAACGGGTCGATAACATGACCATGGCATGGGGCCTCGAGGCAAGGGTGCCGTTTCTCGATCACCAGCTGGTGGAACTGGCGGCTGCCTGTCCTGCGGAATTGAAACTGAAGCACGAGGGCAAGGGTGTACTCAAGGAAATCGCCCGTGGCCGAATTCCGGATGCGGTGATAGACCGGCCGAAAGGTTACTTTCCAATGCCGGCATTAAAATTTGTGCGCGGCGATTTTTACCAGTTCATGGCGGATACATTAAACAGTCAGCGTAGTCGCGAACGCGGATTGTTTAATCGCAGTTACATCGAGCGATTGCTGGCCGAGCCTGAGCAGCATTTTACGCGCCTGAATGGAAGCAAGCTCTGGCATAGTGCTCTGCTGGAGTACTGGTTACAGCAGCACATTGATAATTAGTCCTGGCTATGATTCGCTGTCGATAGCAGGCATCGGCGGCCTGGTGTTACAGCCGTCATCCTGCTACTGACAGAGAAACCTGATTAAAAGAGCGTTCTCAGGCTTTTAAAGTTGAAAAAAATCGTTATGATAATACCTTAGTGATTTACTTGGTTATTTTTTGAGGTATTGAATGGACGTCCTGGAACGTATTAAGCAGCAAGTCGAAACCCATCCGGTTATCATCTACATGAAAGGCACTCCACAATTGCCTCAGTGTGGCTTTTCCAGCAGGACTGCGGAAGCGCTCAAATCGCTCGAGATCGAGTTTGCCTATGTCAATGTATTGTCTGATCCCGAGATTTTTCAAAACCTGCCACGCTTCGCCGACTGGCCAACATTCCCCCAGGTTTATGTTGATGGGGAATTGATCGGTGGCTGTGATATCACGCTCGAAATGCACGCCTCGGGAGAGTTGGAGAAAGTTGCCAGGTCTGCAGTGGAAAGCAAAGCAGGTTAAGCCAGTTATTGTCGTTAATAAAGCCCCGCACAGGTGGGGCTTTTTTAGTCATGCGCCAACTAAATCGGCGCGCAGGCCTGCTGAACCCGAGCGATAATTTCCGTAGCCGAGAGTGCCGGGTCGAATTCATGGCCATACCAGACGCCTGTCGAAATATTTAGTTGCTTGCCCTGGTCTGTGGTTTGCATTGTGTGTCGCTTAATGCTGTTTATTAATCGATCAAACATTTTCGTATTGAATACTTCCGGGTCCTGGTACGGTACCAGTACCGCAAAGGTGCCTATGTTGAAACGCGCAACCATGTCCATCGGACGCAACGAAAGTTGAATCGAATTGGCGATGGTTTTCAGCGTACCGAGGCGCAATTCGTTGTTGGGTGAACTGACTTCGATCAAACTGACACCGAGCCCGCCACCGCGACTTTTAGAGTGTTCGATCAGAGCCTCGATATGCAATTCAAGCTGAGCCCGGTTAGGCAGACTGGTTTCAGGGTCCTGTAAACTGTATTGCTTGACGCGCAGGAACTGACTGCTAAGGGTGCGCGTGCGTTCGCGCAGTTCGTTTTGCTGAAAAGCGTTTCGCCCGGCACCAAACACTCTTGCGGCGAGCTCAAACTGGTTTGCTGACTTGGAAATGAAATCGTCAACTCCGCGGTCGAATGCAACCACGATGCTCGATGCCGTGTCTTCCGCGGTGAGTAAAACGATGCCGGTATAGCGGTCATTGTTTTCATCCCAGCGGCGAATCAGGTCGGTCATCTCCAGGCCGTTCATACCCGGCATCCAGAAATCGGCAAGCACGACATGGGCACGGCGTTGATTGAGCAGGTACAGGGCTTCGTCTGCCGAAGATGCGGTGCGGATATCAGTGAAGCCCGATTTACCGAGGGCGGATTTAACCACTTCGCGGCTAAACTGCAGGTCATCGACGACTATTATGGAGAGATCTTCTTTGCGCAAAGCTTGGAGTACTTATTATAGTGCGTTCGAGTATAGTGGAAATCCCGGTCTAAGGCTGTACAAATGCAGTTTCATTGACAATCTTGCAAAACAGCATTGCTGTCATCTCGGCATCATATACCGCCGAATGCGCCTCACTCGAGTCCCACTCCATGCCGGCTGACTGGATCGAGCGCGCGAGTACTGTTTGCCCGTATGCCAGGCCGGCAAGCGTCACCGTGTCGAAGGTACTGAATGGATGAAACGGGTTGCGCTTGATGCCAGATCTCGACGCCGCGGCGTTGATGAACTTGAGATCGAAATGCGCGTTATGTCCTACCAGTATCGCCTTGCTACAGGCCTGATTCCTGATGGCTTCGCGTACCGGTTTGAAGATTTTAGGTAACGCCTGCTTTTCCTCTACGGCAAAGCGAAAAGGGTGGTCGACATCGATTCCATTAACTTCCATCGACTTGGGGTCGAGGTTGGCACCTTCGAATGGCGTTACGTGGCAGGAAACGGTTTCGCTGCAATACAGTTGCCCGCGTCCGTCGATATCGATCAATACCGCGGCAATTTGCAACAGGGCATCCGTGGTTTCGTTGAAGCCACCGGTTTCGACGTCGACGACGACTGGTAAATAGCCGCGGAAACGCTGTGACATCAGGGTTGATTCATTCATCATCAACTAGCTTCCAGCGCAGGGTTTCGCCTGCCTTGAACGGGATCAGGCTGGAGTCGGGGTAGGGCAGCGAATCAGGCACTGACCACTCATTTCTCGTGAGTGTGATCGATCCCTGGTTTTGCGGCAGTTCGTAAAAGTGGGCACCGTTACAGCTCATAAAGGTTTCGAAATGGGTAAAGTCGCCGGCCTGTTCAAATGCTTCTGCGTATAGTTCGACGGCGCTGTGGGCAGAGTAAATCCCGGCACAGCCACAGGCGGCTTCTTTAGCATTTTTGCTATGCGGGGCGCTGTCTGTGCCGGCAAAAAATCGGGCTTCACCCACGCAGGCCGCGTCGAGCAACGCCTGGCGATGCCTTTCACGCTTGGCCACTGGCAGGCAATAATGATGTGGCCTGATACCGCCCTGGAAAATCGCGTTCCGATTGATCAGCAGATGATGCGGGGTAATAGTAGCTGCCAGGCAGTCGTCACCCGCGCGCACATATTCCACGGCATCGAGGGTGGTAATATGTTCGAACACGATCCGCAGCCCGGGAAAGTCTCTACGAATTCGTTCAAGGCTCTGATCGATGAAGACTTTCTCACGATCGAAAATATCGACACCTGGTGCAGTCGCCTCTCCGTGCACCTGAAGCACAAGGCGATGCTCTTGCATTGACTCAAACACCCGATCGAGTTTCGCCAGGTCAGTGACCCCGGCATCCGAGTTGGTCGTAGCGCCCGCCGGGTAAAGTTTGGCACCATGGATAAATTCAGATTTGCCGGCGGCCTCGATATCAGTAACAGCTGTGTTATCGGTCAGATACAGCGTCATCAACGGGTTAAAGCGGCTATGCGCGGGTAGCGCCGCGAGAATTCGCTGCCGATAAGCCATGGCATCCGCGCAGCTTCGCACCGGTGGACTCAGGTTAGGCATGATGATCGCGCGACCGAACTGGCGTGCAGTATCACCGACAACTGCCTCCATGAAAGGCGAGTCGCGCAAATGCAGATGCCAGTCATCCGGGGTGATGATGGTGAGTTTATTCATTACAGGTAGATTTCAGATTTATGAAGAATGATATTGGTATTAATTATAATAATAACATCTGAGTGCGGATTTATATGCTGTATAATCCCGCCAATTTACAGCAAAGGCGATGCACGTGGTAGATCAAACCGATATTGATCCTGAAGAAACGCAGGAATGGATAGAATCACTCGATTCGGTGCTCGAACGCGAAGGTCCGCAGAGGGCTCACTTTTTGCTGGAGCGACTGATCGATAAAACTCGACGTTCCGGAGCCTACCTTCCATTTTCGGCGAAAACAGCTTACGTAAACACAATTCCACTCTCGCAACAGCGCCCGATCCCGGGTGATCAGGCGATCGAACACAGTATTCGCTCGGTGATTCGCTGGAATGCCGCGGCGATGGTAGTGCATGCGAATCGCAAATCAAGCGAACTCGGCGGGCATATCGCGAGTTTTGCATCGGCGGCAACGCTTTACGATGTCGGCTTCATGCATTTTTTTCGTGCGCCCAACGAAGAGCACAAGGGAGACCTGGTATTTTTCCAGGGGCACTCCGCACCCGGCGTATATGCGCGGGCTTTTCTCGAAGGTCGGATCAGTGAAGATCAGTTAAAAGCGTTTCGCCAGGAGGCGCTGGATGAAAATGGCCTTTCGTCTTATCCCCATCCCTGGTTGATGCCTAATTTCTGGCAGTTCCCGACCGTATCGATGGGGCTTGGCCCGATCATGGCGATTTACCAGGCGCGATTTATGAAGTACCTCGAGAATCGTGATATCCAGCCGCAACATAATCGCAAGGTCTGGGCTTTCATGGGTGACGGAGAAATGGATGAACCCGAATCACTGGGCGCAATTTCACTCGCTACCCGCGAGAATCTCGATAACCTGGTTTTCGTTATCAACTGTAATCTGCAGCGTCTCGATGGCCCGGTAAGGGGTAATGGCAAGATCATCCAGGAACTCGAAGCGGTATTTCGTGGCGCGGGCTGGAACGTATTAAAAGTCGTCTGGGGCTCGTACTGGGACCATTTGTTAGCCAAGGACAAGGACGGCGTGTTGCAACGACTCATGGAAGAAACCGTCGATGGCGAGTACCAGGCCTGCAAGGCCAAGGGTGGAGCCTATACACGGGAACATTTTTTCGGCAAGTATCCCGAAACCCGGGAAATGGTCGCCGATATGTCCGATGAGGACATCTGGCGTTTGAACCGTGGCGGCCACGACCCGCACAAGGTTTACGCGGCCTATGCCGAAGCGGTTGAAGCCACTGGCAGACCTACCGTCATCCTCGCCAAAACGGTTAAGGGTTACGGTATGGGTGAAGCCGGTGAAGGACAGAACATCACTCATTCGCAAAAGAAAATGGGTGAAGACGCGCTCAAGGCGTTTCGTGATCGCTTCAATATTCCGATCAGCGACGATGATATTGCGGAGGCACCATTCTACAAGTTTGCGGAAGACAGCGTCGAAATGGAATACATGCGCAACAGCCGTGAACAGCTGGGTGGATACATGCCGGTGCGCAGCGATACTGCGGAGCCGCTGATTATCCCCGGGCTCGATATATTTGATGCGTTGTTGAAAGACAGCGGCGATCGTGAATTCTCAACCACCATGGCTTTCGTGCGCATGCTTTCCACGTTGGCACGCGATAAGAACATCGGTAAAAATATCGTTCCAATTGTACCCGACGAAGCCAGAACCTTCGGTATGGAGGGTATGTTTCGTCAACTGGGCATTTACTCGTTCAAGGGACAGTTGTACGAGCCGATGGATTCTGACCAGGTGATGTATTACCGCGAGGATATCAAGGGACAGATTCTTGAAGAAGGCATCAACGAGGCCGGGGCGATGTCTTCGTGGATCGCTGCGGGCTCTGCCTACAGTGCTCACGGGGTCAGCATGATTCCTTTTTATATCTACTACTCGATGTTCGGCTTTCAGCGTATTGGTGACCTGGCCTGGGCTGCCGCCGATATGCAGGTGCGGGGGTTCCTGATGGGTGGAACTGCCGGGCGCACCACGCTGGCCGGCGAAGGCCTGCAGCACCAGGATGGGCATAGCCTGGTTGTCGCCGGTACCATTCCCAATTGCATATCCTACGACCCGACCTTCGCCTACGAACTTGCGGTAATCATCCACAACGGGATGAAGCGGATGTACCAGCTGAAAGAAAATGTTTTCTATTACATTTCGGTAATGAATGAAAATTATCTGCATCCGGCAATGCCCAAGGGTGCGGAAGAGGGCATTATCAAGGGCATTTACTGTCTTGAAGAAGGTGAGGAAAAAGGTCTCAAGGTTCAGCTAATGGGATCGGGTACGATTTTACGCGAGGTTATTGAGGCGGCTAAGCTATTGAAGAAGGATTTCAAGATCAATGCCGATGTGTGGAGCGTGACCAGCATTAACGAACTCGCCCGCGAAGCGCAAAGTTGCGCGCGCTGGAACCAGTTGCATCCGACCAAAAAAGCACGGCAAAGTTATCTCGAAACCTCGCTGCGGGGGCGCAAAGGACCGGTTATTATCTCGACCGACTATATTCGCGCCTATACGGAACAAATACGTGAATTTGTCTGGTCACGTTTCGTCAGCCTGGGTACCGATGGTTTCGGTCGTAGTGATACCCGTGACAACCTGCGCACCTTCTTTGAAGTTAATCGTTATTATATCGTGGTGTCCGCGCTCAAGGCCTTGAGTGATGACGGCGAAATCGAGAGTAAGGTGGTACAGCAGGCAATCAAGAAGTATGGTATCGATCCCGAAAAGCCTGAGCCGACGACGGTTTAGGCGGGCGAGCAGGAGCATCAAAGTGGCAGAAAATCAAACTATAACGCTTCCTGACGTCGGTGACTTTCAGGATATAGAGATTATCGAAATACTGGTCGCAGCAGGCGATATGGTCGAGGCGGAGCAATCGATCATCGTGCTGGAATCAGACAAGGCGACGATGGAAATCCCCAGTCCTAGTGCCGGCACTATTGAAACGATATCAGTTAAGGTCGGTGATAAATTAAATGAGGGTGATCAAATCGCTACCCTCAGTACCAGTGATACTGCGAAAACGACGGCTGACAGCAGCCCCGCCGTGGCGGCTGAAGCAGAGACCGCGACAATCGAAGCCAAACCTGCAACAGAACCTGCAACCGAAGAGGTGACGGCTGCAATGCCTGAAGCTGGTGCCGATGAGCACCGGGGCAACGTCACGCCGGGGAAAAAGCTTAAGCCGCACCCTGGTGCTGAAGCAAGCATGGCGGTGAGTAGCAGTAACAAAACCATTCATGCCAGTCCCTCGATTCGCAGATATGCACGAGAGCTCGGGGTTAACCTGGAGCAGGTCATTGGCAGTGGGCCCAAGGGTCGACTCGTCAAGGCGGATGTCAAGGCCTTCGTCAAATCGGCCATGTCTGGCGGGGCCAGCACTGGCGGCAGCGGTATCAGCGTCAGCAGCCTGCCGGAAGTCGATCATTCGAAGTTCGGTGCAATTGAGACGGTTGCATTGAGTCGAATCCAGAAAATATCGGGAGCGCACCTGCATCGTAGCTGGGTCACGGTACCCCATGTTACGCAGTTCGACGATGCCGACATCACCGAGCTCGAAGCCTTCCGCAAGTCTCTCGCCAAAGAAGCTGAAAAGAAGGCAGTGCGGTTGACGCCGCTGATTTTTTTAATGAAGGCGGTGGTGAGTGCCCTGCGTGAGTTTCCGAACTTTAATGCATCGCTCGATGCGAGTGGTGAAAACCTGATCATGAAAAAGTATTTTCATATCGGTATTGCCGTTGATACGCCTAACGGACTGGTGGTCCCGGTGGTGCGAGACGTCGATCAAAAGGGGCTCTTCGATCTTGCCGCGGAACTGGGTGAACTCTCGGTTCGTGCGCGAGACGGCAAGCTTTCGCCATCCGATATGCAGGGTGGCTGTTTCACTATTTCGAGCCTTGGCGGTATAGGTGGAACCTATTTTACGCCGATCGTAAATGCTCCCGAGGTCGCCATTCTGGGTGTTTCGCGATCAAAAATGCAGCCGGTTTATATCGATGGTGAGTTTGTGCCACGGCTCATCCTGCCGCTGGGATTGTCGTATGATCATCGTGTAATCGATGGCGCCCAGGCGGCACGTTTTACCAATTTCCTAAGCCAGGTAATATCTGATATCAGAAGGGTACTTTTATAATCATGAGCGAAAAAGATCTGTTACTGCCGGACATAGGTGATTTTGACAATGTCGAAGTCATCGAAATTCATGTTGCCGTGGGCGACTCGGTAAAAGTCGAGGACCCATTGTTAACCCTGGAATCGGATAAGGCGACGATGGATATACCGTCTCCTTTCGCCGGAACCATAAAACAGCTGAGCGTTGCGGTTGGAGATAAAATCTCTGAGGGCAGCAAACTCGGTAGCCTGGAAACCGCGGCTGCGAAATCTGCCGCCGCACCCGCGAAATCTGCCGCCGCAGCCGCGAAATCTACCTCCAGGCCCGCCGCCAAAACGGAGCAAAAGGAACCTGAGGTGCCTGCGAGTAGCGCCGATCTGAATACCGAAGTTGTGGTTTTGGGCGCCGGACCGGGAGGTTACACCGCCGCTTTCCGCGCTGCCGATCTGGGCAAGAAAGTTGTGCTGATCGAACGTTATCCATCCCTCGGCGGGGTCTGCCTGAATGTCGGTTGTATCCCCTCGAAGGCTTTGTTGCATACCGCGCAAATCATCAACGAAGCTGAGCACATGAAGGCCAATGGCGTTACTTTCGGCAAGCCCAAGGTTGATCTCAAGGGAATCAACAAGTTCAAGGACAAGGTCGTGGGGAAGCTTACGGGCGGTCTGGCGGGGCTCGCAAAACAACGCAAGGTCACCGTAGTGCATGGTGTCGCGGAGTTTATCGATCAGAACAACATGCTGGTTGATAACAATGGTGAAGCGACGCGGGTAAAGTTCGAACAATGTATTATCGCTGCGGGTTCGCAAGCAACCGAGATCCCGCCGTTTCCCAATGAAGACCCGCGCCTGATGGATTCCACCGACGCGCTCGAGTTAAACAATGTGCCGAAAAAACTGCTGATTGTCGGCGGTGGCATTATCGGACTTGAAATGGCAACCGTTTATGACGCACTGGGCTCCGAAATCACGGTGGTTGAATTCCTCGATAGCCTGATTCCCGGATGCGATAAAGATCTGGTGCGTGGCTTGACCAAGGTGATTTCGAAACGCTACAAGGCCATTCACCTGAAAACCAGGGTTGCCGCAATCAAGGCACAAAAGAATGGGCTGAAGGTGACTTTCGAGGGCGACAAGGCGCCGTCGCCGACCCTGTTCGACAAAGTCCTGGTTGCCGTCGGACGACGTCCTAACGGTCACAGGATCGGTGCCGACAAAGCTGGTGTAAATGTCGATGAGGCCGGCTTCATAGCGGTTGACAGGCAGATGCGCACCAACGTCGCTAATATTTTCGCGATCGGTGACATTGTGGGGAATCCGATGTTGGCGCACAAGGCGACACATGAAGGCAAGGTGGCAGCCGAAGTAATCGCCGGCATGAAGTCTTATTTCGAACCGCTGACGATTCCGTCGGTAGCCTACACAGATCCCGAAGTCGCGTGGATGGGGCTGAGCGAAATCGAAGCCAAGGCACAGGGCATCGAATATGAAAAGGGAGCTTTCCCATGGGCGGCAAGCGGGCGAGCGCTGGGTATCGATCGCGACGAGGGCATGACCAAGGTATTGTTCGACAAGGAGAGCAAACGAATTCTGGGCGCGGGGATCGTGGGTCCCAACGCGGGCGAATTGATTGCCGAAGCGGTCCTCGCACTCGAAATGGGTGCGGACGCGGAAGATATCGGCTTGACGATTCATCCACATCCAACTTTGTCCGAGACATTTAATTTCGCGGCAGAAATGGCCGAAGGTACAATTACCGATCTGTATATTCCGCGCAGGAAATAACTTTACCCAAATAGCTGTCGATCGCAGGTATTAATTACGTTATGCCGGAACTGCACTTCTCAACATCGGGTAGCGGGAAACCGCTGGTTATCCTGCATGGTCTGTTTGGTTCCGGTAAGAACTGGCAATCACACGCGCGTCAGTTTGCAGATCAGTCCCGGGTGTTCATGGTCGATTTGCGCAATCATGGCCAGTCATTCCACGCCGATGAAATGAATTACCCGGTTATGGCGGATGATGTAGCGCAGCTTTTGCATCGTTTAGGACTCAGTAATTGCGATATCCTGGGACATAGCATGGGTGGCAAGGTCGCGATGATGCTGGCCCTGCAAGACCCGGATCTCGTGGCGCGCCTGATTGTTGCCGACATCGCGCCGGTCGCCTACTTTCATCACTACGACGATCTGATCAATCCGATACTGGCGCTGCCGCTGGAAACGCTCGAGTCTCGAGCACAGGCCGATCAGCTTTTGCGGCAGAATATTCCTGAAGACCAGTTGCGTGCTTTCCTTTTGCAGAACCTGGTTCGCGAGGCAACGGGCTGGCGCTGGAGAGTAAACTGGGAAGTTATTCAACGTGATATGGAGTGGCTTACCGGTTTCGGCGAATTGTCACAGGACTGGTTTATCAAGTTACCTGCATTGTTCCTGCGCGGCGAAAAATCGGATTATATCGGTGAGGCCGAAATAGAGGTCATCCAGCAACGGTTTCAAAATTACCGGATCGAGACTATTGAGGCAGCCGGGCACTGGTTACATGCTGAAAAGCCGGAGTTTTTCAACCGACTGGTTGTTGATTTTCTGCAAGCTGGCTAATACGCCTTCGACGAATAATCTCGTTACAGGAGTACTAACATTAAAGACTTATCGGCACAGGCCGATAAGCAGGTAAGTTTGTCGAACTGCCCGGTACAAAGATGTCAGTCAGCAGCCGTTTTCTATTAGTACTTCTTCTCAGCTATTGTGCTACTGCGCAGGCAATCGAACGCCGCTATCTGGCGTCGATGGATAATTCAGAATGGAAGTTGGCCGAATACACTTCAACCCTGTGCCGCATCGAACATCAGATCCCTCGCTTTGGCGCGGCTGTTTTTAGCCAGCAAGCAGGGCGGGGTCTGCAATTAGAACTCGTAACCCAGCACAGATTCAAAAAGGGCATCAATGTGGAGCTGCGCTCGGAAAGCACCAGCTGGAATGCCAGGCAAACTCGTGCAGTACTTTCCCGCTTTGAAACCAACGGACGAAGAAACCTGTTCAAGATTCCCTCGGCAGTGGCCGAGCAGGTATTTCATGAACTGAGTAGCGGTTTCCAGCCCGGATTCCTGTTTTACGAGGATTACCCGTTGATCGCATCGTTGTCAAACGTCAGGTTCGGCAGGGTGGAAGCCGGATTTAGCAAATGTGTCGATGAGTTGTATGCCGATAACTTCAATGATGTACGTGTCAGTGCGATACATTTCGCGCCGGATGATGAATTTGCCAGCGTCAAGGAAGAGCAAACCGCTTTCAATCGCATGTTGGACTATCTGCGGGAAGACGATTCGATCTTTGAAATCGTGGTTACCGGTCATGCCGATCATACTGGACTTGCCTGTTATAACGAGGGCTTGTCCGAGCGTCGTGCCTGGTATGTTTATGATCTTCTGATTGCACTCGGTATCGACTCCCGGCTGTTGCGGGTCGACTATCTGGGTGAGCAAAAACCGGCTAGTAAGGGTGGTAAAAAGAAAGCGCTGGCCGCTAACCGGCGCGTGACTGTCGAATTACGTCGCTAGTCATAACAGCGAATATCAGCGCTTTTATCGGTCCCGGTTCAAGCGTGAAAACTTTGAATTCCAGTAAACTTCGCCACTTCCTTCGCTCTGCGCCTGTGCCCTGCCCAGAATAAAAAGCAGGTCAGACAGACGGTTGATATAACGGCAGGTAACCGGATTTAATTCTTCGCTGGCATTCAATTCCACCAGCGCGCGCTCGACGCGTCGACATACGGTACGTGCGAGTTGCAAACAGGCAACGGTCTGGCTGCCGCCGGGCAGAATGAATTCCTTCAGCCTGGGGAGGTCGGCGTTCATTTCCGCGGCACTTTTTTCAAGCCCTTCGACATATTCTTCGACAATCAGAAGCTTGCCTGGCTGGCATAGCTCGGCACCGATGTCGAACAGGTCGTGCTGTACCGCGAATAATAATTGTTGCGTTGGGCCATCTTCAAGCAGGCTTAACGCAACGCCGATACTGGCATTGAGCTCGTCAACTTCGCCAAGGCAGTGCACACGGGCATCATTCTTGGGACGCCGACTGCCGTCGGCCATGCCGGTGGTGCCGAGGTCACCGGTACGGGTTACTATTTCGGAAAGTCGGTTACCCATAGTTATTTCACCAGTGTGTATGAAAGTTCTGCATACGCCGTTCTGCCCCTGGTATTAAAACCGGCGGCGGTCTCGTAATCCTTATCGAACAGGTTTTCGATCTTAGCAGACAGATTCAGTGCAGGGGTAAAATTATATCGGGCAAAAACGTTCGCAATTTCATAGCTTTCCAGGACGATTGAATCGAAGCTCGAATTATCGCGTTTTCCTACAAAGAGCAGGTTACCCCCCGCCTGCCAGCGGTCCTGATTATAGGTGAGTCGTGTATTAATGCGGCTCTTGGCCCGCCGTGACAGCGTTTCATTCAGTTCCGTATTTTCAGGATCCTGCGCCAGTACCGAGACTGCGTACTGCCAGCGCTCCCTCTGTCCTTGCAAGTTTATTTCGATACCCTTTATTTTTGCTTCCTCTATATTTTCCACCCGCGTGAACGTCGCGTTAGGTTCGATCAGATCTTCAATTCTATTTTCGAAATACGTGATCGATAAGATACTATTTTCCGTCGGCCGGTGTTCGATACCAAACTCGATGGTTTTGGACTCTTCTGGATCCAGGTCCGGATTACCGATCGATCCGAAACGATCGGTAGCGTCGGGCGCCCGGAAAGCTTTGCCTGCGCCGACATAAAGGTTAGTGCCTGCAGATACCCAGTAGCGGTAGTCGATGTTCCAGGTAGTCTGATTGCCAAAATCATCGTGATCCGTCTGCCGCACTACAGCATCGTAACTACTGTTTTCCGACTGGTTTTGCAACAATACATAAACTGCATTGGTATCGGTATCTTCATTTATGCGGGTACCAAATGAGCGGGCATTGACTTTTTCTTCGGACCGCAGAATCCCAAGGGAGTAGATTAAGTTACTGTCAGTCAGGTAATCCAGTTTCCACTCGATCTCATCGCGATCGGTGTCGGCAAAATCAGTTTCGGCGAGAAAATTTTCCTGGTTTTGATCGATATCGTCGGTGATTGTGCTGATACGCAGATGGCTGCTTATGTTGCCATTCATTGCGTAATCCCAGACCGCCGAGGCAACGCTGTTTTTAAAGTCCTGGTCGAGATCGCCAAATGCGTAGTACTCGGTATTGCCCTGCGCCTCCCAGTAACTGAAGCGAAAATCCGATCGACCCGCCTGGAAATCAAAAAATGCATTAATGGTTTGATTGTCAAACCCACTTTCCTGGTTGGAAGCGTCGGTTATCTGGATGCCGTCGGTATCGAATTGTTCCACGGTAATACCCGTCGATATCGTCTCGTTCCCGTACAGTGCGGATGCGCCGGTTTTAGTGGTACCGTCTTCACCGACTCCAGCAACGATATTTAGTTGTGCACCATCGACTTTTTTTCGGGTAATGATGTTGATGACGCCGCCAATCGCATCCGAACCGTAGAGGCTCGAACGGGGCCCCTTGACTATTTCAATACGCTCGATAATGTCTGGTGAAATATTTTGCAGGGCTGCCAGCCCAATCGTTCCCGGGTTCATCTTGACGCCGTCGATTAACACCAGGGTATGATTACTCTCCGCACCGCGAATGAAAATCGAGGTAGTCTTGCCATAGGCGCCATTACGTGCCAGATCGACATTGGAATACAACTGGATCAGGTCGGCGGCATCGGTCGCGGCACTGTTGCGAATTTGCTCGGAAGTAATAACCTCCACCGGAACTGCAGAACGGGCCTGGGGCACTTCGGTTTTGGTTCCCGTGACTACGATTGGTCCAAGCTCAGCATGTAGTGAGTTCGATACCAGGCACAGGGTTAGTGTCGAAATCGAGCGAGAGATTTTCATGCGGTTCTCCAGAAATACCGGGAGACACACACAGTTGGCGAGCATAGATGCTACCGCGACAAGCTGTGAGAATTACCCACCGTAATTCTGGTCTTGTAAAAAGTCGTTTTCAGGCCGGTCTCCGGACTTGGAAGCGAACCTCGACTTCTTCACCGTTGCGGGGGCAGTACTCGATTCTAACGAGTTTCCCGATTCTCGTGTTGCCACGCACCTGAAAACAGGATGCAATCATTATTAAAAATTGCGGGGATGTCCAGTGAATCAGACTGCCATGTCGTGTTCAGGCAATGTTTGCGTCGATCCCAGATCTATCGCATGATCGCAGTCTCCAATTATCGTCGTTGCAACGCCGTGTTTAGTTTGAAATCCAGAGCCTGGCAACTGGGATTAACTATCCTGCTGCTGGGGTTTACCTATTTATTGAGTACGACCTCGGTCGTGTCGTCGTTCGAGTACGATTTATTTCTTTATATTCTCGGATTGCAGCCGGCAGATCGAGAACTGGTCGCGATCAAGTCGATCCAGCATGCACCGCAGTGGAGCCTGGTACTCGTTTACGGGTTGATACTTGCGGTTTACGTGCACAGATACACCCGCTCTCGCACCACCGCGGTGTCAATCTTGACGGTGATACTGATTTTGTTCGGGCTTTTGATGCTGGAAGTAATACTAGCGGTATTCCTGCAGTTATTCCTGCCGGTAGTCTTCCCCGCGTTGGTGATGTTAGTCCTGTCATCCATTTACTGGGTTGCCGAACTGTATCAGGGCTTCGTTACCACCGTTCTGGCTCAGCGCGAAGCGATTGCACTCAGCGACGTACGTGCGCGCATCGACCAAGGTGATCTGAGAACGGCCTTGACCATGCTCAAGCTGTGCCCTTATAGCGATGATGTACTTGAAGTCGGCTATGAGCTCGGCATATTGCTCGAATCTGGAAAGCACTGGGCGAGTGCATTAAATCTGTATCACTGGTTATCAAATCATGATCCCGGCCTGAGCGATTTTGTCAGCCGCATCGAAGAAATTCGCAGCAATCGTGCGCAGCTGCCAAAGCCTGGAAAATCGGTTCCTGTTGCTGAAGCAAAGCCACTGACAATCGGCAATTATCGCCTGATCAGGAAGATCGCCAAAGGTTCCACCGCGGTAATGTACGAGGCGACCGATATGCGCAGCCATAATCGTGTTGCACTCAAGGTGATGAGCGTTCGGAAAAACGAAAAGGTCGAGCAGGACCGTATCAATCACTGGCTGCATGAAGCCGAAATTGTCTCGCAACTCGATCACGATAATATCGTCAAAATTCACGATGCGGAATTGCAGGGTGATAACGCCTATATCGCGATGGACTACATATCGGGGTACTCGATGTCATTACGCCTGCGCAAACGGGAGTATCTGACTGTAGGGGAATGCATACGGATCTCGAAAGCAATGTTGCGAGCCCTCACCGTGGCGCATGGTCTCGGGGTCATTCATGGTGATATCAAGCCGGCAAACATCATGTACGATGCGGTTAACGATACCTATATCCTGACTGATTTTGGCGCGGCCTATAGTGATCGCCGAAAACGCCGTAACGAAAAGGTGATTGTCGGAACTCCAGCTTATATGTCACCTGAACAGCTCGAGGGCAAGAAGCTGGATGGACGTTCCGACCTGTTCTCGCTGGCAGTCACTCTTTATCATTTGCTCACCGGGTACCAGCCATTTGCCGGTAACAATTTGCCTGAATTGAAACAGAATATCGTAACCAATGAACCGGATTTGAACCATTTGACTCTGCCTGCAGGCATAACCGAAGTCATCATCAAGGCTTTGCAGAAGAAACCCTATATGCGTTTCGCCGATGCGCAGCAAATGTTGACTTCGGTCGAGCATTGCGAAAAACAGTTACGTGATCGGATGCATCGGCATAGTTGAGATATTTACTCAGCGATTACTGGCGTCGTATCGATACTTTTTTTGCGTTCCCGCCAGGCAATCAACATGCCGCCGGCGATAATCAGAAAAACACCTGGAACCAGCCTTGCGAAAGGCGCCTCGTCAAAGAACAACCAGCCCAGAATAAATGCGAACGGGATACCGAAATATTCGTAGGGTGACAGGCTGGCCGGTTTGGTAAGGCGGTAGGCACTGATCAGGCCGAGTACGGCGAATCCACCGACCAGTCCCATCGCCACCAGCAGTAACCAGTCACTCGCGGAATCGACCCCCTGGTATCCGGTGGTGGAGAATAAAATAAGCAGGGCGCCAAACAACGCCCCCACGGATGCGTACATGTTTATCAGCGCGGTTGGAATATCGTCGTCGAAAAGTCGCACGCAGACCGTAGACAGGGAATATCCGAGTGAGGCCGCAATGGGCAGCAGGCTATACGGGGTAAACAGGTCGGTGCCGGGACCCATGATCATCAGTACCCCGATAAATCCGATAATAACTGCCATCCATCGCCATAGTCCCACATGGTGTTTCAGAATTGGCACCGACAGTATGGTAATCAGAACCGGACTGATATAAGTCAGGGTCGAGGCTGTAGCCAGCTCCATTTTGGTTATCGAAAGGTAAAAGCAGAATTGCGCGGTTGCGATACTTAGTCCGCGCAGCAGGCCAAGACGCCATTGCCTGATTTTCATTAACCTGCCCCTGGAGTGCCACTCGCGGGACAGGAACAGCACCAGCAGGCTGGGTATCAGGCCGAAAACATTACGGAAGCTCGCGAGTTGCTGTACCGGATATCGATCGCCGAGAAACTTTATAATGACTCCCTGCAAGTCGAACAGAAGGATTGCGAGCAGGATATAAACTACCGCCCGCACGAAGTGGTTCGAACCTGGGAGCATCGTTAATTTCTCATTTGTCGGGTATGGGTATGCGGAATCCGTGTAATTTAGCAAATATTTACACCAACCGTAGACTCATAACGACAATCGTCATACAATTTGCGTTCAAGAAGATGCTGCTTCCGCAGCGTTAACGCTTAGTGAAATTCCCAATGGGAGGAACCTGCGGTTCACCCCATTTTTGCGCGCGCGCATTTTTTTGAGACCGGAGACTCTGTGCCCAAACCAGCATTACTAGCCCTGCAAGATGGAACTATTTTTCGAGGCACGTCAATCGGCGCTGATGGGATATCAGTCGGTGAAGTGGTGTTCAATACCGCGATGACCGGATATCAGGAAATTTTGACCGATCCCTCCTATTGCCAGCAACTCATTACCCTGACTTACCCTCACATCGGCAATACCGGCGTCAATAGCGAAGATGAAGAAGCCACCCATATTCATGCCAGCGGATTGATAATCCGTGACCTGCCGTTACTGGCGAGTAACTGGCGCAGCCAGGATAGCTTGCAAAATTATCTCGAATCCCGCGCGGTAGTCGCGGTAGCCGATATCGATACGCGTAAGCTGACCCGTCGATTGCGTGATCAGGGTGCGCAGGCCGGTGCAATTATGGCGGGTGACGAAATATCCGATGCTGCCGTAGTTGAGGCGGCGAGGGAGTTTGGCGGGCTGGCGGGTCGTGATCTCGCGCAGGTAGTTTCGACCGCTGAGCCGTACTCCTGGACGCAGTCGACCTGGTCGCTTGAGCACGGTTACCGGGAAAATCCCCAGACCCCTTACCACGTCGTGGCATACGACTATGGAATTAAGAAAAACATTCTCTGTATGCTGGTAGATCGAGGCGCGCGGGTAACCGTGGTCCCTGCTAAAACTCCGGCCGATGAAGTCCTGGAGATGAATCCTGATGGCGTGTTTCTGTCGAATGGTCCGGGTGATCCCGAGCCCTGTGATTACGCTATCGCGGCGATTGCCAGGATTCTGCAATCCGACCTGCCTGTGTTTGGTATCTGTCTGGGGCATCAATTGCTCGCCCTGGCGAGTGGTGCCAGTACGATCAAGATGAAATTCGGACATCATGGTGCAAACCATCCGGTACAGGACCTGGCATCTGGAGTGGTCATGATAACCAGTCAAAATCATGGATTTGCGGTAGACGAATCGAGTCTGCCGGATAATCTCAGGGCGACGCATCGGTCACTGTTTGATGGCAGTTTGCAGGCGGTGGAACGCACCGACAAGCCTGCTTTCAGCTTCCAGGGCCATCCCGAAGCGAGCCCTGGTCCGCACGATGTCGCGCCGTTGTTCGATCGATTTTTCGATTTGATTGCGTTGCATAAGTCACGCACAGGAGCTGTCTGATGCCACGGCGAAACGATATCGAATCAGTACTCATCATCGGTGCCGGGCCGATTGTCATCGGTCAGGCCTGCGAGTTCGATTACTCAGGCGCACAGGCCTGCAAAGCACTCAAGGAGGAAGGTTATCGTGTCATCCTGATCAACTCGAATCCGGCTACCATCATGACTGATCCGGATACTGCGGACGCGGTCTATATCGAACCGATTACCTGGAAAGCGGTGGAGAAGATTATTGAAAAAGAGCGCCCGCAAGCGTTGTTGCCTACCATGGGTGGTCAGACTGCCCTGAACTGCGCGCTCGATCTGGTGCGCGAAGGTGTGTTGCAAAAGTTTGGCGTGGAAATGATCGGCGCCACGCGGGAAGCGATCGACATGGCCGAGGACCGTGAACAGTTTCGCCAGGCGATGACTCAGATTGGTCTGAGCACACCTAAGGCATTTATCGCCCATAGTCTTGAAGAGGCCTGGCAAGCTCAGCCGCAAATCGGTTTTCCGGTCATCATTCGCCCGTCCTTCACGATGGGTGGTAGCGGCGGTGGTATTGCCTATAACCGCGAGGAATTCGACGACATTATTCGACGCGGCCTCGACCTGTCTCCGACCAGCGAGGTGCTGATCGAAGCTTCGGTGCTGGGCTGGAAAGAGTTCGAGATGGAAGTAGTGCGCGACAGGAACGATAACTGCATCATCGTCTGTGCCATCGAAAACCTCGATCCCATGGGCGTGCATACCGGTGATTCGATAACCGTTGCGCCCGCACAGACACTGACTGATAAGGAATACCAGATCATGCGCAACGCGTCACTCGCCGTACTGCGCAAGATCGGGGTGGAAACGGGTGGCTCAAACGTACAGTTTGCGATCAACCCTGAAAACGGTGAAATGATAATCATCGAGATGAACCCGCGCGTGTCGCGTTCTTCGGCACTGGCCTCCAAGGCTACCGGGTTTCCGATCGCCAAGATTGCGGCCAAACTCGCGATCGGCTACACGCTGGATGAACTGAAAAATGATATTACCGGAGGCGCAACTCCGGCTTCGTTTGAACCCAGTATCGACTATGTGGTCACCAAGATTCCCCGGTTTACTTTCGAAAAATTTCCCCAGGCCGATGACCGGCTGTCCACGCAGATGAAATCAGTGGGTGAAGTAATGGCGATCGGTCGTAACTTCCAGGAATCATTCCACAAGGCCTTGCGCGGACTTGAGATCGGTGTACATGGGCTCGACCCGATTGTCGATCAGCAGCAGGATGCCGAAGAACTCGAGGATTTGTATCGCACCGAGTTGCGTCTGCCGGGGGCGAAACGCATCTGGTATGTAGCCGATGCGTTTCGATCTGGATATAGCCTCGAACAGATTTTTGCGCAAACCGCAATTGACCCATGGTTTCTGGTGCAAATAGAAGAACTGGTGCAGATTGAAAAGAGCCTGGCCGGACGTCAACTGGATTCACTGGGAGCCGACGAAATTCGCGCTCTTAAGCGTAAGGGTTTTTCTGATCACCGCCTGGCTGTCCTGATGGAGAGCGACGAGTTGAGTTTCGCCGCAAAACGACGCGCCATGAACATCAGGCCCGTCTACAAACGCGTTGATACCTGTGCAGCAGAATTTGCATCAAGTACCGCCTACCTGTATTCGAGCTATGACGAAGAATGCGAAGCCGATGTGAGCGAGCGCGAAAAAATCATAGTCCTCGGGGGCGGGCCTAACCGGATAGGGCAGGGCATAGAGTTTGACTACTGTTGCGTACACGCGGCGATGGCGATGCGTGAAGATGGTTATGAGACCATTATGATTAACTGTAATCCGGAAACCGTGTCCACCGATTACGATACCTCGGACCGCCTTTACTTTGAGCCGCTAACCTACGAGGACGTGCTCGAAATTATCGATCTGGAAAAACCCAGGGGCGTTATCGTGCAGTTCGGCGGGCAGACTCCATTGAACCTGGCCAGGGCACTGGAAGCGGCGGGGGTACCTATTATCGGTACCACTCCGGACTCGATAGACCTGGCCGAGGACCGCGAACGCTTTCAGCAAATGATTCAGCAGCTTGAGTTGCTGCAGCCGCCCAACCAGATTGCTTTCGACGTCGAGTCGTCGGCGGGGTTGGCCGACATGGTCGGCTTCCCGTTGGTAGTTCGACCCTCATATGTCCTGGGGGGGAGGGCGATGGAAATCGTCTATGATCAGGATGACCTGGCGCGCTACATGAAAGCGGCAGTCAAGGTTAGCCGGGATTCACCGCTATTACTGGATCGTTTCCTCGACGAAGCGGTCGAGGTCGATGTCGATGCGATTTGTGATGGCGAGAACGTGTTGATCGGCGGTTTGATGGAGCATATCGAACAGGCCGGGGTGCATTCTGGCGACTCGGCCTGTTCGTTGCCACCTTATACTCTGTCAGCAGAGATCCAGCAGCGCCTTTGTGAACAGGTTGCTGCGATGGCGCGGGCATTAAACGTGGTTGGTTTGATGAATACACAGTTCGCGATCAAGGGCGACGAGGTATATATTCTCGAGGTTAATCCACGCGCTTCGCGCACGGTACCCTTTGTCTCCAAGGCTACCGGCGTGCCGCTTGCCAAGATAGCGGCGCGTTGCATGGTCGGGCAAAGTCTCGAGCAACAGGGCAGAACGGTGCAGACGGTGCCGGACTTTGTTTCAGTCAAGGAGTCGGTTTTTCCGTTTGCCAAGTTTCAGGGGGTCGATCCGATTCTGGGTCCGGAAATGAAATCTACCGGCGAGGTTATGGGTATCGGTCGCAGTTTCGCTGAAGCCTTTGCCAAGGGTATGATTGCCTCCGGGGAGAAGATTCCGCGGCCGGGAACCGCGTTCCTGAGCGTACGTGAAACCGATAAGAAGGCCATTGTCGATCTGGCGCACGAGCTGGTTGAAAAAGGTTTTAACCTGGTCGCAACCGGGGGCACAGCGAAGATCATTCGACAGGGCGGCGTAGATTGTCAGCAGGTTAACAAGGTCAAGGAAGGACGCCCGCATATTGTCGACATGATAAAAAATGATGAAATTGTTCTTATCGTCAACACTACCGAAGGCCGTTCGGCCATTGCGGATTCTTATACTATTCGTCGCGAAGCACTAATGCATTCGGTATGCTATACCACTACTTTGTCAGGTGGTCGGGCGACCTGCCAGGCGATGGCTCATCGCGATATTCAGGAAGTATATCGCTTACAATCTTTACACTAGGCGCTAATCAATGAATCAAATACCGCTTACTGCTGCGGGAGCAGAACGGCTCAAGCTTGAGCTTAAAGAACTTAAGTCAGTGAAAAGGCCAGCGGTGATCGAAGCGATTGCGACGGCCCGCGAGCATGGCGACTTGAAAGAAAATGCAGAGTATCACGCCGCCCGCGAAGAGCAGAGCTTTACCGAGGGTCGTATCGCCGAACTGGAAGCGGCGTTGTCGAACGCGCAAATCATTGATGTTACCCAGCTCAAACAAACTGATCGAGTGGTGTTTGGCTGTACCGTAGAATTGTTCGATGTGGCGAGCGAAGCCGAGGTGGTCTATCAAATCGTGGGTGACATCGAGGCCGACATAAGCGCAAACCGAATCGCTATCAGCTCGCCGATCGCGCGGGCGCTAATCGGTAAGCAGGAGGGGGATGATGCCATTGTGGAGGCACCCGGCGGTACCATGGAATATGCGATTACCGCCGTCCATTACAGATAGGATCATTGCTTGAGCACTGTCTGGTAACGGTTGTTCTCTTTGTTAAGTCGGTAAATTACGATGACGTTGCCGATGCTTTCGACCAGGTACGCCTGGTGCTGTCCACAGATCAACTCGCTGAGTTGACGCTTACCCGGTTTGTCCAGCGCGGGGATGCGCAGCTTGACCAACTCGTGGTGACTGAGCGCCGTATCGATCTCGTTGTGCAGATTCTCCGTCAATCCTTTCTGTCCAATAGTAACAATCGGTTTCAATTTAAGCCGATGCCCTTCTGCACGCAATCGTTTGACTTGTCCGCTGTTCAATTCCATATTACTGCAAGGTAAAACCTGAAAGCGCGCATGTTAGCACAGCGAATTGTCGATTCGGCCGCATATTGCATGTAGCTATCACCTTCATGCAATATGCGGACTATGTCGCGATCAAAATCTAGCAAGCGCTGGTTGCAGGAGCATCATCAGGACGCTTATGTATTAAAGGCGCGTGAACAGGGGTATCGTTCACGCGCGGTTTTCAAGCTGGCGGAAATCCAGCAAAAGGACCGAATCATAAAACCAGGTCAATTGTTGCTCGATCTTGGTGCGGCACCGGGCGGTTGGAGTGAGTATGCGCAGCAGATAGTCGGCGACCAGGGCAAAGTAATAGCACTCGATTTGCTGCCGATAGAACCCATTGCCGGGGTAGAATTCCTGCAAGGGGATTTTACCGAGCAACAGACCCTCGACCAGTTACTGGTCCTGATTGATGATCGTCGACTCGACCTTGTATTATCCGATATGGCCCCCAATTTAAGTGGAATGGACAGTGTGGATCAGCCTAAGTCGATGTATCTGGCTGAACTCGCCTTCGATCTGGCGCGACAGTTTTTGGCAGCAGAGGGTGTTTTTGTTATCAAATTGTTCCAGGGAGAGGGATTTGAAGATTTCATTTCGTTGCTTCGGCTGAGCTTTAAATCTGTCAGATTTCGTAAACCTGATGCGTCAAGGGCTCGATCGAGTGAAATTTATGCGGTTTGCTGCGGTCTTAGATAAGTCCGCTTGCGGAAAAATGCGCTAGTATCTGTTAGTAATTGCAGTAATAATGATACGAATCAGGCAATAATCAAGCCAGAAAAGGAGTAATAGTGAACGACGTAGTCAAGAATTTAGTATTGTGGATTGTCATCGCGGTAGTATTGCTGTCGGTGTTCCACAGTTTCGGGGATCGCACCAGTAGTGCCCAGACCCTTATCTATTCCGATTTCCTGACCCAGGTAGATCAGGGCCAGGTGCGAGAAGTTACCATCGAAGGGCAGAACATCACCGGCAAAATGATTTCCGGCGCTTCCTTTACTACTTTCAGTCCCGAAAGCAGTAACAGCGCGTTGATCGGCGATCTGCAGGAAGCTAATGTCGCTATTCTGGGCAAACCACCCGAACCACCGTCTCTGTTGGGACACATGTTTATCAGCTGGTTCCCGTTTATCGTTTTGATTGGCCTGTGGATATTTTTCATGCGCCAGATGCAAGGCGGCGGTGGTGGTCGTGGGGCAATGTCCTTCGGTAAGAGCAAGGCGCGCCTGCTGGGTGAAGATCAGATCAACATTAATTTCAATGATGTCGCTGGTGTCGACGAAGCCAAGGAAGAGGTTGTGGAACTGGTAGAGTTTCTGCGCGACCCTTCCAAGTTTCAGAAACTGGGCGGTAAGATCCCGCGCGGGGTATTGATGGTCGGCTCTCCGGGCACTGGTAAGACATTGCTGGCCAAGGCAATTGCAGGTGAAGCGAAGGTTCCTTTCTTTACCATTTCGGGTTCCGATTTTGTCGAAATGTTTGTGGGTGTCGGCGCGTCACGGGTGCGTGATATGTTCGATCAGGCCAAGAAGCATGCGCCCTGCATCATATTCATCGATGAGATCGATGCAGTAGGACGTCATCGCGGCGCCGGTCTCGGTGGTGGGCATGACGAACGCGAGCAGACATTGAACCAGTTGCTGGTCGAAATGGATGGCTTTGAGGGTAACGAAGGTGTCATTGTGATCGCGGCGACCAACCGGCCCGATGTGCTTGATCCGGCCTTGCTGCGTCCTGGTCGATTCGATCGCCAGGTAGTTGTTCCGCTGCCTGACGTGCGCGGCCGCTCGCATATCCTCAAGGTGCATATGCGCAAGGTACCGGTGGCTGAGAATGTCGATTCGATGGTGATTGCGCGCGGTACACCTGGTTTTTCCGGCGCCGATCTGGCTAACCTGGTCAACGAGGCCGCATTGTTTGCCGCCCGCGGCAACAAGAAGGTGGTGTCGATGGCAGAGTTCGAACGCGCCAAGGACAAGATCATGATGGGCGCCGAGCGCAGATCGATGATCATGAAAGATGAGGAAAAGAAACTCACCGCTTATCACGAAGCTGGCCATGCGATCGTCGGTCGCCTGGTACCCGAGCACGACCCGGTGTACAAGGTAAGCATCATTCCGCGTGGACGTGCCCTCGGGGTTACCATGTTTTTGCCCGAGGACGACCGCTATAGTTACAGCAAGCAACTTCTTGAAAGCCAGTTATCGAGCCTGTTCGGTGGCCGTATCGCTGAGCAGTTGATCTTTGGTGACGCAGCAGTGACCACAGGCGCTTCGAACGATATCGAGCGCGCTACCAGCATAGCCCGCAGTATGGTGACCCAGTGGGGCCTTTCTGACCGCATGGGACCCTTGTCCTATAGCGAAGACGAGGGTGAAGTATTTCTCGGCAAGAGCTATGGCAAGCAAAAGCATGTATCTGACGAAACCGCGCATTCGATTGATTCGGAGATTCGCACGATTATCGATCGTAACTATCAGCGGGCGGTGGAACTTCTCACTCAGAATGAGGATAAGCTCCACGTGATGGCTGACGCGTTAATGAAATATGAAACCATCGATGTTGGCCAAATAGACGCGATTATGGAAGGCAGGGAGCCAGGTCCACCCGAAGACTGGTCGGACGATGATACCGGACCCTCGTCGAATGCACCTTCAGGTAAGGCCAGCGAGGATGATGATCCTGATCTGGATCCCGCAAAACTTCACTAGTCGTTTTCAGGCTTGACTCAGCCCTGACAAGGCGATGTCAGAACTTACTATATCGAGCAATCTGCAGGTCATGGGGGTCATTAATACGACCCCCGATTCTTTTTCCGATGGCGGCAGATTCGACACCATAGATAAAGCCTTCGCGCACGCCCGGCAGTTGATTGCCGAAGGCGTCGACATCCTGGATATCGGTGGCGAATCGACTCGTCCCGGTTCGCAGCAGGTAGACCTTGAGCAGGAGTTGGCACGCACTATTCCATTGATCAAGGTAATTCGGGAAATTTCGGATGTTCCGATTTCTATTGATACCAATAAACCCGGTGTAATGCAGGCTGCAGTAAATGCGGGGGCGACCATGATCAACAGTATCTGTGCCTTGCAACTGGACGATTCGTTACAGGTAGCCGCTGATCTGGCAGTGCCGGTCTGCCTGATGCACATGCAGGGAACTCCCGAAACCATGCAGCAAAATCCAGCCTACACGGATGTTGTCAGCGAGGTTCTGGATTTTCTCAAGGCACGAATGGATGCCGCGCTCGATGCAGGGATAGCACAACAACATATAATTGTTGATCCCGGATTTGGATTTGGCAAAACCATCGAGCATAATCTCTTGCTGTTAGCTTCATTACCTGTTTTTCGCCAACTGGGGGCGCCTGTTCTGGTCGGGCTGTCTCGTAAAGGCATGATTGGCAAGATTCTCGACAAACCCGCCGATCAGCGACTATATGGCAGTCTGTCGGCAGCGGTGATGGCAGCGATGCTGGGTGCGGATATCGTGCGCGTGCATGATGTGGTCGAAACCCTGGATGCAATTGCGATGGTCAAAGCACTCGAAGAGGTGGTGTAATGGGTCGAAAGTATTTTGGCACCGATGGTATTCGCGGTCGAGTTGGCCAGTTGCCGATGACCGTCGACTTTATCATGAAGCTGGGTTGGGCCGCGGGTAAGGTATTGTCGCAATCCAGTCGCGGCCAGGTTGTTATCGGCAAGGATACCCGGATTTCCGGGTATATGTTCGAATCAGCACTGGAAGCTGGTCTGGCTGCCGCCGGACTTGACGTCCTCTTGCTCGGGCCGATGCCTACCCCGGCAATTGCCTACATAACCCAGTCACAACGCGCCACCGCTGGTATCGTAATCAGTGCATCGCACAATCCATACCACGATGACGGGGTGAAATTTTTCAATGGCGATGGCTTCAAGCTACCTGATGCTACCGAAGAAGCGATCGAGGCGATGCTTGACCTCGAGCTGGAAATGGTTGCGCCGGAACAGATTGGCAAGGCGACGCGGATGGAAGACGCCAAGGGTCGTTACATCGAGTTTTGCAAGTCCTCGATCGCGTTTAATAAATCATTGCGTGGTATGAAACTGGTGATCGACTGTGCCAATGGTGCCACCTATCACATTGCACCAGCCGTTTTTCGTGAGCTGGGGGCAGAGGTTGTCGAAGTCGGTACCAGCCCCAACGGTATGAACATCAATCATGAAGTCGGTGCTCTTTACCCCGAAAGCATGCGTGCCCATGTGCTGGAAAACCAGGCTGACATGGGGATTGCATTCGATGGTGATGGTGACCGTGTGATGATGATGGATGCGCGTGGGGATGTGAAAAATGGCGATCAGTTACTTTATATAATCGCCAGGAACAAACTCGCCAGCGGCCAGCTCGACGGAGGGGTGGTTGGCACTTTAATGACCAATCTCGGATTCGAACACGCCTTGCAGGCCCATGATATTCCGTTTGTGCGTGCTGCAGTTGGCGATCGCTATGTCATGACGGAACTGGTCGAGCGAGGTTGGCACCTGGGTGGCGAATCATCCGGCCATATCATATGCCTGGATAAAACCACGACAGGTGACGGTATTATTGCTGCGTTACAGGTTCTGGAGGCACTGGCCAGTAACGGACAAACCCTTACCGAAGCCTGTAGCGACCTGGAGATCTATCCACAAACCATGATTAATGTCCCGCTATCGACCGCGCTCGATCTGGACAATTCAGCTTTACTCAAGGACGCCGTCAAGTCGGCCGAAACCGAACTGGCGGATGCCGGCCGGGTGCTGCTGCGGGCGTCCGGCACCGAACCGCTGATTCGCGTCATGGTGGAAGGTCAGGACAGCGAGCAGGTCGAAAATATTGCGACAATACTGGCGCAGGCGGTAAGGGATGCCGCGGGAATATAGTAAGCGGCCTAAAAATGGGCCTAATCGTTAATTCCAGATTGATTTATTGGGCCGAGGTGAGTAACCTTTGGCGCCTTTTTAATGACCGGCAATAAATATGCGCTCTAGCCTTATCGCGGGCAACTGGAAAATGAATGGCAACCTGCAATCTGTTGTCGAGCTGGTCGAAGGTATCAAGGCCGGAGACGCGGGCAAGGCTGAACTGGCGATCTTCCCACCGGCAGTTTTTCTGATGAAAATCGGCGGCATGCTGGCTGATAGCGACATTGCGCTGGGGGCACAAAATGTGTGTGACCAGGAGGCCGGTGCATTTACCGGGGAAGTGGCAGCAGCAATGCTGAAAGAATGTGGCTGCCGCTACGCACTTGCGGGTCACTCGGAACGTCGCTCGCTTTATCTGGAAACAGATCAGCTGGTGGCTGCACGATGTGCGACGGCGATAGCGGGGGGCATTATTCCGATTCTCTGTGTTGGCGAGACCCTGCAAGAGCGTGAACAGGGTATAACCGAGGATGTCGTTGCCCGTCAGATCGACGCAGTTATTGCCCTGAGTGGGATTGACGGCATCGCCCGGGCGGTTATCGCCTACGAGCCGGTTTGGGCAATCGGTACCGGTAAAGTCGCCACACCGGATCAGGCGCAGGAAGTGCACGCGTTTATTCGTGGCAAACTGGCGCAGCTCAATGCTGGCGTCGCCGAACAGGTACAAATTTTATATGGTGGCAGTATGAATCCGTCAAACGCGGCGGAGCTGTTGTCGCAAGCAGATATCGATGGCGGGTTGATCGGTGGAGCATCGTTGAAAGCCGACGATTTTCTGGCCATCGCACAGGCGGTTTAGGACGTATTATGGAAAACATTAATAGTATTTTGTTGGTTGCACAGGTTTTATTGTCGATCTCGTTGATCGTGTTGATCCTGATGCAGCATGGTAAGGGTGCCGATGCGGGTGCCGCGTTTGGCAGTGGGGCCTCGGCCACCGTCTTTGGCGCGAAAGGGTCGGGCAATTTTCTCAGCCGGGCAACCACGATAATCGCGGTATTGTTTTTTATCGTATGCCTGTCGCTGGCCTATATCTCGAGTAATCGAGATGCTCCCGACGGCGTAGCCGGCAGTGTTACCGCCCAGGAAACCGAAGTCGCACCGATGCAGGAAAGCGACGGATTGCCGCCTGCAGAACCTCAGGGCGACAGTATGCAAGAGTCAGATTTACCTCCAGCCGAGTAAGCTGGGGCAATGCCGATGTGGTGGAATTGGTAGACACGCTATCTTGAGGGGGTAGTGGCGAAAGCTGTGCCGGTTCGACTCCGGCCATCGGCACCAAATTTTAATGTATCGACCCGGAACCGACCGGGTCGAATCGATACCGATAGAAGACCTGATTCAACCCCGCGCTGCGCGGGGTTTTTTTGCTTTTTTCATGCGAGTTATGGTGCCGCTTGGAGAATTCTTGACACTATATAGTCGCCACAATAGACTGGCGCCTCGCATCTTAAGCCAGTTTCCCCGGGGGCAGTACCAGAACTTATGTTAGGTAATTATCTACCGATCCTGATATTCATGTGCGTGACACTCCTGATGGGGTCAGTTTTTATTATTCTGGGCAAAATTTTAGGCCCCTCCCGTCCCGATGCGGAAAAGAATTCGCCCTATGAATGTGGTTTCGAGGCCTTCGAAGACAGCCGCATGAAATTCGATGTGCGTTACTACCTGGTCGCCATCCTGTTTATCATTTTTGATCTTGAAATTGCCTTCCTTTTCCCGTGGGCAATCGTGCTCGACCAGATCGGAACTTTTGGCCTGATGGCAATGGCTGTTTTTCTCGGAGTGCTGGTCATCGGATTTATCTATGAGTGGAAAAAAGGAGCTCTCGAATGGGAATAGAAGGCGTATTCGAGCAGGGCATTGTTACCACGACTGCGGATAAATTGATTAACTGGGCACGCACCGGTTCGATGTGGCCGATGACCTTTGGACTCGCCTGTTGTGCGGTCGAAATGATGCAGGCGGGAGCGGCGCGCTACGACCTTGATCGATTCGGGATTATTTTCAGGCCCAGCCCGCGACAATCGGATGTTATGATAGTGGCCGGGACGCTGGTCAACAAAATGGCACCCGCTCTGCGTAAAGTTTACGATCAGATGGCAGAGCCACGCTGGGTAATTTCTATGGGCTCCTGTGCCAACGGCGGTGGTTACTACCACTATTCATATGCCGTGGTTCGTGGCTGTGATCGGGTTGTTCCGGTAGATATTTACGTGCCCGGTTGCCCGCCCACTGCCGAGGCGCTTCTGTATGGCATCATACAGCTGCAAAACAAAATCAAACGCACCAACACCATAGCGCGCTAACATGTCGAATCGCTTACAGCAACTGGCTGACGCGCTGCGAGCAGCGTTTGGTGACAAAGTCGACGCCGTGACGGTTGAATTTAAAGAAATCAGCATTGATGTTCCAGCTGAGCATCTGCTCGATATCGCCACCGAACTGCGTGACGATGCGCAATTCAAGTTTCAGCAATTGGTTGATTTGTGCGGCGTTGACTACTCACAGTTTGGCCAGGACGAATGGCAAACCGAAGATGCCAGTCGAGCGGGTTTCAGCCGCGGGGTCACGGCGTCAGCGACCACCGGTCGGCTGCAGTTCGGCGACGAACTCGATTCGTTGGCAACCCAGGGCAAGCGTTTTGCGGCGGTATATCACCTGATCTCCTACGCACATAACCAGCGCCTGCGCTTGCGGGTGTTCGCTCCCGATAACGACTTTCCGATAGTTTCCACCGTAACCGGAATCTGGGCTTCGGCAGACTGGTATGAGCGCGAAGCCTTCGATTTGTTCGGCATCCTGTTCAGCGGTCATCCCGATTTGCGTCGTATTCTCACCGACTATGGTTTTGTCGGGCACCCTTTCCGCAAGGACTTCCCGATGGTCGGGCATGTGGAAATGCGCTACGACCCTGAGCGCGAGCGTGTGGTTTACGAACCGGTATCGATCGAACCGCGAGTGCTGGTGCCGAAGGTGAAGCGACAGGATCATCGCTACCTGGCGGATGCGCAAAACGAGGCCCAGGACGATGCCTGAGATAAAAAACTATACCCTCAATTTCGGACCTCAGCATCCTGCGGCGCACGGAGTGTTGCGCCTGGTACTGGAAATGGACGGTGAGGTAATCGAACGCGCCGATCCGCATATCGGTCTGTTGCATCGTGCTACTGAAAAACTCGCCGAAACCAAACCCTATAATCAGAGCATCGGTTACATGGATCGCCTTGATTACGTTTCGATGATGTGCAACGAACATGGATACGTGCTGGCGATCGAAAAATTACTCGGTGTCGATATCCCTGAACGGGCAAGTTATATCCGTGTCATGTTCGACGAAATTACGCGCATCCTCAATCACCTGATGTGGATCGGGACTCACGCACTGGATGTCGGCGCGATGACCATGTTTCTGTACGCGTTCCGCGAACGCGAAGATCTCATGGATATGTATGAAGCCGTCTCGGGTGCCCGCATGCATGCGACTTATTATCGTCCCGGTGGCGTTGCCCGTGACCTGCCCGACGCGATGCCGCAGTACCAGTCGAATCGCTGGCGCAGTAAAAAGGATGCCGATTACCTGAATGCAAACCGTCAGGGAAGTTTACTCGATTTCGCCGAAGATTTTGTGCGCCGCTTTCCGGGTTATATCGATGAATACGAAACCCTGTTAACCGACAACCGAATCTGGAAACAACGCACCGTGGGCATCGGCGTGGTATCTGAAGAACGCGCTTATCAACTTGGTTTTACTGGACCTATGCTGCGCGGCTCCGGCGTCGAGTGGGACCTGCGCAAGAAGCAGCCTTACGAAGTATACGATCGCATGGACTTCGATATACCGGTAGGCACCAACGGCGACTGTTATGATCGTTACCTGGTACGGATCGAGGAAATGCGCCAGTCAAACCGGATCGTAAAGCAGTGTATCGACTGGCTGCGAGCCAACCCCGGAATCGTGATTACCGAAAATCACAAGGTGGCTCCGCCGCGGCGCGAAGAGCTCAAGGCTGACATGGAAGGCCTGATTCATCACTTCAAGCTTTTTACCGAGGGCTATACGCTGCCAGAGGGTGAGGTTTATACCGCTATCGAACACCCGAAGGGAGAATTCGGCATTTACCTGATTTCGGACGGCGCTAACAAGCCATATCGGGTCAAGATTCGTGCGCCCGGATTTGCCCACCTGTCCAGTATGAATGAAATGGCGCAGGGGCATATGCTCGCTGATGTGGTGGCGATTATCGGTACCCAGGATATCGTGTTCGGAGAGATCGACAGATAATGGTCATCGAAACCAAATCAAAAATTGACTTGCTCAACGAGCATACGCGCGGCGAGATCGATCATTGGGTAGCGCGTTTTCCAGCCGAGCACAAGCGCTCGGCGGTGTTGCAGGCCTTAAGCGCGACGCAGCATCAGAACCTGGGTTTTCTGACCACCGAGCTGATGGATGCAGTTGCGGAGTATCTGCAGTTGCCGGCTATTCACGTTTACGAAGTAGCGTCGTTTTACTCGATGTATGAAACCCGTCCGGTAGCACGACACAACGTGGCAATCTGTACCAATATCTCCTGCATGTTAATGGGGTCGGATACTATCGTTGACCATGTTGAAAACAAGCTCGGTATCAAGATTGGCGAGAGTACCGAGGACGGGCGGATTTATCTGAAATGTGAAGAGGAATGCCTGGCCGCCTGTGCCGGCGGTCCGATGATGCAGGTTGATCACGTTTATTATGAAAATCTGACCCCTGAAAAGGTCGATGAAATCCTGGATGCGCTGGAGTAGAGATGGCTAACGAAGTCTGCTACGCAACCCTTCAATACGATCAACCATGGTCGATGGAAACCTACCTGAAAGTAGGGGGTTATGAGGCTCTAAAGAAAATTCTGGTCGATGGTATGTCGGCTGAAGACGTTATCGAAGAAATGAAGGCTTCCGGGTTACGTGGCCGCGGCGGAGCCGGTTTTCCGACCGGATTGAAGTGGAGCTTCATGCCGCGTAACGCCCCCGGACAGAAGTACATCGTATGTAACTCCGATGAATCGGAACCGGGCACCTGCAAGGATCGCGATATCCTGCGCTTTAATCCGCATGCGCTGGTTGAAGGTATGGCTATCTGTGGTTATGCGATCGGTGCCACGGTAGGTTACAACTACATGCGTGGTGAGTTCATGGATGAACCTGCACAACATTTTGAGGCAGCAGTACGGGAAGCCTACGCGGCAGGCTACCTGGGTAAGAATATACTTGGAAGCGGAATTGATTTTGATCTATACCCGGCACTGGGCGCCGGTGCCTATATCTGTGGCGAAGAAACCGCTTTGCTTGAATCGCTTGAAGGCAAGAAAGGCCAACCACGTTACAAGCCACCGTTCCCGGCGAATTTCGGACTTTACGGTAAGCCCACCACGATTAACAACACCGAGTCGCTGGCTTCGGCGCCGTCGATTATCCGTAACGGTGCGCAATGGTTCGCGGACCTCGGCATTCCCAATAACGGAGGTGTCAAATGCTTTTCCCTGTCGGGTCACCTGAACAAGCCGGGTAATTTCGAAATTTCCATGGGCACCCCGTTCAAGGACCTGCTGGAGATGGCCGGTGGCGTCAAGAATGGCCGTAAATTGAAAGCGGTCATTCCGGGAGGTTCCTCGGTCCCGGTATTACCCGGGGACATTATGATGGACTGTACCATGGACTACGATTCGATCGCCAAGGCGGGGTCGATGCTGGGTTCGGGTGCCGTTATCGTGATGG
>Ga0265306_10000083_pt1 | contig 34298 bp, 30 predicted proteins | sample Helome_3_FD_192493 | JGI IMG/M metagenome (GOLD analysis project Ga0265306, IMG submission 192493) | Marine sediment microbial communities from subtidal zone of North Sea - Hel_20160420 (Illumina Assembly) | ecosystem: Environmental > Aquatic > Marine > Subtidal zone > Sediment ... | reverse complement strand
CGATTTCACCTTCAAATTCGGCCTCGCGTTGCTGCAACTGTAAAAATTCGACTTCGCTGATGATGCCACGCTCCTTTAATGGTTGTTTGATTTTAATTTCCTTTTTCACCAGATCGAGTGATCTTGTTAACTGGCGCTGTTTTGATTGCGCTTCAAGCAACGCGCTCTTTTGTTGACTGATTTTTTCTTCGAGTCCACTCAAGGTTTCCTTGAGTTGCGCCTGGTTTGAATCGAACAGGCTTCTTTCCGACCTCACCAGGCGTGGCGCATCTTCGCTGACTTCAGGTTCGGGTTTGAAAGCACGACCGAAGGCCTCTGCTTGCAGACGACTGGATCGCGCCAATAATTCGAGATAGAGCAGCCGGTTTTCCTCGAATGAACTTGAAAATGCGATGTCGCTGATCTTGATCAGCGACTGACCGGTCTGCACACGCTGGCCTTCAACAACCAGAATTTCGGAAATGATACCGCCCTCCAGGCTTTGAATATTCTGCACCTGGCTGGCTGGCGAAACCTTGCCCGCACCACGAATAACCACATCAATTTTAGCCCAGTTCATCCATAGGATAGCCGCGATTACGAACAGGGCGAAAATCATCACCACTGCGATCAGATAACGTGGCGTGCGATGTACCGCTGCCGCGGAAAGGCTGCGCATATACACCATGTCCTGCTTGCCATGGACCCCGATCTGGGTCGAATCTTCGAAGTCTGTAGGGTCATCTTTATGCATTCTGAGTACCTTTCAGGGCATTCAATACTTCTTCCTTGGGACCATCCATTACGATTCGCCCCTCATCCATCACGATCAACCGTTCCACCAGGTCGAGCATTGGTGCCTTGTGCGTAACCAGTAGCAGGGTTCGGTCGCGTGTGTATTCATGAAGGCGTTTCTTGACGATTGATTCAGTCGTGTTATCGAAACTGTTGGTTGGCTCATCGAGAATCAGAATTGGTTCATTTAACAAGACTGCGCGGCCCAGGGCAATCGCCTGCCTTTGGCCACCGGATAAAAATCCACCGTCTTCGCCTACCTGGGTGTCAAATCCCTGGGGTAGTTGATTAACGAAGATATCTACACCACTCACAGCGGCAGCCTGGATCAGTCTTTCGTCATTGACGTGTAAATCTTTATAGGCAATATTTTCACGAATAGTACCGCGTAATAATTCGATGTCCTGCGACAGGTAGCCTATGTTTTTGCGCAGATCGGCGGGGTCTATCTGGTTGATATCGATGTTGTCGACTGCAATCGAGCCTGCGCTACCCTGGTAGAGCCCGATGATTAGTTTCATCAGCGTGGTTTTACCCGAGCCGACCTTGCCGATTATGCCGACGTGTTCGCCAGCCTTGATTTTTATGTTAATGCCGGAGAGTGATTTTTTGGGCGCTTCGGGATAACTGAAGTCCAGGTCTCTGAACTGGATTGCGCCTTCGAATCCCGGGCGGCGTACATAAGATTTCCCTTCCGGTCTTTCGATCGCCTTCTGCATCAATTCATCGAGTGAGCGGAACGCTGTTTTAGTCTGCTCAAAACTGGTAATCAGGGCGGCGATCTGGCCCATGGGTGCCACCGCGCGGGAGGCCAGCATTACAATTGCGATCAAGCCGCCGAGACTGAGTTCGAGATCGCCGATCCGATAGATACCGAATGCGATCAAACCAATCGTATTGAACTGCACCATCAGGTTGGTGACGACGGTTATCGACGAAGATAGTATACGAGCACGCATCGATCTATTGGCAATGGTGCCGGAGGATTCCTCCCACACCCACTGTGCATAATTAGAAGTGCCCAGCGCCTTCACTGTTTTTATCGTACGCAATGTCTCGATCAGATGTGCATTCTTGTTGGCGCTGGCTTCATAAGTTGCCTCGACGCTCTCCTTAAGCGGCCGGATCAGGATAAAGCTGTACAGCATTAACAAGGCGATGATGATCAATGGCACGGCAATCATCGGTCCGCCGATATAATAGATGACCAACAGAAAAATAATCGCAAACGGCAGGTCAACCAGGGTCGCTATCGTAGATGCAGTAAAAAAGTTTCGAATGCTTTCAAATTCGCGTAACTGGCTGGCGAAGGCGCCGATGCTCGGTGGCCATTGATCCATTTTCAGATTGAGTACCTGGGAAAATATTAGCGATGACATGATGACGTCACTTTTCTTGCCGGCGATTTCAAGCAGGTAGGTACGTACATAGCGTAACAGGGTATCAAATATATAAACCGTGACGATGCCGGCCACTAACACCCACAGGGTCGCAATCGCATCATTAGGTACGACCTTGTCGTAGACGTTCATGGTGAACATCGGGGTGGCGAGTATGAACAGGTTTATCAGGATCGACGAGAGTAGCACGCTGGCGAAGATATCCCTGGACTTGCCCAGGGTACCCCAGAACCAGTGACCGGAGCTGTCAGAGCTAGCCGCCTTTTTCGAGCTGGCATCTTGCTGGAACTCTTTTTTAAGCAGGAAAGCATAACCGAGGTATTCCTGCTTTAACTGCTCCAGTTCCAGCCACTCTTCACCCTCCCCAATCTCGGGGAATATAACCTTGGCGCGCTTGTTCTTGCGGTCGATGCTTTCGAGAATACAGGCGTTTCCGTTTCTCAAAACCAGGATGCAGGGCAGCAGCAGGCGGGACAGCTGATTCAATTCGCGATGGATAAGACGACTGGCAAATCCGGCACGTGACGCTACCCGGGAGAAAAGACCCTTGGGACTATCAATGCTGAAAAGCTCGGGTCCATCGGCACCGGGTTTAACCGGCAGGCCTGAAATCAGGGCTTCGACGCTTATCGGACGGTTATGTATCTTGGCGAAGATAACCAGGCATTCGAGCAAGGGATCATACTGATGATGTGGATCGATCATATATGGTTATATAGCTAATTTATTGCGTGTTACCGACGCGGGCTGAACTCACCCGGCGAGGCAGGATTATTATTACTATCAAACCCGTTTGGTACGAAAATCGACGCAACATAACTGTACTAGTCTCGGCCCGGAAAATCACGCTAAATTGCTGTTGGGGAATCAAGGAAATTTCCCTGCATTATTTCGATGCCAAGCGATTTCAACTCATCGAAAACCTTCTGCGAGTCAACCGCAACCGCGATTATGCGAATATCCAGGGTATCGGTGATAGTGCGTAATGCCTGATATCCGGCTGGCATATCGTCGCGACTCATTCCATACAGGGTTTTGGCATTGATTTTTACATAATCGAACTGACCGGATTGCAGCAGTTGCAATGATTGGCCCAAATCCAGGTTATCGATGCCAAATTGATGCTGATGTCGCCGCACACGTTCGGAAACTTTAGCTCGCATCACTGGATGCTGGTTCAGTACATGATGGCTGGCTTCGATACATAGCCGGATATCTGCTTGCTGGCAATCGCTCAACAACTGATCAAATTCCTCCTGGGCTTCGGCCAGTTCAAAGAATGCCGCGCTCAAGTTAATGGCCAGTGGAGTTTTACGATCTATTTCCTGGTTAGAGGTAACCAGGCGAAAAACTTCCTTGTCTATGTCCAGCGACATGCCGAGACTGGAAGCCATTGGCATAAATGCTGAAGCCGGTACAATTTGATCCTGTTGGTTGCGGGCCCTGATAAACAGCTCGCGATGGAGTGGACTGCCATCATTGCCCATCGCCAGTTGTCCGACCAGGAATAAATGTTTGTCCTGCAGGACAGATTCGAGCCAGCTGCGCCATTGCATTTTCCCCTGGGGTAAATCAAGATTGGCCGACAGTTGGCGCTTGATTGAAAACGGGCCATGGGTATCTGCCTGCGAAAGACAATAGTCAATACTGGAGAGGATGTTGCCGATCTCACCGCCAATTTGCAAATCACATATGCCCGCCAGTAACTTTACTTCGGCCAGGTTCGGTTCCTTTTTTACCAGGGTCTGAAACAAATCGAACAATACGCGTATGTAGCCGGTAACTGCGGATTCATCTGTTGCGCTTAAAAAAGCAAATTCGTCTTCGTTGAAACGGGATATCCGTTCAGCTTCGTGATCTACATGCGTTTGGCGCAGCAGGTCGGCCAGTATGCGGATCAAGTTATCCGATACTTCGTAGCCGTGGCGATCGCGTAACTGTTCGAAATCCACAATCTTGATGATTGCCATGCAACCGTGGAGGCTTGTTTCTTCCGACAGTGATTGCTGCAACTGGTCGAGAAGATAGCGACGATTGCCGAGATTGGTTAGTTTGTCGCGGTACAGGAGTTGCTGATATTGGCTTAAAGTTTTTTCCTGATCATCAAAGATACTTTGTACCTTTGCGACCATCAGGTTCATTGCCTTGACAACGCTTTTTAGCTCGACCGTAGTCGGAATTTTCTTTTGCTGTACAAATTTATTAATGTGGATTGCGTCGGCCTGCGCCTGCACCTGTTGCAATGGCTTTAACAGATAGCGCAACACCAGCCACAGCAATATCATCGATGTCACGAACAACAGGGCGAACCAGCGCAGGGCTGATACCAGGGCCTCGTACATTGTGCTGTAGGCGAAACCAGGATGAATCACCAGGTTGAGTTGTCCGAGTTGAGTCCAGCCTTTCATGATCTGGGTCGTGCCACGTGCGGGCTCGAGAGGCACCAGACGCAGAAACCAGTCGGGTACGCCTGCGATATCGAGATCCTGGCTTTTCTGGTGAATGACCTGGCCATCGATAGCCATCAGTTCAATCTGGGTGTAGTAACCGCTGTCAAACACGGCGTTAAATAAAACTTCAAGCGTGGCCTGGTCGCCACCTTCAGGTAAGTTACTAATCGCGATTCCCAGCGTCGTCGCCATGTCCTGGGCAGTTGTCTGAAGCTGTCCCTGTTGAAAACTGCTGGTACGAGTCAGATCGTTTAACACGATGATCAGCAGTAAGACTAAAAACATAGTCGAGATCAGCAGGGCTATTTGTTTGAATAAGGTCATTGTTTTTCCTTTTGAATATCGGCCAGTAGTTTTTTCCACTTACTGTTTTTAATCTTGTTGGTGGGCAAGGATTTTCCCAGCCCGGCCGATGCATTGGTCAAGAAAAGTGATTTGGCGTTAAAACTGTAAACCGGTAACAAATCCGTTCTCTTATTTGCGCTGAGAATCATGGGATTATAATTATCCAGGATTTGCGGAATGCTCGCCGGGGTAGGGAAGTAACTTAATACCATATGCGCTACATTCTGCTTCAATGCTTTAACATAAGTCAGGTATAGGCGTCCGTCAGGTACGCCAAGCGCACGCAGCGCGAAATACTTGGCTATGACGAAATCTTCGCAATCGCCTTTTTGCGTCCCCAGAAATTCGCTCGGTGTCGCCCAGTAATCCTGTTCGCCCCAGTGAATATGGTCTTCCTGATACTCGAATTGATTGAAAAAACGATTTACTTCAAGTAGTTGTTTTTGTATGTCCTGATTTTTGAGTGTGACCAGTAACTTATTGATCGCGAGTCCGCGGTGGTAGGCTTCGGCAGAGTACTCGGTGTTTAGATTATTTAGCATATCTGTGCTAAGCAGTGGACCTGCAAGTTGCTGTCCGGGAAATACAACTGCCAGCGCGCTACACACGAATACGGCGACCTTTTTCAACACGAAATCTTCCGCCATTGTGCATAGGTGTTAGCGTAATTTCTATAACAATGGGACGATCTGCAAGATTTTACGAAATGTCGCGCCGGCTTATTCAGAGGAGGCTTCCAAACTCACATTACTGCCTCCAAGTGTAGACCAATTGCCGCAACTACGAGTCGGCCTTATTGGGCGGGGCTTTTCGTCTTGAAAATGAACTCACCTCGACGGTTTATCGCCTGGCCTGCGGGGGTGGAATTGTCGGCAATCGGGTCTTCCTCTCCCTTTCCGATCGCCTTGATATCGGATTCAGCGATGCCATTGGCGACGAGTAGATTCTTAAGAGCCCTGGCCCTCTTGGCAGACAGGGCTATGTTGTAGGCGTCCGAGCCGATATTGTCGGTGTAAGTGTAGACTTCGATGGTAATGTCTTCAGCGAGCTTAACCTGTTCGATGATAGCTTCCACCTTGGATTTGGATATTTCGGTTAACTCGTCTTCGTCGTAAATGAAATTGACCAGCTGCGTTTCTGAAAGGCTGATAGCCGCGGGTTCCCGTACCTTGATCGATACGGTAGCGGTAGCGCTTACAGCGGCGCTCTTGTTGTCAGTGACCGTATATTTGAAAGAATCCATCCCGATAAATCCTTCCAGGGGCCGATACACCAGGTTACCGTTTTGATCGAACGCCAGGTTCCCCACCACTGGCTGACTTACATCGACGATTTCGAGAACATCTGCATCCGCATCTGAATCGTTGGCGAGTAATTGCGCGGTTGTGATAATCAGTATGCCACTGGTTTCGGTTTCAAATGAATCGTCGGTTAAGGTTGGAGCGCTGTTCTGTTGTGTCGATACTGTTTCTACTTTCGACATTTCGACCGACTCGTGACAACCAAATGGATTGACTTCCGCACCGGGAATAGAATTATCGCAATGATCCATCGGATCCAGTTTCTTATCCACATCTTCATCAACAGGTAGTGGCAGTTGGTCGACTTCGTCGGTCGCCAGTCGGGCGACTCTCAATTGCCCATCATCCAGATCGAATTCGACATTTGTGGCTTCAAACAATCTACCAATGCCTTCGTAAATGCGATACCTCGCGCCGTATGAGTCAAACCTGGCCACGGCATATTGATTCCTGGTGCGATTGAGTTCGTTTTCAGCGTCGAGCAGGTCGAGCAGGTCGCGCTGACCGATGAAGAACTCTTCACGGTAGGATTCGACGGTCTGTCCAGCCTTAATGACATGAGCATTGAGGAAAATCAGTTGTTGCACCAGCAGATCGTCTGCCGTCCACGACAGGCGCAATGTGTTGATGACCTGACGACGCACCCTGGCGGCGAATTCTTTTTGTTCGTAAACCGCGCTGACCTTTTTCTGGCTCTCGGCATCGTTCTTGCCGCCACTGTAAAAATTGTAGGTGAAGTTAAGCACCAGGCTGGTTTCTTCAGAATCGCCATCCAGATTATCGTCGCGATCCAGGTTATTGCCGTATTCGGTGGCAAGACGCAGGTCAATGTTAGGATAACGGGTTTTCAGCGAGCGCCGATAATCTGACTGGGCTGCCACAATGTTGCTGTCGGCAACTCGCATTGCCGGGTGATCGATGAGTGCCTGGTCCGTGAGTTCCTCAAGTGTTTTTGCCGGTACCGAGGGCAGGTCGGGTTCAAGCAGAGAGTTTGGGTCGACATATCGGCCCAGAATCTGATGTAACTGCGTTGACGAGTCTTCGAGATTGTTTTGCTGAGCGATTAAACTGGCCTGGGCTCCTGCCAGACGCCCCTCGGTCTGTTGTAACTGCGAACGCCTGCCTACCCCGGAAAGATTACGCTCTCTGATCTGGGCCAGAATCTTTTCGTGTGCGGCGACGTTTTCAATTGCAAGCTGGTACAGGCGTCTTTGCTTGAGTACTTCCAGGTAGGCCTGTATCGCGCGTAAACCGATATTGTCGGCAGAGTCGTAGACATCGTAGAGAGCAGCATTTATCCGGGCTTTGCTTTGCGCAATCTGGTTGGTGGTGTCATAACCGTTGAACAGATTCTGCGTCAGCGCTAGTTCGACAGAGGAACTGTTATAGTCGACCGATTCGTTATTGGTCGAGGGCGTTTCAGTGTCGAAGTAGCCCGTAGAAGCCTGCAGGTCGACACTGGGCCGCCAGCCACTCTCGGCGATGGTGCGATCGTTGACGACTCTTCGATAGGCGTGGACTTTCTCTTTTACTTCCGGGTGAGCACTAACCGAGTCGACTACCATAGCAGACAGATCCAGCGCTTTTACAGGCGCCAGATATGCAAGTGACAGGAGTAATCCTGTCAGCGCTATCTTCGATGGTAGACCACGATCCTTGGTTGCGTTCATAAAGGGTACCGAATACGGGATTTCGTTACTAATCTCTGGTAACGAGAAACTTTTGCAGGTGTCGATCTTAGCTTTTGTCTATGGCTTTCAGGGAGACATGGCTAACACTTTAAAAGTTTCAAGCTTCTACGGAATAATATTAATAAATGAAATTAAGTTTACGAGTTAAGTTATTGATGATAATAATCTATTTTACATCGTATTCAACAAGTAAATGCCTGGATCAGGGTGTGTACCTGCGGCTTTTGTGACCTATTTAATGTTTTACCAGACCGTGGCAGGCTGAATTTTAGTGTTTAACCGTAGAGAACATAGGCCAAAACTGCCGATGCAGCTAAACCCAGGGCAATGATGATCCAGTCCGAAGAAGTATAGGAGCGCTGGGTTCTCGGCGCCTCCGAGCCCTGGGTTAATACCGTGTAATTCTTCAAATCGGACTCATCGATACTACCTTTGCTTTCAAGCCGTTTAAGCAACTGGGCTCGAATTTCCACATATTGTTCGCGTGATATCAGATCACTCGCGTAGGTTTTGGCGAGAATACGCAATGGCGTGCTGGACAGTCTCATTAGTTCTGAGACTGCGCGTTAATCTGCTTGTTGAGGCTTTGCAGGCGGGTGTCTTCGGGAAACAGTTTCAGGCCGGTAACGATGTAGTTTGAAGCATCCTTGAACTTTCTCCGGGCAATCAGTTTTTCAGATTCTGAAAGGTAGAGATCGGATAACGCTTTATCTTTTAGCAGGTAGTGCTTGGGGTCAACTCGCTTGATAAGTGGAATGACTGTCGTCAGATCCTCACCATTAGTGGTTTTAACCAGCTTCTTGGCATTGAAATACCGTTTGTATAGCGATATCAGACTGTTCATCAGACGATCGCGTTGTTCCTTGACCTGATCCTCGATGGTGGATAGAGCGACTGAATCCGGGTAATGTTTTTTAGCCTGTGAAAGCAGGTTTTGTGCTTGCGGATAATCGTATAAGCCTTCCTTGGGACGAAACACCGAGCGAATCCGGTCGCGATAAAAAGTGATGATTTCGCGGCGTAATCCAACCGAGATAATTTTTTGCTGTTCCGTGTTCAACTGATCCAGCGACCAGATAGTTTCTATCATCAAAGCCTTGTCGCCGTTCTTGATTTGCTGGATCTGATCGTAGATTTGTTGTTCCTCCTGAAACGCGAGGAAAGGTTTGTAACCAATACCGGCGCCGATAATGACCATGAACAGGGCTGCCAGCAGGATGGACTTGGTATGCGATTTCTTGGAGCGCATGCCTTCAGCAAATTTTTCGACCTCATCGATACGTTCTTCACGAACCACCGTCAATGCCTTCATCAAGGTCTTCTGTTGACGTCTATTCAGTCCCTTAATAGGTTTCGGTTTTATGCCGAGCTCCTTGATCTTCGGGGAGGCCACTTTGTTGTACGGATGTTTACCACCAGCGAGCAATTGGTAAGCAACACATGCGAGTCCATAAATATCATCGCGTGGATCAGGATTCATGCCGGCGAACATTTCGGGCGTCGCGTAGGCTGGTGTAACCGCGCTGAGCTTGGCCGGATCAAACATCGTGTTCTCTCGTTCTTCGTCGGTTTGAGTGCTGGCTCTGGCGATGCCGAAATCAAGTAACTTGACGTGACCGTCGTTTAGCAGGAAGCAGTTACCCGGTTTGAAATCCGAGTGAATCAAAAACTTCTCATGCGCGTAGGAGAGTCCGCTACAAAGTTCTTCGATAATATGTAACGCGTGGTCTAGCTTTAACGGTTTCTTATTAATTTCCTTGATCAGCTGATTCAGGGGTTTGCCCTGTAAATACTCCATCGTCATGAAAACCGTGTTGCCGTCGCGGTCGAAATCATAAACGGTCGCGATATTGGGATGTGCCAGGCGTTGTGCTTTACTGGCCTCGCGTTGTAAGGCGATGAATGATCCCGAGTACTTCTTAAACGCATCGGTCAACACCTTGATAGCGACGTAGGGATCTTTGTCCTGGGCTTCTACCTTCAGTAAATCCTTGGCTTTAAAAACCACGCCCATGCCACCTTGCCCAAGCTTTTCCAGCAGAACGAAACGATCCTTCAGGGTTACGCCGGGGCCGAGATTTTCGTAGCGCGCGGATTTATGTGGTTTTTCTACAATCTTCGGGCTTAGCGGTGAAGCGTCGTCTTCGCTTCTAATTGAAGATTCCGCGGTATCGATTTCCTGCCCACCCTGATTAGTCCTGACGATGACGGTTTTGTCACTCGCATCATCGTCTGCCCCTTCATTGTAAAGATCTGATATATCCGTCAGATGCATGGTTTTATCATCGCCGAAATAGGAGATATCGGTTTCCTGGGTATTTTTCAGCGTCGACTGGATATTAATTTTCGAGATCACCTTCGAAATCTGCGTGAAGCCTTCAGAATCAATCGTGTCATTTGTATATAGCGACTGCAGGTAGCTCTGCGCATCGTTATGACTGCTCGGCATTGCGTCAAATATACTGGCCAGACCTTGCTCCAGGTCGGTGATATTCAGCGCCCCTGCAACATAGTCATTTATCAACGATTCGCAGACTTCAGACATTCTCTTCCTTTTGACAAACTTTCATTGTGATTATCGAGGTATTGTCGGTTCCACCTGCATCCAGCGAAGAGGCCAGTAATGCTTGCGATAGATCGCTCATATCCTCGAAGTTAGACTCGATTATGGGTTCGATTTTACTTTCTTCCAGATCTTTATAGAGCCCATCAGAACAAATGATATAAATATCTCCATCCTGTAAATTAAAATACTCGAAGTCCATGCATAAATTATCATCGATACCTACCGCTTTTAGCACGACATTAGCGGCGGGGTGTTCTTCGGCATCCCTGGCTTCGATTTTCCCCATTCTGACCAGTTCCTCAACATAACTGTGGTCTTCCGTTAGTCGTTCCAGGGTTGCATCCCGGTAACGATAAAGGCGGCTATCTCCCGCCCAGAAGGTAAACAGGAAGTTTTTCCATATATAGACGCAAACTACGGTGCTGCCAATAGTTGCGTTTCGCCCGAGTTTATAAGATTTCTTTCGGATGATTGAGTTTGAGTTTAGTATATTTTCCTCAAGCAACAGAATACTGTCATCCAGCGAAGCATGTTGCTTAAACAGGCTTAAATTGTTGGTTATGGTTTGACTGGCGAAATCACCCGCATGATGGCCTCCCATACCGTCAGCTACGATCCAGACGTTTTCGTCTTCATTTACCAGAATTGAATCTTCATTCTTTGATCTGACGTGTCCGACATCGGTCACGCCGTGGCTAGAAATTTGAAAACTGGTGGGGGATTGCTGATCGTTTTGTGCTGCGTAGCTAGACAATGCATCTCCTGCTCATTGACGGATTATTCTGTCATTTATAGCAATAATAGTAAATTAATCAGAAAATGATATGTGTAACGTGAAGAAGCACGCATAACTTGATGAATATTTTAGACAAGAGATGGGAAAATTTTGACCTAAATTATTAATCAGTGAGTTTCTTCCACTTGATGACTGCGACAAATGCTGTTGGTATCAATGCGATAAACCAGGCTGACCTGGACGGTTTTGACTATTTAGCCGGTTTTAGTGATCGGGCTTAATTATGCATTCTGATTTGGCATAAGTTTGTTATCATAACAGGCAGTCGATGACCGGCTGCTTTTTTTTGGATGATGACATGACGCGAATGGTGCAGTGCGTAGTACTGGGAGTGGAAGCCCCTGGACTTGATCGAGTGCCTTACCCCGGCGAACTCGGGCAACGCATCTATGAAAATGTTTCTGCCGACGGGTGGGCGAAATGGATCGAGCGTCAGACTATGATTATTAATGAAAATGGTCTGTCGACAATAGACCCGGCCAGCCTTGCGTTGCTCGAACAGCATATGCTCGGGTTTGTGTTCAAGGAAGGGGATCTGGGACAACAGCCGGAGGGTTTCCGACCGCCGGGTGCGAAAAAATAGCGTATCCAGATCGATTTACTCAGACAGCTAGATTCTCTAGTTCCCATTTTGGTTGAGTAATGAAGCGTAACTTTGCATATGCACTTTTCAGCGCTGCATGGGTTTGCTCAAACTCGGGTGCCTGGGCGAAGATAAAACCCAGGTAACTTGCTCCCTCGGGCAGTGGAATTAGTTCGTATCCTGGATTTATGTGAATTTCAATATCGCGAATGAACTCGGTTTGCAGTGCTGCGGTCAATCCTTCTACCCGTTTCAAAATACCCGCGTCGGTAATTGGAATCATCAGCACGCCGGCGGATTCGCCTGCTTCATCGGCATGCGGTGCCAATCCGCACATACCCCGGATGACCAGTTCTTCCAGTTTCTGTTGCAACGAAAACTCGATCAATTGCCCACATTGCCCGCCGATGGTACGCGCTGCCAGTTCGAGAAGTATCGGACCTGAAACGGACAGACGTGCCTCGGCATGCACGGGACCATGCTCAAGCCCGTAAGCGGCACAACAGTTCGCAACCTCGCGCACCAGGTCGTCTTGTTGGCGGGCGTTGAGGCGGGTAGGGGTCAGGTAGTAGGTTTCCTCGAAATAGGGACCAGTAAGCGGTTCGGGTTTATCAAATATGGTCAATAGCATGAACCTGCCGTCAATTACAAATCCCTCGATCGCATACTCTTCACCGTCGATATAGGATTCAACCAGTAAATGTTCCCGTACGAATCCCCGCTGTCCGGTTGCTTCAAGAATTGCGTCGATTCTTTTTACCGCGGCAGTATATTCCGCATCGTTATCGGCGCGGATAACGCCGCGACTGGCTGACAAGGCAAGTGGCTTGACTACGACCGGATATTCTATTTCCAGTGATGCCGGGCTGCATTCATCGATAGCCACGACCTGGTACCCGGGGGTATTGCAACCGGCCCTCGTCAGGGCTTCGCGTCCGAGATCCTTACGTTGGGTGAGTAGTGCCGCACCAGCCCTGTTTTGCGGCAAGCCGAGGTATTCGGCAACCCGGCTGCATAGTTCAACGCAGCTGTCGTCGGTTGCCAGTACACAGGCGATAGCCGTGTTTTTTATGCTTGCAATAATCGTCGCATAAGCGTGTTCGGGTTGATCGAAATCGACGGTTATGCCATTCGCAATTTCCGCTACCAGCGAGTGTTCGCTATTCGATATCACCAGGATCGGCATGCCGAGAGCCCTCGCAGCCGCGCAGTAGGCGGCAACGCGATAACTTCCCGACGGGGCGACTAAAAGAACAAAGCCTGGATCAGTGCCAGGCTTTGCTTGATATTTTTGCAATGGGCTACTGGTCAATAATCAGCCACCACCAGCTGCCCCACATCCACCACAAACCCCGGAACCACCGGTTTCGGCGAATACGTTATTGAAAACGAAACGTTCGCGACCGACTTCCTGGATGTAATCAATCTGCGCGCCCTTGAGGTAATTCAGCGCAACCACATCGACCAGGATCTTAAAACCTTCGAATTGCAAGGTAGTGTCGAAATCACCTTGATCGTCGGTAAAGGTCATGCCATATGACAAGCCGCCGCAGCCACCGCCGCTGATATATATCCTGATCGCGGATACATCTTCATCGGTCTGCGAAATAATTTCGTGCAGCTTGTCCTGCGCTGATTGGGTAACTTCAAGCTCGTTTTGCGTCAGACTGGCAATAAACACGTCAGAGCCACTGGATACAACTGGCCTGGCTTTTTTGGGAGGGGTGTATATACCTACGTTTTCCATAATAGTTGCCTGCTTGATTGATCCGACGAATTATACACTTGAATCGCAGAATTCGACATAATTTCGGGTTTTTAACGATTTTGGCTGATTGCGTACCTAACTGGGGTGGTATTCATCCAAATACAAGTCCGAATGCCGTTATAACTAACTAATTTGTCGTGTTTTTTAGTGATACTTGGGGGACTTTTTCGTATTATCGCCTTCTTTTTCTCCCGAGGATAACCCGATGTTTTCCAAAACAATGAATATTGCCGATTTCGATCCCGAGTTGTGGGCGTCGATGCAGCATGAAGAAACCCGCCAGGAGGATCACATAGAGCTGATAGCGTCCGAGAATTATGCCAGCCCCCGGGTTATGCAGGCGCAAGGTTCCGTGTTAACCAACAAGTACGCCGAGGGTTATCCATCCAAACGCTATTACGGCGGCTGCGAATACGTTGACGTGGCTGAAGCACTGGCACTTGAGCGAGTCAAGAAACTCTTCGATGCCGACTATGCCAATGTGCAACCACACTCGGGATCGCAGGCCAACGCCGCGGTGTATTTCGCACTGTTGAACGCGGGTGACACCATACTGGGTATGAGTTTGTCAGATGGTGGCCACCTGACCCACGGTGCCAAGGTTAATTTTTCCGGCAAGCTGTTCAATGCGGTCCAGTACGGGCTGAATAACGACACCGGCGAAGTAGATTATGACCAGGTTGAAGCGCTGGCAAAAGAGCACCAGCCGAAGATGATTATTGCCGGGTTCTCCGCTTACTCGAGGGTTATGGACTGGCAGCGGTTTCGCGATATCGCGGATTCGGTAGGCGCTTACCTGTTCGTCGATATGGCGCACGTGGCCGGACTGGTTGCGGCCGGCGTTTATCCAAGTCCGGTAGGAATCGCCGATGTTTGTACCAGCACCACTCACAAGACCCTGCGTGGGCCTCGTGGTGGCATCATTCTTGCGAAGGCAAACGAGGAAATTGAAAAGAAATTGAATTCGATGGTTTTTCCCGGCACCCAGGGTGGACCATTGATGCACGTGATTGCCGCCAAGGCGGTGGCTTTTAAAGAAGCCATGAGTGATGACTTCGTTGAATATCAAAAGCAGGTTCTGGTGAATGCCAACGCGATGGCGGAAGAGTTCGTCAGGCGTGGCTTCGATGTTGTCTCCGGGGGCACCGATGATCACCTGTTCCTGTTGTCGCTGATCAGTAAGGGTTTGACAGGTAAAGATGCCGATGCAGCGTTGAGCAAGGCGCATATCACCGTCAACAAGAACTCGGTACCCAATGATCCACAATCGCCATTTGTAACTTCAGGGTTGCGCATTGGTTCACCGGCAATCACCACGCGTGGTTTTAACGAGCAGGATTCCCGCGATCTGGCAAACTGGATTTGCGATATTCTCGAAGATATGGGCAACGATGATGTCATTGATACGGTTCGCGCGAAGGTCACTGAAATCTGTGCTCGCTTGCCAGTTTATCGAGACTGAACCAGTAGCCTATGAAATGCCCTTTCTGCGGTACCCCTGACACTCGCGTGGTCGATTCGCGGCTTGCGTCAGAGTCGGCTCAGGTGCGCCGCAGAAGGGAATGTGTTTCCTGCGAGACACGCTTTACCACCTACGAATCACCGCTGCTGAATATGCCCATGGTGATCAAAAACGATGGCAGTCGCGACGCCTTCGACGAGGTGCGCTTACGCAGCGGTATGATGCGGGCGCTGGAAAAACGCCCGGTTTCGGCGCAACAGATCGAAGATGCAATAAATCATATCAAGCGGCAACTTGTAGGTCTCGAGGCGCGTGAAATTTCCTCGCGTGAAATCGGTGCGATGGTCATGCATGAACTGCAGCGCCTGGATCAGGTGGCTTATATTCGCTTTGCGTCGGTTTACCTGAGCTTCGAAGACATTCAGGCATTCGAAGAGGCGATTCGTACGCTGGCCTCCGAACCGACCCCGGAAATGCACCGCAGACAGGTTCCGTTGATCGATGAGGACAGCTGATGTCGTCGACTCAGCAACATCACTACTGGATGGCGGAAGCACTGCGCCAGGCGCGCAAGGGATTTTACTCGACACCGCCTAATCCCCGTGTCGGCTGTGTCATAGTCGCCGATGGCAAAATGCTCGCCGCAGGCTGGCACGAGTATACCGGTGGCCCCCATGCCGAGGTTAATGCTATCGGGTCGGCAGAGATTCCGCCCGGCGCCGATTTTTATATAACCCTGGAACCCTGTTCACACCACGGTAGAACCCCACCCTGTGTCGATGCCTTGATTGCCGCCAGACCAGCACGGGTTATCGTCGCGATGCAGGACCCAAATCCGCAGGTTGGAGGGCAGGGGCTGCAAAAATTACGCGCCCATGGTATCGAGGTAGTAACCGACGTGCTGGCTGCGCAGGCACGTGAACTAAACCGCGGATTTATCAAGCGCATGGAACAGGGATTACCATTTGTCAGTATAAAAATGGCCTGTTCGATGGATGGTCGTACCGCGCTGAAAAATGGTCTCAGCAAATGGATAACGGCCGCACCGGCACGTCGCGATGTTCAGTTACTACGTGCCCAGGCGTCGGCGATTTTGAGCAGTGCGCAAACGGTGCTGGATGACGATCCCGCGCTGGATATGCGTCTATCAAAGCAGGACCTGGGACAGACCTGCGAACTGCGCCACCCGGTGCGGGTTCTGGTCGATTCGAATCTGCGCCTGAGTGGTGATGAAAAAATATTCTCCACCGAGGGTGAAATCTGGATTTATACCCTCAGCCAGGATGCCGGGAAGCGGGCTCGTCTGGTCGATCGCGGGGCTATGCTAATTGAGCTTGAAGCTGCAAACCCGGGACATATCTGCCTCACTGCCATGTTGCAGGATATGGCGGTTCGTGGCATTAACCAGGTGCATACCGAGTGCGGACAGCGCCTTGCCGGTGAATTGCTCAAGCAGCGGCTAGCCGATCAAATCGTTTTGTACCTGGCGCCGCATTTACTTGGTAGCCAGGCCCGCGGCGGTTTTGATCTCGGCGAATTAACCGCTATGGAACAGCGTAAAACCTGTACTATTCGCGATACTCGCCAGGTCGGCGATGATCTGCGCTTGATTTTGAGTATTAACCAGGAATAATCCGTGTCTACCATTGTTGCCGTAGTAAAAAATAATGTCGCCTGTATCGCGGCCGACAGCTTGACCAGTTTTGGTGACACCAGGCAACCGGCTGAGTATGTCACCGATTATGAGAAAATAATTCAATTTGCGGATAACAACTATATCGGCATTGTAGGTAGTGCTGCTCATCACCTGGTAATGCACAACCTGATTGCAAAGCATGCCGAGAAAATTAACTTTTCCGATCGCTTCAGTATTTTTGAATCGATGCGACAAATTCATCCCGTACTCAAGGAGGAATATTTTCTTAACAGCAAGGATGAAGATGAAGATTCCTACGAATCGTCACGGGTAGATGCACTGATCATGAATGGCAGTGGAATATTCGGGCTTTACTCGTTGCGCGAAGTCGATCAATACACGCGTTTCTGGGCGATTGGCTCGGGCGCTGAATTTGCGCTGGGGGCTATGCAGGTTGCCTACGATCTACTCGAAGATGCGCAGGCTGTGGCGCGTGTCGGAATTGAGGCAGGGGCCTGTTTCGATAATAGCAGCGCTTTGCCGATGAGCAGCTACAGCATGGAGCTGGACTGATATGTTTACCGGAATTATCCAGGCGATCGGCAGCGTCGTGCACAGCGAGCCCAGGGATGGCGATATTCGGCTCACCATAGACTGCGGTGATCTTGATATATCGCGTATCGCACCCGGGGACAGTATCGCCGTCAATGGCGTCTGCCTGACCGCGATTGAACTCCATCAACAGAACTTCGTCGCCGATGTTTCGGTAGAAACCATGAATCTGACCAGCCTTGGTGCACTAGCGGCTGGCAGCCCGGTCAATCTCGAAACTGCATTGACCTTAAATACTGCACTGGGGGGGCACCTGGTCAGTGGTCACGTGGACGGGCTCGGTACTTTGCTGGAAATGCATACCGATGCTCGCTCGATGCGTTACAGTTTTGCAGTGGCGCCCGAAATCCAGCACTACATAGCGATCAAGGGTTCGGTGACAGTAGATGGCTGCAGCCTGACGGTCAATGGCATCAACGGAAACCGGTTCGATGTTAATATCGTGCCGCATACCCAGCAAAAAACTGTTTTCCAGTTTTATAAATCAGGCTGTCGCGTCAACATCGAAGTCGATATCATCGCGCGTTACCTGGAGCGTCTGCTACAAGGTAAAGCTGACAGCGATGCCGGCAAAGACAGCCAGTTACTCGAAACCCTGATAAAATCGGGATTTACCAGTCATGAATAAACCAGTTAAATTTGACATGAAATTAAATTCAACCCAGGAAATCATCGACGATATCAAGGCCGGCAAGATGGTCGTGATCATGGACGACGAGGATCGGGAAAACGAAGGCGATATCCTGATGGCGGCCGGGGCGGTAACGGCCGACCACATAAACTTCATGGCCAAATACGGTCGTGGACTGATCTGCCTGACCCTGTCTGAGCAACGCTGCAAGCAGCTGCGTCTGCCGTTGATGGTGGGTGATAACCGTGAAGTCATGGAAACCAATTTTACAGTGTCAATCGAAGCCGCTGAAGGCGTCACCACCGGTATCTCGGCGGCTGATCGTGCAACCACCGTGCAGGCTGCGATCAAAACTGATGCAGGCCCGGGAAGCATCGTCCAGCCGGGCCATATTTTTCCGGTGATGGCGCGTAAGGGCGGCGTATTGTTTCGTGCCGGACATACCGAAGCGGGTTGCGACCTGGCGCGACTCGCTGGCATGGAGCCGGCCGCTGTAATCGTCGAGATTCTCAATGATGATGGCACCATGGCAAGACGTGGGGACCTGGAAAAATTCGCGCTGAAGCACGAACTGAAAATCGGCACTATCGAGGATTTGATTCGTTATCGCATCGAGAATGAGCATACCGTCGAACGTATCGTCGAAGCAAAATTCCCTACCGATTTCGGCGAGTTCAAGCTGTATGCATTCGAGGACAGCACCGCGCAGGAACTGCACCTGGCCCTGGTGAAGGGTAAGATAGATCCCGAAAAGCCTATTCCGGTGCGGGTACACGTACAAAATACGCTGACAGACTCGTTGGCAGGAACCGTGGGGCGTGGCTGGCCACTGCGTGATGTCATGCAGACTATCGCTAAGGAAGGCGAGGGTGTGATCGTATTTTTACGTCAGGCGGAAACGCCGAAAGACATGGTCAGCACAATCGAGTCAATGATCCAGGGTCATGGCGATGAAGAACGCGGCGATGATCAGCGGACCTATGGTATCGGTGCCCAGATACTGGCCGACCTCGGGGTACGCAAGATGAGCCTGTTGAGTGCGCCCAAGGTTTTTCATGGTCTGGCTGGATTCGGACTCGAAGTGGTAGATTATTATGCGGAGCAGGAGTAACAACATGGTAGACGCCAACAGAATCGATGGTGACTTGACCGTCAACAAGGCAAAAATTGCGATCGTAGTCGGTCGTTTTAACGGGTTCATCGTCGAAAGCCTGCTCAGCGCAGCGCTTGATACACTGCAGCGGGCGGGTATCGGTGCGCAGGATATTACCGTAAGCCATGTGCCCGGCGCGCTGGAAATTCCTCTGGTAGTGCAGCAATATGCCGTCGCCGGAAAGCATGACGCGGTCATTGCACTGGGTGCAGTAATCCGCGGTGCGACCCCGCATTTCGATCTGGTCGCGGGGGAGAGTGCGAAGGCTCTGTCTGCGTTGGCATTGGCGCATTCGTTGCCGGTTATTAATGCGGTATTAACCACCGATACCATCGAACAGGCGATCGAACGCGCCGGCACCAAGGCGGGTAACAAGGGCGCTGACGCGGCCATGAGCGCGATGGAAATGATCAGCCTGATGCGCAAAATTAAATAAAACCCTGGAATACCTGTGAATGACAAGGCGCGGTTTATCAAGAAACGCAAGCACGCACGTGATAAAGCGCTGCAAGCCTTGTACCAATGGCAGTTGTCCGGTGAAGACCTTGACTGGATAAGAGACCACTATCAACAGGAGCAGGGGGTTGCAGCCGGCGATGAAGAATATTTTCTTGAATTGCTGTACAAGATTCCTCCACAGGCTGATGTGCTAGATAGCCGGTATCGCAAGCATGTCGCTAACTTCGAAGATCACCTGGATCCAATCGAAACCAATATTCTGCGCATCGCGACTTACGAACTCGAAAATCACCTGGAAATTCCCTACAAGGTCGTAATTAACGAAGCAATCAACCTTGCCAGAACCTATGGCGCCGACGAAAGCCATAAGTTCATCAATGGAGTGCTCGATCCATTGTGCGCGGAATTGCGTAAACTCGAAGTGGTCGGGTAGCCGAGAAACCGTCTGGAGCAGCGATGGCGCAAGACGAATTTGCGATAATCGAACGCTATTTTTCAAATATCGGCAAGCCGGCCGACAATATTTTGTTAGGTATTGGTGATGATGCGGCGGTCGTTGAAGTACCACCAACCGACCAACTGGTTGTCAGCATGGACACGCTGGTGGGTGGAGTTCATTTTCCGTCCGATACCAGTCCTGCCGATATCGCCTACAAGGCACTCGCGGTAAACCTCAGCGATCTGGCCGCGATGGCGGCTACTCCAGCATGGTTTCTGCTGGCGTTGACCCTGCCGCAAAATGACTCCGACTGGTTGCATCAGTTTGCAACCGGGCTGAGCCAGGCTGCTGAAGCCTATAAACTGCCGCTAATCGGCGGAGATACCTGTCATGGTGAGCTTTCGATCAGTATCCAGATTGCCGGCCTGGTGCCATCCGCTCGATACATCACGCGTCGGCACGCCAGCCCGGGTGATTTGATCCTGGTGACGGGAGAACTCGGCAATGCGGCGCTTGGGCTGGCGCACAAACAGGGCAAGATTGATTTGCCGCAGAATTTACAGGCAAAGTGCCTGTTAGCCTTGAATCGACCTCAACCACGGCTGGAACTGGTACCTTTCCTGCGTGAATATGCCAGCGCGGCGATCGATATCTCTGACGGCTTGCAGGGTGACCTTGCCCATTTGCTGAAGGCCAGCGGCTGTGGCGCGACAATAGAGCAATCGGCTCTGCCGGTGAATGACTGGATCGGGCAGCAGGGTTGCTATGACTATGCGCTTGCCGCCGGCGACGACTATGAAATCTGTTGCTGCGTTCCGGCAACGCAGCGGGACGAAATTGACAGCTGGAATCGTGGGCATCCGGATTGTCGCTTAAGCATCATTGGTGAAATTACCGGGTCAGGATACTTCCTGCGCGATAAAGACAAGTTGATCGATCTCGATAATGCACAGGGGTATCAGCATTTTGCATAGAATTTCACCACGACTGCTACGTAACCCCCTGCATTTTTTATCGCTCGGTTTTGGTTCGGGCCTGGCCCCGTTTGCCCCTGGGACGTTTGGGACGCTCGCATCAATCCCTCTCTATTTGCTTTTGGCGCAACTGGCTTTGCCTTATTACCTCGCAATTGTAGCGCTCGGATTTGGAGTTGGGGTGTATCTATGCCATTACACCAGCGCAGCTCTGGGCGTTCATGACCACTCTGGTATTGTATGGGATGAATTTGTCGGTTTCTGGATCACAATGATCGCGGTGCCGGTGACCTGGCAATGGATTCTGGCCGGTTTTGTGCTATTTAGAGTCTTCGATATTGTTAAGCCATGGCCGGTAAAAATAGCGGACGCAAAGATGAAGGGTGGTTTTGGAATTATGTTTGATGACCTGCTGGCGGGACTGTATGCGTTGGCCTGCATCCATATTGCACTGCAACTGTTGCACCAGTCATGAGGCTGGCGCTATCCATCCCGACGCTGTTACTGCTGCTGAGCCTGGGCACGAGTATCGCTCCGGCTGCAGATACCGGGGTCAGGGTGATAGCCCTGTTTACCGGTAAGGCCCTGCTGCAGGTTGGCGACCAACAGAAAATCGTAAAGCAGGGCGAGACTTTCGAGGGCGTGTTGCTGGAATCTGCTTCGGGACGTGGTGCGGTCGTAGTCATCGATGGAAACAGACAGAAACTCGGCCTGAATCAGTCGATCGCGGGTAATTTCAAGAAACCGGATCGCACACGCATGAAAATCTATCCTGACGCGCTCGGTATGTATTATGTCAAGGGAAAGATCAACGGCGTGGCCACCCGTTTTCTGGTAGACACTGGCGCCACGTTCGTAACCATGAGTGGAGACCATGCAACTCTTCTGAAAATTGATTATCGCAAAGGCACCTACAGCTCTGCCCAGACTGCAGCCGCGGTAGTGCCGGTCTGGCAGATAAGACTGGCTTCGGTCAGTATCGGCGGTATCGAACTCAAAAATGTCGAGGCTACCGTGATCGCGGGTGAGCAGCCTGTCGATGTATTGCTCGGTAACTCTTTCCTGCGGCGTACCCGTATTCAGCAGGCGGGTTCGGTGCTGGAGATAGAGAAACGCTACTAAAACATAAAAATTTCAGCCTCGACAGGCATTATTCCGGTAGAATACTGCGCGTCTTAATCCCAGACTGAACTCAATGATCAAAACCCGATTTGCCCCGAGTCCTACCGGAGTACTGCATGTTGGCGGAGCCCGCACGGCCTTGTTTTGCTGGCTTTACAGCAAGAAAGTGGATGGTCGCTTCGTACTGCGTATCGAAGATACCGACCTGGAAAGATCGACCCCCGAATCGGTGCAGGCGATTCTCGATGCCATGCAATGGCTGGGGCTCGATTATGACGAGGGACCCTATTACCAGACGCAACGTTTTGCGCGTTATATCGAAGTAATCAACCAGTTGATTGAACAGGGTCATGCCTACTATTGCGAGTGTTCCAGGGAACGTCTCGATGACTTGCGTGAGCAGCAGATGGCAGCAAAACAAAAGCCTCGTTACGATGGCTGCTGTCGCGAACTGGGTTTGCAGGCCGACAGCGATAAGCCGATGGTGGTGCGCTTCAAAAATCCTCAACAGGGCGTCGTCAGTTTTCACGACCATGTTAAAGGCGAGATCAGCGTCAGCAATTCAGAGCTGGACGATTTGATTATTGCACGCAGTGATGGCAGCCCGACTTACAATCTTTCAGTGGTAGTTGACGATATGGATATGGACATTACTCATGTCCTGCGTGGTGACGATCATGTTAACAATACGCCCAGGCAGATAAACATACTGAATGCGCTGGCGGCCCCGGTGCCCGAGTATGCGCATGTGCCGATGATTCTGGGCGACGATGGCAAGCGTCTGTCGAAACGCCATGGTGCGGTGGGTGTGATGGAATATTTTGCTGCCGGCTATCTCCCCGAAGCACTGCTGAACTACCTGGTGCGGCTCGGCTGGTCGCATGGCGACCAGGAGATTTTTACGCTGCAGGAAATGATCGATAATTTTTCGCTCGACGGGTTAAACAAATCGGCATCTTCATTCAATACCGACAAGCTCAAATGGGTTAACCAGCAATACCTGATGAGCTCTCCGCTGGACAGGATCGTGCAATTGGTCAGGCAAAGGCTGGATCTCCTCGAGCTCGTTTACGATGACGATTTCGAGTTTGCCACGGTGGTTGATTTGTATCGCCAGCGGGTGTTTACGATTAATGAACTGGTTGACAGCATTCTTTACTGTTTTCAGGATTTTACCGCTTACGACGAGAAAGCGGCGCAAAAGGTGCTTAAACCGGCGGCACTGGAGCCTTTGCAGCGCTTGCTGGATTTGCTTGCCGAACTCGACAGCTGGAATGCGGTATCGATACATGACGTCGTGGCGAAGGTTACCGCAGAGCTTGAAGTCGGTATGGGCAAGGTTGGTCAACCCTTGCGGGTCGCGGTTACCGGTGGCTCGTTTTCACCACCTATCGACCAGACCGTCGAGCTGCTAGGCAAGGAACGCAGTATCAACCGGATTCAGCGCGCAATCGAATTTATTTCGACGAATCATGCATAGTGAATCTTCATATTATTCAGTGACATGCTATATATACTTAAGCAACAGCTGAACCGGTCATGATAGACTCTGCCCGGCAAAATAAAGAGGCTTCAATGGTGGATTTGCATCGATACCCGGAAAGGATACCTGGTATCTGTCGCGTCTAAGTCTCAACTAAAGCGTAAAACGGAGCTGATCAGTCAGTAGGTAATGAAGGAAAGTAATTTAGTGGCGCGAGAAACAATCAATTGCGTGGTGATGTTTGCCGACGTGGCGGGCAGCACGGCCATGTATGAAAACATGGGCGATGATCTGGCGCGGGAGCGCATTTCCAAAGCACTGAATATGCTGATTTCTATTTCACGTCGCCATAACGGGAATCTGGTAAAAACAATCGGCGACGAAATCCTGGTTTATTTTAATGATATTGATATGGCGGTTTTTGCTGCCAAAGCAATACAGGAAGCGATGGAGGATGATCGCTCTCCGGAAACCATCGGTGTATCGATTCGCATCGGCATGCAGTACGGTAGCACAATCCTCGAGAATGACGATGTTTTCGGCGATACCGTCAATGTTGCGGCACGTATTGCGAGCATGGCCAAGGCGCGTCAAATCCTCTGTACCCAGGAAATCGCATTCATGGTCAAGAATGCTGAACTCTCCAACAATATGCGCCCCTATGATCGGCTGCGGGTCAAGGGTCGCAACGAGCACCTCGACGTATACCTGTTTGCCTGGGAAGAAGAGGAAGACCTTACCAATATGGCGACTGCCAGTAGTTTTACTAACCCGGCGCGCTACGATCAGGCAAAAAATATCACTCTCACCTTCCAGGAACAGCCTTATGTCATTCCCATGGATACAACTTCCTACCTCCTGGGCCGGGGTAAAGACTGCGAGCTGGTTGTCAAAGGTGATCTGATCTCGCGCTACCATTCTAAGATTGAACATCGGCGCGGCAAATTCATCATCACCGATCAAAGTACCAACGGAACCTTCTTGCGTACCGCCGAAGGGCAGGACATATTTCTGCGCCGCGAAGAATTCACCGTGTTCGGCTCAGGGTATATCAGCCTTGGAAAAAAAGTGGATGTCGGCGATCCTAACGTAATTCATTTCATCTGCGAGTAACGCGTTATAATCTCCGCAAACCAGGCCGGAGTAGAACGCGATGAAACCAGGAAACAATAGTTTTAACACCCTCTCAACCCTCGATGTTGATGGTCAGGAATATTATTACTTTAGCCTGGCCCGCCTCGCCGAGCAGAACTTGCCCGCGATTCACCGTTTACCCTGCTCACTCAAGATTCTGCTGGAAAATATTCTGCGTTTCGAACGGGGTGATGACGATGCCGCCGGGGATATCAAGGCCTTTGCCCAGTGGGTAGAAACGCGCAGTTCTGAGCGTGAAATTGCGTTTCGACCAACGCGGGTATTGATGCAGGATCTAACCGGTGTGCCAGCGGTCGTCGATCTGGCGGCGATGCGCGATGCGGCCAGTGCTAATCCACAGGGTATCAATCCACAGATTCCCGTTGACCTGATCATCGATCATTCGGTCATGGTCGATGAATTTGCATCACCCAGTGCTTTCGGCGCCAATGTCGCACTCGAAGTAAAGCGTAATGACGAACGCTATCGCTTCCTCAAATGGGGCGCGACGGCATTCGATAACTTCCGCGTCGTGCCACCGGGAACGGGTATCTGTCACCAGGTCAATCTCGAATATCTGGCGAAGACAGTCTGGCAGGAACAGGTCGACGGCAAAAACTATGCTTTTCCCGATACCCTGGTAGGCACCGACTCCCATACCACGATGATTAATGCCCTCGGTGTGCTTGGTTGGGGCGTGGGTGGCATCGAAGCAGAAGCAGGTATGCTGGGTCAACCGGTGTCGCTGTTGATTCCGGAAGTAGTTGGCTTTCAGTTTAGCGGGCAATTGCGCGAGGGTATTACCGCTACCGACCTGGTGCTTACCGTTACCCAGATGCTGCGCGAACATGGGGTAGTGGGCAAGTTTGTCGAGTTTTTTGGCGACGGCCTGGGTCAGTTGCCGCTTGCCGATCGCGCCACCTTGGCCAACATGTCTCCCGAATTTGGTTCCACCTGTGGGTTTTTCCCGGTTGACCAGGAAACGATTCGCTATCTGCGCCTCACCGGGCGCGATGAAGCAACCCTGAAGCTGGTCGAGGCCTATTGCCGCGCCCAGGGGTTGTGGTACGAAACCGATGGCCAGGATCCGGAATTCAGCAGCAAATTGACGCTGGACCTTGCCTCGGTCGAGGCTTCGCTTGCCGGTCCCAAACGTCCGCAAGATAGAGTGTCGCTGTCCGGCATCAAGGCCGCGACGCAGGCCATCGTCGATACAGCCATACGCGAACGCGGTGCCGATGACGAATTGCTCGATGGTGACGTGGTGATCGCGGCAGTTACCTCCTGCACCAATACCTCCAACCCGCGGGTGATGATGGCGGCAGGATTGTTGGCTCGCAACGCGCGCGCGGCCGGTTTAACCAGCAAGCCCTGGGTGAAGACTTCGTTGGCGCCGGGTTCCAAGGTGGTAACCGAGTACCTCAATGCCACCGGGTTGCAGCAGGATCTGGATGCCATTGGCTTTAACCTGGTTGGTTATGGATGTACCACCTGTATCGGTAACTCCGGGCCTTTACCCGCGGCGATTGAAGCGCAGATCAGGGAGCGGGATTTAAACGTTGCCAGTGTACTTTCCGGCAATCGAAACTTCGAGGGGCGCATTCATCAGCACATCAAGTCGAACTGGCTTGCCTCGCCGCCGCTGGTAGTGGCATATGCGCTCGCCGGTAGTACTCGTATCGATCTGACAGCCGAAGCTATCGGAGAATCAGCTGATGGCCAGCCGGTATTCCTGCGCGATATCTGGCCCAGCAACCAGGAGATCGCCGATGCGGTGATGCAGGTTAACCAGCTCATGTTTAGTGAGCAGTATGCCGATGTCTTCAGCGGGGATCGTAACTGGCAGGAAATAGATGTTGGCGATGCGTTGACTTATAGCTGGGATGACTCGTCGACCTACATACGCAACCCGCCATACTTCCAGCTCGACAACAGTCAGCAACTGAAACCGATCATGCAGGCGCGTATTCTTGCGCTGCTCGGCGATTCGATTACCACCGACCATATCTCACCCGCCGGTGCAATTGCAGTCGACAGTCCTGCTGGCAGGTATCTGCTCGAAAACGGGGTGGATCGCAACAGTTTTAATTCATACGGGTCGCGTCGCGGGAATCATGAGTTGATGATGCGCGGTACCTTCGCCAATATCCGTATCCGTAATGAAATGACCCCCAAGGTTGAAGGGGGTGTTACGCGGTATATGCCGGGTGGCGAACAGATGAGCATTTACGATGCGGCGATGAAATATTCACAGGCTGGAACACCCCTGGTGGTGATTGCCGGTAAGGAATACGGTACCGGGTCAAGCCGTGACTGGGCGGCCAAGGGAGCACGCCTGCTCGGGGTCAAGGCCGTGGTTGCCGAGAGTTTTGAACGTATCCATCGCTCCAACCTGATCGGCATGGGGGTCTTACCGCTGCAATTTATCGACGGCTTCGATCGAAAGCGGTTGCAGTTGACCGGCGCTGAAAAAATATCCGTTAGTGGTATGCAAAACGGTTTGCAACCCGGGCAGCACCTGGATCTGTCGGTGACCGATATAAACGGCAGCACCTTGTCGGTAGAAGTATTGTGCCGTATCGATACCCGCGACGAAGTGGCCTACTACGAAGCCGGTGGTATTTTGCAGTACGTACTCAACAAAGATCAGGATTGATGTCATGCTCATAACCTTCAAAACCAGTGCCTACGCAAACATTACGATGCTGGGCGATATAGGGCGCAAGATGCTCGAAATGATGGCTTTTGGCAGCTCGCTGCCGGGCGCGATTAACGCAGAGGATGTGCCGACCGCGCTAGACAATCTGAAATCGGCGCTGGATAAACTGCCGACACAGGTAGAAGTTGCCGGTGACACTGACGACGATCAGCCTGCGGTCAGTCTGCATACTCGCGCCGTCCCCCTGGTCGAATTACTGCAAGCGGCAGTGGCCGACGAGACCTATGTCCGCTGGGAGTAGGCCGATTGCATCCGCTGCAGGCCGCAATCAATTAGATGGAATACGAGTAAACAATAATGGCAGATAAAGACGTAGTGCTGGGCTATGCAACACAGGACAAGTCCAGGGGAACGGGTGTTTACCCGATTCATCTGAATTTAAAACGGGCTAACCGGCATGGTCTCATCGCCGGTGCAACCGGTACCGGCAAGACGGTGACATTGCAGGCGCTTGCGGAAAGTTTCTCGCAGCAGGGCGTGCCGGTGTTCCTGGCCGATGTGAAGGGTGATATTTCAGGGATAAGCCAGCCCGGCAAATCTCATCCAAAGATCAATGAGCGATTGCTGGCGCTGGGTCAATCGTTAGATCAATGGCGAGGCTGCCCGACAGTTTTCTGGGATTTGTACGGCAAACAGGGACACCCGATTCGCGCGACGATTTCTGATATGGGACCAGTACTGTTATCCCGCTTGATGGGCTTGAACGAAACCCAGGAAGGGGTGTTAAACATTGCTTTTGCGGTTGCCGATGATAATGGCCTGTTGTTACTGGATCTCAAGGATCTGCGAGCGATGCTGCAGCATGTCGCAGCAACGGCTGCCGAACTAGGCAGCCTCTACGGTAATGTTTCATCCAGTTCGGTCGGTGCCATTCAACGACGTTTGCTGGTACTCGAACGTAGCGGTGCGAAAAAGTTTTTTGGTGAGCCGATGCTCGAGCTTGATGACCTGATTCAGGTCGATGATAGTGGCGCCGGGTTCATCAACGTGCTGGTAGCCAGCAAGCTGGTACAGGAACCCGCAGTCTACTCGACGCTGTTACTCTGGTTGATGTCCGAGCTGTTCGAAAACCTGCCGGAAGTCGGTGATCCGGAAAAACCGAAACTGGTCGTGTTTTTCGATGAGGCGCACCTGATGTTCAAGAACACCCCGCAGGCGTTAATCGATAAAATCGAACAAGTGGTGCGGCTGATACGTTCCAAGGGGGTCGGCGTCTATTTCATTACGCAAAGTCCGGGCGATATTCCGGATTCGGTGTTGGCCCAACTGGCGAATCGGGTGCAGCATGCGTTACGTGCGTTTACCCCGAAAGAGCAAAAAGCAGTCAGGAGCGCGGCGCAGACATTTCGCAGTGATAAAAGCTTTTCGGTACAAAATGCGATCAGCGAAATGGGCGTTGGTGAAGCGCTTATTTCCACGTTAATGGCGAATGGTGCGCCATCTATAGTGAAACGGGCATTGGTCAAACCACCGCTGTCGAGAATTGGTGCTGCAAAGAAAGCGGAAATCCATGAGATTCTGCTGCAAAGCCCTTTCGCTGAAAAGTATGACACCATGATCGATCGGGAATCCGCGTTTGAAAAACTGGCGCAACGTGCGGCGGCAGCGGCAAAGGCCGCGACAGTGAAAAAACCTCCGCGCAAGCGCGCACATGCGGCGCCGAAACCGAGAGGTCGACCACGTCAAAGTATCGCTGAAACCTTTGTCAAAAGTGTTGTGCGCAGCCTGGGCGGTCGCACCGGGCGAGCGTTGGTGCGCGGTATCCTGGGATCATTGTTCAAGGGGCGCTAAAACCCTGGCGCGCGCAGGCGTTAACTGTTCACCATCGAATCAACTACCGCGGTCCAGCCGTGGGCGATGTTCTCATGATTGTAACCACCGCCACCCATCGCCAGCATGCGCCCCTGGCAGTAATCGTCTGCGATCTGGCATAGTTTTGCGGCAGCATAAGCGTGCGATGCCGGACTGAATTCCATATTGGTTATCGGATCGCCCTTGATGCTGTCGGCGCCACATTGCAGCAAAATGAACTCTGGCTCATTGGCGCGCAGATAATCTTCGATCAGCGGCCATACTTCCTGGAAAATGGCGTCAGTAGAGAAAGGTGGTACAGGGATATTCAGCTTGGTACCTTCAGCCGGACCGGTTCCGGTTTCATTGACAAAACCGGTGCCCGGATAAAGCGTGCGGCCGTCCTGGTGAATATCGGCGAAGAGCAGGTCGGGATCAGCTTCGAAGCTGTAAAATACTCCATCGCCGTGATGGGCATCGATATCGATGTAAGCAACCCGCTTGATGCCATATTGTGCGCGCAGATATTCGATCGCGATGCCGCAATCGTTGAACACGCAGAACCCGGCCGCGATATTGCGTCGCGCGTGGTGCAAGCCCGCGATCGGCGAGAAAGCCCGCCGAAATTCACCCTTCATGATACGGTCGATCGCATCGGTGACCGAACCGGCGACATGGCTCGCCGCTTCGAACATGCCGACAAACGAAGGCGTGTCGCCGCCATCCAGGTAACCATGTCCGCTAACCGAATAATCACGCACTTTTTCGATATAGTCGCTGGTATGAAACAGGTGGATACGGTCGCTACTTGCCGATACCGGCGTCTGAATGGATAGCTGTTTATCCAGGCCGAGCCTGATTAACTCAGCCTGAAACACGTCGTGGCGTTGCGGGCCGAATGGGTGGCCGTCTTTGAATCCATAGTCGGCGAGTGCCTGGCCGAGGTAAATGCAGGTGTCCTTGGGGGGCATAATCGAATACCGGTTAATCTTGTCGCAGCTATTAAAGACCAGCCACGCCAACAGGTCAAATTACATGTCGGCGATTGAATTTTAGCTGTTGCAGGCGTCTGTTTTGCATGATTCCGGACCCGGCCGATCAGTATATTCCCGTTACTGACGAAATGCCTGAGATATTTAAATTTCGAGGTTTGCCCATATATATGACTGAATTGCTTCAAGTTTTTCGAGGCTTTTGATTGCTTTCAGGCAGGAATGAGCTAGTAGTAACGCTGAATCGAAGCAACCCACAACAATAAGGAGATGAGTCATGTTAATGGTATTCTTATCAGTCGCGGCTCTCATTGTCGCCGCCGTAATCTCGCAACGCAGCCTCTCCGGAAGACCGGCAATAGACCGGGCGATCAAGGGCTCCCTGGTTGTTTTCGCAATTATCGGTTTCCTGTCGCGTTCATTTATCATCATCGATGGTGACGAGATTGGCGCTCTCAAACGTATTTATCTCGGTGATCAATTGCCCCCGGGGCGTATTATCGCGCTCGCTGGCCAAAAAGGCCCGCAGGCCGAAGTGCTTGGGCCCGGTTTTCATTTGATTCCATTTGTACGGGTCATCTACGAAATCGAATATTATCCTGTGCAGGAAATTCCTGAAGGCCAGTATGGTCTGCTGGTTACTACCGACGGGCGTGCCATCGATGAAGACGCTTACCTGGCCGATCGCTGGCCATTGGGTAAGGAAGAAGAAATGCTGGATGCAACCTACTTCCTCGAAAACGGCGGTCAGAAGGGCCCGCAGTTCAACGTTCTCAAGCCTGGTAAATATCGTATCAATCCGTACCTGTTCAGAATCAACAAGTTACTGGCCACTGACGTGCCCACCGGGCATGTCGCAGTAATCCGCAGCAACGTCAAGACAACAGCGGCGGAATGCCCGGACCCATCGATTTCATTTGGTACCGCTGACAAGAGCGTGGCGCTGCCGCTGGTACCCGAGGGCTGTGTCGGTGTCTGGGAAAAACCGAAACCACCGGGACGTTATTACCTGAATGAAAAGGCCTTTGTTACCACGATTATTCCGACCCGGTTACAAACCTGGGTCTACAAGGGCGGCTATACGGCACGTCGCGTCAACCTGACGGTATCCGATGAAGGCAAGATCCAGCAGAAGGAAGTCTCGGAAGTGATCAAGATACCCAAGAATGCTGCTGACAAGGCCATCAACGTGCGAGTTGAAGGCTGGACAGTGCCGGTTGATATGCGCGTTATTGTTGCGGTAAATCCGGCAAACGCGGCCAAGGTGGTCGCATCGGTAGGGGGTCTCAAGGAAGTCGAGGACAACATTATCACCCCGGCGATTCGGGACATTTTACGTACCATTGGTGGTCATCCGGATCGCAAGGTAATGGACCTGGTTGAGAAACGCGCTGAAATAGTCGCCGAAGTCGAACGTGCGATCGTTCCGGAAGGCTTAAAGGCGGGTGTAACTATTCAGGAAGTGCGCATGGGCGAACCGGCGATCCCACCGGAACTATTGGTGGCAACCCTGCGTGAGCAGCTGGCAATCCAGTTACAGGCTACCTACAAGAAAGAACAGGATGCTCAGCGTGAGCGTATCAAGGTGGAACGCGAGCGTGCTACCGCCGATCAACAGAAGGAACTGGTGGCGGCAGAAATACGCAAAAAAGCGGCCGAATTCACCAAGGAACAACTGCGTTTGCTCGGTGAAGGTGAAAAACTGAAACTGCTGGAAATCGCCAAGGGTCAGGAAGCCCAGGCCCTGGTGCTGGGTAAGGAAGCCGCGCTACAACTCGCCGCGCTGGAAAAGGCGCTCGAGGCGGCGAAGGAAAACGACCGCATCGTCAAGGTGCCCACCGTGCAGGTAATCGGTGCCGGGGCGGGGAGTTTCGAAGGCGCCGCCGCGATCCTCGGTTCATCCAATATCATCCGTGCAATGGAAGGCCTGTCGAAAAAATCTGAAAAACAGCAGCAGTGATGGAAAAAGGCAGCTAGTCGCTTGCGGCTAGTTGCTTTTGCAACAACTCGCAGGCTTCGCGCCAGGGTTTGAAGGCTGCGTTTTCTTCAAGCAGGTCGAGGCCGAGTTTGGAAAATGTCCCCTCGGTTGCTATGTTGCTGGCTATTTCACCCGGGGGGATATCTTTATTGGCAAGAGCGAGTTCAGCCGCACCCTTAGCCATACCCATCACCAGCTCTGCACTTAAGCCTGCCGGTAGTGCAGGTCCCCGGGTCGACTGGATCAACTCTTCGTACAACGAAAAAAACCAGCAATAGACACAGGCGAGTACGCTGCCCTGGGTAAAATAAGCCTCGTTATCGACGGCAATCGAATTACCGCAGTAATCGAAAAATTCGCGCACGAATGCATTGTCGGGATAAATTAGTGTAGGGCTGGCACCGGCCTCGGCGCTACTGACCGGCATCGCGCGCACGATCTCGAGCTCTGCGGGTAACACCGTTCGTAGTTGCTCGACTTCGATGCCCGCAACCACGCTGATCAAAACCTGGCCCGTTTTGAATTCGAGATTGGCCAGGGTTTCCAGGCAATCTGCGGGACGAGTGGCGATAACGACGTAGTCGCTGTTGGCGACCACGGACTGGTTATCCTGCTGTATCTCGCAATCATGTTGTGTTGCCAGGTACACCGCCTTCTCCTGATTGCGCGGGCTTAGCAGGACAGGACCCTGATAACCACCGCGCCGAACTCCCCGGATGGTATAAAGCGCGAGTTCTCCGACGCCGATAAAACCGATAGTTTTCATTCTGTTTCATGTCCCCGCGTGAAATTATTTCGCCCCGACCGGTCTTCTCCACGTAACAAAAACAGTGCCCGGTTTGAATAACCATGGGCTGAGCCAGCGTCTTCCTTGATTTTGCCGCTATCGTGATTGTAGAAACTGGTGGCCGGCATAACCCGCAATACCAGTCCCATCCGGCGTCTGGCTGAATGATTCGCTTCAGAACCATGTACCAGGTAAACATCGTGCAATGAAATCTGCCCGGGCTCGAGCACTATATCGCGCGCCTGGCTCAAGTCGACCTGGCCATCGTCGATAACCTGTGCCAGGGTGTAGTCGTCACGGTGTTCGAAATGATGCTTATAAATCTTATGTTCGCGGTGCGAACCCGGGATAAATTGCATACATCCCTGTTCAGGTGTGGAACCATCGAGCGAAACCCAGACGGTGAGTGTTTCCAGTGGTTCGATCGGGTAGTAATCGCCATCCTGGTGCCATGGCGTTGCTTTGCCGACCCTGGCCGGTTTGCCGAAAATAGTCATACCCCATAACACAATATCTCTGCCGATCAATTGTTCGATCATGTCGAGGATTTCCGGGATGCGGGCGAACTCGAGCCATTCGGGATCACCCTTGACACCGTAGCTGCCATGCGCATTCAGATGTGGTCCGAGAATAAAGTCGGCGGAAAAATCCGGGGTGTCCTGATTGTCTTCAAGCAGCTTTTGATAGAGTTCATCGATACGCGCCAGGGTCGCTTGCGGAACCCGGTAGGTCGACGGGATTACCAGTCCATACTGGCGGTAGGTTTCGATTTCCTGGTCGGTCAACGGCATCGGCAGAGCATATTACAAAGCCATAAACGGGTACAGCCAACCGCGCCGATTCGTGATATCTTTTTCGATGCGATGAATCACCAGATACTGCAAATTACCAGCGAACCGATCGGGGTTGGGCAGGAACGCGCCTGCTACCTGCACCCCGAAGACCCGCGCAAGGTAATCAAGATCCAGAAAGGAGCGAGCGACACGCAAACCCGACGCGAACTCATCCTCTACAAAAACCTGGCACGGCGCGAGATGCAGAATTTCAAGCACATTCCGCAATATTACGGCAAGCTGAAAACCAACCTGGGAGAGGGTTTTGTCGTCGATCTGATCGCGGATTATAATGGCGCTGTTTCCAGGTCGCTGTGGTGGCATTTCGAGCAGGGCTACCCGCTGGGCGAATTTCTGCCTTACCTCGATGAACTCAGGCAATACCTGCTCGACAACCTGGTCATCTTCAGCGTCGATAT
>Ga0265306_10000082_pt1 | contig 34425 bp, 35 predicted proteins | sample Helome_3_FD_192493 | JGI IMG/M metagenome (GOLD analysis project Ga0265306, IMG submission 192493) | Marine sediment microbial communities from subtidal zone of North Sea - Hel_20160420 (Illumina Assembly) | ecosystem: Environmental > Aquatic > Marine > Subtidal zone > Sediment ... | reverse complement strand
AGTTCCTGATGTAAGTCAAAGAATGAAGCACGACAAAATTATTACTATTACAGAGGGTACGGTCACAGATGCATTCAGAACAGATTTGGAAAATCCTTATGGTAATTTCCTGGTGGATACATTTAAAAAGACATTATCAAAAGATGTAGTACAAATCAGGATCATGGGTGGCACTGTTCCAATTGCACCCTTTATTAACGAACTTAAAATTCCAGCCTTTCTTGTCCCCCTTGTGAATCCCGATAACAATCAACACAGTCCTAACGAAAATCTAAAAATTGGACAGATTGCATATGGTATTCAAGTGTTTTATGGGATTATGAGCAACAATATGGAATAAGATGATTATCAGGCTTCTCTGGGATAAGTATCTTGAATGTGCTCTAAAAAATAATATAAACCAGGTCCAAACATTTGCTACGCAGAATTTCTACTTGCATTGATATTGCCATATAAAGAACGTGTAACTATTTTTTCATAAAGTGGTTTATATTCTGAATTCTCACTTACCTGATGCAAGGCATATTGTTGAATTACCAATAAGGGCAGTACAATATTTTCCCTGATTCTAATTGATTCTCTTGAAACAGCTTCATTTTCCATAAGTATCTCCGTATTGCTTATGAGCAATAACATTTGCTTGGAAAGCAGATATTCATCATGCAGGATGTTCCAGAAATCACCGTATTCTTCATCGTCCTTCATATAACTTGTTAACTCAAAATAACACTTCGACAAGGACATCATACTGTTAAGCATTAGAGTTTCAAAGAATGGCACCTCCTTGAATAACTTCTTTAATTCTTTTAACTTCCCCTCATCTATCAGTTTTTTAATAGCCGTACCTATGCCAAAATATCCGGGTACATTTTGTTTAAGTTGGCTCCATGACCCCACAAATGATATTGCTCTTAAATCAGTGAGTTCCAATTTTACTTTTTGACCCCTCTTTCCTGGTCTGCTGCCGATATTAGCCTTGGTATAATATTTTAGCGTACTTCTGTTTTCGAGATATGAAATAAACATTTCGTGCTGTTTAAGGGCATCATATTTCGCAAAACTAAGATCAGAAAGTTCTTCCATCAACTTTCGTGATTCCCTGGAGATCACATTTTCTTTTCCAAATAAGTTGTTGGACAATCCTGCTGTTAATAACTGTTCTGAATTATGCATAAACTGCTCCTTGGTACCATACGTACTTGTGATGGTCTGACCCTGAATAGTTAATTGTATTTCATTATTGGCGATATCTTTAGTTTGTGCAGCATAAAAGCGATGAGTTTTTCCTCCACCCCTTGCAGGTGGTCCACCCCTGCCGTCAAAAAATATTGCATCAATACCGTTCTTTGAACAAACTTTTGACAAAGCCTCCTTGGTTTTTAAAATAGACCAATTGGCTTTTAAATAACCGCCATCTTTTGTGCCATCCGAGAATCCGAGCATCATTGTTTGCCTACTTCCACGTTGTTCAAGGTGTGAACTGTAATCCGGCAAATCAAATAAGGACTGCATGGTAGTCTCGGCTGTATCCATACCACTCATTGTTTCAAAAAGCGGAACAATATCAAAAGTAATCTTATCCTTCTCCCAACCACACCATTTAAAGAGTGCATAAACAAAAAGAACAGAATAGATATCCTCGGAGTTGCTTATAATATAACGGTTACAACCCTCTTCCCCGTTTTTATTCTGAATATCCCTTAATTGAGAAATGTTTGCAATGGTATCCTTTACAATTTCATCATTGAAATCCTTAGGATCTAATTTCAAATTTTCATTGAGAAGTATATCTGTTAATTCATCTTCAGCAAGTTCGTCAAGGCTTTCCTTAATGTAACCATTGGTCTTGAGTACCGACTCAACTACCATTAGATGTTTACTGTGGTCCTGCCGAATATCAAGCGTAGCGAAATGAGTCTTGAAAATTTTTACCTTATCAATAAGATCTTCCAGTTGTTTTAGGTAAAGCGAATTGTACTTGTCTATCAATATTTCCCGTGCCGTTAGTAATGGCCCAATAATATCATTATAGCTCACTACTTTTGCAGGATCAAACATTGAAACATAAAGCCTGTCTCTTAAATCATTCAAATCCGGACGTAAGTCCTTAAACGTAAGTTTCTTACGAAGTGTTTTAAGGTCGTTATAGTAACATTTCATTAAATTAGTTCGGAGCTCGTCGGCTACGTCTTTAGTAATATCTGCCGTTACAAATGGATTCCCGTCTCTATCACCACCTGGCCAAAACCCCAGTTTAATAATATTATAATTGTCAAATTCATCGTTCTCTATATTGCTTTTAATATAAGAGAATAAATCCCCGACAGCGGCATAGTAGACATTTCTAAGAATGTAAATAATATTTTTGGCCTCATCCAATGGTGTTGGTTTCTTTGTATTTATCAAAGATGTGAGCCCCAACTGTTGAAGAACAACATCAATATCATTAATCTTATCTTCAAGAATAAGTGATTTTAATTCTTCAATGATATCAAGTACAGCCGGAGTATAAAACTGAGTTGGATGAGCAGTTAAAACAATCCTTGCACTAAAAGTTGATAATTTCTTTGCAATCTTTTCCCAGCTCTTATTTTTACTTACTAATTGAAAGTAATCTTTTATGGATAAAGAGCTAGAATGTTCATGTAATCTCGGAAAAGCAGCATCTTCAACACTATCATACAATACCACTTGCCGCTCAACATATTGAATGATGCTGAACATAAAATCAATTCTTTCTTTTTCAGTATCAATATTTGCATAATACTGGAAAAATAAATCTAAAATTTGCTGTGGATTTTTACCGGATTTTAATCCTTTTTCGCATTGATCAAATAAAAGAGGAATGAGCATTCCCACATTTTCGATACCCTGATAAGGCAGATTTAAAAACAAGCTGTTATATACGTTGAACTTATTTTTAACCGATTTTTTAAATTCCTCTAATCTTTCTATGTTATGCATAAATCTTCTTAACTAATCAATTCATCACTTTTAATTGTCCTATCAAAATATTGTTTTGTGTCTCTAAATATCCGCATTATAATATAATTTTTAAATGGAAAAGTGGCAAATCACAAAATAAATTCTCCTTAATAAAAAACCAACAGTCTAATTACATTAATATCATTGCTAATAGAAGTCAACCTATTATGATATAATTTGTGCGAAAGTAAATTTTTTTCATAAACTAAAGCTTAAGCAAACCCGCCTTCCCGGTGGAATTTAAAATTCAAAAAAAATCGCGATATTGATCTACTCTGAAGTCTAAGGTTGTATATTGGGGATTCTCCTCCTTGATCTTTTTATAGGAAATAAAACTACCAATTGCCCTATTTGCAGAACCAGAAGGAGCTGTCAGGGATACGGTCGTGACGGTTCTTTTTAGTTTCCCCGGCATTACAAACCTGTGTATTCTTGGCACTTCCTCGGAAATTTGTTCCAGCCCTATGCCATAATCCCTTAAGTGTTTTCTAAAAAAATATTCTGGTCCGTTCTTACTGTTTCCACCGGTAAACAACAAGGTTTCAACCTTTCTATATTTATTTAAATATGCTATTAGATTTCTGAGTGATGCATTCTTCATGCCCAAATCGGATGCATTTATTTTTAAACGTTCTGCACTATGAACTATATCGCAAATTCCCAATTTTTGTTCTTTAAGAAAATTCATACGCTGTTTTACAGCTTCCTCTGTGGTTTCGTATTTTAAATTCAATTCAAAAAGCTGGTCTAAAATTTTCCATAACTGGCCATCCCTGCTTCCATAACAAAAATCGACATCTCCTTCCTTCAAATCACCCGTAGTGAATCTGGGAGGCGGCAGGGTCCCCACTATAATTTTTGTGGTATCATCAAATAAAATAGGTTTATAAGGGTGGGTATGCAAAAACAAATTGAATCCTAATTATCGTTATTATCTCTTTGATCTATCTATTTTATAAAGATAATATTTTGAGAATGGGCAAAATGGGAGATTGCTTTTTAATGCTAAATTTTGTAATTTGAAGCAAATAATAAGTACTTATGGGTAAAGGGGATATAAAAACCAAAAGAGGAAAGATTTCCAATAAATCATACGGGGCCCGCAGACCTAAAAAGGCAAAGGCAAAAGTGGTGGTTGTAAAGAAAAAAAAGATTAAGGCCAAAACCTAGTCCACAACGAACTCAAGCCCTACTTCGCCTTCCTCATTTATACTGAGTTTATAGGTGTAAAAACCAATTGGAAGTTCTGTTTCCCCTACAAAATCAATGGGCTGAAGTACATAGAGTTCCTCTCCGGATTTGATCTGAACAAAGGCATATTGATAAGCTAACTCATAAACCAAATAATTGGAATAATCACCTGGCGCGACATTTGTATACAATTCTTCGTTAGTACCTACCTGTACCTCATCAAAATTGATATTACTATCATTCTTAATACGGATATTGACGGAATCTACATCATCATCCCTGTCTGTGCAGCTAAAAGTAAATACTAAAAAGGTGAGTAAAACAAAACCAAAATTTTTCATTGCAAAATGTTTATGAATGGAACTTCATAGTATAAACGTTTGCTTCAGAAAATTATTCTATCGGATAAAAACAGGCTGATTTTCTTTTATAGTATGCTCCCTGCTATAAATATACTCATCCAGGTTAAAACCCTTTATATCTTCTAGAGTTCTTGCGTCCGTATCCAGAATATAACGCACCATAGAACCACGGGCTTTTTTAGCGAAGAAACTAATTACTTTGAGTTTGTCGTTTTTCCAATCTTTAAATATTGGAGTAATAATAGTTGTTTTTAATTTTTTTACATCCACAGCGCCAAAATACTCATTACTGGCAAGATTAATAAAAAGTTCTCCTTCTTCAAGTTCTTCGTTTAAAAAATTTGTTATAACAGGTTTCCAAAACTCATACAGATTTTTTTTACGTCCAATTTTTAATTGTGTCCCCATCTCCAGGCGATAGGGTTGGATTAGATCAAGTGGCCTCAAAATACCGTATAAACCCGAAAGGATTCGAAGTGTACCTTGCAACTTATCCAATTTGTCTTCAGAAATACTGTATGCATCTAATCCCTGATAAACATCCCCGTTAAAAGCATATATAGCCTGTCGGGCATTGTCCGAAGTAAATGGTCGTGAAAATTTTTGGTTGCGTTCCCAGTTTAATTCAGCCAGGTCATTTGAAATACTCATTAATTTTGACAGGGACCTGGGGTTTTTCTTCACCAATATCCTATTAAGTTTTTCTGACTGGTCCAGAAATTCCGGTTGTGTATAAATTACTGTGGGAATAGGACGTTCAAAATCTAGCGATTTGGCTGGAGAAAGCACAATCTTCATAGTTCAATAATTTTAAGATAAAAGTAAAGAGGATTTTTGTGAATTCCTTACTAAGAATGAAAAGACTTTTCAATACTCCTATCAACGAAATTTATCGCTACTGAGAATGTCGTGAATAGTGCCTCCACTTCTCAACACAATTGGCCATATCATCAGGCAATACGCTATCAAAACGCATCATTTTACCACTTACCGGATGTATAAATCCCAGGGTTTTAGCATGCAATGCTTGTCTAGGCAGGATTTTAAATGCATTTTCTACAAATTGTTTGTATTTCGTAAAAGTAGTTCCTTTTAATATTTTATTACCACCATAACGTTCATCGTTAAAAATAGTATGGCCAATATGTTTCATATGTACCCTAATCTGGTGAGTCCGCCCGGTCTCCAGCTTGCAAGATACCAGAGTGACGTATCCTAAACGTTCTAAAACCTTATAATGAGTAATTGCATCTTTCCCTTTATCCCCTTCCGGAAAAACTTGCATTTGAAGTCGGTTTTTTGGGTTGCGGTCAATATGCCCTTCAATTGTACCTTTGTCTTCTTCTATATTCCCCCATACCAATGCCACATACTCTCTCTCGCTGGTTTTATCGAAAAATTGCTTGGCTAAATGAGTCATAGCCTGTTCAGTCTTGGCAATGACCAACAAACCGGAAGTATCTTTATCGATACGATGAACAAGACCCGGCCTTTCGTCAGAATTTACAGGTAAGTTTTTAATGTGAAATAATAACGCATTTATTAAGGTGCCGGAATAATTTCCATGTCCCGGATGTACTACCATTCCGGCAGGTTTATTGACAACCAGAAGGCTTTCATCTTCATAGACAATATCTAAATGTATATCTTCTGGAGACAACAAAAACTCATAAGGGGGATGTTCAAAAAACACTTTGACTTCATCCCCTGCTTTTACTTTGTAATTTTGTTTTACAACAGATTCGTTAACCCATATATGGCCTTCCTTTGCAGCTAATTGAATTTTATTCCGAGTTGCATTTTCTATAAAATTCATTAAAAACTTATCCACACGCAACGGTACCTGCCCTTTGGAAGCAACAAAACTATAATGCTCGTAAAGCTCATCCTCCTGAGGATCTGAAGTGTTGTTAGGTGTCATTTCTTATTCCGAATCGGCCTTGACTTTCGCCTGGCCAGTTATAGTTCCGTTTCCACAGACCAGTTCAATTTTTGAAGTTTTTTGTATTTTGTCGCCAGGATTGATCCTTTTTCCCTTATGCCTGATATAATATACCATATCCTTTCCTAACTCATCAATATAGGTAATGCGCTCAACATCTAATCCAACAGCACGGAGCATAGATTCGGCATTACGTTGCGTAACCTGGATAATATTTGGTACTGTTACTTTTTTATAACCGGAAGGATTAACAGTAATATATATTTTTCTATTTTCTTTTACCTTATTTCCGGCAGGAGGGTCCTGTTCAATTATAGAAAACCTGGGATAATCAGGATTAAAATTGGCAGAATCCAATACCTCATAGCGTAAATTCGCATCCTCTATTACACCTCTCATTTCCATTACAGATAACTTCGATAGATCTGGTACCTCTATAAATTGTCCATGCTTTGTTGATTTTTTTAACCGCTGTAAAGCAAATATAGATAATACCACTATTGCTATAAAAGCAAGCCCAATATTCAATAGAAAAACTTTACTTCTAAGAAAATTCCAAAAATTCTTCATTGCATTTTTTTATGTCTGGCACAAATATAGGAAACCCTATCATTTTTTATTTACGTTAAAATCGTGATATTTGTCTTAATAGGTCAAGAGTTTGCATAGATAACATTAGATGAAAAAAAATATTGCCATTATCATGGGGGGCTATTCCAGTGAGTATAAAATCTCAATAAAGAGCGGCAATGTGGTCTTCAAATATTTAGATAAGGAGAAGTTTAATGTCTATCGTATTATTATTTCCAAAGAAAAATGGGTTTACCTGGATAAAGACGAAAATGAATTACCAGTAAACAGGCATGATTTTTCAGTAATGATCGAGAATCGCCATGTTATTTTCGATTGCGTATTTAATGCAATTCATGGTACTCCGGGAGAAGATGGATTAATGCAGGCTTATTTTGCCTTATTAGGCATTCCACAAACTTCATGCGGTCATTATCAGGCAGCTCTGACATTTAATAAAAGAGATTTACTAAGTACGCTTAGGCCTTACGGTATTAAAGCAGCAAATTCTTATTATTTGAATTTGGGCGATGCTATTGATCATGTTGCTATTGCAGAGAAAGTTGGGCTTCCTTGCTTTGTAAAAGCGAATAAAGCAGGTAGTAGTTTTGGGATCTCCAAAGTATATGAGCAAAAAGATTTACAATCGGCAATTGACAAGGCATTTCATGAAGACGATGAGATTATAATTGAGTCTTTTCTTAACGGCATAGAAGTTTCCGTCGGTGTTATAACCTTTAAAGGAAAAACCCTTGTATTGCCTTTAACAGAAATTATAACAGATAATGATTTTTTTGATTATGAAGCCAAGTATGAGGGAAAATCAAAAGAAATAACCCCAGCCCGTTTAACTAAAACCCAGGAAGAAAACATAAGGCATCAGGCAAAGAAAGCTTATGCCGTTTTAAAAATGAAAGGATTTTCAAGAAGTGAATTTATTTTTATTGGCAATGAGCCATATATGCTGGAAATGAATACTACTCCGGGCTTAACTGAAGAAAGTATCTTACCCCAACAGGCGCAGATAGCAGGCATAGGTTTACCGGAACTTTTTGAAAATGCCATAAATGAAGCATTAAAGTAAATTGATTACATTTAACTTGTAAACCAAGTATCCTAATGAAGCGTGCTATATTTCCAGGTTCTTTTGACCCAATTACCTTGGGCCATTCCGATATTATTGAAAGGGGCATAATTCTCTTTGATGAATTAATCATTGCTATTGGAATAAATGCTGAAAAAAAATATATGTTTTCCCTCGAAGAAAGGATGAAATTTATTATAGAAGCCTTTAAGGCTGAACCCAAAATTAGAATTATGACTTATGAAGGCCTGACAATAGATTTCTGTAAGAAAGTTAATGCCGGATATATCCTTCGCGGTTTGCGTAACCCTGCAGATTTTGAGTTCGAAAAGGCTATCGCACATACCAACAGGAAGCTATCAGAAATTGAAACGGTTTTTCTGCTCACGGCTTCGGGTAAATCCTTTATCAGTTCATCTATCGTAAGAGATGTTATTAGAAATGGAGGAGATTATAGCGTTTTAGTGCCCAAAACTGTTAAATTATCCTGAAGTTCGTCGATTAGCCCTTTTATTTATTATTCCTACAGCATTTTTATTTTTTTTATTTAAAGCTTATAATTTCATAAAATATTATATTTTAGTAGGAAATTACTTTCATTTTGAGTTATTTTATCGTGTACTCCATGTAAAATTGAAGTCACACAACTAGTTTGGACCAATTCACAACAATCATTAACTAATGATGGAAAATCAGATTACTTTAGTAAGAAATTACGGTAGAATGTTGCGTGAAACCCAGACATCTTCTAATGATTACTTAATAAAACAGTTACCGGTCTCAACGGCATTTGTTGATAAAAAATTCAAAATAATCCATGCATCAAATAAGTGGATTACGGATTTTGATTTTATCAACAGGGACGTAATTGGCCTGTCCCTATTAGAACTCTTTGAAGATATTAGCAAATCTTGGAAAAAGGATCTCAATAGCGTAATTAATGGCACAGCCATGCTTACTGGTGTAGAAAGTTTTTATGATTCTCAAAACAATGAAAAGTGGTTTGAGTGGATAAATGTTCCGTGGTATGATGAGAAGGAAAATATTATTGGCGTCATTATTCAAACAAAGGATATTTCTGATACAATTTTTGATGATATTAAGCTTGAAAAGCTTGAGATTTTGCTTAAGGATAAATCGGAAATTTCAAAAATTGGTAGTTGGGAATATGACGCAGTCCAAGATAAATTATCCTGGTGTAAAATAACCAAAAGAATTCATGAGGTGCCGGAAGATTTTGTGCCGGATCTGGAAAGTGGTATAAATTTTTATAAGGAAGGTTATAGCAGGAATACAATAGCAATGGCAGTTGATAAAGCTATGTCCAAAGGAATAGCGTGGAATGAAACTTTACAATTGATAACAGCAAAAGGAAAAGAAATGTCCGTTTTAGCCGCTGGAAAACCTGTTTTTAAAGATGATAAGTTTTTGGGCCTTATCGGTACATTCAAAGATATAACCGATGAAATATTAACCAAAGCTAGAAACGAAGAACAAGAGCGCATTTTTAGCAGTATATTTAATTCTTCTTATCAGTTTACGGGAATTTTGGATACAGAAGGTACCTTCCTTGAGATAAACGATACTGCCTTACAATTTTCAGACCTTAAGCAGGAGGACATAATTAATAAAAAGTTTTGGGACGCCTACTGGTGGCCAATTCCTGACATGGTAAAAGAAGGGTTAAAGCAGGTTATAGCTGCCGCAGCCCAGGGAGAGTTTATGCGAAGTGAGATAGTGGTTCTGGATAAAAAGAAACAACCCATCCCTGTAGATTTCAGTTTAAAACCTATTTACAACGAAGATGGTAAAGTAGTATCTCTTTTGGCCGAGGGTCGTATGATCAAAGAAATGGTTGAGGCAAGACAGAAGCTGAAAATAAGTGAGAAGAAATTTAGATCCTTATATGAGTTGTCTCCAATTTCCTATATATTAAGTGATTTTGATACCGGGGAGATACTGGATTTTAACAGTTCTTTTGAAAAGGCCACAGCCTATAGTAAAGAAGATATGATAAATTTAAGGTACTCGGATCTTGTACCAGATTCATCCAAGCATAAATTAATTAATTTTTTAAAGGAAGTAGATTTAAAGGGTACTTATGGTCCTTTTGAACATATGTTTCGTAAAAAGGATGGAACAAGTTATCCCGTTTTGATCGCTGGATCCTTAGTGGGAAATAAAAAAGGCAGAAAACTACTTTGGTCTACAGCACAGGACATCTCGGAAGTAAGGAAAAAAGAAAAACAAATTAGGGACGAACAAAAACTACTAAAGACATTAATAGATAACTTACCGCTTAATGTATATATAAAAGATTTAGATTCCCGGAAAGTATTAGTTAATAAATCAGAATTGAATTATTGCGGGTTTAAGGAAGAATCAGAGGTGTTAGGTAAAAATGATTTTGACTTTTATGATGAAAAATCCGCCTTAATTTCAAGGGAGGAAGACCTAAGTGTAATTAATAGCTTAAATCCAATTTTGGGTAAAGAAACGATAAGTGTAAAAAAAGATGGACGTTTGACGAAATTTATGTCTTCTAAAATTCCTCTTATTGGACCTGATGGTAAAGCCAATGGTCTGATAGGTATTAGTATGGATATTTCTAATCTTAAACAGCAGGAACAGGAACTAAGAGACCTAATAAATGTTACTTCTATTCAAAACAAGCAATTAATCAATTTTGCACACATTGTATCGCATAATTTAAGGTCTCATACTGCAAATTTTTCCATGTTATTAGAGTTTCTGGTTGATGAAAAAGATGCGAATGAGCAGGAGAATTTAATAAAAATGTTAACTGAAGCGTCCGATAACCTATTGGAAACCCTGGACAACCTAAATGAAGTAGTGGCTATAAGTACCAACGTAAATCTGGATAAAAAACCAGTTAATTTAAATGAGAAAATTGCAGCTGCGGAGAAAAATTTAGCGGCATTTCTAAAAAAGAACAATGCTAAAATTATCAATAAAATAACCGATGACACTTTTATTAAAGTAATACCTGCTTATATAGACAGCATTCTTATGAATTTTATAACCAATGCTGTAAAGTACAAGGATAATAACCGTGATCCGGTAATAAAATTAACTGTATCTAAAAATGAAAAATATACTATTTTAAGTATTGAAGATAACGGACTTGGTATTGATTTGAATAAATATGGCGAAAAATTATTTGGAATGTATAAAACTTTCCACGATAATTCAGATGCACGGGGCATTGGGTTGTATATAACCAAAAATCAAGTTGAAGCCATGAACGGGAAGATAATGGCTTGCAGTGAAGTAGGCAAGGGAACTACGTTTAACATATATTTTAATGACAAAACTTAAATCAATAGCGATAATAGATGATGATCCAATAACCGTATTCGGGATTAAAAGAATGCTAAGTACTTTAAATGTAAGTGAAAATATTAAGAGCTATGTAAATGGGAAAGAGGCCATTGATGATTTTAAAATCATTATGAATCATAAGGAAGAGATTCCTGAGGTTATATTTTTAGATATAAATATGCCTATAATGGATGGATGGCAATTTCTTGAGGAATTCATAACACTGCCCATTAAACATAGAATAAGAATCAACATTCTGACTTCGTCTATAGATCCTGCAGATAGGGAGAACTGGAGATACTATATGAAAAAGACCCACCACATTATAGATTACAAAAACAAGCCTATACAAAAGAAGGAAATAGAACAGATTACAAAGGCGGCGTAAATTATAAGCCAGAATTTTGTTTAATTTTGATAAGGGATTTATCAGAATTTATATTTCCAACCTTCATGAAACGCTTTTTAGTATTCCTTTTATTTATATCTCTTGTATCTTGCGAAAATAAACAGGAAGACGAAAAAACTGAATTTATTACCCCTTTTGAATCCTCTGAAGGGAAAGAAACACCAACTTACGCGGAGACTATTGATTTTTATATTGCTTTAGCCAAAGAATTTCCGGAAATTAATATTCAAACTATAGGTGAAACAGATAGTGGGTATCCTCTCCATGTAGTAACCTACAATCCAGAAGGCGACTTTAATTTCAACAAAATAGGACAAAAAAAAACTATTATATTAATTAATAATGGAATTCATCCCGGCGAAAGTGACGGAATAGATGCTAGTATGCTTTTATTTAGAGATCTCGGGATTGAAAAACTACCAGCCCCAAAAAATGTTGTTCTTGTGACTATACCTATCTTCAATGTAGGCGGTGCTTTGAATCGAAATTCTACATCAAGGGTAAATCAGAATGGGCCTAATGAATATGGTTTTCGTGGAAATTCCAAAAACTATGATCTAAACAGAGATTTTATAAAAAATGACACGAAGAATACCCGGACATTTGCTAAAATTTTTCATTTGGTTAAGCCGGATATTTTTATAGATACTCATGTCAGTAATGGAGCAGACTATCAATACACTCTTACTCACCTTTTTACCCAGCACAATAAATTGGGAGACAAAATGGGTGCTTATTTGCATCATGAATTTAAACCAGCTTTAGAAGCATCACTATTAGAAGAAGGCTGGGATATAACGCCATTTGTAAACGTGTATAATAAAGTTCCTGAAAATGGATTCTCTCAGTTTATGGACTATCCAAGATATTCTACAGGTTACACAACCCTTTGGGGTAACTTAGGGATGATGGTAGAAACACATATGCTTAAAACGTATGAGCAAAGGGTAAAAGGCACCTATTCATTTTTAAATAATGTAATGCTAATTGCCGAATCTCAAAGTAAAAAAATAAAAGAAATACGAGATGGTATCGAAAATCACAGAAAAAATTGGGAGCATTATTCGTTAGCCTGGGAAATAGATTCAACACGTACTACCATAATCAATTTCAAAGGCTACGAGGCAGACACTATTAAAAGTCAGGCTACGGGCCTAACAAGACTAAAATATGACAATAACAGACCATTTAACAAAGAAGTCACCTACTACAATTACTTTAGACCAAAAGATTCAGTGACTATTCCTGAGGCATATGTTGTGGGTAAAGTATGGAATGAGGTCATAGATCTTATGGATTTAAATGAGATTTCATATTCTCTTGTAAAAGAAGATACTTCACTAATAGCGGAAGTCTATAAAATAAAAGATTACAAAACCAGAGGATACGCCTATGAAGGACATTACCCCCATTATAACACTGTGGTTTCGTGCTCGAGGAAACGAGTATCTCTAAACACCGGCGATTACATAATTCCAACAGATCAGCCGGGGATTAGATATATACTCGAAACTCTAGAACCCGCAGCTGAAGATTCCTTTTTTAATTGGAATTTTTTTGACCCAATTTTACAGCAAAAAGAAGGTTTCTCTCCCTATGTTTTCGAGGATCTTGCTCTAAAAATATTAGAAAATAATCCTCGGCTTCGAGAGAGTTTTCAATTTAAAAAAGACACGGATGAGGCTTTTAATCAAAATTCTTATGACCAATTACAGTGGATTTACATGCGGTCAAAATATTATGAAGACTCCCATTTACAATATCCTGTCTATCGCCTTCCGAAGGATACGCTTAGTGGAGTAAAACCAAACTAATCTGCAAATAGTGCTCTGATATTGGTATAAGAATTTTCCAGGGCCTTGTGAATTTTCTGAGGACCTTTCCATTTAACTTTTTCTATACCCTCGCTTTTTTGACCTACCAACTTTCCTTTGTAAGCCGTTTTCATCGCATACCAATGAACTTCTTTGAGCTTGTAGACTCTGTTTCTTTTAAAAATGTGGTAGGTAGTCCGTAGAAAATTTTCAATCTTTAAACCTTTTACTCCAGTTTCTTCCTCAACTTCTCTAAGTGCACATTCTTCAATTGTCTCGCCTTTATCAAGTTTTCCTTTTGGCAGGTCCCATTTATCATTCCGATATATAAAAAGAACTTTTCCCTTTTTGTTGGTCACCACGCCCCCACCAGCAATTTCCATAGGGATTTTTTTTGTAAACTTTTTTAAAATTTCCTCATGGTTAGGATGGTAAATAAATGCCCTTTTTATCTTTTTTTTAGCCAAGGCATCTATCGCGTTATTAATGGCTTCGCCATTCAGCATAAAATACTCACCATTCACGGTATCGGAGAGTTTGTTTGTTAAAATCAACGGGGCATCTTTAACAAAAACTTTATACATTTGTGAAATGGTTTTAGATAAGAACACTGCGGTAAAAACAGCCGAGCTCCTACTGCAAATTAATGCAATAAAGTTGAAACCAGAAAATCCTTTTACCTGGGCTTCCGGATGGAAATCACCAATTTATTGTGACAACAGGATAATCCTATCTTTTCCTGATATTAGAAATTATATAAGAGAACAAATTGCAAAACAACTTGTAGACCTTTATGGGAAACCTGATATAATTGCCGGTGTGGCTACGGGTGCCATTGGTATTGGTGTGCTTGTTGCGGACTATCTGGGGTTGCCTTTTATTTATGTAAGACCGGAAGCCAAGTCACATGGCAGGCAAAATAAAATTGAAGGACAGTTATCAGCTAATCAGACTGTTGTAGTTATTGAAGATCTCATAAGCACCGGCAAAAGCAGCCTTAATGCAGTAGAAGCCTTAAAACAAAATGGGGCCGTTGTCAAAGGTATGTTAGCAATTTTTACTTACGGTTTTAGCGTCTCTGAAGAGAGTTTTAAAGCCAAAGAAATAGAACTTCATACACTTAGCAATTATGAATATCTTATAGAACAAGCTTCTTCAAGCAAACATATTAAGGAGGACCAATTAAAAACACTAATTGAATGGAGAAACAATCCTTCAATATGGAAATCATGAAAAAATGGAACTAAAAACTGAAAAGAAAACCGTCTCAAAAAACATAAAGGATGTCTATGAATTTGTTATCGATCTTAAAAATTTTGAGCAATTAATGCCCGATAGTATTGATAAATTTGAAGTTTTGGACAACGATACTTTCCTATTTGCCCTTAAAGGGATGCCGCAGATTGTACTCAAAAGAAATAATCAACAACCTTTTAACAAACTGGTATTAGGAGCTGCCAGTGAAAAGTTGCCATTTACACTTACTGTAGATATAGCTTCTAAAAACGACAATGAAACAGACGTAGTTTTAAACTTTGAAGGAGCGTTTAATGCAATGATGGCAATGATGATAAAAACGCCCATTACTAATTTTATGAATGCGTTATCAGATAATTTGAGTGAAATTTAACACACATTATCTTAATTATAATCAATATGATTTAATACAACAGCTCCAATTCCTTAAATGCGTATTCCTTTAAAATAGAATCCTCCAATTCCACTACTAAATTGCCTTCTTTAGAGATTCCACGAATATAGCCTGAAAACAACTTGGAATCCCCCTCCTTGAAAGTAGAGGGTTTGTCCATCCTGAAAAGTAAGCTTTCATATTGCTTGCGAGTAGCTTTAACATTTCCAGATTCAAATTCATTAAATAGTAATTTAAGATTGAGCAATAAGGGCGCTAGCACCTCATCAAGATTAAAAGTCTTACCTGTTATTTTTTTTAGTGATGAAGCTTTTTTTAAATTTCCGAATTCTAATTGATTAACATTCAATCCAAATCCAATTATAGAAGACTGAATTATATTATTCTTCAAATTATTTTCTATTAGAATACCACATAACTTAAAATTACCTGACATAATGTCGTTAGGCCATTTAACTCGTAAATTTGGTATAAATAATTTTTTAAGTGTCTTGTAAACCGCCAATGAAGCGATTATATTTAACAAAAATTGTTCCTGAATGGGGAAGTTCTTAAAATACTTTAAAACACTAAATGTCAGGTTTTTACCTGCTTCAGATTCCCATTGAGTCCCCATTTGCCCGCGACCATTCAACTGTTGATTCGCGGTAACAATTGTAAAATCTTCCAAATTCTCCGAAAGCATTAACTTTTTCAGGTAAGCATTTGTCGAATCCGTGGCATCAAGTTTGATCCTTTGCATATAGGCTTGTTCGTTTTTGATCTACAATGTTATGTTAAAAACAATAGCTAAGAAAACAAAAAAACAATAACTTTGTACAAATTAAAATTATTGAATGCAGAAAAGGAAAGCGAGTGCAGATGAGTTAATTACTTTAATCTTAGATGGAATAGAAGAAGTTAAAGGACTCGAGATAAATGTACTTGACCTAAGGGAAATAGAGAATACTGTTTGTGACTACTTCATAATTTGTAATGGTACTTCTAATACGCATGTTAATGCGATAGTAAATTCAATCCAAAAAACGGTAAGTAAGGCTTTAAAAGACAAACCATGGCATGTTGAAGGATCTGAAAATGCAGAATGGGTATTGTTAGACTATGTAAACGTTGTTGTTCATGTATTTCAAAAACATATACGAGAATTTTATGATGTGGAGGGGCTTTGGGGAGACGCAAAAGTCACTATGGTAGAGAGTAGTTTTAATCAGTAAAAAAAGACAATGGCAAAAGACAATAATACCCCGCAAAAGAAACCGAGATTCAGTTCCTGGTGGATATATGGCTTGATTGCAATATTTTTAATTGCTTTCCAATTCTTTGGCAGCGATAATCTGGCCTCTACAAAGAAAACAACTACTTCTGAACTTCAGGAATACCTGAGAAATGGAGATATTACCAAGATATTGATTATCACCAACACAAATCAGGCTAAAGTTTTCCTGTCTGATGAAGCACTCTCAAAGGATGTACATAAGGATGTTTCCGAAAAACCTTTGTTTCCTTCAACAGGCTCTATTCCCCAATACGTCTTGGATTATGGAGATTTACAAATTTTTCAAAATGAGATAACCGAAATTAAAAAGGAGAATAACTTAGACACCATAGTAGAATTTGATAAAGAGTCGAATGTCTTTATGGAGTTGTTGTTATCTATTCTGCCATTTGTATTGATAATTGGAATATGGATTTATCTCATGCGCCGAATGTCGGGAGGTGCTGGCGGAGGTGCTGGTGGTCAGATATTTAATATCGGAAAATCCAAGGCAAAATTATTTGATGAAAAAACCGATACAAGAACTTCCTTCAGGGATGTTGCGGGCATGGAAGGCGCTAAAGAAGAAGTCGAAGAAATAGTAGAATTCTTAAAGTTCCCTGATAAGTATACTTCCTTAGGTGGTAAAATTCCTAAAGGAGCGCTTTTGGTTGGGCCTCCCGGTACTGGGAAAACATTACTTGCAAAAGCAGTTGCAGGAGAAGCAAAAGTTCCTTTCTTCTCATTATCCGGATCGGACTTTGTTGAAATGTTTGTTGGTGTAGGTGCCTCAAGGGTTAGGGATCTATTTAAGCAGGCAAAGGATAAATCTCCGGCAATTATATTTATTGACGAAATTGATGCCATCGGACGGGCAAGAGGTAAAAACAATTTCACCGGATCTAATGATGAACGTGAAAATACCTTGAACCAGTTATTAACGGAAATGGATGGTTTTGGCACAAATACCAATGTAATTGTATTGGCTGCTACTAACAGAGCTGATGTATTGGATAAAGCTTTGATGCGTGCCGGTAGATTTGACAGACAGATTTATGTAGATCTTCCGGATATTCGGGAAAGAAAGGAAATATTTGAAGTACATCTTAGACCCATTAAAACCTCCGAGACACTCGATCTTGATTTTCTGGCCAGACAAACTCCGGGATTTTCCGGAGCAGATATAGCCAACGTCTGTAATGAGGCAGCGCTTATTGCAGCTCGTAAGGAAAAAAAGGCAGTGGGCAAACAAGACTTCCTTGATGCAGTAGATAGAATTGTTGGTGGTCTTGAAAAAAAGAATAAAATAATTACCCCTGAAGAGAAAAAGACCATTGCATATCACGAGGCTGGTCATGCAACAGTAAGTTGGATGCTTGAACATGCCGCACCATTGGTAAAAGTTACAATTGTACCAAGAGGTCAGTCTCTGGGTTCAGCATGGTATCTGCCCGAAGAACGTCTTATTGTTCGTCCGGAACAGATGCAAGATGAAATGTGCGCTACTTTGGGAGGTAGGGCTGCTGAGAAAGTGATATTTGATAAAATATCTACAGGTGCCCTAAGTGATCTGGAAAAGGTAACCAAGCAGGCCCGTGCAATGGTAACCATTTACGGGCTTAATGACGAAATTGGAAATCTTACCTACTACGATTCCTCAGGTCAAAATGAATATGGGTTTACCAAGCCCTATAGCGAAGAAACGGCCCAGGTAATTGATCAGGAAATTTCTAAATTAATTGAAGAGCAGTATAAACGAGCGGTTGAAGTGCTGAAAAAAAATAAAGATAAACTTATAGCATTGGCTGAGCGCTTATTGGAAAAAGAAGTTATCTTTAAAGAGGATTTAGTTAAAATTTTTGGTAGTCGCCCGTTTGAAAAAGAATTTGATAAAAGAGGTCAGGAAATAGTTTCTACTGAAAAGCTTACACCTGAAGAATCTACCGAAGAAAATAATTAGTAATTCTAGGCGTTTTTTAAATAAATCGAATATTATTTGAAGACTAGATATATCGATGGGTCTATTTGACAAACTATTTGGCGGTGGTAAAAAGAAAGTTTCCAAAGAAACTGTGGAAACCAGGGGGATGCATATGCCCGACTTAAATATCCCTGTTGATGAGAAGTTTACTATTCATTTCAAAAAGAATGGTGGTAAATTCATTTATTGCGATTCATTCGCTGAAGTTTCAGAAGCTTTAAAAAATATAATTGAGGAAAATCATTGGGAGGAACATCCATTCTTTGTTATGAATCCTCGCTTAGAAGAAAAATTTTCCAAAGACAATTTAAGGTTTACAAATAAAGCAAATGATAGTGAAATTTTCTTTACTACTTGCGAACATTTGGTTGCCCAAAACGGATCTATTTTAGTTTGCTCAAACCAGCTTAAAGAAAAGAAGCTCAACGAAGTGCCCGATAATGTTATTGTTTTTGCCACAACCAGTCAGTTGGTAGATACAATTGGTGAAGGTTTAAAAACAATCAAGAAAAAATACAGACAAGGTATTCCGGCAAATATTACTACTATTAAACATTTTCAGGGAACTGAAGAAAATGCCAATGATTTTCTAACCTACGGAAGCAGCACAAAACACTTGTACTTATTACTTATGGAGGACCTTTAGTATGAAAGAACTTCTTAGGCGATTATTGACCGGAGCTGTTTATGTAATTCTACTTCTTTCTGCAGTTTTTCTAAGTTCAGATGCATTTGACTTTCTTTTTATGGTTTTTGGCCTGGCATGTTTGTATGAATATAAAAGACTGGTAGCCCTCAGGGGATATTATATTTTTATAGCTTATCTAGGCCTGTGGTGGGCTTATATTTATCTTATAGATGATAAAATTTTGATCAATGTACTCATGTTTCTGACCATCATTGTGAACTTTAGTTTGATTTACTACCTATTTTCTAAAAAGAAAAAAATCTATTATAATTACGAAAAATTTATTGCAGGTCTTTTCTACGTTGGTGGCGGTTGTATTTTTTTGACTATGATCCCATATAAGGATAATGAATTTGCGAAATACCTAATTATGGGTATTTTTATATTAATTTGGGTTAATGATTCATTTGCCTATGTTGTGGGTAAGACATTGGGGCGTACAAAACTATATCCGGCGGTATCACCTAAAAAAACTATTGAAGGTAGTCTGGGAGGCTTGGTTTTCACTTTGGGAGCCGCCTATATTATGGCAAAATATGAAGATATTGTAAACCCGACACAATGGGTTATTCTAGCCGGAGTCATTGTTGTAACCGGGAGTTTGGGAGACCTTATTGAATCTAAATTAAAAAGACAGGCGGGTGTTAAAGATAGCGGCGCTATTTTACCAGGACATGGCGGTATGTTAGATCGCTTGGATAGTCTGATATTTGCTGCCCCATTTGCATATTTAACTTTAATGTTGTTTTCATATGTTTCATAGAGAAGGCCAGAAAATTATACTAACAACTTTTTTTAGTGTTGGTATTGCTATTGTATTGGCTCACTTTTATATCGCTGAACCTTGGATAAAGAATGTAGTTCAAATTCTAGCTTTACTACTACTAATTTTTATTCTCCAGTTTTTTAGAAATCCAAAGAGAGTCATTAATAAAAATTTTAATGATATATTGGCTCCTGTTGACGGCAAGGTGGTTGTTATAGAAGAAGTAGATGAAGCGGAATATTTTAAAGACAGACGCATACAGGTTTCCATATTTATGTCACCGACTAATGTGCATATAACTCGTTATCCGTCTAGTGGGGTTATTAAATACTCTAAATATCACCCCGGTAAATACCTTTATGCCTGGCACCCAAAATCAAGTGAAGAAAATGAACGAACAACAGTTGTAATTCATACTCCAAAATTTGGGGATATTCTTTACAGACAAATAGCAGGAGCAATGGCAAGACGTATAATAAACTATGCAGAGATTGGTGAAAATGTACAACAAGGTGAAGATTCCGGCTTTATTAAATTCGGGTCGAGAGTAGATTTATTATTGCCTTTAGACAGTGCTATTACTGTTAAATTAAACCAGAAAGTTGTGGGTGCCAAAACCTGCATAGCCACAACTCCTCATAGGGATGAAGAATGATAAATTAAATAGCAAGTTTTTAAAGGCAGTACAGCTGGTAAATGACTATAAAAAGCCCTTACCCGCAGATTTATTATTGAAATTATATGCTTACTACAAAATTGCGAATAAAAACTACAATAACCCTGGGAGTAAGACGCCATTAATAAACGCGTTTAAGGCCAATGCTTTGATTCAGGCCCAGAATATTGATCGTGAAGAGGCTATGAACCTATATGTAAAGTTGGTTCAAAAAGAGATTGTTAAAAAGCAATAAGGGCATTTATTCGTATAGATCTTTACTATCGGCTTTGCATAAATCGTAAATCAAATTTCCAATTCTTAAAGATATGTCTTTAAAGAATCGTTCACCTTTTTTCGCGGTTGCAAGTTCGGGATTACCCACACCCGTATCTTCACTTATTTCTGACCATTTTCGCTCTGCCCATAACCAACCTTCAGTAAACGCCTTTATCTTAAACCTTTTAGATTTACCCGTGCCCCATTTATCTTTGGGTAACACCAATTCAGGTTTTAGATATAACATAAGACTCGTCTCCATTTCTTCTGCATGATCGCCTTCGTTTTCAAAGTAGTCCGATCTCTTCATAGTTTGAAACCAATTGGAGAAACAAATAAACATATCAGGATATTTTAATCCTAATTCTCTGATCAGGGGCTTAAAATTATTTCCTCCATGACTGTTAAAGATCAGAAGCTTGTATATACCTTGTCTATTCAGGGTTTCTATAATGTCGTTTAAGATAGCCAGTTGCGTTGTGGGATAAAGATTTATATCCAAATAGATATCAGATTGCCCCGTATTTACGCCAAACGGAATTGTTGGTAAAACAATTGGTTTTGCACCCTTTTCCCAAGCAATTTTTGCAGCTGAAGCAGCAAGATAATCAGCTTCATAAATATCCGTGGCATATGGTAAATGATAATTGTGTGCTTCTGTAGCTCCCCAGGGTAGAATTGCCAAATCAAAATCTGCAATTTTATTGGCTGCCCAGTTAGATTCAGCAAGTATGTATGGCCGTATCCCCATAATTTATTTTTGTAATACTGCATTGGCAGCTAATGATTCTCTCTCTATGTAAGTAAAATAAATACCCCCTAATATTGTAATAACAAAATACATTGCAACTATATTACTCCCGCCTGTAACTTGTGCATTAATACCAAACCAATCTCCTTTAATAAAAATGAAAAAAAGCCCTAGCATCCCTCGACATAGTTCTATCCATACAGCCTTTTTGCTTCTATCCATAAGTGTAGTATAGCCGTATATTCCAAGGAATACATAGGCTCCGAATAAAACTAAGCCATTAAATCCAATTTCCGAATAGTTATAAAACATAAATAGTAATAATATCAATGTAGCCAACATTTGAAAAATTACATACCCTTTAAAAGCTAGAGAAGCCTTTGTCTGATAACGTTGAAAATGATACACATCCTGAATAACACTTATCGGATAATTCTTATTAACATCAGCAGGTCTCCAACCCGTAGGCATAAACCAAATTCTTACTTTATCCCAATAGTTCTCTGTGCGCCAGGCATCTTTAATTAAACGCCAGATATGCTGGAAATTAATAAGCAGTGGATTCCAGGTTCGTGCGGGCTTCAAAATACCATATTGGGGTGGTACTTCTGCCAGTTCTTCCTGAAAAGTGCCAAAAAAACGGTCCCATATGCATAATACCTGACCAAGGTTTTTATCAATATATTCTGGATTTATTGCATGATGTACCCGATGCTGAGATGGTGTAACAATTATATATTCTAACCATCCCATTTTCTTTATATGCTGCGTATGATACCAAAATTGAGCAAAAAGATGTATAGGTGCCAGAATAGCAATAACCTTTGCAGGAACTCCTAAAATTGCTGCTGGAAGCAATAAAAGAGGAAAATAGCCTATTAAATTAGAAACTGACTGGCGCAAGGCACATGCTAAATTAAATTCTTCGCTACTGTGGTGTATAACATGTTGATTCCAAAAAAAGTTAATGTGATGGCTTAGTCGGTGATTCCAATAACCGGCAAAATCGATTACAATAAACGCAATAACCCAAACTAACCAACTGACTTTGATTTCTGTCAATGCAAGGTGTTCTAATAAATAGGGATAACTAACAATTATGATCCCCAGGCCAAGAGAATCCTTTAAAATATTAGTAAGACCAGAACTAATACTGCTCACGGTATCAAGAACCTTATACTTTTGATTTTTAACAAAGTATCCATAGAGTATTTCTATACCCAATAAAAAAATAAAAAAAGGAATGGCATAAAGGAGTGCAGTTGCGTAAGATTCCATCTGAAAAATATGCTTCAATCAAAGATAGACAAATTCATCAATTAAAAATTATGGTTAAATTATTCTTCCTTTTAAATACTAATTTCGGGAGATATTAAAAAAATGAACTTTTTAACTTATAGCATTTCAATCTGCCATAATAAACCATTTATCCGAAAATTACTAGGAGTGTCCGCTAATTGAAAGGACCAACCATTATATGAGCTCTATGAGTTCCCGGATCCATAAGCCATGGCATTCCGGGCGCGTGAGGTTTACTGGGAAGACCCGTTGATTCTGTCGTGGCAAATGGTGTATATATTACATATCGAAACTTGCCGTCTTTTAAATCACCGGTAGTTTTATCATAATTTTCATCCGTACCATAAAATATATACATCATGCTGGGTTCTTCGGGCATTTTTATCTTGCCCGAAGCTACTTCTTCACCTCTTATTGCGCGTTTTTCTTTAAAGTTTTTACCCTGGGCCGTAAGTTCTCTTCCTCTGGCCATAAAGGGTTCTAGTTTCTTAGAGTAGCAGCTGACACTTATACCTTCTTTGGCAGGGTCATCGGACAGGCAGATGAGGTTATTGCTGCCTTGGCGCAATACAACTAATTTACCCACTTCATTATATCCATATACCATAGCATCTGCTTTGTCTTCTTCTGGTGCAGGTAAGACTGCTGTTTTTATTTGAATCTCCGCGGGAAGGATTTTTAAAGATCCCTCCTGCCCCAAGATAATACCGGAAATAAACAAGAAACTGGTAAATAACAATGTTTTCATATGTCTTTCTTTTCTTTTAAAGATAAACATCATTTGGCATTTCTTCAAATATTGACAAAGCTTAACATACAATGCATGTTGATTACATAAAGCTATTAAGGCTTTTTTCCAATGTTTCAATTTTGGCGACTGCGTCTTCTGCTTTCTTTTTTTCTATTGCAACTACCTTTTCAGGAGCATTCTTCACAAACCTTTCATTTGCTAGTTTTTTATTTACAGATTGTAAAAACCCTTTGGTATATGACAGTTCTTCCTGGATCTTCTTAATCTCGGCATCAATATCGAGCATTCCAGCGACAGGTATAAAATATTCATTACTTCTAACTCTAAATGATAACGCACCATCAACAGCCTCAATCACTGTATTGATTTCTCCCACATTAGCCAGTTTTTTTATAATAACATCCCAATCTTCACTTATTCCTTCCTTATTAAGAACTGAAAGTTCTAAAGTTTCTTTTAATGGAATATTCTTCTCTTTGCGGATATTTCGGATACCAGAAATTACCTCAGCCATATATTCAAATGCTTTAATTTGTTTAGGATCAAAACTTTCTGATTCTGGCCAGGAAGAAATGACCAAAGCCTCGGATGGATTGCGTTCTGAGATACGCTGCCATATTTCTTCCGATAGAAAAGGCATAAATGGGTGTAGTAGTTTTAAATTATTCTCAAATATAGATATGATTGCATTATAACTTTTCTTATCAATTGGCTGTTGATAGGCCGGCTTTACTATTTCGAGCAGCCATGAACAAAAATCATCCCAAACCAGTTTATAAATTGCCATCAAGGCTTCCGATATGCGATATTTACTAAAATGGTCCTCAATCTCCGCAAGTACCTGATTAAATCTGGCTGTATACCATTCAATTCCTTTTAAAGAGGACTCAGGTTGCGGTAGTTCGGCAATTTCCCAACCCTTCACAAGACGAAATGCATTCCATATTTTATTGGCAAAGTTTTTACCTTGCCGGCACAGGGCTTCATCAAATAATAAGTCATTCCCGGCTGCAGAACTTAATAATAAGCCAACTCGCACCGCATCTGCCCCAAATTTTGAAATTAATTTAAGAGCATCAGGCGAATTCCCCAGAGATTTAGACATTTTACGTCTTTCTTTATCACGAACCAAACCGGTTAAATAAACATTGTCGAATGGTCTTTCTCCTCTGAATTCATAACCAGCAATGATCATCCTGGCTACCCAAAAAAACAAAATATCGGGTGCGGTAACCAGATCACTTGTTGGATAATAATAATTAACCTCTTTGTTTTCCGGCTCTATGATACCGCCAAAAACACTAATTGGCCAGAGCCAGGAAGAAAACCAGGTGTCCAATACATCTTCATCTTGTTTTAGATCTTCCGTGGTTAGACCAATATTCCCAGATTTATCTTTTGCTTTGACCAAAGCATCCTCTATTGTTTCTGCAACAACAAAATCATTCTCTCCATCTCCATAGTAATAAGCAGGTATTCGTTGTCCCCACCAAAGTTGACGGGAAATATTCCAATCCCGAATATTCTCCATCCAATGACGATACGTATTGTCAAACTTTCTTGGAAAAAATTTCACTTCCCTGGTTTCCAGAACAGCGGCTATGGCAGGCTTTGCTAAATTTTCCATTTTAAGGAACCATTGATCTGAAAGTCTTGGTTCAATAACGACTTTTGTACGTTCTGAAGTCCCAACTTTATTTACATAAGGTTCCACCTTTGTTAAAACACCTTTCGCTTTCAATTCTTTAACAATCGCCTTGCGTGCTTCAAACCTATCCATTCCTTCATAATGCATTCCAAAAGAATTCAAGGATGCATCTTCATTAAAAATATCGATGGTTTCAAGTTGATGTTTTTCACCAAGAAGCTTATCATTTTCGTCATGTGCAGGTGTAACCTTTAAACAACCAGTTCCAAATTCCATAGTAACATATTCATCTTCAATTATTGGAATTACCCTGTTGCATATAGGTACGATCGCCTTTTTACCTTTTAAATCCTGGAAACGTTTATCATTTGGATTGATGCATATGGCCGTATCGCCAAGAATAGTTTCAGGACGAGTAGTTGCAATGGTAACTTTATCATCAGAACCTTCAATGGAATATGCAAAGTAATATAACTCGCCATTTCGCTCTTCATATACTACTTCTTCATCAGATAGCGTGGTTTTTGCTTCGGGGTCCCAGTTCACCATTCGATATCCACGATAAATCAAACCTTTATCGAATAATTCAATAAAAACTTTAATAACTGAGGCAGACATATCTTCATCCATCGTAAATTTTGTGCGATCCCAGTCACAAGAACAACCCAATTTCTTAAGTTGCTCTAATATTACACCCCCATATTCATGTGTCCATTCCCAGGCATGAACCAAGAATTCCTCTCTTGTAATATCCTTTTTATCAATTCCCTGTTCCTTCAGTTTAGCAACTACTTTTGCTTCTGTTGCTATAGAAGCATGATCTGTTCCCGGCACCCAGCAAGCATTAAGACCAAGCAGGCGCGCTCTTCTTACCAGGACATCCTGAATAGTGTTATTCAACATATGACCCATATGCAGAATACCAGTAACATTTGGGGGTGGAATAACTATGGTATATGGCTTCCTATTATCGGGTGTTGAATGAAAGTAATTATTGTCCATCCAATAGTTATACCAATGGTCTTCTACTATCTGAGGCTCATATTTTGATGGAATATCCATAATTTCGGTACAGTTTTTGTTAGATCAATACCGGTATCAAAAAATGATTATCACTAAAAATGTTAAACTTGCGATAATCATTTTAATTTTTACCAGATTGGAAATACGAAACAAAAATAAGTAACGTTAGAGGATAACAAAAGAATTTTGGATGTTCATGCTAAAACATTTACATTTGAGATTCACCCAAAACTAAAAAGTAATGAAAAAAATAGTATTAATATTATTTGTAGGCCTGCTTACATTAAGTGTAAACGCCCAGGATAAAACGGCTAAGATTGAATTTAAAGCGGAAACCGTGGATTATGGTGTGATCGAAAAAGGTAGTGATGGCGTTAGGGTATTTGAATTTACAAACACAGGAACAGCTCCTTTAATTATAAGTAAAGTAAGTTCCAGTTGTGGTTGTACCATCCCCAAAAAACCTGAAGAAGCAATTTTACCAGGTAAAACAGGAGAAATACAAGTTAAATATGACACTAAGCGGGTTGGACCAATTAGAAAAGCTATAACCGTAATATCTAACGCTGATACGCCTACCAAGGTGTTAAAAATTAAAGGCGAAGTGACTAGTGTAGACGGAAAATAGCACAATCTGCATTAAGATAGATAAATAAAAAAATCGGAATTTTCATTCCGGTTTTTTTATTTAAATGCTTTTTTGAGGACAAATGAAAATAATAAATCCTTGTTGTATCTTTCAATAAGAACCTTTATGCGCTTTCCTTCTTTTTCATTGAGCATTTTCATGACTTCCTGAAGTTTATAACTATGAATACGCTTACCATTCACTGCTAAAATTACGTCTCCCTCTTTTAGACCGGCTTCTTCTGCAGGGCTTCCTGCCCTGATACCTGAAACAATAATCTCTGGCACCAAACTAAGTCGGGTCTGGTTTCCCATAAGAATCTGCACATTTCCAAATGTTTTTTCACTATTCATAACAACGCCGCTATTATTTGCAATCCTATCTGCGATATATCGCACACCGTTATGCTGCAATTGCAAGCCACACATATTGTACTGGAAAGGAGCACCAAAATGCCTATTCTTTTTTAAGGTAATTTCTTTTGCAGGATAGTTGAAAACAATATTAAAACGTTTAAGAATGGCCCCGCCAATACTACCGTTTCTATTCCCTGTAACTACCGATGTGCTAAAAGTCTCCATATCCGGAAATGCAGCTTTTGCGTCCTTTAAAGCAAACTCCCCGATAGTAATTGCATTTACCTTTGTGCGTTTACCAAATATGCTTCCATTTAAACCTTCTCCTAAAAAATCCTGATAGTTTTGTTCGGGAATACCAAGCCCTTTTTCTTCATCCTTGAATAGCCACACAGCATCACTACTACCTGTATCAATTAAAAGTTTTACTGGCACATCTTTTGCCCTGCTTAAATCAATATTTCCATCAATATAAGCCTTGTTTCGTCTGATAACTATTGGTAATGTCTCTGATTTCTTATTTTCTTTTTCTTTATAAAATTCGGGATCATGAAATTTAATATATTCCGCACTATAATTAATTTCGACAACGAAATCCCTAAAGAGGTCATATCCAATAATTCCATGAATTGGAATTCCGAGACTTGGAGAGAAATTCATTTCCTTATCCAGTACTACATACAATAGTTGATTGTAATTCCTGATTTCTTTTAATTGGAAAAAATTATCCTTTGAACTAAGCCCTTTGATCGGTTCTCCTCCACCTAGTCCCTTAATTGTGATTTCTGATACATTCTTTAATTGAATAGAGTCCTGGTCGGAGACATTAAAAAGAATAGGTTTACTTACCCCTGAATCCAAGATAAACGACAACTTGGCACCGTTAACCTCAATGGGGATTATAATAAGATTATTGATTAATTTAAAATTTACTTTTTCAAATTTTTTCTCATTGGGCAAACTAAAACCTTGTGATAAACCATACAGAGGAATACACAGGATTAACAATAAAATAAATTTAAAAAATGTCCGCAACTTGCTAATAATTAGTTGAATGTATCTTAAAGATATCAAATAATAACGAAAGTTTATCATACTTTAACATTCCATTAGATGAACTGATAATATTTAACTTTATGTTGTTTTGTCCATAATGATTTCCCATTTTTGTTAAAATTTAGAATTGTATGCCAGCCATCTCAAGAAAGGGTCAATTAATGCCAGAATCCCCAATCAGGAAATTGGTTCCCCATGCAGAAGACGCCAAATTTCGGGGTATTGATGTAATTCATTTAAATATTGGACAACCAGATATAAAAACCCCAAAACAAGCTTTGGATGCGGTCAAAAACAACACAATTGAAGTTTTGGCCTACAGCAGGACTGAAGGTTCTGAAACCTATCGAAAAAAATTAAGTAACTATTACGAAAAACAAAAAATACACGTCACACATAATGATATTTTGGTAACAACAGGGGGGTCAGAAGCTCTTTCCTTTACCATGGGTAGCATTGCTGATGCAGGTGACGAAATCATAATTCCTGAACCGTTTTATGCAAATTACAATGGTTTTGCAACAGCGATGGGTATAAAGGTGACCCCTGTGCTTGCAAGAATTGAAAATAATTTTGCACTACCCCCTATTGAGGAATTTGAAAAGCTAATTACAAATAAAACAAGAGCAATTCTTATTTGTAATCCTGGAAATCCCACAGGCTATTTATACAACAAAACTGAAATTCAGAAACTGGCATTATTGGTAAAAAAATATAACCTTTTTCTGGTGGCAGATGAAGTATATAGGGAATTCACTTATGATGGTAAGGAGCACTATTCCATCTTACGCGAAAATGGGTTGGAAGAACACGCTATTGTTGTTGATTCTGTTTCAAAGAGATATAGCATGTGTGGCGCAAGAATAGGTTGTCTTGTCACAAAAAACAAAGAAGTTATAAAGACAGCTTTAAAATTTGCCCAGGCCAGGCTCTCTCCTCCTACATATGCCCAGATTGCCAGTGAAGCTGCTTTAGAAACACCCCAGGAGTACTTTAAAGAAGTCATAGAAGAATATGTAGAAAGGCGCGATCTCCTTTTAACTGAATTGAACAAAATAGAGGGTGTAATAGTAGGCAGACCTCATGGCGCTTTTTACTGCATAGCACAATTACCTATAGCAGACGCTGATCATTTTGCCCAATGGCTTCTGGAAAAATACAATTTAAACGGTGAAACCGTCATGGTTGCCCCCGCTGCAGGATTTTATGCAACCGAAGGAATGGGTAAGAGTCAGATTCGAATTGCTTATGTTCTTAAAAAAGAACGTTTAATAAAAGCAGTACAAATTTTAAAAGAAGCACTTAAAACCTACCGGGCTTTGTGAAAATACAGCACAATATATCTTTAAAAACGTATAATACTTTCGGCATTGAAGCCCTTGCACGTCATTTCGTAGAAATAACTTCAGTCCAGGATCTCAGGGAAGTACTTCAAAAAGAAAATTACCCTAATAAACTTGTGCTAAGTGGAGGAAGTAACGTATTAATTACTAATGATTTAGATGCATTAGTGATCCATATCAATATCAAGGGCATTACTATACTTTCAGAAGATGAACATAGCGTAAACCTAAAGGTAATGGCCGGCGAAAACTGGCATGATTTTGTAATTTGGACGATTAATCACGACTTCGGAGGGTTGGAAAATCTATCACTTATTCCCGGAAATGTCGGCACCTCACCAATACAAAATATAGGCGCATACGGCGTCGAACTTAAGGATTGTTTTGAAAGCTGTGAAGCCATGGATGTTACAACACAGCAACTCATCACCTTTTCCAAGTCTGACTGCCAGTTTGGCTATAGAGATTCAATTTTTAAAAATACAGGGAAGGGTAAATATATAATTACTTCCGTGAATTTAAAACTTAAAAAACCACCACATAAACCAAATACTTCTTATGGAGCAATTGAATCCGAATTGAAAGAAAAAAAAATTGACCGCCCTACAATTAAAGATGTTTCAGATGCTGTAATTACGATTCGCCAAAAGAAACTTCCGGACCCGCATAAGTTGGGCAACAGCGGGAGTTTTTTTAAAAATCCGGTAATAACTAAAGATAAGTTTACTACTTTTTTAAATAATAATCCAGAAGCACCCTTTTACCAAATTTCAGAAAGTTCTTATAAAATTCCTGCGGCATGGCTAATTGAGCAATGTGGATTTAAAGGAAAAAGATTCGGTGATGCCGGGGTTCATAAGAACCAAGCCTTGGTCTTGGTAAACTATGGAGCTGCAAGCGGACAGGAATTGCTGCAATTAGCTAACAAAATACAGGGCGCCGTCTTACAGCGATTTAGCATCGTTATTAAACCTGAAGTAAATATAATTAGCTAAAAAGAATAGCAAACGGAAAAAAATAACCCCCGCGAAGGAATTCACGGGGGTTATACCAAACCAAACTAACCAAAAATTAAATGTACAATAACCAGTTGCACATTTATTTAATTAAAATTGAGAAAACGCTTACTTAACAATCAATTTTATAATTTAGCGTTTACACTATATACGGCTCAGAATTATATTTTGGATGCTTCCTTGTCTAATTATTTGATGTCGTCAATCTAATATGAGTACACTACTTGAAAAACATATTGTTGAATTGTTACATGAACGCAATGAGAAGGCCATTTCATTGCTTTACGAGCATTATGGTGATACACTGTATGGGGTTGCTTTTAAAGTAGTCAGAGATTCAGAACTGGCACAGGATGTATTGCAGGAGAGTTTTGTTAAGATCTGGAAAAAATCTGACTCATATGATTCATCCAAAGCCAAATTATTTACCTGGCTCTTCAGGATTACAAGAAATACTGCAATTGACAAGCTACGTAGCGTAAACACGAAATCTGATAAAGAAATCCAAATTGATGTTTCAGACGTATATAATCTAGGTATAGACAGTATCAGACCCGAGTTCATTGACGTCAAGGAGAACATGGAGAAGATAGAACATAAATATCATGTAGTGTTGGATGCCTTGTTTTTTCAAGGAATGACACAGCAGGAAGCCAGTGATGAATTAAATATTCCATTGGGTACTATCAAATCCAGGTTAAAAATTGGACTAAGAGAACTCAAAAAGATTTATGGAAACTCTATGATACTTTTGCCCCTATTAATTTTAATGTCATGAAAGAAAAAATAAGAATATTTTTAGATACTGATTTACTTGAAAAGTATCTACTGGGAACGACTTCTCCTGAAGAATCAATGCAAGTTGAGCGATATATAGCCATGTATCCAGAAGTTAGAAAAACCTATGATGAATTGCAGGTGAATCTTGAAACATTTGCAAAATTATATGCCCTTAAAACTCCAGAGGGTCTGAAAGCTAAGATTCTTAATAGAATCAAAGCACAGAATACAGGTCGAAGAAAATTTCAAAGATATGCGATTGCTGCAAGTATAGCGGCTTTACTTTTTGCGGGATCATCTTATTTCTTTTGGAATCAAAACCAAAATTTACAGGATGAAAATGTTATCGTAAACAATAAGATCAGAACTTTGGAGGAAGATATGAAACACCAACTGGAAGATGTAAGAAACCAGTTTATTGTTCTGAATAATCCTCAAACCAAAAAGTATGCGGTTAATGGGAATAAAAAGGCAAAGGAATTAAAAGCGGTGGCCTATATTAACCCGGTTAAAAAACTATCCTATATTAATGTCAGGAATTTACCTAATTTACCTGACAACCAATGTTATCAGATGTGGGCTGAAGTTAATGGTGAAATGGTTAATCTGGGTGTAATAAAAAACGTTGATGATAAAGATCGCCTCAGACCCCTGCCCTATGCAGAAAATGCAGTTAGTTATATTACTATAGAGCCACAGGGCGGAAATGACACTCCAACCGTTAAAAATATTGTAGCCAATATTTCTTATTGAGTAACAATTTTTTTCTAGATCATATAAGCCCCTATTAGGGGCTTTATTTTTGTATCTTTGTCCAAATTATTTTTATGAAGTTGATTTTACTTACCATAGGTCTTCTTGCACTGGCATTTGCAGGTATTGCAATTAAAATATGGTCTAAAAAAGATGGCAAGTTTGCCGGCACTTGCGCTAGTCAAAATCCTTATCTCAACAGTAATGGCGAGGCCTGCGGTTTCTGTGGTAAACTTCCCGACGAGCAGGATTGCAGAAAAGAAGAGGTTTCCGCTAAGTCGTTATAGCACAAAGTTAACTTTAGATTTTTTAATAAACTGGCTTTGGATAAAACTGACGAAACCCTCAAGAGTACCATCGAAAAGGCTAAAGCAGGCAATCAGATTGCTTATAGTAATTTACTTGATAAATTTTGGAATGATGTATATGGTTTTCAATTAATACGGACAAAAAATGAAAATGATGCCGAGGATATAACAATACAAACCTTTTCCAGAGCTTTTGATAAATTAGATACTTATGATTCATCTTATGAGTTCAAAACATGGCTCATCACTATTTCTAAAAATTTACATGTAGACCTCATAAGAAAAAGAAAAAGGAATGTTCTTGATGTCACGGACAGTGGTAATAATGAGGCTATAAAAAAGGTTCTTGATGATGCTCCAACTGCTGAAGATCAATTAATAACCGATCAGAATCTCACAAAACTTCTTCAAAATATTAAACAGTTAAAGCCTCACTATCAAAAAGTTATTAATCTTCGATATTTTAATGAGCTATCCTATACAGAAATTGCCAAAGAACTGGGAGAACCTGTGAATAATGTTAAAGTAAAACTGCTTAGGGCAAAAAAATTACTTGCAGAAATCATCAAAAGCAACAGATAGTTTATTGCGGATTATGTTTTAATTGAAATGTTGAACCCTTGGCTAATTGCTTTTGTTTTTCTATTTGGTCGTATATTTGTTTAAAATTTTTCTATGAGTGTTGAAACTATTTCCCATATACAACCGCCTAAAGGTAAGCCAAAATGGTTAAGAGTTAAATTGCCAACAGGGAAAAAATATACCCAACTCAGAAGTCTGGTTGATAAGTACGATTTGCATACAATATGTACTTCGGGAAGTTGCCCGAATATGGGGGAATGTTGGGGAGAGGGTACCGCTACTTTTATGATTTTAGGTAATATCTGTACAAGGTCTTGTGGATTTTGTGGTGTGAAAACTGGCCGGCCTGAAAATGTAGATTGGGAAGAACCGGAAAAAGTAGCGCGTTCCATAAAGATAATGGGAATTAAGCATGCGGTAATCACTTCGGTAGACAGGGATGATCTTAAAGATATGGGGTCTATTATCTGGTCGGAAACTGTGAAAGCTATTAGGAGAATGAACTCGAATACCACATTGGAAACCCTTATTCCAGACTTCCAAGGAATTGGAATTCATTTGGATCGCATTGTTGATGTTGCTCCAGAAGTAGTTTCGCACAATATGGAAACTGTAAAAAGACTTACACGGGAAGTCAGGATACAGGCAAAATATGAACGTAGCTTAAATGTACTCCGTTACTTGAAAGAAAACGGTGTTAAACGCACTAAATCTGGAATTATGCTAGGCCTCGGAGAATGCGAATCTGAAGTAATTGAAACAATGGAAGAACTCAGAAAGGCTAAGGTTGACGTGGTTACAATTGGACAATACCTTCAACCTTCTAAAAGGCACTTGCCTGTAAAAGAGTTTATCTTACCCGAACAATTTGCTAAATACGAGGAATTGGGGAAGAACATGGGATTCAGGCATGTTGAGAGTGGCGCTTTGGTCAGATCTTCGTATAAAGCACATAAACATATTCATTAAAATATTTACAAACATTATATTTTCCAAAGATTTTATAAATAGATATAGAGAATTTAGGTACGAATTTTCACCCATTAAATACCAGCTTAGCAGTACTATTATATGTTAAAAAAGCAGTGATTTTTCATTAAATAAACAATACTTTTAACAGAATTTCCTAAAATGAACTAAAAAACAGTGCTTTTTAT
>Ga0265306_10000081_pt1 | contig 34617 bp, 36 predicted proteins | sample Helome_3_FD_192493 | JGI IMG/M metagenome (GOLD analysis project Ga0265306, IMG submission 192493) | Marine sediment microbial communities from subtidal zone of North Sea - Hel_20160420 (Illumina Assembly) | ecosystem: Environmental > Aquatic > Marine > Subtidal zone > Sediment ... | reverse complement strand
TGCAACCCCCCCCCCTCTTCCCCGGGATGGCAGTGCGGCGCTATTCCGCACCCGCTCGCAATAACCGCCGGCTGCCAGTTGAACACAGCCTGGCCCTGGCACAGTGCCGTCTGTCACCGCCATCCCGCATTGCGATTTAACAATGTTTACGCCATCATTGCGCCGTCTAGGGAGGACCACTGTTTCGAGGTTCCCTCTGCTTGTTAGAAATTTTTAACTTCAAGTGAGGACTTGATTGATGAATAAAACACTGCAGATTGCAGTCAGGGGCAGCGTGGTAGCGCTCGCAGTATTCATGCTGAGTGGCTGCTATTCGGAGCTTCAAAAGCAGGTTGATGAGCTGAACGCCAAGGTCGATCGCGTCTCCGCATCGGCTAATCAGGCTACATCTACCGCAGATGCTGCTAACGCCACCTCCAAAGAAGCCAAGCAGATGGCTTCGGGTGCGCAGAGCACGGCCAACCAGGCCCTGAACTCGGCCAACCAGAGCCAGTCTTGCTGTGACGCGACCAATGAGAAAATGGATCGTATGTTCCAGCGGAGCCAGTCCAAGTAAGGACCAGCGCTTCTGACAAAAAAGCCGCGGCCGAGATGCCGCGGCTTTTTTTTGCCCCCAGGGCACGCCGCTCTAGTCAGTGACCTGGGCCGCCACCGCTGGCGCAATACCGGTCGCACGACCTACTTCCACCGGCACACCGCGCTGCTCGCGGTATACCGCTTCAACCAGGTCCCAGTCCACTTCTGCCGGCCGCTCGCTCGTCAGTTCAACGTAGCGCTCGGTAATGAAGGTCATGCCTTTCTCCCGGCCCGCGTCGTCCTCACCCAGTGGCGGGTGCACTTCCAGCAGCAGCGATTGGCCGGACCACCCCAGTTTTACCGGCTGGTTGACCAGGCGCACGGAAGTTTTCACCCCCACCTGCGGAAACAACCATTCGATATCTTCCGGAAACATGCGGATGCAGCCGTGCGTGACCCGCATGCCCACGCCAGCTGGACGGTTGGTGCCATGAATCAGATACCCCGGCACGCTGAGCCTGAGTGCGTATTCTCCCAGCGGATTATCAGGGCCGGCCGGCACCACGTTGGGCAGACTGCGACCCTCGGCCGCGTACTCTTCGCGAATCGACGCAGGTGGATACCAGGCCGGGTTGCGCGTCTTCGCCGTAATCGATGCGCGACCCAGCGGCGTGTTCCAGTCCATTCGTCCGATACTGATCGGAAAGGTGGAGACCCGCGATACCCCGTCGACGCTGTGGTAGTAGTACATCCGGTACTCGACGAGATTAATCACGACACCGCGGCGCAGGGTATCCGGCAGCACGAAGCGCGTGGGCAAGGTCACCGTGGCGCCCTCTCCGGGCAACCAAGGGTCTACGCCGGGGTTCGCCAGCCGCATTTCCTCGTAGCCAAGACCGTGCCGGCGACCAATATCCGTCAGCGTATCTTCGTAGGCCGCCGACACCTGGCCCGCGGCACCCACGACCTGCTCGCCTGACGGCAATATGAAAACTTCTGCCTGCGCAGCCGTCCCCAAAAGGCAGGCCAGGATCAGCAGGTACTTGTGGCTCGACCGGGTCATGTCGTCATCCTGAACACGGGCAGAATCACAGCATAAGCCAGGCCGGTGATCAGCACTATCCCGAGCAGGTTCAGCCGCAGGCCAGCCCGGCTCATCTGGGCGATGGTCAGGCGTCCGGAGCCGAAGACAATGGCATTGGGCGGCGTGGCGACGGGCAGCATGAACGCACAGCTGGCGGCGATCCCCGCCGGCACCACGAGCAGCAGTGGGTCGAGGCCCAGGCCGGCGGCCACCGCGAACATGACCGGGATCAGAGTCGCGGTGGTTGCCGTATTGCTGGTCAGCTCCGTCAGAAAAATCATCAGCCCCACAACGAGGGCCACCAACAGCACCTCGGGCAGCACACCCAGCGCACCGACCTGGCTGCCGAGAAAGGCACTGAAGCCACTGCCGTCCAGCGCGGCAGCCAGACTTAGCCCGCCGCCAAACAGTATCAGCAGCCCCCAAGGCAGGCGCACTGCCGTTTGCCAGTCCATCAGGAAGAGCCGGTCGCGGAGCCGGACCGGCGTCACGAACAGGGCCAGCGCGCCGAGAATTGCGATACCGGGATCGGTCAGGCCAGCGAGTGGCGACCAGCCCGCAATTGTCAGGTCATTCAGAAAGGGTCGGGTCACCCAGGCCAGGGCTGTCGAGACGAACACGACGACGGTGCGCCGTGCACCGGTATCCATCGGCCCCTGCTGCTCGCGCTGGCGAGCCAGTTCCTGAGCGACCCCGGCGAAACGGCCGGTCGGCAAGCTAAACGTGTACCGGACCAGCATCCACCAGGTTAGCGGCACGAACACCAGGACCAGTGGCACACCAATTGCCATCCAGCGCAGAAAACTGATCTCGACGCCCGTCTGCGACTCGATGAACGATACGACAAACAGGTTGGGCGCGGTCCCGATGATCGTCCCGATACCGCCGATGGATGCCGCGTACGCGATGCCAAGCAACAGGCAGATCGAAAAATTCTGCTGGCCGTCGCCGTCACCTTGTTCCAGCTGCGTCAGCGCCAGCACGCTGGTAGCTACCGGCAGCAGCATGATCGTCGTGGCCGTGTTCGTCACCCACATACTGACAAAAGCGGAGATCAGCATGAAAGCGCCGATCACGCGGGAAGGTTCGGTGCCAACCCGTCCGAGCACGGCAAGGGCCAGGCGCTGATGCACCCCCCAACGTTCGAGGGCCAGGGCAAGGATGAAACCGCCGAGAAACAGGTAGATTAGCGGGTGCGCGTAGCCATCGGCAGCCGCCGCCATCGTCGTCGCGCCGGTCAGCGGAAAGAGGGCCAGCGGCAACAGCGCCGTTGCATAAATCGGGATGGCTTCGCTCAGCCACCAGATTGCCATCCACGCACCCACAGCGGCGGCCGAGCGGGCCGCGTCGGTGAGCGGCAGGATTTCTCCGGCAGGCGAGAGATAGCTGGTGGGCAGCAGCCAGTAGAGCGCCAACGCAACCGCCGGTCCGACGAACAGGGCAACGGCGCGCAGCCGGGTAGTCATCAATAACGGATCAGGGCTGATCCCCAGGTCAGGCCCCCGCCGAAAGCCTCTAGCATCAGCAGATCGCCACGTTTGATTCGGCCGTCGCGCACAGCGGTATCGAGAGCCAGCGGCACCGATGCCGCAGAAGTATTGCCATGATCTTCCAGCGTCAGAATGACTTTCTCCATGGGCATGCCCAGGCGCTTCGCCGTCGCCTGGATGATTCGAATGTTCGCCTGGTGCGGCACCAGCCAGTCGATGGCACTGCAGGACAGGCCATTAGCTTCCAGGGTTTCGTCGACTATGTTTTCCAGGGTCTTGACAGCAACTTTGAAGATTTCGTTGCCGCGCATCTGGATATAGGGCCGTTCGGTGTCTTCGGGACGCTGGATACGGGACGTGCCATAGGGATGGTAGAGCAGGTCTTTATAGCGGCCGTCAGCGCCGAGATGGCACGACAAAATACCGGGTTCATCCGCGGGCCCCAGCACCACGGCCCCCGCGCCGTCACCGAACAGTACGCAGGTGCCGCGGTCCTCCCAGTCGAGCATCCGCGACAGCGTCTCGGCACCAACGACAAGCGCCCGCCGGGCGTTGCCCGCGGCAATAAAGCAATTGGCCACGCTCAGCGCGTAAATAAAACCGCTGCAGGCGGCTTCGAGGCCGAAGGCCGGACAACCGTGTATATCGAGGCGATCCTGCAGCAGGCAACCCATGTTCGGAAACACCTGGTCGGCGGTCGTGGTGCCGACCAGTATCAGGTCAATCTCGCTGGCATCGACACCGGCAGCATCCAGCGCCCTGCGCGCAGCGGCCTCGGCCAGGTCGGCGGTCGTTTCACCGTCGGCGGCAATGTGACGACGCTTGATCCCGGTGCGGGTCTGGATCCACTCATCGGTGGTCTCCACCATGTGCTCAAGATCAGCATTGGTCAGGACCCGGTCGGGCAGGTAGCGGCCGGTGCCGAGAATTCTCGAATACACTCGCGCCACCGGTCAGTGGGCCTGTCGTTCCATTCGCTGGCGAATCTGTTCGGGCACGCTCTTCTCCACTTCGAGGGTCGCGACATCAATCGCCTGCGCCATCGCCAGTGCGTCGGCGCTACCGTGGCTTTTGACAACAATACCGTTCAACCCAACCAGGGAGGCGCCATTGTAGCGGCGAGGGTCCAGGCGCTTGCGCAACGATCGGAGCAACGGCAACGCGACCAGACCGGCAAACCAGCCGTAAGGACTGCCCCGGAACTCGCGCTCGAGGAAGTGCGCAACCAGTTTCGCTGTGCCTTCCATGCTCTTCAGGGCGATGTTACCCGAGAAGCCGTCGCATACAACCACGTCGGCCTTCTGATCGGCAATTGAATTTCCCTCGATGAAACCGACGTAATTCAGGCTACTTTCCGACAGCATGCGGGCAGCCTCGCGAATCGTATCGTTGCCCTTGATGTCCTCCTCGCCGATGTTCAGCAGCCCGACGCTCGGTTCGTGGTGGATTTCTTCCAGGTCACGCACGACTACCGCGCCCATGACGGCAAACTGGAAAAGCTGTTCAGAGGTGCATTCGGCATTTGCACCCAGATCCAGCATATAGGTGCGCCCGGTCTTGGTTGGTACGATAGCCATGATCGCGGGGCGGTCGATACCGGGCACGGTCTTGAGCACAAAGCGGCTCGTGGCCATCAGCGCCCCGGTATTGCCGGCGCTGACACAGGCGTGGGCAGCACCTTCTTTGACCAGGTTGATCGCCACCCGCATCGAAGAATCTTTCTTCTTGCGCAGCGCGTCTGCCGGCCGTTCGTCCATGCCGACTACCTGGCTGGCTTCATGGATATGCAGACGATCGTGGCGCTCTTCTTTCAGGACCGCCTCGATGGCGTCACGCTGACCGACAAGGATGATCTCCAGCAACGGTTGCTTGCCCAACATCCTTAACGCCGCAGGCACGGACACGGACACGCCGTGGTCGCCACCCATAGCGTCCAGGGCAATGGTTACCGGCTTGGACAAATTTGCACCCGTTCACCTGACCTGCCCCACAGGCAGCCAAGGTTGATTATCTCGCGACGGGCACTCCAAACACCAGTTGCCGAGAGACAACGGGTCGCACACGCCGGGTGGTGGCGTTTATTCCAAGTCGTCTGCAGGCGTATCGACGACTTTCTTGCCACGATAGAAGCCGTCCGGGCTCACGTGATGGCGACGATGGGTTTCACCGGTCGTCGGTTCCGCCGACAGGGCCGGCGACTTCAGCGTGTCGTGGGAACGACGCATGCCGCGCTTCGACGGCGTTTTGCGATTCTTCTGAACAGCCATTGGAAATTCTCCTTCGTATTTCAGTCGGCCTGCCGCTGCCCGGCTTTCAGCATGGCCGCCAATTCTGCAAACGGACGGCTCGTGTCGTCCGCGTCTCCCTGCCGGCTCCCGCCAACCTGCGCCGGCCCGCTACAGGCCGCCTCCGGCCCGTGCCTGGGCGCAAGCGGCACCGCCGCCAGGACTTCATCCTCTGCAATTTGATCGATTCGTAATCCGGCTTCCGGCAGCACCACGCTTTCGAACGGGTCTTCAAGCATTCCGCTCTCGCCATCTTCTGCGACGACTGTCAGGCTCGCCTCCAACTCGACCGGCCAGTCAACTGAACCCAGGCACCGCTGGCAAACCAGCTGCAACTGCCCGCGCAGCGACAGCTCCAGGCGCGCCAATCCGTGTTCCGCCGGCGCGAAGGCGGCTGCAACATCGATCAGGGGCGCATCGCCCTCGGCAAGCAGCGCTGCCAGCCGCGGCAATTGGTCAATCCCGAGTTGCCCGGTCTGCGTTGCTTGACGAACCGCCAGCTCCTGGAGCCGGACGCTATCGATACGGTCGGCGAGCATAAGCGGTCAAGTGTAGGCTGGCAGTCAAGATGTGTCAAAATCTCCAGCCCGTTGAATGCCTTAGGCCCTGCCCGTGAAACGAGACAAGCTGCCGGTCGTGCTGGCCTCCACATCGCGCTACCGGCGAGCGCTGCTGGAACGTCTGTTGACAGAATTCAGCTGCCGGTCCCCGGACGTCGACGAGACCCCGCAACCTCAGGAACCCCCGCGCGAGTTGGCCGAACGGCTCGCCCGTCTGAAGGCAGAATCGGCCGCCGGCGAATCCGTCATCGTCATCGGCAGCGACCAGGTGGCCGCGGTGGACAACCGTGTCCTGTCGAAGCCCGGTGCATTGGAGCCCGCCATCGCCCAGCTCACAGCCTGCTCCGGTCGACGCGTGGTTTTCTACACCGCCGTCTGCGTCATCGGCCCTGGTGGCACAACTCAGCGAACGCACGTCGATGTGACCACGGTGGTCTTCCGTCAGCTGTCGGCGGCAGAAATCCGCCGCTACCTGGAGCGCGAGCAACCCTTCGACTGCGCCGGCAGCTTCAAAGCCGAAGGTCTCGGTGTCGCGCTGATGGAGCGAATTGAAAACCAGGATCCCACCGCAATTCAGGGCCTGCCGCTGATCTGGCTGGCCGACGCCCTGCGGTCGCTGGGCCTTGCCCTGCCCTGATCGCGTCAGCGGCGGACACGCAACTTGTCCAGCACGGCTTCCAGCTCCGGCGGCAACGGGCACTGCACGTTGATAGCCCGCTCCCCCGTCGGGCTGTCAAAACTCAGACTCGATGCATGCAGGAACAGGCGCTGCAGGTTGCCCCTGCGGACTGCCGGATCTGCGGCTATGCCGTAGCGATCGTCACCTGCTACCGGGTGGCCAATGTGCGCAGCATGCACACGAATCTGGTGGGTACGGCCGGTGTCGATCTGCACATCACACAAGGTGCACCTGTGCAGTGCCTCGCGAGGGCGAAACCGGCTGCGAGCCGCCTTGCCGTCTTCCGCGACAGTGACAAAGCGCTCACCGCCGCGCCGGTGCGTGGTTAGCAGAGGTGCGTCGACGATGCGTTCAGGCCCCCGCAACTGGCCGACCAGCAACGCCGTGTAGAGTTTGCGCACAGTGCCTTCGCGCAGCTGCGCGTGCAGATGGCGAAGGGCCGGCCGGCGCTTGGCGATGAGCAGACAACCGCTGGTGTCTCGATCCAGGCGATGCACCAGCTCCAGGCTGTCGTCATGTCGTGCGGCCCGCAGCAGTTCGATGGCGCCGAGACTGATGCCGCTGCCCCCGTGGACGGCCAGCCCGGCCGGTTTGTCGAGGGCCAGCAGATCCCGGTCCTCGTAGAGAACCCGCTCGACGAGCCACTGGCCGCGGGCAGCGGAGTCCCGGGGCGGCGCGCCGGGCGGTGCCAGCCGGACCGGCGGCAGTCGGAGTTCATCGCCGGCCTCCAGCCGACGATCAGGGCGCGCGCGGCCGCCGTTCACCCGCACTTCGCCACCCCTGATCATCCGGTACACCCGGCTGCGAGGCACGCCCTTGAACCGGCTCAGCAGGTAGTTGTCGAGGCGGCGCCCCACGTCATCCGCAGCGATGCGAACGTGCTGGACGCCGCTGGTGGCCGGTCCATTGTTCATCAATTCCCCGATTGGTCGCATTGCCGCGATTGCAAGTGGCTGTTATATTAAACTTTTGTTGCTCCAGCGATGATTCCGCTGGTTTACGACAAAAAAAAGTGAATACACCCCGGACGCTTGATGCGTCCGGTTACGGTCGGTCTGGCGAGCAGATCGACGATTGGGTACCAGGTGAAGAGTGGCCTCTTGGCCGCGCAGCGCCTCACCAGGGTTTTTGCTGGATCAGCTGTTATGTGTACGGCCGATCACTACGATCATGACATGCCTAATGCCGTCTTCCGCCACGGGCGGATTGCTATGACCGCGCGCAGACGCGGCGACGGCGCTGTGCATATCCAGCAGCACTCACCTGGAGCCCCCCAACTGTTTATAGCAGGGGCTTATGAAGAGAATGCTTATCAACGCAACTCAAGAAGAAGAGTTGCGTGTGGCCATGGTCGATGGTCAGAAACTCATCGATCTCGACATCGAGATTGCATCCCGCGCCCAGAAAAAGGCCAACATCTATAAGGGTAAGATTACCCGGGTCGAGCCCAGCCTCGACGCTGCCTTCGTTAATTACGGCGCTGAACGTCACGGTTTTCTGCCGCTGAAGGAAATCTCCCAGGAGTATTTCCTGAATGAGCCTGAGCCCGGGCAACGAATCAACATCCGCGATGTGCTGAAGGAAGGCCAGGACATTGTCGTCCAGGTCGAAAAGGAAGAACGCGGCAACAAGGGTGCAGCGTTGACGACCTTTATCAGTCTCGCCGGCAGATTCATCGTCCTGATGCCGAACAACCCGCGGGCGGGTGGCGTGTCGAGACGAATTACCGGCGAGGACCGTGAAGTCGTCAAAGACGCCCTCGAGGGCGTAGAAATTCCAGCGGGTATGGGCGTCATCGTGCGCACGGCCGGGGTCGGCCGGGCCGAAGAGGAGCTGCGCTGGGACCTGGAATACCTGATGGGTATCTGGCAGGCCATCCTGCAGGTCGTTCAGCCCCGCGAAGCACCCTGCCTCCTGTTCCAGGACAGCAATCCCACGGTCCGCGCGCTGCGCGATCATCTGTCAGCGGATATCGGCGAAATACTGGTCGATGACAAGGCGACCTTCGAAGAGGCCCGCGAGTTCATGGAACACGCGATGCCTCAGAACCTGCGCAAGCTGCGCCACTACGAAGATCCCGTTCCCCTGTTTACACGGTTCCAGATCGAGAGCCAGATCGAATCGGCCTTCGCCCACACGGTGCACCTGCCGTCGGGTGGCAGCATCGTGGTGGATCACACCGAGGCGCTGATTTCCATCGACATCAACTCGGCCCGGGCGACCAAGGGCGGCGATATCGAAGCCACCGCCCTGGCCACTAACCTGGAAGCGGCCGACGAAGTCGCACGGCAGTGCCGCCTGCGTGACCTGGGCGGCCTGCTGGTTATCGACTTCATCGACATGGGCCCCACCCGCAACCAGCGTGACGTGGAGAACCGCCTGCGCGACGCCGTGCGGGCCGATCGCGCCCGCGTGCAGCTCGGCCGCATTTCCCGCTTCGGCCTGCTCGAGATGTCACGACAGCGCCTGCGGCCATCACTCGGTGAGTCGGCGCACCAGGTGTGCCCGCGTTGTAATGGCATCGGGCATGTGCGCAGTGTGGAGTCCCTTGCACTCTCGATTCTGCGCTTGATCGGCGAGGAAGCCCGCAAGGAACGCACTACGAAAGTTGTCGCGCAGTTGCCCATCGATGTCGCCACATACCTGCTTAACGAAAAGCGTGACTGGATCAGTCGCATCGAACTGCGCGACGATCTGCAGGTCATCCTGATCGCCAACCCGGAACTGGAAACGCCAAATTATTCGATACGCCGGGTCCGGGACGACCAGACTTTGTTGCCGGAAAACACCGGGGCAAGTTACAACCTGCGTGAGCCGGGCGAAGAGGACGCCGCACTGGCACTGGCCACTGCGCCAAGACCGAAGGCCGAGGCACCGGCTGTCAAGGTCATCGTGCCGGAAAAACCAGCCACGCCGCCGCCTGTTGTAACCGCCACCGAGAGCACCGCTCCACAGCCCGGTCTGTTGACGCGCCTCAAACGCCTGCTGGTGGGCGACCCCGAACCGGAGCCAAAACAGCCGGATCAGGGCAGCCAAGGCCGGCGACGTGAGCCAGGTCGCGGCGACCGCACACGTCGCGGGGGGCAGGGCCGGTCCGGCGGCCGGGGCCGCAGCCAGCACGGACGCGGGAGATCCCGCAGCGACTCGCCATCACGAAGCGATGGCCGGGGTGATTCCCGCAGCGATAAACCGGGACGCGGCCGCAAAGACCAGCAGGCCCGGAGCGCCGAGCCACGCTCGGCAACGGATACGAACGAGCCGGCAAATCGCAAGGCGGACGGCCCGGCGAAGGAAACGCGCAACGGCGGCCAGCGCTCACGACGCGGCCGGCGGCGGCGGCGCTCTGGCGGCGGCGGCGCCGAAGCCAAAGGTGGACAGCAGACATCTCAGCAGGCCGATCGCGATACCGCGACGACTCCTGCGCAGGACCCGCAGCGAGACAGGAAACCGGAAAGCCGCGAGCCGAAGCCACCCGCCGCCGATGCCCGCCCGCCCGCGCAGCCGGAGTCAGGCAAAGCCGCCCAACACGATGCACCGAAAGCCGTCGAGCCGGCACCAAGAGCACACCCGGGCGAACACGACACGCTGCCGTCGCGCCCATTGCAGGATGTGCAGCAGCAGGCGCGCACGGCACCGCCTGCCTCGCCACCCCAGGCACCCGCAGCGGCCAAACCGGCAGATACCGGCCGCCAGGCCGCGCCTGCTGGCCCGCCCGCACCAGCGCAGAAAGCAGCCGGCGAACCAAAGCCCGCGGCAGACAGTAAACCCGCCGGCGACCGCCGGTTGCCCTGGGAGGAAGTGGGGAAAAGCGATAGTTCGCGCACTTACAAGGTCTGGTCTTCAGACGACGGCAAACCGGGCGAGCCGCGGGGCCAGTAAGTGTGGATCAGCGCGTCCGGCGCGCCGCAGCCAGGCTTTCGAGTTCCGGCATCAGACCGTCGACGGCCGCCTCGACAAGGTCCAGTACGCGTTCGAAGCCGGTATCACCGCCGTAGTAAGGGTCCGGCACATCCACAATGCCCGCTGCCGGGGCAAAGTCGAGCAAACGCCTGAGCTTGTGCCGACTCGCGTCCGGCGCCAGCTGGGCCAGGAACTCCAAGTTGTCGCTGTCCATGGCCAGCAACAGGTCGAAACGCTGGATATCCTCGGTCACCACCTGGCGCGCCTGCAGGTGTCCGATATGAAACCCTCGTCGTGCCGTGGCTGCCTGCGCCCGGGGGTCGGGGGCAGAACCGGCGTGGTAGCCATGCGTACCCGCTGAGTCTACATAGACACGCGGGCCTTCAGGCCTGGAGCGCAGCCGGTGGCTCAACCAGCCCTCGGCCATCGGTGACCGGCAAATATTACCCATGCACACCAGCAGGACGCTGACGTCCGCTGCAGAGATCTCAGGCTCAGGCATTGTCGCAGGCGGCGTCAAGGTAGGCTGACGCCGCAGCAAGGTCTTCAGGCGTGTCCACATCAGGTCCGTGAACCTCCGGCGCGACGGCAACCCGAATCTCCATGCCGAGCCACAGCGCGCGCAGCTGCTCCAGTTTTTCGCTGACTTCAAGATAACACGCGGGCGCAGCCGTCAAACGCTGCAGAGCACCGACGCGATAGGCATAGATTCCCAGGTGACGCCAGACGTGCTCGGGGCGTTGCGCATTGCCATGCCCGCTGGCGGGGATCGGACTGCGGCTGAAATACAGCGCCCGTCCCTCACCGTCCATCACCACCTTGACCACATTGGGGCTGTGGTAATCGGCCAGCTCTGTAATCGGAACGCATAGTGTGGCCATTTCCGCGGCCGGATGCCTGGCTAGCAAATCTGCGACCAGGCCAATGCTGGCCGGCGGAATCGTCGGCGCATCACCCTGTACATTGACAACGATGTCGTCAGCCTGCCAGGCGAACTGCGCCGCGACTTCGGCCACACGATCTGTGCCAGACTCGTGCTCGGGGCTGGTCATGGCCACTGGGGCCGCAAAAGCCGCAGCTGCCTCGGCCACACGTGCATCGTCCGTCGCGATGATGACTGCCGTGGCATGACTGGCCACCGCCCGATCGTAGACGTGCTGGATCATGGGTCGACCGAGCAGTTCTGCCACGGCTTTGCCGGGAAAGCGCGTGGACGCATAGCGGGCCGGAATGACCACGCGGAATACGCGTGCGCTAACTGCCATCTCCTCCGCTCTGTCCAACAGCGCGGACCGTGGCGATGGAAATCTCGCTGAAGCCCAGCCGCCCCGCAATATCCATGGCCGTGACCACGGACTGATGGCTGGCCTCCGCGTCGGCGCTGATCGTGAGAGCGGGTAACGCATCGAGGTCGTCTGCCAGCAGGCGAATCGCGGCAGAGAGAGTCGCGGGCTGATTATCTACCAGCAGGCGACCATTCACCCGGTAGTCACCGCCCGCCGAGATGGAGATTTCCACCGGTGGTGCCGGTGTGGCTGCGGCCGACGTATTGGCTTCGGGCAAGCGTATCGAGATCTGCGATTCACGAACGAAGCTGGTCGTCACCATGAAGAACACGAGCAATAACAGCACCACGTCGATCAGGGACGTGAGATTGATATCGGGCTCTTCCGGTTCAGCCGTGCGCAGCTTCATTCCGCTGTGTCCCGAGCGTGTCGAAAAATTGCTTGCGGTGCAGCGCTTCGACCAGCGTAATGGCTTCTTTCTCCATCTGCACGACGATGGCGTTGACCTTGCCCCGTAGATACCGGTAAGCGATCAGCGACGGAATCGCCACAGACAGACCCGCCCCCGTCGTGATCAGCGCCTCGGAAATACCACCGGCCAGTACGCCGGGATCGCCGACGCCGAATTCCGTAATCGCAGCGAATACTTTAATCATGCCAACCACGGTGCCCAACAGGCCGAGCAACGGCGATATGCCGGCGATCGTGCCAAGGCTGTTGAGATATCGCTCCAGCTCGTGAACCACGTGGCGTCCCGTATCTTCGACGCGCTCTTTCATGATCTCGCGCTCGCGCTGACGGTTGGTAAGCGCCACAGCAAGAATTTCTCCCAGCGGCGAACTATCGCGCAGCGACTTGATGTGCTCCGGTGACAGCTGGTTCTTGCTAACCCATTCCCAGACCTGGCGGGTCAGGTCTTTCGGCAGTACGCGGCGCTGCTGCAGCGTCCAGACCCGCTCCAGGATGATGGCCGCAGCGACCACTGAACACAGAATGATGGGCAGCATCATCCAGCCGCCCGATTTCACGATCTCCAGCATGCCTAGAACGCGCCAACAAAGAAAAAACTATAACCGCGGCGCGCGGCAGTTTACAGCGTTGTGTCGTCGACGCCGCACTCCGGCTCGCCGGGCGGCAGCGTCCAGGCGCGGGCGGTATCCCGGCGGTGGCGATTCTGCAGCGCCAGGCGGCCATCCCGCAGGTCGAAGAGCAGGGTTCCATCGCTGGCGGTATTCAGCAGGCAGGCACCCGTTCGCTGCCAGCGGGCAAGCACCGAGGGCCGCGGAAAGCCCCAGCGGTTCAGGTAGCCAGCGGTGAAAGCCACGTAGCGAGGACGACTCCGCCTGACCAGTGGCTGGGAAGATGACGTGGCGCTGCCATGATGGGGTGCGACCACCAGGTCGACACCCCCTGCCGGCAACTGGCCAGCGAAACTGGCTTCCCCCCGCCGGCTCACGTCACCTGGCAGCAGCAGCGAGGCGGCAGCGCCCTGCACCAGGAGCACGCAAGACCTGTCGTTGCTGGGGCCGCGGACAAAACCCGGGCTCGGGTGGAGAAACCGAAACTTTATGCCATCCCACACCCAGCCCTGGCCCCGTCGGCAATCTACCGCGGGCGCCGCAACGGCTGCCGGTCGGGGCGCCAGCACCAGGGCTTCCGGGTGCGCCGCGTGCAGGCTGGCGAGGCCTCCGGCGTGATCGAGATCGCCGTGGGAGACGACGATTGCGTCGACACGCCGAATTCCAGCCTGGCGCAGCGCCGGCAACACCACGGCAAGGCCGGCGTCGCCGGTCCCGAAGACCGGCCCGGTGTCATACACCAGCGCGTGCCTGCGGGTTTGCACAATAACGGCCAGGCCCTGGCCGACGTCCAGAACCCGCACCCGGACTGCACCTGCCGCCGGCGGACGCGTTGCGAGCAGTGGCGAGAGGAGCAACAGGCCCAGGGCCAGCCATCGACCCGGCATGGGCCGGGGCCATAACAAGGTCACGGTCGCGACGGCGGCAATGGGCCAATACCAGGCGGGCGGGGCCGGTGCCGGCCAGGCGCCGATATCCAGCCACGCCAGCCAGTCGAGCAGGCCTTGCAAGAGATCTGCCGCCGACAGCAGGGGCGCAGTCGAGATACCCGTTGCCGCCAGGACAACGCCAGCCATCGCCAGCGGCATGATGGCGACACCGAACAGCGGCACGGCCACAAAATTCGCCAACGGCGAGACGGGCGCCAGCATTCCGAAACACAGTGCCCCGACCGGTGCCAGGCCCAGGAACACTCGCCACTGCGCATCACCCAGTGCGCCTGTTCTCTGGACAAGTGCGTTGCGTTTATCCCCGCGTGAACATGCCAGGGTTGCGGTCAACAGCACGGCCACGGCACCAAACGACAGCCAGAAGCCGGCTGTGAGCAGGCTCAGGCCATCACTGACCAGCACCAGCCACAACGTCACGGTCAGCGTCGTCCACGCGGCCACGGCCCGGCCTGTCAGACTGAAAAGGATGAAGATGGCCAACATCAGCAATGCCCGGCGCGTGGGTAGGGCAAATCCGGCCAGCCCCGCATAACCAGCGGCCACCACCAGGGCCGATACGAGGCCCAACCGGCGCGGTGATAAGCAGCACCCCCAGCGCACCAGCAGGTAGCCGACAGCGCGGGCGGCCAGCAATGCTGCGCCTGCCAGCAGCCCAATGTGCAGGCCTGAAATCGCCATCAGGTGAGCGGTGCCGGTGTTCCGGAGTCGCTCCCAGTCACTCGCCCCCAGCTGATGGCGCGCGCCCACTGTCAACGCAAGCAGGTACCCGGCCGCCGGATGTTTCCCGACCGCGGCCGTCACCCGGTCGGCAACCCAGCGCCGCGGCAGGATAGTGGGACAGTGCCAGCCGGCCTCCCCCACGCGGCGATTCAGGGCTGACTGGCGGACGTAACCCCGCGCCCCGATTGCGGTGACGAGGGCCGCACGCTCCCCGTCGAATGCGCCGGGGCTCGCCAGCGTGCGCGGTGGCCGCAGTCGGACCAGGAATTGCCAGGCGTCCCCGGCGCGCGGCAACACTACCGGGTCGTACCACGCCAGCTGAACCCGGGCCGGCAGTCCCGGGGCGCTGAGACGCGAGTCCAGATACAGGGAAAACCGCAACGCCCGCCCGCTGCGCCGGGGAAAGTCGCAAACCTGTCCGCGCACGATGAAGTCGCGCCCGGCTGCGGCGACGGGCAGGCGATCTGCCAGGTTGCGCTCCGCCTGCAACAGTGTGCAGGCAACGGGCAGCAGCAACACGAATGCCTTGCGGCCTTTCAACAGGCTCGCGCTCATTACGAGCAAAGCGATGATTTCCGGGGCCAGCGGGGTTGGCCAGCCACCCGGCCACCAGAGGACGGCGCCCAGCAGCGCGAGGGAGGACCACGAGGCAAGTGCCATGTTCTTTCGCGCGCCGAATGCATGATAATCGGGGGTCTGCCCACCTCGCACCGAGCGTGCGATGACGGTCGAACAGCGTGTCGCGAAAAACTAAGCTATGCCCAGACGTTTTTTCAGGCGAATTTCCGCCGAGTTTCCACGGGATCGCGAGCACCCCTGGTACCTGCGGCCCTTCGAGGTGGTGCTCAGGCACCCGACTTTCTTCGCCGTCAGCCGGCGCAGCGTTACCGGCGCAATCTGGCTAGGCTTGTTCATTGCACTGCTGCCACTGCCCGCGCAATCAGTGCTGGCCCCCCTCGCGGCAATCCTGTTCCGGGTCAATCTGCCGGTGGCCTTCGCCGCCGTATTCATCACCAACCCCATCACATGGGTGCCGATTTACTGGTTTGAATACCAACTCGGCGTGCTGATACTCGAATTGCCGCCAGAGCCCTTCAGCATTGACACATCCTGGCGTTGGGTGATCGAAGATCTGCCGCGTTACTGGCGCCCGCTGCTGCTCGGCTCAGTGGTTACCGCCACGGTCGTCGCCTCTACCGCCTATGTGTTCGTCAGCGTCGCCTGGCGCATGGCGGTTGCTGCGCGTTATCGGCGCAGGCAGCGCGCGAGTGCCCCTGCCGGGCGCGCCAGCCGTCAGACGCGGTAGTCTGCCGATACGTCCCGCAGCCGGCCATCGTGCAGCTGCAACACGCGCTCCATCCGGCGAGCGATGGCGGCATCGTGAGTGACGAGCACCAGGCTGGCGCCGCTTTCGCGGTTCAGTGCCAGCATCAGCTTCAGTACCCGTTCACCGGTAGCCGGATCGAGATTGCCGGTGGGCTCGTCGGCCAGCACAACCGCAGGATCGGTGACCAGCGCGCGCGCTACAGCCACTCGCTGACGCTCGCCGCCCGACAGTTCACCCGGACGGTGATCGAGCCGATCACCCAGGCCCACGCGCTCAAGCAGGCCGGCGGCTTTGTCGTGCACTTCCGTCAGGGGCAAACGTCTGAGCAACAGCGGCATCGCCACGTTTTCCACGGCATTGAACTCGGGCAACAGATGATGGAACTGGTAAACGAAACCCAGTGCCCGGTTCCTGAGTTCGCCGCGGGCGGTGGGCGACATGCCGGCGAGATCTTCGCCAAAAATTCTCACGCTGCCCGCAGTCGCCCGGTCGAGTCCGCCCAGCAACTGCAGGAGCGTTGTCTTGCCCGCGCCCGACGCACCAACAATCGCGAGTGTTTCTCCGGGTCGCACCACGAGGTCTGCGCCCCGAAGCACATGCAGTACTGACGGGCCTTCCGTGAAACTCTTTTGCAGGTCTTCGCAGACCAGCGGCAGCGTCGCTCGTTCTTCGTCGGTCATGGGTGCCGCCATGGTGGGTCCTTACTCGTGCCGCAGCGCCTGCGCCGGCGCCGTGCGTGCCCCCCGCCAGGCGGGATACAGCGTGGACAACAGCGTCAGCAGCAATGCAATACCGCCAACCTGCAATACGTCGCCAATTCGAATCCGGCTGGGAAAATCGCTGATGAAGTACACGTCGGGAGCCAGGAACTTCATACCGAACAGTCGTTCTATCAAGGCCACGATACTGTCGAGATTGGCGGCAATGAGCAGGCCCAGCAACACCCCGAGTGCAGTGCCTATCAGACCAATCATGGCACCCTGGGTCACGAAGATACGCAGAATGCCGGCTGGCGCCGCCCCGAGGGTACGGAGAATCGCAATATCACCACGCTTCTCCCGCACGACCATGACCAGCGTCGACACGATATTGAAGGCGGCGACAGCAACGACCAGCAGCAGGATCACGAAGATTATGGTCTTGGTCAGCTGGATAGAGCGGAAGAAGTTCGCATGCTGCCGGGTCCAGTCCGTAATATAGACGTCCTGCCCGAGAGACCGCGCGATGTCGCGGACCACCACGGGCGCCCGCATGGCATCGTCCAGCGCGATGCGGATACCGGAGACCGCGTCGCCCAACCGCAGCAATCGCGCGGCGTCCTGCACGTTCACGAACACCAGCCCGCGGTCATACTCATACATGCCGGCATAGAAAATGCCGCGAACCTCGAACCGCCGCATACGCGGCGCCAGCCCGGCGGGCGTCGTGACGCCTTCGGCCACCATCAGTATCAGCCGATCGCCCACCCCGGCATCCAGCTCTTCGGCCAGGCTGCGGCCAATGACGATGCCGTAGGTTCCGGGCTCAAGGCTGTCCAGGCTGCCTGATTCCATCAGCGCCGGCAGTTCTGACACCCGCGCCTCGCGCGGCGGGTCGATGCCACGTATCTCGACTCCGCGAATATTTTCGGTGCCCACGAGCATGCCCTGCCCACTGACGAACCTCGCGACGGCTCGCGTCTCCGGGTTCGCGGCTGCGATGTCACGCACCACGCTCCAGTCGTCCATACGCCCCTGCCAGCCGGTGATAGCACCGTGCGAAACCACACTCAGAATGCGCGTTCGCACCTCGTACTCGAAGCCGTTCATCACCGACAGCACCACGATCAGAACGGCCACCGCCAGGGCGATACCTAGCACCGATATCGAAGAAATAAACGACACGAAGCGATTGCGACTACGCGACCGTAAGTAGCGTGCGCCAACACGCAGCTCGTAAGACTCGAAAATGCGAAACATCGATGCGGCACTCACTCGTAGCGCAAGACTTCGGCCGGCGCGACGCTGGCCGCTCGCAGCGCAGGATAAATCGTCGCAACGGCAGTCATCGCGAGAGCGATGAGCGAAATCCAGGTGACATCGGCCAAGCGCAGATCGGCCGGTAGCGAAGTCAGGTAGTAGACCTCACTCGGCATGAACTCGAAACCGAATAGTCGCTCGAGCGCCGGTGCGACGGTCTCCACGTTCACCGCCAGCAACACGCCCAGCGTGACTCCGGTCAGCACGCCGCACCAGCCAACCACCAAGCCCTGCACGGCGAATATGGACATCACCGAGCTGCGGGAATAGCCCAGGGTCCGCAGGATGGCGATCCCGCCCCGCTTGTCGGTCACCACCATCACCAGGGTGGCGACAATATTGAATGCGGCCACCGCCACGATCAATGACAGCAGCAAGGTCATCATCAGTTTCTCGATCCGCACCGCGCGAAAATAGGTCGCGTTATCCTGGGTCCAGTCCCGCACCGTGGGTGCTGCCCCGTTTCGACTGGCCCAGTCGCCAGCCCAGGCGCGGATAATTTCTGGCGCAGCAAGCACGTTGTCCGTGCGCACCCGGATGCCGCCGCCGGCACCCGCCTCGCCGGCGACACGCCTGGCGTCGTCGATGTGCACCAGTGCGCGCACGCTATCGTGGTCGCGCAGGCCGAGCTCGAAGACACCGGCCAGCCGAAACTCTCGCAGCGACGTGCGCAGCCGGCCGTCGGAACCGCGGCCCGGGACCATCACCGTCACCGGATCGCCCACCTGCACGCCAAGCCGCAGCGCCAGCGCGCGGCCAAGAATCATGTCGCGCGACCCCGCCACCAGGTCATCGAGCCCACCCCCGCGCACGTGATCCTCCAGACCGGACATAGACTGCTCTGCCACCGGATCGATGCCGCTGAGCACGCCCCCGGCCAGGCTGCCGCCGGAAGACAGCATGGCTTCCAGATCGACAAAGGGCGCCGCTGCCGTCACGCCCGGCCAGCGACCCAGATCTTCCAGCACGGCAGGGTCTGTCGAGTCGACCGTTGCATGTCCGGCCATACTCAGCAAACGATCGCGCAGTTCGTTTTCGAAGCCGTTCATTACCGACAGCACCACGATCAGGGCGGCAACACCAAGGGCGACACCGATCACGGAAGCCACGGTCACAAACGACGCGAAGGAGTTCTCCCGGTGTTCGCGCAGATACCGCAGCGCGACGAAGACGGTCACGGGACGCATCATGCCAGCAGGCCTCTCGCGCAGCTCACAGCACCACCTCGACGGCAGCGTCGAGGCCCTCACGCACCAGCTTGTTGGTGCGCTGGGTGTTGATACCGACCAGCGTGCCGGCCTGGCTCTCCACCAGTTCCCAGGTCAGCGGATATTTTCGGCGGGAATTCGTCGAACGGCTGAGCCAGACGCGTGAGCCGGGCTCGCGACAGCCGAGCATAGAGCCGGTATTGGGGCAGTGCACGGTCTCCACACGCCCGTCGGGCCACTCCCCGTCTGCGAGAAAGCGTTGGTAGCGGCGCAGCAAACGAGCCTCAACCAGGGGGGCGGCAAACCTCACGGCTCACACCGGCTGGCCGCCGATAGCGGTCGCCGCGTTACACCATTCCGCTGGCCGTGTCCATAGAGCATTCTGTTTTTTGCGCCGGGAGCCAATGATATCCTGACCGCAGTATAGCTTGGGGTAAGTACCATGTTCCGCCGTTTACCGGCCCTGCTGATCTCGGCCCTGGTCGCCGTGCCCGCTCTGCCCGCAGCGGCGGAGACCTTGCTGCTCGACGGCGTCGAGCAGGCCAGCTCGTCAACCACCCAGCGCCCCTCGCGCGGGATGACCATGGACAAAGTCGCGGCCACCTGGGGCCAACCGGCGACGAAGAATTCCGCTGTCGGTGATCCGCCGATCTCCCGCTGGGAGTACTCGAATTTCGTTGTGTACTTCGAATATTCCCGGGTCATTCACGCCGTGCAGAAGAACTGACGCCGTCCGCTCCGACCCGACACACGCAGGTCAGTGGTGCCTGTGCTGTGAAATAATAGCCGTTTAACCGGCCGGAGATCCCGCTTGATATCTGAGTCCGTGCTTCTGCGCGGCCGGTTGCCATTGCCCGGCTCCGCCGCGCGTAGTGTGCACTGGGGTGGCGCCCGCGGCGGCGCGATGGCGCTGTGCCTGGCAGACGTTGCGCGGCTGCGCGATGGCCCGGTGCTCGTGCTGACGCCGAATGTCGCCGACGCTGAGGGACTGGCCGCGGAACTGCAGTTCTTCAGCCCGGCCGGGCCGGACGTGCTGCTGTTTCCGGACCTCGAGGTTCTCCCCTACGACAGTTTCAGCCCGCACCAGGACCTGGTTGCAGAGCGTCTGCGCGTGCTGCGCCGTCTTACCCGCGGCGGCCGCCAGATTCTCCTGGCCGCAGCGCCAACGTTGCTGCCGCATTTGCCGCCCCCGGTTTTCCTGCGGTCCCGGGGCATTGAACTGCGCGCCGGCCAGCGCCTGGATCCGGCCGATTTCCGGCGGCAACTCGATGATGCCGGTTACCAACGCGTTTCACAGGTCAGCACCCACGGCGAATACGCCGTGCGCGGCTCCCTGGTGGACCTCTACCCCACCGGCCACAACCAGCCGGTGCGGGTGGATTTCCTGGATAACGAAATTGAGTCCATTCGCGAGTTCGATCCCGATTCGCAGCTTACGACCGGCCAGGTGGACACCCTGGACACGTTGCCGGCCCGGGAGATCCCGATTGACGCGGACGCCGTCAAGGCTTTCCGCCTGCGTTACCGCGCGCGCTTCGAAGGCAATCCAGCCAACTCGGTGATCTACCGCGAGGTCAGCGAACAACGACTGCCCGCGGGCATCGAAAATTACCTGCCGCTGTTCTTTGATGCAGCAGCAACGTTCTGGGACTACCTGCCGGCCGACACCTGCGTGGTCTGCATCGGCAATCCGGAGCGCGCACTGCGCGATGCGTGGCAGCAGGTCAACGAGCGCTATGAACAGTGCCGACATGACACCGAGCGCCCGGCCCTCGATCCCGGGGAACTCTATGTCGCGCCTGACCTGCACCTGCACGCGCTGAACTCGCGGGATCGCGTCGTGCTCGACACCGCGAAGCTCCCCGAGGAAATGCTCAGCGCGACGCAAATGAACCTGGGCGTGCAGCCGGCCCCGACCCTGCTCGTGAACCGGCGCGACGAGGACCCCAGCCGCCGGCTTCGTGAATTCCTTGCCAGTCACCGTGGCCGGCTGCTGATCAGTGCCGAGTCGCCCGGGCGCCGCGAGCTGTTGCTGGAGACCCTGCGCCCGGCCGGACTGAATCCCGCCGAGCTTGCCAGCTGGACGGAATTCATTGACGGCGACATGCGTGCCGGCATCGTCGTTGCCCCACTGCACCAGGGATTTGTTCTCAGCGACGGCGAGCTGGCCGTGCTCACCGAAACCGAGTTTTTCGGCGAACAACCCCGCCGCAGGCGCCGCAGGCGGCGCGTCCAGGATCCGGAAAGCCTGATCAACGACCTGACGGACCTGCGTCCTGGCGCGCCGGTGGTGCATGCCGAACACGGTGTCGGCCGCTACACCGGGCTGAGCCGGCTGGACATCGACGACTCGCCCGCCGAGTTCGTAACCCTGGAGTATGCCGGCGGCGACCGCTTGCACGTGCCGGTGAGTTCACTGAACCTGATTGCCCGCTATACCGGTGCCGCACCCGAGCACGCGCCGCTGCACCGACTCGGCACCGATCAATGGCTGCGCGCGCGCAAGAAAGCCGCCGACAAGGTGCGCGATGCCGCCGCGGAGCTGCTGGACATCTACGCCAAGCGGGCTGCGTGCGGCGGGCAGTCAGCCCGCGTGGACCCTGGCGAATACCACGCCTTCGCCGCCGGCTTCGCCTTTGAACCCACGGATGACCAGGGCAAGGCCATCGAGGACGTACTTCAGGACCTGAGCAGTTCTGCGCCCATGGACCGCCTGGTTTGCGGCGACGTGGGTTTCGGCAAGACGGAGGTGGCCCTGCGCGCAGCTTTCGTCGCCGTCAACAACGGCCGACAGGTTGCCATACTGGTGCCCACTACGCTGCTGGCCCAGCAGCACCAGCAGACTTTTTCCGACCGGTTCGCCGACACGGCCGTGACCGTGGCCGGCCTGAGCCGTTTCCAGAACACCAAGGCCAGTCGTGAAATCATCGACGGCCTCGCAAAGGGCAGCGTCGATATCGTGGTAGGCACTCACCGGCTGCTGCAAAATAGTATAAAATTCAAAAGTTTAGGGCTGGTTATCATCGACGAAGAACACCGTTTCGGCGTGCGTCACAAGGAACGGTTGAAAGCGCTCCGCACACAGGCCGACTTTCTGACGCTCACGGCAACGCCGATACCGCGCACGCTGAACATGGCGCTCGGCGGATTGCGCGATCTGTCACTGATTACCACGCCGCCGGAATCGCGCCTTTCCATCAAGACCTTCGTGACGCAGTGGCGTGACCAGGTGATTCGCGAAGCCTGTCAGCGGGAACTGAAACGCGGTGGCCAGGTGTACTTCGTGCACAACCGTATCGAAGATATACACGGTATCGCCGAACGGGTTGCGAAACTGATACCGGAGGCACGCATCGAGGTGGCCCACGGGCAGATGCGCGAGCGGGACCTGGAACGCATCATGGTCGACTTCTACCATCGGCGCTTTCATGTCCTGGTCTGCACGGCCATTATCGAAAGCGGCCTGGACGTACCCACGGCCAATACCATCTTGATTAACCGCGCCGACCGCTTCGGCCTGGCACAGCTGCACCAGCTGCGCGGCCGGGTCGGCCGGTCCCACCACCAGGCCTTTGCCTATCTGCTCGCGCCCGAACGCGAGGCCATGACCGATGACGCGGTGAAAAGACTGGACGCAATCGAATCACTGGAAGACCTCGGCGCCGGCTTTGTGCTGGCAACCCACGATCTCGAAATCCGTGGCGCCGGAGAGCTGTTAGGCGAGGAACAGAGTGGCCAGATCCAGGAAATCGGCTTCACGCTGTACAACGAGATGCTCGCCCGCACCGTGGAAGCAATGCGCGCCGGCCTGGAACCTGATCCCGAGGGCGTGGGACAGCAGACGACCGACATCAACCTGCACCTGCCGGCATTGATTCCGGAAGACTACATGCCTGACGTCCACCTGCGACTGGTGCACTACAAGCGGATTGCCAGCGCGGCGAATGACGACGCGCTGAAGGACCTGCAGGTGGAACTCGTGGATCGTTTCGGCAACATCCCGCCGGCCACCCGCAATCTGTTCCGGGTCACGCGCCTGCGCCTGCGCGCCGCGGCACTGGGCCTGAAGCGCGTCGACATGAGCGCCAGCGGCGGCCGGGTGGAGTTCGGGCCGGAGACCGTCGTTGAGCCCGTCACACTGATCGGCTTGATCCAGGCTGCACCGGATCGGTATCGTTTCGACAATCAGCAGCGGCTGCGGGTGATCGCCGACGCGGAAGCGCCCGAAGCGCGCTTTGCGTGCGCAGAGCAGCTGCTGGATGACCTGGCGGCGGGCCTCCCCGCGATGGAGCAGACTGCAGGCGGGGGAATGGCTTGAAGACAATCGGCTGCATCGCACTGGTGGCCCTGTGCCTGGCAGGGCCACAGGGCCACACGCAGGAAGACCTGGAAGAGCCGCCGCGCTACGCGGTGGAGATCCTCGTGTTTCAGCATCTGGACCAGACCCGGTCGACCCAGGAAACGCCGCCACCGCCCAGACCGTTTGCCAGCGAGGTGCCGGCCGCACCGCTCGCTCCGCCGGGCCCGGCGCTCGAGTTTGTGCTGCTGGACCCGGTCACGGGCGGGCCGGGCTTCGCGGAACTCGCGCCCGATGACATGAGCCTGGGCGATGCGTGGCGCCGGCTGGAACGCCTGGATGCCTATTTGCCGCTTGCCTACCTGTCCTGGAGCCAGCCGGCTCGCTCGCGGGCCGCCGCGCAACCGCTGCCTGTCGGGAACGCTGGCGCGGCACCGCCGGGGTTGAGCGGGCAAATCACGCTGTACAAAGAACGTTTCCTGCACCTCGCCCTGGACCTGGCCTGGCAGGCATCACCCGGCGCCCCGGCCAGCCTGGACGAGTTCGCTCCGCCCACCACTTACATCGACGAATCGCGCCGCTTGATCAGTGACCTGGTGCAGTATTTCGACAACCCGCGCTTCGGCGCTATCGCCTATGTCCGGGAACTGGAAATCGAAGCTGCCGCAGAAGCGGCGGCGGAACCCGAGGGTTAGATCAACCGCTCGCCTGCTGCTCATCGCTGGGCGGCAAGTTTGACTCGAGGGACCGCTCGCAGCGCGCGAGCAGCTGTTCTGCCGGCTCGTCGCCGCTGGGCACCATGGCGGCGACGCCCGTCGACACCGTGACGAATCTGGCCACGGGGGATCGCGGGTGATGGATGGCCAGGTCCCGCACGCGGTCGGCAATCTCAGTGGCAAAAGCCGTGACCTCTTCTTCGCCGCCGGTGCCGACCAGGGCCGCGAATCGATCCGCATCCACCCGGGCGGCCAGATCACCGCAGCGACGCAGGGCACCGCTGATGGCGTGGCCGACCTTGCGCAGGCAGGCGTCCGCCGCGTGCCGGCCGAACACCTGTCGATAACTGTCCATCGCGTCGACCTGGAACAGGATGACTCCCAGCTCCCGGCCGTCACGACGGGCCATGCCCCAGTCGCGATGCAGGACATCCTCGAAGACCCGTCGATTGGGCAGTCCAGACACGGTGTCCGTCCCCGCGGGTTCCCGGAGGCGTCCGTCGCGCACTGCAGCCGGGCCGGGATGCGACAGCATCCAGTAGTCAGGCAAGCCCGGACGCTGGTACAGCGGCGCAACCCGCAGGGTGAGTTCGACCGGCGCGTCGCTGCGACTGCGCCACCGGTGCTCCAGCTCGCTCGCGTCCGCACTGGGCAGGTCACCGTGGGCCAGGAAGTCTCTGAGTCCCCGGCCAACCAGGTCGCCGGGGTCCCAGCCGGTCAGGTCGGAGAAGGCCTCGTTCGCGTACACAATGGCGCAGCGCTTGCCCTTTGCCTCCACCACGACGATCCCTGACGCACACTGATCCAGAGCCTGGATCAGCAATTTTTTTGTCAGGTTAATCATTAGCTTAAATTGCTAACTTAATTAATTTCCACAAGTGATTTCCCCGGCCTCGCGAGAGGCCGGCCCAGCTTGTCTAAATATAGAAGGTCGAGGCGGGCGGGGTCTGTGAAGTGGATCACCGCCTGCCGAGCAGGCCCCGCAACAACTGGCTGACACCGGTCATCCCCTGGGCCAGGCTGGCTTCGATCTGGGCGTGGATGCCTTGTTCCGCCGGGCCCCGACCGGCCGCGTAATTCACCACCACGGCGCAAATCGCGTATTCCAGCCCGAGCTCACGGGCAAGGGCGGCTTCTGGCATCGCCGTCATGCCGACCAGGTCGCAACCGTCACGTTCAAGGCGATCGATCTCGGCTGCGGTCTCCAGGCGCGGCCCCTGGGTAGCGCCATAACAACCCCGATCAAGGTGCTCGATGCCGTGCGCCCGGGCCAGTTCCAGCAGCTTGTCCCGCAGCGACGGCGACACGGGTTCGGTGAACTCTACGTGCCGAACCGGCCGGTTCATGTGATCTTCAAAGGTGTGCTCCCGGCCCCACGTGTAGTCGACGATTTGATCGGGGAAGACCAGCCGGCCCGGCAACGCGTCGGGGTGGATTCCACCCACCGCATTGATCCCGACAACCCAGTCCGGTTCCAGTTCGTGCGTCGCCCAGAGGTTGGCCCGGTAATTCACGCAATGGGGCGGAATGGTGCCCTCCAGGCCGTGCCGGGGCAGGAAATACCAGTCGTCATCGCCGTCGCGCCAGTGCAGCAGCTGCCCGGACGGCGGGCCGTACGGAGTATCTACCGTCGTTCGCACCAGGTGATCCCCTGGCACAAGAACGCGGGCCCCTGTGCCACCGATAATTGCCAGCTTTGCCATGTCAGCCCTCCGCTGCCAGCGCGTAAATGGCCGGCAAATGACGCCAGCGATGTGCCAGGTCCATGCCGCAACCAAACACATAGCGATCCGGCACCTCGACCCCGGAAATATCCGGGACCCGCCAACCACGGGTCCGCGGGTGTCGCTTCGTAACCAGCACCGCGGTCAGCACGCGCGTGGCACCCAGCTGCTGGCAACACTGCACGACATAGTCGAGCGTGATGCCCTCGTCGAAGATATCATCGACGACCAGCACCGTGCGGCCCTCGAGCCGGGCCCGAGGTGGCTGCAGCCAGTGCGGCTCGCCGCCACGCTGCTGGCCCGCGTAGCGGGTCACGTGGCAGTAGTCGATCTCGAAGTCCCCCGTCAGACGCTGCAGCAAGCGCGCCCCGGGGACGAGTCCACCCGCCATGACAATCAGGAAGACGCAGTCCTGCGCATGAATTTCTGCTTGCAACGCTGCTGCCATCCGGTCCAGCGCCTGGTCGACGGCCACTGCGCTGACAATCAGCTCCGCGCCCGCAGGCAACTCGCCGCCGTCAGCCATCCAGCGCGAGCACCGGACGCGCCAGCGCCGCCTCGAGTTCCGTCACGCCGGCCTGCCACTGTTCACCCGCCTGCAGCTTGCCAGGAACCCAGTCGGGACGGCGGGGCCGCATCGCCGCCAGCCGGCCGTGACTGGCCGGCCCTGTATCAGCGGGGAGTTCCGCAATGGTCTGGGCTGCCGCTTCAGGGTCGTTGCAGATCAGTGCCATGTCAGCGCCAGCCGCCAGGCTCTGCCTGGCCCGCTCCGGGATGGACCCCGCCTCGGCGAGGGCCCCCATGGTGAGATCGTCGGAAAACACCGCACCGGAGAAGCCCAGGTTCTGGCGCAGTTCCGTCTGCAACCAGTAGGGCGACAGACTCGCAATACGGCGATCGATGCGCGGATAGCGCACGTGGGCCACCATGATGCCGGCAACCCCGAAGGCCACCAGCCGCTGGAACGGCGAGATGTCTTCGGCAAGATCAATATACTCGCGTTGATCAACCGGCAGTTCTTGGTGGGAATCGGACACGACGCCGCCATGCCCCGGGAAATGCTTCGCCACTGCTGCCATGCCAGCGTCGCGCATACCGGTCATCCACGACTCGGCCAGTTGCACGATCACGTCAGGGTCGTTGTGAAAGGCCCGGTCACCGATCACCTCGCTGAGTCCCCGATCGAGATCGATACAGGGCGCGAAACTCAGATCGACGCCCGCATCCCGCAGCTCTGCCGCCATGAGCCAGCCAGCCAGCCTGGCCAGCCGCCGGCCCAGCGCCGGATCCAGGTCGTACTGGTGGCCAAACCAGCGCGCGGGCGGCAACGGGCTAAAGCCGTCACGGAAGCGCTGGACGCGGCCCCCTTCCTGATCGACGGCGATTAGCACCTCGGGCGACGACGCCGCGTGAATCTCTGCCGTCAGGGCGGCCAGCTGCTCATGGTCACGATAGTTGCGCGTAAATAGAATGACCCCACCCACCAGCGGTGAGCGCAGGCGCTCGCGTTCGTCCGGCAGCAGGCTTTCGCCTTCCAGGTCGATCATCAGGGGCCCGAGCGTCATAGCGATACGGTCAGCTCAAGTCTGGATGTCCACTAACGTACCGGCATTCACCCGTTCGAACAAATCCATCACGTCACTGTTACGCATCCGGATGCAGCCGTGGGAAAAAGGCACGCCCATGACTTCGCAGTCCGGCGTGCCGTGAATATAGATGAAGCGCGCCATCGAATCACAGGTGCCCCAACGGTTGCGCCCGGGTTCGCAGCCGCAAAGCCAAAGGATCCGGGTCAGAATCCAGTCCCGGTACGGATAACGCTGCGCCAGTTCGGCGTCGTAAATCTCCCCGGTCGGCCGGCGGCCGACCAGCACGGCACCGGCCGGCAGCCCGGCTCCGATGCGCGCACGGATTCGATGCAGGCCGCGGGGCGTGCACTGACTGTTGCGCCGCTCGCCGGGACCATAGCGCGATGTGGAGACCGCATAGTGCGCCAGCAACCGCCCTTCGTCCCGAAGTTCCAGGCTCTGGCGGGTGAGGCTGACGACCAGCCGCTGCGCTGAATCGTCACGCGCCATGCAAAGAATTCCTGGTCAGCAAGGCCATGGCCTCAACATGCGCCGTCTGCGGGAACATGTCCATGACGCCGGCCGCGTCCAGGCGATAGCCGAGCGCCGCGGTCAGTCGTTGTACATCGCGGGCAAGCGTGCCCGGGTGGCACGACACGTACACGATTCTTGCCGGTCGGAACTGCGCAATTGCATCGAGCACGGCTGCCGCCCCACTGCGGGGCGGATCGAGCAACACCCGGTCAAACACCTCGCCTGTCAGGCCGTCCAGCGCATTCGTAGTGGCCAGGTCAGCAAGGCGGTAGCTGACGTTTTCCACGCCGTTGCGCAGGGCGTTCGCAGCGGCCTGTTCGACCATGGCTTCGCTGCCCTCCACACCCGTGACAAATGCCGCGCGGCGCGCGAGCGCAAGGGTGAAATTGCCGAGCCCACAAAACAGATCCAGCACCCGTGATTGCGACGCAGGCGCCAGCAGTTTCAGGGCCTGGGCAACCATCTGCTGGTTGACCGCCTGGTTCACCTGGATGAAATCCGTCGGCCGAAACTCGATGTCGATGCCTGGCTCATCCAGGCGGTAGCGCAATGCCGCCGGTTCGGCATCACCCGGCAGCGGCGCGATCGTGTCTGCCCCGCCCGTCTGCAGGTACACCGAAAGCCCTGTCGTGCGGGCAAAATCGCGCAGTTGCCCAACATCCTGCGGCGTCGGTGCGTCCAGCACCCGGAACACCAGCGCGCCCCCGTTGTCGCCGATGCCCACCTCGATCTGCGGAATCCGCTCCCGCAAACTCAGCCCCTCGATCAGGGCTGCCAATGCCGCAAACCGTTCACCGACCGCCGGATGCAAGGTCTCGCAGCGCCCGGTATCCGTCACATAAGGAGCATGGCGCTCACGAAAGCCCACCAGTACGCGACCTTTCTTCGCCACATACTTGACACCCAGCCGCGCCTTCCGCCGGTAACCCCACGGCGGGCCGGCAATCGGCGGCAAGACCCGGTCGGGCTGCAGGCCGCCAATGCGCTGCAGACTGTCCAGCAGTACACGCTCTTTCTGGCGCAACTGCGCGCTCCCGTCGATATGCTGGAGCGCACAGCCACCGCAGGTACCGAAGACCGCACAGCGCGGCTCGACCCGGTCGGCGGATGCTTCCAGGACCTCCACCAGTTCGGCCTCGTCATAGTTGCGCCGGCGCTTGCGTACGCGGTAGCGCACGAGCTCCCCCGTGATGGCGCCATCGAGAAAGACCGTCTTGCCTGCGCCGCGAATCACCCCGCGCCCCTCGGCCGTCGTGTCGACGACCCGCCCGGTTAGCGCATCTTCGGCGTTCACCGCCATGACGTCAGTCCGCCGGGGCCGGCCAGGCGGCGAGAAATTCCTGCAGATGGGGAGCGTCGCTGCCAGCCAGGTGCGCCCGCACGCGTCCTTCTTCCGCCGCCAGCGCGGTGTCGTCCAACAAGCCACGCAGATGCTGAAAGCGCAGGTAGATCAGGTAGGTATTGAGTACATCCGTTTCGCAGTAGTCACGTATTTGCTTCAGACCACCGTTGCAGTAAACATCCCAGACCTTGTCACCTGACATACCAAGCTTGCCCGGAAATCCCAGCATGACGGCGATTTCGTCCAGCTTCGCCCGGCTGCGAGGCTGGTAGCCGGACAATACGTCCATCAGGTCGATGTGACGCCAGTGAAAGCGACCGAGATAATTGTTGAAGCGAAACTCCCGGTTCTCGTCGCCCACTTCCCAGTACTGTGGTGACGCGACGCCGTGCTTCAGGGCGCGATAGTGCAACAATGGCAAATCGAAGCCGCTGCCATTCCACGACACGAGATCGGGCAGGTATTTTTCCAGGCCTTCGAAGAAGCGGGTGATCAGTTCAGCTTCGTCGCTGTCTTCGCTGCCCAGGCTCCACAGCTTGAACTGATCGCCGCGGCGGAGCGCGACAGATATCGCCACGATGCGGTGCTGATGCAACGCCAGGAATTCGCTTTGCGTTTCCTGCATCCGCTTGAAGGTCATGGCCTTGGCAACGCCCTCATCCGACAGCGATGGCTCGATGTTCAACAATTGCCGGCCGAGTGCCGTATCGGGGACGGTCTCGATATCGAATACCAGGCTGTTCACGCGCTACTCCTCGACGGCTCGTAACAATACGGCCACGGCCACTACCAGGCCCGCTTCATCCGTCAGGCTCAGGTGGCCGTCGCCAATACCGAGTCCCGCGCAACGCGTACGCCCCCGGGGCGAGAAAATTATTTCCGGCCTGCCAAACCGATCGGGCAGAAATCCCGCATCGCGAATCCACATACCGTTGGCAAATCCGGTACCCATGGCTTTCACGATCGCCTCTTTAGCGGCAAAGCGCATCGCGAGGAAACGCTCCGGGCGCTTGGCGCGGCCGAACAGCGCCAGCTCTTCCGGCATCAGCAAGCGCTGCGCGAAACGTTCACCGAAACGCGCGTAAGCAGCGTGCACGCGTTCTGCCTTGAGGATGTCGATGCCGATGCCGAAGATCACTGGGTTCGGGCCGCGATCATTAACCCGCGCATGTCGGCTACCGCCCGGGCCAGCCCGTCGATGACAGCCCGGGCAATGATCGCGTGGCCGATATTCAGTTCCACGATTTCCGGAATGGCCGCGATCGCCTGCACATTGTGGTAGTGCAGACCGTGGCCGGCGTGCACCGTCAGGCCCAACCGGTTGGCGTGACGCGATGCGCGCTGCAGCCGCTCCAGTTCCCGCGCCCGGTGACCCTGCTCTGCGGCCTCGGCATAGCAACCGGTGTGCAGTTCCACCACGGGTGCCCCCGTGCCGGCTGCGGCATCGAGCTGCGCCACATCCGGATCGACGAACAGTGACACGCGGATGCCCTGCTCGTTCAGCGTGCGGCAGGCGTGAGTCACGCGTTCGATCTGCCCAGCCACATCCAGGCCGCCTTCCGTCGTGAGTTCTTCGCGCTGCTCTGGAACCAGGCAACAGTCGCTCGGGCGCAGCTTGCCGGCGATTGCCAGCATCTCGTCAGTAACCGCCATCTCCAGATTCATGCGGGTTTGCAGCACGTCTATCATGATCCTCAGATCACGCTCCTGGATGTGCCGCCGGTCTTCGCGCAAGTGCACGGTAATCGAGTCAGCGCCGGCTCGTTCGGCGAGCAGCGCGGCATCCACCGGGTCGGGATACCGGGTACCGCGTGCCTGACGCAGCGTGGCCACATGATCCACGTTCACACCCAGCAGGATGCGATTGGCCTGAGACATTCGGGCAACTCCACTGGCGCGCGAATCGCACGCGGCCCCGGATGTTCGCACTTTCGCCGCCGGGCCCGCAATGTGATGTCAACGCGGCAGGTGCATCTCCGCAAACACCCGGCGGGTCTGCAGCGGCCGGTGGCCCAGGTGGTGATCCAGCAGCTGCCGCAGCAGCTGCTTGGCCAGCCGCAGATCTTCAGCGCTACGGAAGCTGCCCGCGGCGATGGCCTGCAGGCTGGCCCCGGTCAGCACCACGCGCTCGCCGCCGTCCCGATCCACCGGCACGGCGCCGCGTTCCGGCTGATAGGAGTAGCGCTGCCCGGGATCAATCCGCGCCCCGTGCAGCCCGTCCCTTTCGGCATCGAGGCCGTAGCCGGTCTCGTTCAGCAGCGCGAGTTCAAAGCGGCGCAACGGCACCTCGGCATCATCCCCACCGGCCAGGCCCGTCAGGGCCGCCGTATAGTGCGCAAAGAGTTCCGGGTGGGGGTCGCCCCGGGTCGTAAAACCCAGCAGCAGCTCGTTCAGGTAAAAAGCGGACAGCAGGCGCCGGCCCTGCAAAACCGCCGGCGGCGCCGCGGGTTCGGCGTTGCGCAACGTGCAGAGCGTGCCGCGACCACTCCAGGACAGGTGCAGCGGACGGAATGGCTGCAATAACGGGCGCCAGCGGGCCTTGGGGCCACGGGCCCCGCGTGCAACGAGGCCGAGACGGCCATGCTGGCGACCGAGCACCTCCAACAGCTGGCTGGTCTCGCGATAAGGCCGCGCATGCAGAATGTAGGCGGCTTCCAGTTCGACCCGATCGGCCTTCAACGGGGCTCCTCATACCCAAGCTGGCGCAGCGCTTCTGCGCTGTCACGCCAGTTTGCCTTCACCTTCACCCTGGTCTCCAGGTGCAGGTGCTGTCCTAACACTTTTTCCAGGTCCAGCCGCGCCGCACGACCGACCTGTTTGATCTTTTCACCACCGCGGCCAATCACCATACCCTGGTGCGACGTGCGGTCGACCCAGATGGTCACATCGGCGAGCAACAGGTCGTCACGGCGCTCAAGGGCCCTCACCTCGACAGCCAGACCGTAAGGCACTTCCTGGCGCAGTGCCAACAACAGTTTCTCGCGAATCACCTCGGCTATCCGGAATTCCACGCCCCGGTCAGTTTTCATGTCCACAGGAAACAGCGGCGGACCCTCAGGCAGCCGTTCTCGAATCAGCCCGAGCAAGCGCTCCAGGTTGTCTCCGGTGCGAGCCGATACCGGCACGATGGCTGCAACATCCACACGCTGCGCACACTCCTCAAGAAAGCCAAGAGCCTTGTCTCGCGGGCGCACCAGGTCAAGCTTGTTCACCACCAGCAAGGCCGGCACGCCGCTGGAGCGCAAACGCTCCCACGCGAAGTCATCGCCCGGGCGCCAGCCCGTCGCCTCCACCACCAGCAGCGCAAGCTCTGCGCCGGCGAGGGACGCACTGGCCGATTTCACCATGGCCCGGTTCATCAGCTGTTTGCCAGGATCGTGCAGACCCGGCGTATCCACAAACACCACCTGACAGTCGTCGCGGGACAGGATACCGAGGATGCTGTGCCGGGTGGTCTGCGGCTTCGGGGTAACGATACTGATTTTCTCGGCAACCAGCGCGTTGACTAACGTCGACTTGCCCACATTGGGCCGGCCGACCACCGCAACAAAGCCGGAGCGAAAAATCGTGTCATGCACCGCCAATCTGCTCCAGGGCGGCAGCCGCCGCCGCCTGTTCCGCCAGTCGCCTGCTGGTGCCGATGCCGGTGGTTTCCAACTCCAGATCTGCAATGCGGCAGCAACTGTGGAAAGTGCGCGCGTGCGCAGCGCCGGTGGCATCCACAAGATCGTATGCTGGCGGGGGCAGTCCCCGCGCCTGCAGGTATTCCTGCAGGGCGGTCTTCGCATCCACCAGGTCGGCCTCGGCCGGCAGCGCCTGGAGGCGAGGGGCAAAGAGGCGCCCGATCACGTCCTCTGCCGCAGCGAGACCGCCGTCAAGAAGAACAGCTCCTAACAACGCTTCCAGCGCATCAGCAAGCACCGCACTAAGCTGGTGGCCGCCGCTGCGATGCTCCCCGGCCCCCATGCGCAACTGGGCACCGAGATCCAGCTCGCGGGCGACTTCGGCCAGTGTTTCCTTGCGCACGAGGCGCGACCGGTAGCGACTCAGCGCACCCTCGCGGGCATCGGGTTTCTGGTCGTAAAGGGATCTGGCGATGGCCATGCCGAGAACCGCATCGCCGAGGAACTCCAGCCGTTCGTTATGCGGGCCGCCGGCACTGCGGTGGGTCAATGCCAGCTCGAGCAGCTGTTCGTCGACGAATTGATAGCCCAGGCGCTGGGACGACCAGTCCGCCGCACTCGTCAACGGCGAATCTCTACGGCGTTATTGAAGCGGGCGAGGAGAAAAACGTTGGCAATGTAGGGCGTCTCACGGTCATATTGCACCCGCACGCTGTAACCAACTTCTGTCTTCTTGATTTTGAAGTCCTGCTTCTGAACGGCACTGACCATCTCGATATTCAGACGCTTGCCGATCGCTGACTTGATCAGCTGAATCGACGGATTCGTACCGTCCAGGTCCTTTTTCACATCCTCCAGCACGCTGACGATCTTCATGTGCTCGAGATAGACAGGCGTCATCTTCAACGCAGCAAAACCGATGGCCACAACGAGTATTGCGATGATCACGAAGCCAATGGTCGTGATGCCTTTTTGCCTGTTGCGCATATGCCTGCTCCTGTCGCCAGTACTACTGAATCGCGCTGCCGATGCGCCGCCATTGCGGTGCCTTGGGAAACTCCCAGTTCATCCAGACTCGTACGGCCTTGCCAACAATGTTGCCCTGGGGAATCAGCCCCACGCCGCTATAGCGGCTGTCGCGGCTGTTGTCCCGGTTGTCGCCCATCATGAAATAGTATCCATCAGGGATGCGGTAGGTGCCCTCCTGGCTGCGTTGCCCCTCGACGAGCAGCACCGAGTGCTCCTTATCGTCAATGGTCTCCCGCCCGAGCACAGCACGGGCGTTGCCGGCGCCGTCGTAGGCTCCCACTACCTCAAAATCTACCGCTTCGCCATTAATGTAAAGGCGCTTGTTCACATATTCGATAGTGTCTCCCGGCAGGCCTACCAGGCGCTTGATGTAGTTGGTGCTGGGATCGGCCGGCAGCCGGAACACCACCACGTCGCCGCGAGCCGGCTCCCCAACCTCGACGACCCTGGTGTTCAGTACCGGCAGGCGCAGGCCATATGTGTACTTGTTCACAAAAATAAAGTCGCCGATCAGCAAGGTCGGTACCATTGAGCTGCTGGGAATACGGAAGGGCTCGAACAGGAACGAGCGTATGACCAGTACGACCAGCAATATCGGAAAGAAAGACCGGGCGTACTCGACAAGAACGGGATCACGCGGCTCTACCGCGGCCACGAGGCTGCGGCGGCGGCTGGCGAACAA
>Ga0265306_10000080_pt1 | contig 34658 bp, 36 predicted proteins | sample Helome_3_FD_192493 | JGI IMG/M metagenome (GOLD analysis project Ga0265306, IMG submission 192493) | Marine sediment microbial communities from subtidal zone of North Sea - Hel_20160420 (Illumina Assembly) | ecosystem: Environmental > Aquatic > Marine > Subtidal zone > Sediment ... | reverse complement strand
TCAGCGCCATGCTGGCTTGGATAATCCTGCCATTAGTAACCACCCTGTTGCTGTTCCAGCGCCGTGAACTTTAGCAATTATGGTGACAGTTAACCTCAAATTCCGTAGTTAGACCTCGCGTGTCGGCATTAAAGCAACAATAAACATATCCTGATAGGAATCCGCGATAAGTTTACTGCCAGGTTAATTTGAAATGTGAACTATTCGCCAGATCTGGCGGTCATCATAAGTATGAATAAAGGTAAATCTACCGACATGATTACCCGGCGCAGTGTATTAAAATCAGGAGCGATTGCTTTTGGCTCAATGGTGTTATCCAGTCCAGATTTCGGTTTGGCTGCAACTTCAAACTATGGGATTACGGGGCAAATCGCACCCGAACTGCAAGTCGACTACTGGATTGACGAAAATGGCGATCCATCAAAATTCACATTAGCCGACCATGAAGATAAATGGGTGTTTCTGAAATGCTTCCAGAGTTGGTGCCCCGGATGCCACTCACATGGATTTCCGGCACTCAAACAAATATCCGATGCGCTGGCGGGCAATCCGAAAGTTGCCTTTGCCGGAATACAGACAGTGTTTGAAGGGCACTATACCAATACCATCGATAAGGTTCGGGAAATTCAGTTGCAGTATGATCTGCGGATGCCGATGGGTCATGATCCTGGCCCGGAAAACGGGAATCCAAAGACCATGGTGAACTATCGTACGGGAGGCACACCCTGGATGATCCTGATAAATCCGGATCGCGAAGTGATCTTTAATGATTTTGGTATCAATGCGGAAAAGGCGATCGCCTTCCTCGTCAGTCAAACATCGTGATCCGGAAATTTAATAAAAGCGACGAGCGTCTTTCCCTGGCCGTTCTCTGACCTACAAGATATGCTTGTCAATGTCCGCGTTAGAGAAATCCGTACCGTTCGTGGTTTTGAATTGGCTACCAATTGCCGCAAGTTCAACTCTCGTACCCCACTTTTTCCATATTGGCTTTGTGAAGTATGTCGCTGTTACCTTTCAGCACCTGGTGTACCCTAGCCGGCCTATGTTTCCCTCAATCCTGCAAGCTGATTTAGTTTCCGTCGTCCCCATCCAGATAGCCATCTGGTTATTCGGCACAGCGCTCATCTATTGCTTATTCCGATACTCCCAGAGTGGTACGGCAGGAACCGACCCCAACCCAATTGTTTTATTCCTGGCTTCAATCTCGGGTGAGCCATACGACACCCTGTCCAGTTCGGATTATTCTTTCTAGTAAAACCCGCAGTACCCGGCGATCTGCCGGTATCCGCTGCAATGCTGGCCGATGCTCGCAGTTTCTTGCCCGGGGGAACAAAAATGGGCCAATCTAGATTGATTTTGTTTGTATTTGAACGTCCGATCCTGGCCTTTCTCGGAAGCCCTGCCGGCGATGTCAGTCGGCTGCCTGTAACTGCTTTGATTTTTCCAATTGTGCGCTGACAACCCTTAATCGCGTTTCAAGTTTGTGACGTTTACCGGGATCATCGGTTTCGGCAAGTTTTGCCTCGTAACGAGATTTTTTATCACTTAGCAGTTGCTGGAGTTTACCCAGTTTTTTGGGTTTGATCCGTCTACCCTGCTCATGTTTACCGACAAGTTTTTCAGCCTTTTCAACCAGCTCAGAGAATTTCATTCGTACCCCTCGTTAAATTAGGATTGCGCCGCGAAACATATCGGCCTTTTCTCAACCGCGCTCAGGCCGCGGACGCTTTTTCAATCTCGTCTTCATCCAGTACAACTTCCTGCGCTGCTTCAGCCACGAGATCGGAGTGCGAAAATAGTAGCGCCTGGGCAGTGTCGAGTAGATTGCGCGAAGTTTCGTCCACGTAATTGAAGTCGTTGAGCAGCGAGGTTGCCATGATCGGCGTAATCCGATCGTCTCTCAGTATTCCGGTGACCCGTACGTCAAGATCCGTGTGCGCCGACTGTATTTCCGCCTTCAGCTCGTCCATCTCCAATATCGCAATCGCATGATCAAACTCTTCCTCACCGCGCAGGCGATAAATTTCCCGCAGAATCATCGCGATCTGGTACCTGAGATTGTTGTATTCCTCGCGAATGTGTTCGTTGTCCGAAAGCATGTACTTGGTTGTGTTCTTGCGCAAATGCTTGACGTGCTTGACGCATTCGACGATTTCACCCGCGGCCCTGCGCAGCCGGTACATTTCCTCGGAAAAATCGCTGGACATGTGCGCCTGGGAATTTGAAATGAAATCCACGATCGCGCTGTACAGTACCTTGACCTTGCTCTCGTATAACTCGTCCATATCAAACTCGTGAACTTCCCGATCGTCGTCGATAGTTTTTTCAAGGTCAGGGGACGTCAGTATCTCGGTTCGATGCAGGTTTATACCATGCGCCATGATCTCGAAGGCTGAATCGAACAGGTGCCAGACCTCCTTCTTCAACGCCTTCAACACGGTTTCGGGAAACTCGATCGCGGCATCGCTGAGGTACTGGGGTTCGGCAAGATCCTTCGCTTTTTCGGGGAGAGATTTGATCAGAAATTCTGACATCCGATGGATCAGGGGAACCATCAGCAATACGCCGGCGAGATTGAACAAGGTATGAAATACCGCCAATTTCATCGTGTAATTGTCGGCGGCGATGCCAACGCTGTTGCTAACAACGTCGACGGCCAGCACGAACTGGTGGATGAACGCGATCGCAACCACACCGGTGACGACATTAAATATCAGGTGCGCACCGGCCAGCCGCTTACCCTCAACATTGGCGCTCAGTGATCCGATGATGGCGGTTATCGTCGTACCGACGTTGGCGCCGATCGCGAGCGCAAGCCCATTTTCATAGGTAATCTGCGATGCCGCCAGTGCAGTTAAAATCAAAACCAGTGTCGCATGGCTTGACTGCATGACGACGGTCGCCGCAGCACCGATCGCGGCAAACAGGAACAATCCGGGATAACCCGCTACCGCCAGCGAGGCGAGGTCAAAGCTATCCTTAAACGCTTCGAACCCTTCCTTCATGTAGTGTATGCCCAGAAACAGGAATCCTAATCCGGCAAGGACGGCGCCGGCACCCTTCAGGTACTTGGACTTCTGGAACGACAATACGATGCCGAACACCAGCATCGGCATCGCGTAGGCAGAAATCTTGACCTTGAGTCCAAAGGCTGCAACCAGCCAGGCACCGGTCGTGGTGCCGATGTTGGCACCGAAAATAATTCCGATCCCGGCAACCAGAGTAACCAGCCCGGCACTGATGAAGGAAATGGTGATGACTGACACCAGCGAGCTTGATTGCATAATCGATGTAGAGACGACCCCGAATAACAGGCTCTTCCAGGTTTTATCAGTCGTTTTCTGTAACAATTTCTCCAGCACGCCGCCGGTAAAAGCCTTGAAACCATCTTCCAGGAAAAGCATGCCAAATAAAAATATTGAAACACCGGCAGCGATTTCCTTGAAGTCAGGGCTTACCCAGAATCCATAGGCCAGTATCAGCAGAATGGTTGGTAGAAGTGTTTTTTTCAGCATCGCGATCTCCCCTTATCAGGCTTAAATTGCCGATTTACCTAAAGATACTGCGCGAAGTCTTTTATTATGGAGTGTATCTTATTGATTTTTCTAAGGTTTCTCCCCATAAACCATTTCTTTGAAAACCCGGGTATGCAAAGAAATCAGGCTTCAGGCACTTACTCTACCACACAATAAAACGTCATACCCAAAGTGGTAGGAATCCGCCACCGCGAAAACCGGCAGCCGGGCCACGGGGCCCTGCGTCCGTGGTTGACATTTATCAAGTACAAAAACCGGCTCCCTATTAATAATGATGTCATCGATTCGCAGCCTCGATAACAGGTAAAACAAAAACGTAAAGGCCCTGAAAACCAGGCCACAGCGACAGGTACCATCTATGACAACTAAAGGCTTTGTTTCACTGGTAGGCTCCGGGCCAGGGGATCCCGAATTACTCACCGTAAAAGCGCTCAGATTGATACAGCAGGCCGACGTCGTGGTTTTCGACCGCCTGGTCAGCGCTGAAATCCTGAACTTGATTCCGCATGGTGTAAGCCAGATTTCGGTCGGCAAGTCTCCCGGCAAACACTGCGTGCCACAGGATCAAATCAATGAAATTATCGTCAGCCTGGCATTATCGAGTCGACGCGTGGTGCGCCTCAAGGGAGGGGATCCGTATATCTTCGGGCGCGGTGGCGAAGAGGCCCTGGTAATGCGTCAACACGGCATCCCTTTCGAAGTCGTCCCCGGGGTTACCGCCGCGGCGGGCTGCAGTAGCTATAGCGGCATTCCGCTCACGCATCGCGGCCTCAACCACGGCGTGCGCTTTATCACCGGGCATCAAAAGAACGATGAAACCCTCGATATCGACTGGCACAAGGTGGCCGATCCTGACTGCACCCTGGTGATTTACATGGGACTCGCAAATTTGCAGACAATCTGCGCCGAGCTGGTGCGCGCAGGCCTGCCCATATCGACGCCGGCCGCCGCGGTGCACGGCGGCACAACCGCGAACCAGCAGAAAGTAATCGCGACTTTATCGGACCTGGCTGATGCGGTAGTCGCAGCGGGATTGAAATCACCGGTCACCACAATCATCGGCGAGGTTGTCACGCTCAGCGATGAGCTCGACTGGTTTCAGCCTGACTACCAGCAAGACGAGAGGGTCATGGCATATGACTCGTTTAACCTGGCTCGCGCTTAGCTTCATGGTTGCGGCTCCCCTTGCCGCAAGCGATCAGCTTTCCGGCGATCGCCAACAGGAGCTGCGTAATGTTCTGATCCAGGACTGTGGCTCCTGCCATGGTCTGACAATGCACGGCGGACTGGGGCCGGCACTGGTGCCAGACAGGCTGGCGGGAAAATCCATCGAGTATCTCAGCATCGTGATTTTAAACGGTCGGCCCGGCACGGCTATGCCAGCCTGGCGCTCGTTATTGTCTCCAGCCGAAGCCCGCTGGATGGCAAACCAGCTGTTACAGGGAGAAGTACAGTGAGCAGGATTGCGATTTGCCTGTTACTGCTAGCGCTCACAGGTTCGCCAGCGGCCGCACGTGGCACCGGCGACCTTGGACTTTTCATTGAGCGCGCCAGCAGCAGCGCCCAGATTATTGAAACCAGCACCAATACCAGCATCGGCCGTGTCAGCGAACTCGGTGATTTGTCTCATGCATCAGTGGTTTATTCGCGTGATACTCGTTATGCCTATGTTTTCGGGCGTGACGGGGGCTTGAGCAAAATTGATATTCTGAACGCTGAAATCAGCGCGCGTATCCTGCAGTCTGGCAACAGTATCGGCGGCGCGATCTCGCAAGACGGTCGACTGGTCGCGGTTTCGAACTACGAGCCCGGTGGCGTCAAGGTGTTTGACGCCGACACGCTCGCACTGATTGCCGATATCCCGGCCACGTTCGGCGATAACCGGCAACGCTCCAAGGTCATCGGTCTGGTCGACGCACCCGAACACAAGTTCGTGTTTTCACTCTGGGATGCGGACGAAATCTGGGTCCTCGATATGTCGAACCCTTCCAGTCCGCAAATCGAGAAATTTCGCGACATCGGTCGCAACCCCTATGACGCCTTGATCACTTCCGACGGTCGCTATTACCTTGCCGGCCTGTTCGGTGAAGACGGGATGGCCATGCTCGACCTGTGGAATCTCGAGTCGGGTGTTACCCGCATACTGCCGAATTACGGTAAGGGCGAACAAAAATTACCGGTCTACAAGATGCCCCACCTCGAGGGTTGGGCGGTCGCCGGAGACTTCGCATTCGTGCCTGCCGTGGGCCACCACGAGGTGCTCGTGATCAACCTGCGCAACTGGAAGGAAGCTGGCCGCATCAAGGTGCATGGTCAGCCGATTTTTGTCATGGCCCGACCCGATGGTCGCCAGGTCTGGGTTAATTTTGCGTTACCCGACAACGATACGATCCAGGTGATCGATACGCAGACACTTGCCGTTATACGAAAACTCAAACCGGGCAAGGGCGTTTTACATATGGAATTCGAACCGCGCGGCGAGGAAGTCTGGTTGTCGGTGCGTGACGAAAACCGTGTCGAGGTTTATGACACGAAGACGTTTGAGCGCAAAACCTCGTTACCGGCCACCAAGCCCAGTGGCATTTTCTTTACCGCGCGTGCGCACCGGATCGGGCTATGAGGCAGTATTCCAATCTCGAGCAACGCCTGCTGAACGAATTTCAGCAGGGTATGCCGCTGACCTCGACCCCTTACGCCGATATTGCCAAACAACTTGGCGTCTATGAAACCACGGTACTTGAAAACCTGAAACGCCTGCAGACAGAGGGCGTGGTCAGTCGAGTGGGTGCGGTTTTTCGCCCCAACCGAATAGGTGCCAGTACCCTGGCGGCAATGGCGGTGCCAGCAGCGGAACTCGAAGACGTCGCCGCGATCGTCAATGGATTCGACGAAGTCAATCACAACTACGAACGCGAGCACCGCTTCAACCTGTGGTTCGTGGTGGTCGCCTGCGACGAAGATCACCTGGAACAGGTCCTGGCTGAAATCGAAGATCGTTGCGGATATGCGGTGCTAGACCTGCCATTACTGAATGAACACTTCATCGACCTGGGATTTGATCTGCAATGGACATGAGAAAAGATTCCAGCTTTGAGAATGCGCTGATCGAAGTGATCAGCCAGGGCTTACCGCTGGTCAGCCATCCGTATGCAGCGATAGCGGAGCAGCTTGGATGCGACGAGATACAGGTCATCGAAGGCATTAATCGAATCATGATGCGTGGCGACATGAAACGTTTTGGCGTGGTCGTGCGTCATCGTAAGCTGGGTTACCGCGCCAACGGTATGGTGGTGTGGGACATTCCCGATGCGCGCGTTACCGAAATCGGTCACTGCATCGGGCAATATTCTTTCGTTACGCTGTGCTATCAACGACCGCGGCGGCTGCCTGAATGGCCTTATAACCTTTTCAGCATGATCCACGGCCAGGACCGGGACGCGGTCATCGAGCAAGTTAAGTTCATCGTACGGCAATGCGGATTACGCGACATCAAGCATGAAATCCTGTTCAGCAACCGCTGCTTCAAACAGCGTGGCGCAAGCTACGTGCGCAAACAAGACCTGAACCTGCCCGGAATGGTGCTCGGTGAATGAATTGAGCCGCCAGTTTATCAATCGCTACCAGGGTGGTTTCCCGATCGAGGAACAGCCTTTTGCCAGCGTTGCCAGCGAGCTCGGAACTGACAGCGCCACGCTTATTGACATAATCCGGGAATTACTGGATGACGGTGAATTAAGTCGTTTTGGTCCACTGTATGACGCTTCCAGTATGGGCGGCAGCCTGACCCTGGCCGCGTTGTCGGTGCCGGATGACAGGTTCGACGAAGTCACGGAACTGGTAAATGCGATGACCGAAGTTGCGCATAACTACCACCGCGAACACGAACTGAATATGTGGTTTGTTATCGCCACCGAAACACCTGAACTACAGCAACAAACCATAGACCGAATCGAGCAGGCCGCCAACTTGCCGGTGTACAACTTCCCCAAGTTGCAAACCTTTTACCTCGGGCTGTGGTTACAGCTCGATGACTCGGGTGGGGTTAGCACGCAACCCCTTCCAGGCCCACTGAAGCAAGGTGGCATGATAATCGATGAGCTCGACCGCAAAATCGTGCAGGCAACCCAGGAAGGCCTGCCGCTGCAGACAGCACCCTATACCGAGGTTGCCGGGGCTTGCGACTGCGATACGGAAACCGTGATGCAGCGCATGCGTCGTATGCTCGATCGCGGTGTCATTCGACGCATCGGCGCGATACCCAATCACTATCGTTTAGGCTTGAGCGCTAACGGCATGTCAGTCTGGGATGTCAAAGACGAAAAACTACCAGAACTTGGCGCCCGGGTCGGCCGGCTGGATTTTGTCAGTCACAGTTATGAAAGGCCGCGTCATTTACCACTATGGCCCTATAACCTGTTTGCAATGGTGCACGGTCATGATCGCGATGAAGTAAGCTCCAAAGTTGAGCAGATCGCCGAACTCCTGGGTAACTCATGCAAGCAGCATGACGTGCTCTTCAGCACCCGTATTCTTAAAAAAACCGGATTGAGGTTAGTCGCCTGATGTTTCGAATAAGCCGATATATGCACGCACTCGCAAGTGGACAGAGTGTTTCGCCCACACCCAAACCCGTTATGATGGGTAGCGGACCGGTGGTGATCTGGAACCTGATCCGGCGCTGCAACCTGGCCTGTAAGCATTGCTATGCAACCTCTGCGGACATCGATTTCGAGGGCGAACTCAGCACCGAAGAAGTGTTTTCGGTCATGCAGGATCTGAAGTCATTCGGGGTATCGGTGCTGATCCTGTCGGGTGGCGAACCACTACTGCGCCCGGATATCTTCGAGGTTTCCGCACGCGCCAGGGAGATGGGATTCTACGTCGGTCTCTCCAGTAACGGCACTTTGATCACCGAGAAGAATATCTCCGATATCGAACGCATCGGCTATGACTATGTCGGGGTCAGCCTCGATGGTATGCGTGAAACCCACGACTGTTTCCGTCGCAAACAGGGCGCATTTGATGAATCCTTGAGGGGCATCCGTTTATGCCATGACGCCGGGATCAAGGTTGGACTACGTTTTACCTTGACCCAGGACAATGCCCACGAACTTCCGCACCTGCTGCAATTAATGCAGGCTGAAGATATCGACAAGTTTTACCTGTCACACCTTAATTACGCTGGACGTGGCAATCGCAACCGTGCCAGTGACCTGCACCACCGGATGACGCGCAGCGCCATGGACCTGTTGTTCGAAACCTGCTGGCAGGACGTCAAGGACGGCGTAAAACGCGAATTCGTTACCGGTAACAACGACGCCGATGGCGTATACCTGCTGCAATGGGCTGCCCGGCATATTCCCGAACACGTCGAGGCATTGCGCAAGCAGCTATTACGCTGGGGTGGTAATTCATCCGGTGTCAACATCGCCAATATTGATAATCTCGGCACCGTGCACCCGGATACCATGTGGTGGGACTACAGTATCGGCAACGTCAGGGAACGGCCTTTTTCGGAAATCTGGCAGGACACCTCGGATCCCCTGATGGCGGGCTTGAAAGCCGCGCAACGTCCGCTCGAAGGACGTTGTGCAAAGTGCCAGCACCTCGCCATTTGCGGTGGTAATTCGCGCACCCGCGCCTGGCAGTTAACCGGTAACCCGTGGGCAGAGGATCCGGGTTGTTACCTGAGCGACGCCGAAATTGGCGTGGTGAATATGCCGCAACGAGTCGAATTGACACCTTACCGGCGCAAGCAGGAAGCTGAAAAGGAATTGCACACCTAAGAGCAGGAGCTGCTGCACTATCCCGAACAAAGGCTAATCATCGCTTCGCGATCGTGAATCGTGACATTGCGGCCGTCGATCGACACAATTTCCTGTTCGTGCAGATTTTTGAGGATCCGTGAAAAGGTTTCGGGTTTGACCGATAACCTCGACGCTATGACGCTCTTGGCGATCTTGAGCTCAAAGCTATCTTTGTCAGCCGTAGAATGGTGCAACAGGTAGGCAACCGTGCGCACGGTGCCGGTATCCAGACTGAGTGCGTCAATTTCACGAATCAACCCACGCAAGCGGAAACTCATTTTCCCCAACAATAGAAAACAGGTATCCATTGATTCGCGTAACATCGACTTGAAATCCTTGCAGTTAATGCCGATCACCCTGCTCGGCGAGAGTGCGGTCGCGGTAACCGGGTAATTGGGCTCATCCATAAACATCAGGGCTTCGGCAAAGGTTGCTCCGTCCTCCATGACTTCGACAACTTTTTCCTTGCCTTCGGGCGACACGCGAAACAACTTGATCCGCCCTGACAGCACAAGATAGAAACTGGTGGCGTTGTCGCCCTGGAAAAATAGCGATTCTCCCTCAATCATGTCCGTGACATGGGAATGACGGCGCACGCGATCCATTTGAGCTTCCGTCAGCTCTGAAAACAGGTGTGACGTGCTCAGCGCTTCGAGTATACCTTTGGAGTCCAATCTAAGTCCCTGCCAGGTTCAACCTTTAACCAGAGCAGAATATTGACATGAAACCGGTTGACTCGCACCGGTTTTTTCGACCATGCCGGGCTCACTCCCGGCGCAATAGCTGTTGTCGAATAGCCGTGAGCCTTAGTGCGTGGTTGGTGAAAACCCAGTCCACGCCCCGGTTCAATTCACGGTACAAACTAAAACGCGATGTAATGAAACCTGTGCCTACTTTCTGTCCCTGCCGATGATGGTGCTTGATCATGCCCTTATTCAATAACAAGTAGTGACCACAGGCACCCGCAAAATCGTGCAACAATGCTTCGCGACTGACTGTCTCCATATCATGCTCGGCTACCGGCAGGCAGGCCACTGCACCCGCAAATTTGACCAGGTTGAACAGATCGCATTGTAACGCCAGGAAATGATAGTCATCGCCGGCGCTAAGCGAGGTAAAGATTTCCTGCAGTCGGTTTTCCCTGGCGTCCTCTGTCCCCAAACCGTCATGTTTCAGTTCGACCATTAAATGACAGACTCCACCAAAACGTTCTACAACTTCTGACAGCGTCGGGATTTCAGGCACCCGTTGCCTTAACTCGGTTAAACTTGCTTCGGCCACCACCAGCTCGACATCGAATACACGTCGTGTATCGATATCGTGAATCACCACCGGCTCCAGGTCACGGGTCCAGCGCACATCGAACTCAATACCCCAGGCCCCCGCTTCAACAACCCGCGCAAACGCTGCCATGGTGTTTTCTTTAATCCGAAGATTATCGTGTTCTCCACGATGCGAAATAATCTTGCCTTCAAGCAATGCCTGGTGAGAAGGTCGTGGTCGGGGTATGGTCATGAAGCAGAAATCGACTATTTGCTGCGCAACACGTTCCAGCTGGTATCGCAGATGTATCACTGTTGACAGTCCAGGTCGCGGCAGTGCACCGGACAAGACAGGCTGACCGGTACAGGGGTAAAGTCGCGGGCGCTTTCGTAACAGGTAACCCAGCCTTTTCCGTCGACCCAGAATAGTTGCGGGTCGAAATCACTGGTCGCCAGCATTATAAAAAGTGCCCTAATCGAGATGGCCATAGTTAAAAGAGGCATCCGGGAACTCTAATAGAATAAGTCTCTAATTTATATGATTACGCAGAACTAAAGTTTAATAAAAAAACTCTATTTGGCGTCAATCGGTGTTAGGAGGAGTCCGCCATCCATGGCAGAGAGGGGAAGTCAAAACAGGGGGAATTTCTACCTAGCTGGCAATCGCTTTCTCGCGCACCGATCTCAAGCGCTTGTTCAAAAAGCGCAGTTCAGATATCAGGTAACGCTTACGTCCGGATTCGAGCTGCGACGCATTACTCGTTCCGACTTGTTGTCTAATACTGTCTATCGATCGTACCAGCTTGATTTCGTCGATCGCGAGACCCATGTTTTTCAAAACACATTGCGTCGACAGCGGATCGATATGGATATTTACCTGGCTCATGGCATACCTCAACATAAATTTGAAGAGGATATATAGGACTGCAAGCGGCGCTTAGCTGTGACTCAAATTCCGCTCCAACTGTGAATTTATTCACTGCCACAGGCCGCATAGAACAAGGCTGTGACCGAAGTCAAAATTTATTTGGGCAGTGCGTCACAGTCGGGTTTTAGCGTAATTCGCTTAATCCGGATCGATATAATTCAGTGCCGCGTTTAGCGCCATGCCACAATCTTGCTCGACTTTCAGTTGTAGCAATTCATCGGCGCGGGTTTTACCACGATTAATTGCCGCAATTGGAATTCTTGCTCGCTGCGCCTCGCGTATAAAGCGAAACCCCGAGTACAACATTAACGAGGATCCAACAACCAGCATGGCATCGGCCGACGCAAGCGCATCGAAGCATTCCTGCACCCGTGCCCGGGGTACGGTTTCACCAAAAAACACAACCTGCGGTTTCAATACCCCGCCACAGGATTCGCAAGCGGGCACATCGATCGCGCAGTGATCGAAATCGTTGAGCAATGCATCGCCGTCCGGAGCGCTATTAGCCGATAGATCTATCAGCACAGAATTGTAATCGAGCAACCGCTGCTGCATCGCCGCACGCTCGATGGTAACCCCGCAGTCGAGGCAGACCACCCTGGCCAGCGAGCCATGTAACTCGGTAACCTGCCTGCTGCCAGCGCGCTGGTGCAGGCCATCGACATTTTGGGTGACGGTAGTTGCGAGCCGGCCCAGCTGTTCGAGGCGTGCCAGTGCCTGGTGGGCCTGGTTGGGCGCGGCCAGGCAAAACCGCTGCCAGCCAATAAAGGAACGAGCCCAGTATCGCTGCCTGGCCTCGTGCTGTCCGACGAATTCACCATACTCGATCGGTTTCTGGTGCTTCCAGTTGCCACTGTCATCACGGTAGTCGGGAATACCGGAGGCGGTGCTGACCCCGGCACCGGTAAGCACGAAGATGCGCTCGTGATCAGTGATAAAATCGGATAGCAATGAAGACATGCGCACCAGTTTAACAGGCTCGAAGCGCTGATTAGCGCTTTTATCCGCTACCCTTCTTCCATTATTATGAGCTGATGGCCATCCGCACAACCTGCATCGGTGCTTACCCGAAACCCGACTATATCGAGATCGGCAACTTCGCCGAAACCGAGGAGCAGGATGATAGCGTGACGCGCGCCTTCACCTATACCCAGGACAACGCCGACAAGGTGCCCGAGGAATTGCTGAGCAGGGCAACTCGCGAGGCGATCCAGGACCAGATCGATTGCGGTATTGATATCCCGACCGACGGAGAACAGCGGCGTGAGAATTATATTCACTATCACTGCCGTCATCTCGACGGTATCGATTTCGAAAACCTGACCAACAAGGTGCATCGTAACGGTGCGGCCGTGGCCGATCTGCCGACCATTAGTGCCAGGATCGAGCCCGGGGGTGATCATTTCCTCGATCGGGATTTCCAGGTCGCGCAGGATTACAGTGACCGCCCGATCAAGATTACCGTGCCGGGTCCCCTGTCGATCATCGACACTACTGCAAACGTTTATTACCGCAGCGAGCGCGAACTCGCTTTCGACCTGGCAGACGCGCTTAATTTTGAAATTCGGGCGCTCGCCGCCGCAGGCTGTCAGTATATACAGGTCGACGAACCCCTGTTTGTGCGTAAAGTCGACGACGCGTTAGCCTTCGGCACCGAGTGTCTGGATCGCTGCTTCGATGGCATACCCGGGCATGTCACACGGGTGATGCACATGTGTTGCGGCTACCCGGGTCACATCGACGACGAAGACTATATAAAGGCCGATTCCGAATGCTATTTTCAACTGGCCAAAAAAATTGACAAGACCGGTATCCACCAGGTTTCGATCGAGGACGCTCATTGCCTCAACGATCTGAAACTACTCGAGAACTTTACCGACACCGCCGTGATCCTCGGCGTGGTCACGATCGCAAACAGCAGAATCGAAAGTACTGAAACTATTCAGCAACGCCTCGAGCTTGCGCTGCAGCACATCGATGCGGATCGGCTACTGGCGGCGCCCGACTGCGGCCTGATGATGCTGGGTCGCGACCTGGCAATGGCTAAACTGAAAAACATGTGCACGGCAGCGGGGACAATCTGACTTAGTATTACAAACCGGTTAACCAGCAATCTGGAGCCGTTCAACCGAATACCAGGGAATTCATATGCCGATAGATCTCACTAACAAGAAGATAATCATGATTCACGGCCTGGCCTCCAAGCCACCGCGGAATCAAACGCACCAGTTATGGCGCCGTACCCTGACCGAAAATATCCGCGTCAGTCATCGCCGACTCGCGCGCAGCCTCGACGCCAATCCCGAGGTGTTCGAGTCCGCTTACTGGGCCGACGTGGTACCTCACCATATTCCCGACGATGCCGGCTATACCAAAAAACTGCAGCTACAGGTAGACAAGGTCATCGCCGAACGGCGCAAAGTCAAAGACAAATTCCATGTAGGCATGGGTGAAAAAGTATCCGGGTTTTTCAAGGATCGCGGCGTCGACCTGGTGAAGTTGCTGGCCGGTGCATTGACGGTCAAAGACAACGTCATGAACAATTTTCTGCGCGAGACCGAGCTCTACGACACCGACCAGTATATTGCCGATCAAATGCGCGCACCGCTCGAAAATGCACTACGCCGTGCCTGGGATGAAGGACGCGAACCCGTCGTCGTTGCACACAGCATGGGCAGCTTTATCGGCTATGACGTGCTGTGGCGGTTTTCGCATCGTAAAACTGCCGGCTTTAAAATCTACAATAAAAAACGGGTGAAAATGTTTATCACGATGGGCTCACCGCTCGGTGATTCGGTGGTGCGGGATTTGCTGTTCGCCAAACATCACAAGTCTTATAGCCCGCGATGGTTTCCAACCAATATTGATTTTTGGCACAACTACGCCTGCCTTGGTGACGTGGTCTCGCATCAGAGAAATTTCGATACCGAATTTTATGAACCGATGCGCAAGTTGAAGTTATTCCCGAAAAAACCGAAATTTCGCACCATCGATTATGTCGATTTACATAATCCATTTGAAGTCGTGACTCACTCCGGGAATCGCAAACAGGAAAAACGCAACCCGCACAAGTCCTATGGTTACCTGGCGCAGCCGCGACTGGGTAGCTGGATTGCGGATTACCTGCTGGATCGATTGCGTTAGGCAAGCCGGGAAAGACCGGCCGAGGTCGGTTTTAACTTGATCGCGGTGTATCAGGAGTAAGTGTCAAAACTGCAAATCCGGTTACGCCCGCTTTGCTTTGCCTGGTAAAGGGCAATATCCGCCTGCTCTATCAACAAGGTGCTGCTTTTATCGTAGATCGGCAACATCGCCGCTACGCCGATACTGACGGTTACATAGGGAGAAACGCTTGAGGTAACGTGTGGCAATTTTGCATCCTCGACCGCGCCAAGACATTCTTCGGCAACCTTCATTGCACCTTCCAAGTCAGCCGCAGGCAGCAAGGCAATAAATTCCTCGCCACCGTATCGCGCAATCAGGTCACCTGTACGCTGCATGCAATCACTCAGAATTTTCGCCACCGCGACCAGGCACTCGTCGCCACGCAAGTGACCGTGGTGGTCATTGTATTCCTTGAATTTATCAACATCGATCATCAGCAATGCCAATGACTGTTCGGCGCGGGCGCTGCGACTCCATTCAGCCATTAGTCGCACATCAAATTCGCGTCGGTTACAAATCGATGTCAACGCATCGACGCGGGCAATATTGTTAAGTTCCTGCTGCGATCGCCGGGCCTGCAAATGCATGTTCAATCGTGCCCGCAACACCCTGGGATGAAACGGCCGGGCAATGAAATCGGCGGCACCTGCCTCAAACGCCTGCACTTCGGCCTCGGTGGTTTTGTCATCGGAAATAAAAACGACCGGAACCACGGTATCAAGATCAGAATCGGTCGAATTACGCCACCAGTCGGTGCTTTCGATGCCGCCGATTAATGCCGTATTCACCAGCACCAGGTCCGGCATCCCGTGATCTAACGCCGAAGCCACGAGCCCTTTGAAATTCGCGGCGACTTCCACCTGGACATCGCGCATTTGCTCTATGATCATTTGCAGACTCTGCACATCGTCATCGAGCACCAGCATCCGTTGCATCGCGGACTGCTCGCAGACTGCTTTCGAGCTGTCGTCGGAGATCATCGAGCCGGTTTTCAGAAATGCATCCAGTTCGGATTCCAGCGGAAAGCCGATGACCAGTTCACCCTGGTCGCTAATAACGATGGGTATATTGCGGTCAAATTCACGGTTACCATCCCACTGGGTTTGCCATTTAGCCAGTTCCTCATCCTGGCGGGCGTCATCCTGGGGCGGCTCGATACCCAGTTCTTTAAGTAGCGCGGCGAGCAGATCCGGATCAGAAATATCCTGGCCGTCGATCCACAAGGCGCGATATATGCGTCGGCGCAACTGGCTTGCCCTGGCGGGATCACTTTTATTAACCGTGTTGACCAGCGTCGACGCGGCCGCCGAGTTGGGGCGAAACATGGGGACGTTAATCCGGGTTGAGGGCGCCTTGCGGCGTACCTCGGCGACCTCGGTCACGAGTTCGCTAAGGACTTTGAAACCCGCCTGCTTGCTGGAAACGGATGGGGCATGCTGAATGCTGCGAAAATCAACCTGGTCTTCCAGGTCCATCGCATGTAGACGTTCATTTAACGCGTAACAGAAAGGACAGTTAAAATCGGCGTACACGGTGAAATTACCAACACCCGACTCGCCTGACTGCGCCCCTGCTTGTGATGCATTTACCATGCCCAGGGTTCCAGTTTTTGGTTATTGTAGTTATCTACGAATAATCGCGCTTATCTGACGCGGATTATATGCTATTCCCGTTCGCAATCGAAACTTTGATTTTTCACCCCTGAAAAGCGGTTGGCTCGCGCCGCAGATATCCGCATTGAAGTTCATCTTAAGCACCTGAATTTAATCATTTTCTACCTCCATATCGAACCCCATGTTAAGGTGACCGCGGGGTAATTGACAATGACCCTATAATTCAATGACCTTGAAGCGACTCATCCTGCCGATTGCAATCGTTACCCTGTTGACGCTTGTGTTGTACTGGTTAGTTGCATCGCGACTACTGCTGGACCCGCCTGATACTACCTCATCACCCGATACCTCCACGAACTCGGCAGAAGTCGTAGAAACCGAATTCGAACCAGTCGTAACCGCTGCAGTTGAACCTGCCACCAATGCCGCGGGTATTAGCGAAGACAGTGGCCGCCGGGGGAGCTCGAAACTGGTCGAAATATTCGGACGCGTACTGGACCGGGAACTGCAACCTGTCGACGACGTTTTCATTACCGAAGAACGCTATTTCTTCAATACGCGCAGTGACGCGGAGGGCAACTACAGGATCTCAATGGACTTGCCCCTGCATCGCTATCCAACGCTCAATTTTCTGCGCCACAAGTTCAATGGCAAACGCATCAAGCTTACAAAAGAGCTATTACAACAACAAAAATCATATGAGCTCAACGTCATACTTGAGGATAATCCCGACACGGTTAAACTATCGGGCTGGGTTGGCAACGAGCTCGGCGTTGCACTCGAGGGCGCGCGAGTCGAACTCACCGCGCAGGAAGTGTTTGACGGGGAAAATTTTTACCTGACCGTGTTTTCAGATCCGCGGGGTAATTTTCAACTTGACGGTGTTCGGGTTGAGGAAAAATACAGGCTATCGGTAAACCTGGCGCCCGAGTATCCCGTTTTCCTGGACCCCGATTTCAGTGTCAGTCTCAATCCACAACCGCTTAACATCGAGCTTAAGTCTCTCAAGTTTGTCGATATCGACGGCATGATAATGAATCGGGAAGCCGCCCCGGTAGCCGACTTTGAGATCTATGTCAGCAATGTTACGACCGGGGTGCACTCCGGCAAAATCGTCAGCGACTCTTCCGGATTTTTTTCGCTCAAGCACTTCCCGGTAGGTGAAATCAGCCTGGCAACCCGGGGTTCCGATATCTATGAAATTACCGGCCTGGTTTTGACCGACAACGAGTACCAGAACCTGCAATTGACAATCGACAGGGGCAACCAAAACCTGACCGGGTGGATCAAGGGAGAAAACGGCATCGTACCCCAACGCGCGATGGTGACGCTGGATCAAACCTTGCTCGATGGCCAGATCAGGTATCATCAATACCGCTCGCAAGCCACCGACATCGACGGCAGGTTTACCTTTAGCAATCTCGGTAGCGGCGAATATCGCATCACAACATACGCGCAGGGCTACCAGAAACAGGAATTGATGCACCGCCTGCGTAGCCGGTCTGACGAAGTCCAGATCACGCTGCGGCGCCTCGAAAACTGAGAATCTTGATTCGCTTGTTTCCCTGCGATCGGGATAAATCGACGCACGACCTGCGAAACAAATGTTATTATCCGCGCAATAATGATTACCTGAAACTGTATCCGCTGCTGGAACTTTGCTCGCGGCCGCCGGTGAAAGAATTTTCAGAATAATAGTGTTCAGCCAAGACGTGGGGGAAGAATGAACAAAACTGCAGAATATCTTGAGCGTTTCTTAAATGGGGTTAAAAAACGCAATCCTGGAGAGACAGAATTTCACCAGGCGGTATCCGAGGTCGCGAGTACCGTTTTTCCTTACATCGCGGATAAGCCCATCTACCATAAAATGCAAATCATGGAACGTATGGCCGAACCTGACCGGGTCATCATGTTTCGCGTGCCCTGGACTGATGACAAGGGCAATATTCGAAATCAACGCGGTTACCGCGTGCAGTTCAACAACTCGATTGGCCCTTACAAGGGCGGCCTGCGTTTTCATCCCTCGGTCAACCTGAGTGTCCTCAAGTTTCTCGGCTACGAGCAAACCTTCAAAAACAGTCTTACCGGGTTACCCATGGGTGGTGCCAAGGGCGGCTCTGATTTCAATCCCAAGGGCAAGACCGACAACGAGGTGATGCGTTTTTGTCAATCTTTCATGGTCGAGTTGCACCGCCACATCGGCGAGGATACCGATGTGCCGGCAGGCGATATCGGCGTCGGCGCCCGTGAAATCGGGTACCTGTTCGGTATGTACAAGCGCATCGAAAACCGATTTGTCGGCGTACTCACCGGCAAGGGCATCGAATTTGGCGGCAGCAAGATCCGCACCGAGGCGACCGGTTACGGTGCCGTGTACTTCATGGAAAACATGCTACAGCGCGTCGGCGACAGCATCGACGGAAAAACGGTGGCGGTTTCGGGCTCGGGAAATGTCGCCACCTATGCCGTCGAAAAGGTGAACCATCTCGGCGGCAAGGTAGTCACGCTGTCGGATTCGTCCGGCTTTGTGCATGACCCGGAAGGCATCGACGCTAACAAGCTGGAATATGTCCTCGATCTTAAAAATGTGCGCCGTGGACGCATCAAGGAATACGCCGACGAATTTAACTCGGCCACATTCCACGAGGGCAGGCCCTGGGGTGTTCCCTGCGCTCTCGCCCTGCCCTGCGCAACCCAGAATGAAATTAACGAGGAAGAGGCAAAAACCCTGCTCAAGAACGGCTGTATCGGCGTTTCCGAGGGCGCGAATATGCCCACCGAACTCGCCGGTATCGATGCCTTCCAGCACGCGAAAATTCTGTATGCGCCGAGCAAGGCCGCCAACGCAGGTGGTGTCGCCGTTTCAGGCCTCGAGATGAGCCAGAACAGCAGCCGGATATCATGGGAAGAAGACGACCTCGACAATCTACTCAAGCAAACAATGCTGAACATTCACGATAGCTGCGTCGAGTACGGCAATGAAGCCGGCCATATCAACTACCTCGCCGGTGCCAATATAGCGGGATTTGTCAAAGTAGCTGAAGCAATGCTCTCCTTCGGCCATACCTGATATTCGTGCGCATGCGGAAACGCCCAGGCTAACTTTGCTCGACTCCCGAAGCAAAAAATCCAACGCACTTTTATAGGCGGTAATTGATCGGATTGCCGGTCTACTACGTATACCTAACCACCTTCCCGGCCATGGCCGCGTAACTGACCTGTTGCAGCCCGACAAACGTTGGCGCAGGTAGTATAAGAGGCATAGCGTGCTAGTTTCCAGAACCTATCATTTCGATTTTGACCACCCGGTAGAAAAGCTCTGGGCCGTGGTATCCGACACCCCCAGGTGGGGTGAAGCCTCCGGATTCCCGAAGTACCAGGTGAGCGAGCAGCTACAGGCTGATGGCACGGTCAAGGTATTCGGCAAGATTGAAATGGCGGGCATGACTATCCGCTGGGAGGAGCCGCCGGTTAACTGGGTTGTCGAGCGCTGGTTCGAACAACAACGCCTTTTTATCAAGGGACCAATGATCAGCATGACCACGGTCGCCAGGCTCGAAGATAAAGGCCCTGCCAGCGTGCTCGACCTCGAACTGATCTTCGAAACCCGCAACCTGGTCGGAACCGTTATTGCAAAACGCATGGTGGCAGCATTCGAGGATAAGGTAGGTGCCCTGTTAGCCAATGCCGACCATCTTATTCGGGCCGAAGAACCCGACCTGTTTGTATCCAGTTACCAGCCCTCCCGGTCTTCGCTCGAGCGCGCTGCGAAACTGTGTAAAAAGATTGATGCCTCAGCTTACGGCCACGGACTGGCAGCAAAACTGGTGGACTATATCAACGAGAACCAGGAAGTAGATTTGTGGGCGATGCGTCCGATCGCAATCGCACGTCGCTGGAACACAAACATCCGCGACGTGATCGAGTTGTTTCTGCAATCGGTACGCGCAGGACTACTGGAATCACGCTGGGATGTTTTATGTCCGCGCTGTCGTGTTTCCAAATCGACAGCTTCCAATATGGGTGAGTTGCCACAGGGCGTACACTGCGACGCCTGCAATATCGACTTTCAGTCCGATTTTGCCAGCAACGTGGAGTTGAGCTTCAGCCCCAGCCCTTCGATTCGTGGCGTGGAATATGGTTATTACTGCCGTTCCGGTCCCGGTGTTACGCCGCATATTAAAGGCCAGTGCTCATTACCGCCCGGTGCCAGCCGCAGCCTGCCGCTGGCATTACCTGTTGGCGATTACCGCTTGCGCACGCTCGAAGCAGGCGAAGAACTTGAATTGACCTGGGAACAGGGGCACTTCCCCGAAATCCATGTCGAAGACAACGCGGTGGGGATTGCGGGCGATTCACCCGGAGCTGAAATTCGCATGGTCAACAACGGCAAGGTACACAGAACCATCGTCATCGAAGAACAGAGCTGGTTGCGCGATGTACTTACCGCGGAACGCGCAACCACGATGCAGGCATTCCGTGATCTCTTTTCCGACCAGGTGTTACGCCCCGGGGACGAAGTCGGCATTCGCAATATCGCTTTCGCGTTTACCGACCTGGTCGGTTCATCGGCGCTGTTTTCACGCATGGGCGATGCCGAGGCCTATCACCTGGTGCGCGAGCATTTTTCCGAATTGAGTGAAATCGTACGCCGTAACCTGGGGAATATTGTTAAAACCGCTGGAGATGGTATCCACGCTGCCTTCTTGACCCCCGACGATGCGCTGCGTGCGTCAATCGAGATGCAACAGGCGATGCCCGCATTCAACCAGCGCTTCGACACGGATGACGTCTCCATACGTGTCGGCCTGCATAGTGGCAGCAGCATCTCGGTTACACTTAATGATCGCCTGGATTACTATGGTGAGGCGGTTAACCTCGCGGCACGGCTCGAGGGCCTGGGAGTTGATGGCGATATCACGATGTCAAAAACCTTTGCCAGTGATCCGGCAGTTAGTGCTATGCTGACCGATTACGAGCGGCATGAACGCGAAGAAATACTGAAAGGCTTCACCGGGCCCGTCGGGATTGTACAGATAAGACCCTGAATTGATAAATGAAAGCAGCCAAGACACACTGGTCGCTATATATTATCGAAGCAAGCGATGCTTCGCTCTACACCGGCATAACGACTGACGTTGACCGCCGCTTCGAGGAACACCTGAATTGCCAGAAAGGCGCCAAGTATTTCAATGGACGCAGGCCGGTTCGGATAGTGTATCGCGAGGATGGACACTCCCGCAGCAGCGCCAGCCGGCGTGAGATGGAGATTAAGAGACTGTCGCGTCAGGAAAAACAGAACCTGGTCGCACAACGCACGTAAACCTCATTTAACCATGCATGATCTCCTGTCAGATTTTCAAATTGAACAACTGTCATTACCCGATGCCGACCTATTGTTCCGGCGGCAGGTCGATCTGGGTCGAGCGCACGATTCGTTGCTGCAGGAACTGATCGTCTCGACCGACTGGCGCCAGGAGGAAATTACCGTCTATGGCAAATCCTACCTGCAGCCACGCCTGAGCGCCTGGCACGGCAACCTGTCCTACAGTTATTCCGGCATCAGGCTCGAGCCGCAGCCCTGGACTTCAACACTGCTTGACCTCAAGTCCCGCGTGGAAGCGCTGACCGGACACGAATTCAACAGCGTTCTGCTCAATTATTATCGAGATCAGAATGACAGTATGGGCATGCATAGCGACGATGAGCGCGAGCTCGGTTCGCAACCGTCGATCGCGTCATTGAGTCTCGGCGAGGAACGGACTTTCCTGCTGAAACATAAAACCCGTAAGGATCTGAAAACCACCAGGCTGGCATTACCCGCGGGTAGCCTGTTGTTAATGCGGGGAGATACCCAGCAATACTGGCGGCACGGAATCAACAAGGAAAGACATCCCTGTGGGCCACGCGTCAACCTGACTTTTCGCGCTATCAAACATGAAGCGAACTTGTGATGACTGAAGTCGAAGCAATCGAGCTGGCCAGGGCCTACGTTGCACTCTCCAACTCACACCGGGTCGAGCTGATTCTGCCGATGTTTTCTGCCACTGCTGTTTACAGTTCGTCAGCGGTAGGTGAATTCGTCGGCTCAGACTCAATCGGAGAAATGATGCGGGAATTTTTTACCAGCTACCCGGACGTTTTCTGGCTGGCAGAAAACTATCGCTACGATAACAACCGGGTGACCTTTGATTTCAGCCTGCAGGCAAACGCCGCGGCAACCGGCGAGCACCTGCAGCGCCAGGGAGTAGAACGTATCGAGTTCGACGAAGATGGATTGATCAAAAAACTCGAAGTGAAGGCGTCCTAGAACCTGGAATCTCTCGAATAAAAAAACGACATAAATACGGGCCCTGGAGTCCAGGTCGCCCGAAATCTACATTTTTTCGGCTCGCTCGATAAAACCGCTGCCAATCGCGGAGAACGGTAATTCCAGCTCGAGCTCAGGCACTCGCAGGGCGATCCAGGCGATGAAGGTATTGCTATTGGGCCCGGGGAAAGCGCGGTAGGTCTTTTTCCAGGGATAAAGCCGGGCCGCGGCATCGACGGCATCTATCAGCGATTCCGCACTTACGCCCCGGTGCTCTTTGAGTAGGCGCGGCCGGGCACCGTACCAGTGGCGATCGGGAATATCGCGGTGTATCCCCATAACCTGTCGTCCGCTATATCCGCGCCAACCGACCACGTCGTACAGGGTGTAATGCTCCTCGTCCTTGCGCTTGGCCGCGATCCAGGTATGAATCGCGAACCACCCGCGCCAGCCCCAGGCATCGGCGCCATAGACGTGCAAAACCGCCTCGCTGGTTTCAGCAGGGTCGGGCGCTATACCTGCCGATTCACGGCTGGCAGTACGCCAGTCACCGCGCCCGGAGACACTCACTAAAATGCCTCCCAGCAGGACGACGAGCAATATTGGTGTGAGGAAACGCATCGAGGTTCATGATTTGAAAACACGGCCGCTTATTTTAATTGAATTTGCGGCGCGAAGCACATAGACCGATCGAACCACCGGGTAGAGTAGCCCGGGATCAGGCCGGTAGCAGCTTTATCGCCATCGCTCTTGCCCTGGTTAGCGTTTTCTGCGGTAACTGCCGGTGCTTATCAGTACTGGTCATCCCGGTAAACAGCGTTCCGACCGGCTCCGCGCCGATGGTTTGCGCTGCCATCCTGAGCTGCTTGCTGGAACCGAACAGCCAACGGCCCATCAGGGCGGGTGCGGCGCTAGACGAAATCAACATTGCTTTCTTGCGCGGCGCTTTTGCCTTTCTAAACTGGGGATAGGGCTTGTCCCATGGCCAGTAGGCGTAAGCTACCAGTCGCTCCATAAAGCGTTTAAAAATCGCCGTCACCGAACCGAAGTTGGTGGGTGCCGCGAGAATGAATCCCTGCGAGGCTTCAATTTTATCGATCAAGTCCTGCATGCCATCGTCGAGCACGCATTGGCCCGGTGATTCACCGGGCTGCTGGGTGCATTCACGACAGTTTAGGCAAAATTCGATCGGGTAGTTGCGCAGGTTGATGATTTCGGTTTCAACGCCCGAGCCATTCAATGCCGCGATCGCGGCTGCGACCGCCTGGTCGGTGATGCCATCATCGCGGTAGGAACCGTTGATCACCAGTATTCTACTCATCGTCGTCATAGATCACCCTCGCGCAAGAATGTTAGACCGCAACACCCGGGCTGTATTGATGTAAATCAAAACCCCGGGAATTGATCGTGAAATGCTGCGCCGGGTCGCATAGAATCAGCGCCAGGACAAAGGGCTTAACAACTTGCCGATAACACTGGAAAAACTGATAGATCATCACGCGCGCTATCGCGGTGATCGCCTGGCGGTAATATTTGACGACCAGCGACTGAACTGGGCCGAATTTAATGCGCGCGTCAATCAGCTTGCCAATGCACTGCAGGATCGGGGCATCGACAAGGACGACAAGGTTGCGACCGCGCTGCCCAATAGCATGGAACTGCTCGTTATTTACTGGGCCACGGTTTCAATCGGTGCGGTACTGGTGCCGCTGAGTCCGTTGCTGAAGCCAGGCGGATTAATCAATTTACTCAACAATGCCGACGTCAGGTTACTTTTTTTAACCGCGGCGCTGATGGATGAAATTGGCGATCGTGGTGTTGAGATAGAAAACATATCGGCCGAGAACTATATCCAGATTGGCACAGGGCAGAACGAAACTTCAAGTTATTCCAGTTTCGTATCGGGCCATTCATCCGGCCCACCGGCCTATCCGCAAATGCAGCAGCAAGACCTGTTCAACATCGTTTACAGCAGCGGCACGACCGGCCTGCCCAAGGGCATAATGCACAGCCACCTGGTGCGCTCGCACTATGGCAGTCACTTTGCCGCATCGTTTCGCATGACGCCCGAAAGCGTGGTACTGCATACCGGGTCCATCGTCTTCAACGGTGCCTTTGTCACACTAATGCCCTGCTTTTTTCTCGGTGCGCGTTATATCCTGCACCCGCATTTTGACGTCGAAGCGATGATCGAAACCATCCACAGCGAAAAGATCACTCACATCATGATGGTGCCTGCGCAAATCATAGCGCTGTTGCAGAGCCGTGATTTCAGCCCGCAAAAGATGCAGTCACTGGAAATGCTGCTGACCATTGGTGCGCCCTTGCAACAGCATTACAAGGAGGCAGTTAACGATGTTATACCGGGTCGTTTTTATGAACTCTACGGACTGACCGAGGGCTTTGTCACGATTCTCGACCGTGACGATTTCAACCAGCAGTCAGGCTCGGTCGGTTGCCCGCCGCCGGGTTATGATATGCGCATTGTCGGTGATGATGGCCAGGACCTGGGACCCGGTGAAATCGGTGAAATCGTCGGCCGTGGGCCCGCGCTGTCGCCCGGCTACTACAAGCAACCGGAACTGACCCGGGAAACCTTTCGCGATGGCTGGTTATACAGCGGAGATCTCGGCTATCTCGACGAAGCCGGTTTTCTGTACCTGGCCGGCAGAAAAAAGGAGCTGATAATTTCCGGGGGTGTTAATGTGTATCCACAGGATATCGAGGAGATAGCTGGCGTACATGAGCTGATCCTGGAAGTCGCCGTATTCGGCGTCGAGTCCGAAAAATGGGGTGAAACACCGGTCGCCGCAGTCGTGCTGCAGGCTGGTGCTGAAATCGATGCAGACGAGCTGCAGGAATGGATTAATAGCCGCGTCGAAGCTCGTTTCCAAAAAATCTCGGATGTGGTAATTGTTAACCAGATGCCGCGTAACGTCGCCGGCAAAACCCTTAAAAACAAACTTAAGGAAGACTATCTTGCAAATCAAAAATAATACCTTTGTGATCACCGGGGCCGCACAGGGGCTGGGTGAAGCCATCAGTGTTTCACTTGCCGGGCTGGGAGCAAAACTCGCCCTGCTCGATGTCAATGCCGAGCGTCTCGACCAGACCCTGGCCGCCTGCAAGAATGAAGGTTCGGACAGCTATGCATTTACCTGCGATGTCGCCACGAAACCAGCGTGCGACGCTGCTTCGCTTCGATCGAAGAACACCTCGGACCCATTTCCGGCCTGGTCAACAATGCCGGCATCTTGCGTGACGGCATGCTGGTCAAGGTCAAGGATGGGGAAATCGTCGATCGGTTATCGCTCGAACAATGGCAGCAGGTCATCGACATCAATTTAACCGGGGTGTTCCTGTGCGGGCGTGAAGCCGCGACCAGCATGATTCGCAACGACAACGACGGGGTCATTGTTAATATCTCCAGCATCAGTCGCGCTGGTAATATCGGGCAATCGAATTATGCCGCCGCCAAGGCCGGAGTGGCCGCATTGTCCACCACCTGGGCACGTGAGCTGGCGCGCTACAAGATACGCAGCGCCGCAATCGCGCCGGGGGTATTCGAAACCGAAATGGTGGCGTCGCTGAAACCCGAAGCACATGAACGCATCACCAGCGCGGTGCCATTGAACCGCACCGGCAGCGTCGAGGAACTCGCGCACGCGGTCCGCTTCATCATAGAAAACGACTATTACAGCGGTCGCATCCTCGAGCTCGACGGTGGCTTGAGATTATAGGCCTGTTGGCCTGCTAAAAATGCGCGGCGGGATTTAACCTGGTGCGCCACAGTTGCTTGATGATGAACACTGCCGCATAGAAAAAACCCAGCGGGAACAGGATCGACTTCAACAGGTAAATCGCGACCAGGTTGATAAAGTTTTCGATGCCGCGGCTGATCTTGCGGTTCAGCTCGTCGAGGCTAAGACCCTGCCAGAACGCGATCGTCGAGTCCTTGATACTGTCGGTATCGAATTCCTTATCGGCTTCGATGCTCATGATGCTGGACTGGAAGTTCTTGATCTCGCTGTCATTGACCTGTCGCTGCTGATCGATAAACAGGTAATCGACACCGCTGTTGAGTGTCACCGCCAACCCCAGCGCAAAGCGAATAAATACCACCACCAGGAAGGTTTTGAAAAACAGGTTCTGCGCCCGCGGCTGGCCATAAAAAAGCAATAACAACGTGGATACACCCAGCACCGCAACCAGGTATAGAAACAACTCGTGCGAGGCAAGTAATAGCAGCACCTTTTGTGCCGCGAGCGACGCCAGCACCCAGGTCATGACGGTCGAAAAGCGCTCGATCATGTCGTTTAAAGGATCGAGTAATTCGCCTACGGTTATCGACCCGGAAACAACACCAATACCGGCCTCGACTTCACTACTCTGCACCATCGATACCAGCGCATTGATACCGCGGGCGGTAGCGTAGGTTATGGCCGCATTGGTTATCGATTCGGTGGTGTAATCATCGACGTAGTCATCCAGCACCCGGGTGCTTGAAATTGCAACCAGCACAATAATTAAAATTGAGACTAGCGCTTTGCTGCTAATCCCCATTGACCTCGTCCGTGCGCGCCGCCATGATCAAATCGTTGCGATGCAGGCCCTTGATCTTGTGGCTCCACCAGGTCACGGTCACCTTGCCCCACTCGGTTAAAATCGCGGGATGATGGTCTTCGGCCTCGGCGATCTCTCCAACTCGATTCGAGAATGCCATCGCCTGCTCAAAATTCTTGAACGCGAACTCGCGTGACAGCTGCATCACGCCGTCGACGACAAGAATGCTCCAATCGGGAATATTCGGCATTAGCGTTTTGAGGTCGTCATCGCTGATTTTAGGTGCATCGGCACGACAGGCTTCACAGTTCTGTTTGCTCAAATCAAACATCTCTCGTCTCCTCACAAATATCAGGTTATTATTGGAGTTGAATAAAAATTCAACAAGTAAACTTTTTTAATCTTAATTAAACTAATTCCTCGGCTGGTTTAGCCGCGGTGATTGTAAGGGATATTGGGCCCACACACCGCTCGTCAGCATTAATATTAATAGAATATGTGTATCGGAGTCCGTTTTTTAGCGTGATTTACTGTAAATGAATCGAACATTGAAAAATTTCGTCATCTGGCCATTAGTGGTGATATTTCTGCTATTGGTGATTCTGAGGCTTGTTCTCGCACCCATAGCCAAGGTCAGCATTAACAATTGGTTCGAACAACAAGGAATCGAAACCGGCATCGAGGATATCAGCTTTGACCTCAGTAACGGGAGCCTGGCCGTGACGAACCTGACCGCCAATACCAACGGATCCCAGGTACTGGCACTGGAGCAGGCAAGCCTGGCCTGGTCCTGGTCGGCCCTGCTCGATAGCCAGGTAAAGCTCAACTCCATTGATATCACCGGGCTGGCGCTTGATGTCGAGAGAGGCCCGGGTGAACGCCTGGTCATCGCCGGAATCGATCTTGAAAAAGAGGGAGCCGAGAACGAACCGGCGCCCGCGACTGCAGATAGCGAACCCCTGGCTTGGTCAATAGCGTTACAGCAACTGAATCTGCAGAATTTCAAGCTTTGCTACCGCGCTTTACCAAAACACGACTTATGCAATCGTTTTGAAACCCTGAGCTGGGACGGAGACATTAGCCTCGATCTGGCCAGCCTCTCCGAACCGGCACTGCCGCTCAAGGTTGCTGGCGATTTTCGGCTGGTCAACCTGAAAACTCATGATAACCGGCTTGGGCGTGGCATGGTCGGTTTCGACGAGTTTATGATGCGAGATGTTCGTGTCGATAGCCTCGACGATATCGCAATCAAATCAATTACACTCGATGCGCTGACACTATTCGAGCGGCCTACCGATCCCGAACATGCCTCGATCACTCGCCTTAAGTCGATTCAGCTCGAGCAGCTCGGGTTGGCGAAGATGTCGCACCTGGATATCGCGGAGGTCAAACTGCAGGGCCACGAGGCACTAATCGTCAGCCTCTCGAGCAATCAACTGGAAATCAAGGAATGGCTTGAGAAATTTACGGCAGATGAGTCCCAGGACGAAGTCGACACTGCAACCCAGGCTGCCACGCCATTCACTTTTGCGATCGTCAAACTGAGCTATCAAACTGAAAAATCGCTGGCCTACCGCGACGAGAGTTTTGCCAAACCCTTTATTTTCGACCTGCATTCGATCGAACTGAATATTCAGAATCTCGATAGCCGGCAAGCCGAACGGTCCAGTCAAATGCACTACGCGGCAAAACTCGGGCAGCATACCTCGATCACCATCGATGGTGAAATAACACCACTCGATCCCAAACCGTCATTTGACTTGATTGGCAGAATCGAAGGCATGGACCTGCGCTACCTGTCCCCGATTACCGCGAGATCGCTTGGCCATAAAATCAAGAGTGGCCAGCTGGACGCCGATCTGGAACTCAAGGCGGAACACAATATCCTTTCTTCCAGCCTGAAGCTGAAACTGCATCGCTTCGATCTTGACGCCATAAGCGCTGCAGACAAGGAAAAAATCGACAGCAGTTTCGGCTTTCCACTGGATAGCAGCCTGTCGCTGCTGAAGGACCGGAACAATAATATCGAGCTGGAGATTCCGGTTACCGGGGATTTGCAAAACCCCGATTTCGATCCCACCGACGCCATTACCAAGGCTACCTCGAGCGCGATCACCACGGCAGTGCTGAATTACTACACTCCGTTTGGCCTCGTGACCCTCGTCGACGGTCTGTTCAGTCTCGCCACGGCACTTAATTTCGATCCGGTAATGTTCGAAAGCGGCACCGATGAGGTCACACAGACGGAGCAGGTCGGACTCGAAAAAATTGCCGCCTTGATGCAGGAGCGCCCTGGGATTTATCTGACCCTGTGCCCGTTTACCAATAGTGCCGATCGCAAGCTGCTGCTGCCAGAAACGGCAGAAATTGCATCAGACGAACTCAAGCTCGAAGGCGAGCAACTGGAGCAGCTGGCAAAGCTCGGCGAGATCCGTGCGGCCGCGGTCAAGGATTTCCTGGTTGCCTACAAACTTGATCCCGCGAGGCTGGTGCTGTGCGAACCCGAACACGCCGAGGGTGAAGGCCTGGCCGGTGTCGAAATCAGTATCTAGTAGCGGATAATTTCAACCAGCCAACAGGATACCCGGTCGATCCCCGCTAATGTAATCCTCGATGCCAGGTTTCTAAAAAACTGGACCCATGACTTTCCAAACCGCGAAGTTTACCCCAGGCCGTTCGTGTTATCATACCTGGTCAACCTACGCACGAGGAGAGACCCATGAGCGCTTACCTGATTGCCAACGTTAAAGTCAACGACGATTCCTGGTTACCTGAATACGCCGCCAAGGTGCACGATATCGTGCATAAGCACGGCGGCAAATACCTCTCGCGCAGCGGTAATTTAACCCCGATAGAAGGTGAACTACCGGACGTAACCGTTATTGCCCTGATCGAGTTCCCGTCGGTAGAAGCATGCAAGGCTTTTGTAAACGATCCGGATTACGCACCATTTGCGCAGGCACGCCAGGCAGGAACCGATAGCAATTTTTACGTGATCGACGATTCCGATCTCGCACAGAGCATTCCTTACCTGCCGCAGGGTTAAATAGAAGTCAGCAATCTAGTGAACTAGGCTTCGACGACCTTGGCGTCGGGCGCATTCTTCTGCACCGATGCGATACCGTTGTCACGACCGGAGGCACTGCTATAAGACTGGCTGGTGCCGATTACCTGCTTGTTCCTGGCCTTTAGATTGAACCTGAATTTTCCGGAAGCGGTTTCCTTTTTTTCGAAGTTTGCCGCGTCGGCCGAATTCTTACGCACCGATTCAATACCATTCGCACATCCCGCCTTGGCACTGTATCCCTCGCTGGAGAGAATAATTTCGCCATTACCCGCCTTCAGACGGAAGCGATGTCCACCAGATTTATCTCTATAAACTTCAAATTTCCCAGCCATGTCATCTCCCTGGATTGTTAGTTGTTTGGGGCCGCTATAGTCTCTAATTGCAACTAATTTTACAAGTGTTCACGGGGGCTTCCAAATCAGCTGAAAAAGACGTAAATTCCGAGAACTTATCGGAATGCGGGTAATAGGCATGCGATGGCGTGGCCGAAGGCAGAGTAGCAATGTTGTAGACAAGCGTGGAACGCGTATGCCCCGGATGGCGCGTCTCGGTGCCGGCGGTGGCGGTATCATGCGCCTGCTGCCGCTCGCGTTTCGAGTTCTGGGTTTCAAAGGGACGCTGATCGCAATCGTTTTAGTGGTTGGATACAGCTATTTCAGTGGTGATTTGCAGCGTTTTCTGGGTGACGGCGGAATGGCGAGCAGCCAACCCGGTTCGACCAACCAGCCGGTAAAACAAAGCGAGGCAGAAAAACAACTGGTCGAGTTCGTATCCACGGTACTCGCCGATACCGAGGACAGCTGGAACGAATTATTCAGGCAGGCAGGCCAAAGTTACCGCGAACCACGGCTGGTTTTATTTCGCGAGGCGGTCGCGACGGCTTGTGGTACCGGTTCGGCACAAATCGGGCCTTTTTATTGCCCGGCCGATCAAAAGGTTTATCTCGATCTCAGTTTTTTTGATGAACTTCAAAGACGGCATGGGGCGCCCGGGGATTTTGCACAGGCCTACGTCATCGCGCACGAGATCGGCCATCACGTGCAAACCCTGGCCGGTATCTCGGCAAAGGTTCATAAGGCTAAACAATCTTTAAGCCAGGTAGAGGCTAACCGGCTATCGGTCAAACAGGAACTGCAGGCCGATTGCTATGCGGGAATCTGGGCACATGACGCCAGGCGTTCACGGCAGGTCCTGGAAGCGGGTGACATCGAGGAAGGCCTGGCCGCGGCCAGTGCAATCGGTGACGACCGCCTGCAGAAACAGGCACGGGGTTATGTTACGCCGGACTCCTTCACCCACGGCAGTTCCGAACAACGCGTGGCCTGGTTTAAAAAGGGTTTGTCAGAAGGCACATTAAAGGCCTGCGACACATTCGCCGCAGGTGCACTTTAGATATTCGATACTGCAAGCCCGAGTTGCCTCGTTGCTAGAGTCCGTGCGTGCCCGAGTAACCGCTGCGGCCGGGCGATGTCCAGTCGTTTAACGATCCGTCAGCCGGTTTATAAATCTCGACCTTGAGCGGGAAACAGGGCGTGCTGTCGTCGGAATGACTGCTGCCGCAGTCCCCACCGGGACAGGTAGACAGCGCGCCGAGCAAATCGATCTCGGCAAAAAACTCGATGAAATCACCCGGTCGCACCGGGCTCGCCTTCATGAAATATTGATGGGTATCGCGCGTGAACCCGGTGCACATGAATACGTTCATGACGTCATGCACGTGCAACTCGGCCTCACCGGGCGGCAGGTTTCTCCCCGTGACGAGTGCACGCGTCAGGTTTGAATGGCAGCAATGATGGTAATCGACGCCCTTCAGCATGTAATTGGTGTAGGGATCGCAGCGCGTGCCGATCACGTCATGCACACCACCGCCATCCTCGTCCCAGCCGTACCAGTCCAGGGTATCGTGGGTAATTGTCGCCATCGGCCGCAGCCCCGGCAGCGTGCTCCACAGGCGATCACCGGTGCTGACATGGGTCGCGTGCAGCTGGCGGGTCTTGCCGCTGAAGAAGCGCTCGGATAGATCATGCGCATTCCACAGGTTCAGATCACCCACCTGTGGACCTTCGACACTGACGATACGGAAAAACGAACCTGCCGGAACCTCGAAGGTCGCGCCATCGCGCGGCGGTACGGTAATCTCGTCAACCTTGTTCATACCCTCGCGCGCCTGCTGGTACAAGGCGAGATTAGACCAGGGTAGCTGATCAACTTCATAGCAAACAATTGGTGCTGCCGCGCGACGACTGGCCGCATCTGCAGGTGATCTATTGGAATTTTCTTCAGACATGTCGAGGCTCGCTGTCAGTTTCGAATTGAACGTTATCTTACTGTATCCTGACTCAATCCTGCAGCAGGCGATTGGCGACGCCGTTAGCCCGGGCAAGCTGACACTGGGCGGGGGTTAACTGCTCGCTTTCGGGGCGGGTACGTCCCTGCATCAGGTTGGCGACGCCCTCGACGTGTTCGCCGCTGTTGGCAATCACGTGGTAAAGCTCGTGCGCGAGCGCAACACCGGGATCATCGACACCCAGCATCAGCCACACGCTCGGCGCGAGCCAGGGCCGCATACGCGTATTGCCCAGGCCAAACGCCTCGCCGTCAAATGCGGCCTGCATGCGGGTGTCGCGCGCGAACACTACCGTTGCTTGCTCAGTGCCGGCAGCTTCGAGCAGCGTGTGCGCGCTACCGGTAGACAGGTCGCGCAGGTAATCTTCAGCGTCGATGGCATGTATCGACACCTTGCCGGCGATGATCGAACACTGTGCGAGTATCTCGTAAGCCTGCCGCACGGCCTGCTCGACCCGTTGATGCGTCCAGCGTGAATCGAGCACCAGGATGTCAAGTGGCAAGCGGAATCCGCTACCGGTTTGCAGCGCCCCCAGGTCGAGACCGGGGAGCGTTTGTTTGATCACCACGGCACCGGCGAGCGGATCGGCAATATAACCGCTGCTAACCCAGTCGCGAGCACCCGGGCTGCTGTTGCCGTAGCGATTACGGAGTTCAGCGGCAATGTCGGCCGCACTCCATTGTGGACGCGCCATTTTGAGCCGGGCAACAAGCGCGGTTACCCGGGATACGGCATAGCTCGAACCCGAAACCCGGGTCTCGGAACCGGAATAGTCGAGTGCCGCCACCCGCTCCGCCGGCACCAGGTAATCGACCGACACCCTGCCCCAGTTGGTACGCTCGGCGGGTTGCACGAAGTCGTCCGCCGATGTCACCACGATTACGTTGGCAAGATCGAGCGCCGCCGGGTATACCGGTCGTTCATCGATGTCTCGCCCGTCGTTACCGGCCGAGACAATAAACAGCATCTGCGGATGAGCACTCGCGGCACGCTCGAAACTGCCCCAGTCTTCCGGCCGATTGCTGCCGAGCGGCATACCGAGAATAGTCACCTGGTTGTCCGCGGCATGTTCGACCAACGCCTGCATGCGTGACATATCGGGCCTCGGATAGCGATAAGGGACCAGTTCGACAGCCGGGGCCTCGCGCAGCAACAGAGATGCGGTGCGGGTACCATGGCGCTGCAGGAAAAACCCGGAATTGACCGGGTGGGCGTCATAGGGCAAGTCGTCCATGTCCCAGAAATCGTAGCCGACCAGTTGCCCGTCGCTGTCCCTGGCGAGGCGGCGATTGATTTCGGCTAAGCGATAGTTAACGCCTGAATCCACCATGCCTACACGTACAGGCGTGTTCTCACCGGGATGTTTTAACGGTTTTGCGGGGTCCCGTTCGATAAATTCCAGTGGCGGATTCAACCAGTCGGGATCGCCTTTTGGCTCAAGCTCCGTATCCAGCGTAACGATATTGATCGCCTGCCCCTGAGCGGTATAGTTAATCTTGCGCGCGACCTGCAGATCGCAATCGGCGTCCACAGACAACAGCACCAGTGGATCACCAAACTCACCAAACAGCGAACTGACAAAACGAACCGGCTGGCCCGCGCGTTCGATGACATCGAGTTCCACGAGGCCCTTATCATCAACATCGATGCGATACCGGGTGCCAACTACCTTTTCGCGAAACCTGATCTCGGATTTAACGATCGCCCCGGTTGTAAATCCCGGTGCGGGTCCTGCGGTAGTTTTCCAGTCACGGCAGTTCGCCGTCGCGAACTCCAACAAACGCCGGGATTGCCATTCGTTTGCCATTGCGCTGTTGGAGATAAACAACAACCCGATAAAAATAAACTGGAACTTCATCGATATATTTTGCGTGAGTAACACACGTCTAGTCCAATAAAACCGCACATCGGGTAGAATCCCGAGCCATGGTTGCTTTCTGTCTTGCGGTACTGCTTTTACTGGTCACGCCCGGACCCGGTGTGTTGTCGACGGCCGGGGTTGGCGCCGCGTTTGGATTTAACGCCGGCCTGCGATATGTCACCGGTCTTTGCATCGG
>Ga0265306_10000078_pt1 | contig 35432 bp, 27 predicted proteins | sample Helome_3_FD_192493 | JGI IMG/M metagenome (GOLD analysis project Ga0265306, IMG submission 192493) | Marine sediment microbial communities from subtidal zone of North Sea - Hel_20160420 (Illumina Assembly) | ecosystem: Environmental > Aquatic > Marine > Subtidal zone > Sediment ... | reverse complement strand
TGGCCGAGGATATCGCTGCCGATGAAGATATACCGGACTTCCCGCGCACTATTGTAGACGGATATGCAGTTCAAGGCGCCTCCACTTTTGGCGCAAGCGAGGGCAATCCGGCCTATCTGGCGGTCACCGGCAGCATCGCCATGGGAGAGTCGCCGAAATTTGAAATTGCGCCCGGAGAGGCAGCCAGAATCGCCACCGGCGGGATGGTTCCGCCAGGCGCCGATAGCGTGGTAATGATTGAACACACTGAAGCCATTGATGACACGACCATTGAAGTTTACCGCAGCGTCGCCCCCGGTCAGAACATGATTGCAATCGGCGAAGATATCAATAAACATGCGGTCGTGCTGAGCAAGGGACAGGTCATTCGCCCACAGGAAGCCGGACTTCTGGCAGCTCTGGGCAAACAGCAAATAACCGTTTATCAAAAGCCCGTGGTCGGCATTGTTTCCAGCGGTGATGAAATCATACCGATCAGCAAAACGCCGCAGGTGGGACAGATCCGCGATATCAACACCTATACGCTTGCGGGGCTAATTCAGGATGCCGGAGCAGTCGCTGTCCCATATGGAATCGTGCGTGATGATTTTGAAATGCTGCTTGAAAAATGTACGCTCGCGCTCAGCCACTGCCATATGGTTTTAATTTCCGGCGGCAGTTCGGTCGGCACGCGCGACTTTACCGTCGATGTACTTTCAGCCTTGCAAGATGCAAAAATTCTGGTCCACGGCATATCCATCAGCCCCGGCAAACCCACCATTCTAGCAAGGGTTAAAAACAAATCCTTCTGGGGAATGCCCGGACATGTCGTATCCGCCATGATTGTGTTTTCAAAGGTGGTCAGGCCATTCGTTGAACATTTGGCCGGACAATCCGGTACGGAAGATAGCGTACTTCGGCTGCAGGCCAGACTGAGCCGGAATGTGGCTTCGAAGCAGGGCCGCGTGGATTTTATTCGGGTCCGGCTCCGCCATGAGGGCAGCCGGTTATGGGCGGATCCGGTACTGGGCAAGTCCGGACTGATCAGCACCATGGTCAATGCCAACGGTCTGGTTCAGATTGATATCAACACCGAAGGGCTGGACAAGGGGGCGCTGGTTGAGGTCGTACCTATTTAGCCTGATTCGGAATTGAATACAGGCTTCAGGTGATATTTACCTGGTTCAAAGGTTCAGCGTTCAAAGGTTGTGAGGTTAGATTACAGACGACAGATGTCAGAGATAAAATGAAAGCGGACCGAATCACTGACGCTGAGCCCCAGAACTCCTGAACCTTGAACCTCTTAACCCTTAACCATCATCATTTACAGGAAACCGTTATGCGTTTTAAACGCAATATCTACCTGAAGATGAAAACCCTGCCGGAAGCCCGGGACATACTTTTACAGGTATTTTCCGACCTACCACCGCTGGCGAGCGAAGAAATTCCCGTGCCGGATGCCGTCGGTCGGGTTCTGGCAGAACCGGTCAATGCCCGGCTTTCTTCCCCGAACTTTCATCTGGCAGCAATGGACGGACTGGCTGTTAAAGCCGAAATCACTTTCGGCGCCAACGCCGCTGCACCGAAAACGCTGAGGGTCGGCCGGGAAACATTTTATGTCAACACGGGCCATGTCCTGCCACCGGATACCGATGCGGTCATCATGGTCGAAAATGTCAATACGCTGGACGAAAACCGCATTGAGATCGAAGCGCCCGTATTTCCCTGGCAAAACGTGCGCAGAGTCGGGGAAGACATTGTTGCCACTGAATTGCTTTTCCCTCGGAATCATGTGATCACGCCCTATTGCGTCGGTGCCCTGCTGTCGGGGGGGGTTTTTCGCGTACCGGTCAAAACGAGGCCAAAGGTATTGATTATTCCCACCGGGTCGGAGCTGGTGGACTGGCGCAAACTTAAGCTTCATAAATTTCGACCGGGGCAAGTCCTGGAGTCCAATTCGTTTGTTCTGGGCAAGCTGATTGAAAAGTGGGGCGGCACTTTTCGGCGCCATGAAATGGTCGTGGACGATACCGCCAAAATAAAAAAGGCCATTAAAGCAGCCGTAGATGATGATTATCAGATGATTCTAGTGCTCGGCGGATCATCAGCCGGCTCCGAGGATTTTGCCAAAACCGCCATCGTTGAGCTGGGCGAAATTCACGTTCACGGCGTAACCATTATGCCCGGCAAGCCCATTGTGATCGGATCGGTTGGTAACAAACCGGTCTTTGGCATTCCGGGTTATCCGGTTTCCGCCATTATTGCTTTTGAACAATTTGTCCAACCCCTGCTGCATGCATGGCTCGGTCAGCCCGCGCCGCAGCGGGAAACCGTCGATGTCCGGCCGACGAAAAAGATCGCCTCCAAACTCGGGGTGGAAGAATTTCTGCGCGTAAAACTGGGTGAAGTGGGCGGTCGCATTGTGGCGACCCCGCTGCCCAGAGGCGCCGGCACGATCACATCAATCACCGAAGCCGACGGCATCATTCGCATACCGAATCACGTCGAAGGCATCAACGACAATGAGATTGTTTCGGCAGAATTGCTGCGCTCGCTGCCGGCCATTCGTAAAACAATTGTCATCGTGGGAAGCCATGACAATTCCCTGGATGTGCTTGCCGATCAGCTCAAGGCCGGCCATAGTGAACTAACCCTTTCCTCCAGCCACGTTGGCAGTATGGGTGGTCTGATGGCCATCAAGCGCGGCGTCTGCCACCTGGCGGGCACCCATCTTTTAGATGCCGCCGATGGATCGTATAATATTTCCTATCTCAAAAAATATCTGCCGGATACGCCTGTCAGGCTGGTCCATCTGGTACAGCGCGATCAGGGTCTGATTGTCAAAAAAGGCAACCCCAAGCACATTGGCGGAATCGAGGATCTCAGCCGCAAAGATATCTCCTTTATCAACCGCCAAATCGGGTCCGGCACGCGAATTTTACTGGATTACAAACTAAACCAGCTAAACGTCAAAGCCGCCGCCATCAACGGTTATCAAAATGAGGAGTTTACCCACATGGCCGTGGCCGTGTCTGTGCTGAGCGGAGCTGCAGATGCCGGTCTGGGGATTTATGCGGCCGCCAAAGCCCTGGATTTGGAGTTAATCCCGGTGGTCACCGAGCAGTACGACCTGGTCATCCCCCGTGAATTTTTCGAAACCGATGCTGTTCAGATCCTGTTAAAAATAATCAACAGTCGTGACTTCAAGCAGCGCGTGGAGGCTCTGGGCGGGTATAACACAAAGAATACCGGCAGTGTTATCTTGTAGCTAATTCCAGAAACTGGTAATATAAAATCACGAAAACCAGGCATGGGGCATGGCGCATAGGGCATGGCGTCTAAAATAGACAGTTTTCAGATTCATATTTTAACACCATGCCCCATGCCCTTTGCGGTTAATTAAGAGGTTTATTCCCTTATTGGCCGCAGATTTTTCACGGCAACATAGATCCGAACAGGACCATATGAATTTTGCTGAGGCGATTATATTGGGTATTATTCAGGGCTTGACCGAATTTTTACCGGTCAGCAGCTCGGGGCATCTGGTGCTGCTGCAACAGTTGCTCGGGCTCAAGGAAGCCGAAATTTTTTTTGATGTTTGTGTCCACCTGGGAACACTGGTGGCCGTCATTATTGTCTTCCAGCAGGAAATAAAAAATATCGTCACGGCCCTGCTGCGGCTTTTATCAGTGGCAGGGCAAAAAGATCGCATACTGTCGATGATTGAATCCGATCCGGAATTAAAAATGGCGTTGCTGATTGTTATCGGATCCATCCCGACCGCTTTACTGGGGCTGGCATTTAGCGGCATCGCTGATCGGCTGTTTGCATCGGTATTTATCGTCGGCTTGATGCTGATTGTAACAGGCGCGCTGTTATGGTTCACCCGTTGGACGACAAAACGTGTCCAAGCGCCCGGGGTCGACCGCCTGACCCCTAAAAATGCATTTGTCATCGGAATTGTGCAGGGATTGGCCATCATCCCCGGCATTTCCAGATCCGGCTCAACAATCAGCATCGGACTGCTGTTGGGTATCAAGCGTGAAATAGCGGCTCGATATTCCTTTTTACTCTCCATACCCGCCATTGTCGGGGCCGGATTGCTGAGCCTAAAAGAGGGTTTGTCGGGGACAGATGTAATCATCCAGATTCCTCTAGTGGGTGCCGTTGCGGCTGCAATCGTTGGGTATGCTGCATTAAAAGCCCTGCTGCATGTGGTCAAAAAAGGGAGCCTGTATGTGTTTGCACCCTACTGCTGGCTGGTCGGTATCCTGGCAATCGTCTTCGGCCGGTAAGAACTTGCTACTGGCCACTGGCCACTGGCGGTCGCAAGGAACTGCCCTACGCTCCGGTTTCATCTGTCATCAGTCTTCTGTGATCTAACCTCTGAACCTGCAAAACCATTCAAAGCCCTGCCAGATTGGGCCGGAAAACGACAACTCAGTGCCCCAGGAAGACAACTCAGGCCGCAGGGCTGAAAGCAATCGTCTGTGTAAGTTGCATACCATTATTGAGCACCCGGCAGGGCGTATCGACGAGCTAACGGCCAACAGCCAGTAACCCGTAGCCAGGTTCAAGACGCCTGTAGCGAGAAGCCGGTAGCCAGTAAATACAGTTGTGCTGATTCGATCTGAATGATACAAAACAGCGCTTTCGGTGCAATGATTCATGAACTTAGGCGATAAAAAAATATTTACGACCCTTTTTTTTTCCATATTTGCCACCGTCACCGGTGTGGGCATTGTGATACCGCTGCTTCCGGTTTACGCCCATAACCTGGGCGCCAGCGGCTTTTACATCGGAATGATTTTCGGCTCTTTCTCCCTGGCCCGAACAATTTTCCTGCCTTATTTTGGCCGGCTTTCAGACCGCAGGGGGCGGAAGCCCCTGATTGTTCCCGCACTCCTGGCCTATGCGGCCATTTCATTGGGGTTTATTTTTTTCAAAGACATCAATGCGCTAATTTTTCTGCGGTTTTTGCAGGGAATTGCCTCTGCCATGCTGATGCCCATCATTCAGGCATATATTGGTGATATTACGCCGCCCGGCAATGAGGGTTTCACCATGGGGTTGTTTAACATGTCCATGTTCTGCGGGTTGAGCATCGGACCCTTTCTGGGGGGGTTCATCCATGACCGTTTCAGTCTGCAAACTTCTTTTGCCTGTATGGGGCTGCTGGCCCTCATCGGATTTTTTTTAAGCCTTTTTTTGCTGCCCCCGACCCGCTCAGAAAAATATCTCAGTAGCGGGAAATCACCGGTGGAATGGAAACACCTGTTTGCGGAGCGGGATATTGCCAGTATTTTTCTTTTCAGATTTTCCCACATCCTGTGCATCGGAATTATCTGGACCTTCCTGCCGCTTTATGCCAAAATTAAATTTGGTGCTTCAAGCTCGGCCATCGGCATATTAATCATGCTGGGTGTGCTCGTCAGCGGCATACTCCATGTGCCCATGGGCTATTTGGCTGACAAAATCAACAAACGCTGGATGGTGGCGTCCGGAGGGCTGATCGTTGCGGGCGCCATTTATGCATTCGAATGGGTCCCGGATTTTACAGGGCTGATCTGGGCCAGTATTTTTTTGGGCATCGGCGGCGGCATCGCTGTGCCGGCCCTGATGGCCATTGCGGTCCTCAAAGGCAGCGAAACCGATTCGATGGGCTCTGTGATGGCCATTTTGACACTGGCGCACAGTCTGGGAATGCTTTGCGGATCCTTAATCGGCGGCTTAATGATGGATGTATTTCAACTGAAAGCTGCATTTCCGCTGGGCGCAGTCGTTATGATTTTAACGGTTGCGGCTTTCCTGTTCAGCACACGTTCTCGGAAGAGATTATCAGGTCGCTAAATTGACATCATTTGCAGGTGCATTACTTTAGAGCTAAATTGAGCGTTTCAAATTTTAAGAAAGAATTTTTTTGTTTTAGTTAAGCGCTACGACATCTTCCGTGTACCTGTGGCAACCTCGACAATCGCTCAATTTAGACAGAACAAAATCGATTATCTGGAAAAAACTATGAGCACCAAACGGGATTATTACGAAATTCTAGCTGTCAGCCAAAATGCCAGCGACAATGAACTGAAAACTGCCTACCGCAAACTGGCATTAAAATACCATCCGGACAGAAACCCAAACGATCAAAAAGCAGAGGAAAAATTTAAAGAAGCTGCCGAGGCTTACGAGGTACTGCGAGATCCACAAAAGCGTTCCCTTTATGACCAGTATGGCCATGCCGGGCTTGAAAATACCGGTTTTCACGGTTTCGGCGGCTTTGAAGATATTTTTTCCAGCTTCGGAGACATTTTTGAAGATTTTTTTGGCTTCTCATCCCGCCGACGCTCAAGGAGCCGGGCCATGCCCGGTGCCGATTTGCGATACGATCTCAGCCTGGATTTCATGGAAGCGGTTTTTGGAATCGAAACCGAGATTGAAATTGAAAAACGGGAAATCTGTCCCGACTGTGGCGGCAATGGATGCGAGAAAGACACCGAGCCGGAAAGCTGCCGTCATTGTAACGGCACCGGCCAGGTTTCCCGCAGCCAGGGGTTCTTTACGGTCCGGACCACCTGTCCGACATGCCGTGGTAATGGCCAGATTATTCCGCATCCCTGTCCAAAATGCCGCGGAATGGGTCAGGTGATGGCCAGCAAAAAAGTCGCGGTCAAAATTCCGGCCGGGGTCGATAACGGCTCCAGATTGCGCCTGACCGGAGAGGGCGAGTCGGGTGTATTGGGAGGCCCCCCCGGCGATCTATATGTTTTTATCCATACTCAGTCGCATGACTTTTTCAAACGACGGGATACGGATATCATTTGCGAGATCCCCATTTCATTTGTCCAAGCTGCCCTGGGCGACAAAATCAGCGTGCCGACCTTAAACGGCGACAAAACCCTTAAAATTCCAAAAGGTACCCAACCGGGCGATATTTTTTATTTCCATGGAGAAGGCATTCCATCGTTAAGAACGCTGCAACGGGGTGACCAGGTTATCCAGGTGGCCGTTAAAACACCCACCCATCTTACAAAAAAGCAGGAAACGCTTCTGAAAGAATTTGCCGAACTCGAGTCAAAAAAAATTTCATATAAGATAAAGAACATCCTTAAAGGGGATGCCAACAAAGCAACCGGCTAGTTTTCAAAAAATGATTCCTTTTCTTGGTTAATGAAATGTTTGAACTAAAAGTCGTAACGCGTTTTGCAGCTGCTCATCAGCTGACGATGGTTGGATCAAAATGTGAAAATATGCACGGTCACAACTGGAAAGTCGAGGTCTATGTCACTGGAGAAAAGCTTGGTGCCGGCGGCGTGCTGGTGGATTTTGGGGCGATCAAGGCCCATCTGGCCGATGTAATCAAAAAATTGGATCACAAATTTTTAAACGAGCTCGATTATATCCCTGACGGAAAACCGTCATCGGAAAACATCGCCTATTTTGTGGCCACAGAGCTGCAGACCAAAATCGACGATTCAGCAGTCCACGTTAGCCGGGTCACGGCCTGGGAATCCGACGATGCATGTGCAACTTATATCGTAAAAAGATGACAGAGAACAGAGATCAGAAGACAGATGCTAAAATTGAAAGATGGCGCACCTTATCTGACTTCTGTTTTCCGTCTTCTGTCATCTCTTTTCTGAAAGATACCGCTTCATCAGTTCGTCCCGAGTTATAATACCGGAAACATTCGGCACGTGCCGCCGAATGTTATCAAGCCCCCCTTCCTGTCGATCAACAAAAATCACGGCCTTAATAACTTCCAACCCCTCGGCGCGGGCCCGTTCAATGGCCTTGATGGTGGAGCTACCGGTCGTGGCCACATCATCGATAATCGCCACCCGCTCACCCGGCTGGATATCGCCTTCAATCCAGCGAATCATTCCGTGATCCTTGCGTGTCTTTCGAATGGAAAAAGCATTGATCGGCCTGGCCTTTAACTCGGAGGTAAAGGCCGTGGCGACTGCCAGCGGATCGGCACCAAAAGTCAAGCCGCCGACTGCGGTCACATCGTCGTCTTTGATCGACTCAAATAACAGGTGCCCCGCCAGGTACATGCCACGGGCGCAGAGGGTGGCCGGTTTACAATTGACGTAAAACTGACTCATCCGGCCCGACACCAGTTTATAGATCGGCTCTTTGCTGAATTTGAAGGACTTCTGACACAACATGTCGATTAATTCTGCTTTCATTGCCGCCACCCTTGTATTTAAACGTCATCTTTATTGATACGCGAAGCTGGTAATTGTGATTAAACGACCTGCGGAGCCCGCTAACCAAGAAAATATTGATTTTAAAAGCGCGATTGGATATAAAAAAGCCTCCACTAAAAAGAAAGAAGCCTGTTAATGGGATTCAGCGGAGGCTTTAAGCAAGGAAAACCCGGGAAGGCACTCCTTGAACTCACAGAGGTTTGTAACAGTAAAATCAAAGTCGGTCAATTCGTATCTCTAAAATGCGTCGCATTTTAATCCGCAGAGGAATAAATATGACGATGAAAAACAGGGCTCTTCGGAATCTATTTTTATATTGGCTCAGCGGACTCACCCTGCTGATGCCGGCTGTTTTAGCGGCTGGTGATCCCCCTGAAGTGCTTTCTCTCAATGATACGGTCAAAATAGCGCTCGATGCCAATTTGAACCTAAAACAATCCCAGGAAGAAGTCAAAGCCGCTGAACAAAACCGCAGGGCAAGCGTGACTCAATTTTTTCCGACCCTCAGCGCTTCCTATGACTATGTGCATCGAAACAAGGAACAAACCCAGGAGCTGACCGGAATAGGGGCAGGGCCGCCTTTCGTGGTCCGCCCTGATGATGAATATACTTTTGTAACCTCATTTAACCAACCGATATTCAGAGGATTTTCGCTGATTAACCAGTATCGAATCGCCGATCTGGGTCTCGACGCAGCTGAATTTGGCGCAAAGATAACGCGGCAGGATGTGATTCTGGATGCTAAAAATGCATTTTACTCGGTATTAAAAACCTTAAAGCTGCTGGAGGTTGCCAAACAGCGGGTTAACCAAATCGCCGCCCAGAAAGAGGTGGCCGAAAACTTTTACGAGGTCGGGATGTCCCCGCTCAACGATTTGCTGGAGTCCCAGGCATCGCTGGCCAATGCCCGGCAGGCCCATATTGCGGCGCTAAATGATCTGGCGATCGCCAAATCCCAATTCAACACGCTCCTTCGGCGACGCGTAAATACACCGGTGGAACTGCAGGACATCCTTGATTATTCACCCTTTGTGCATGATTTCCAATATTGCCTGGAGAGTGCCAGCAATAACCGGCTCGAAATCACCGTGGCTGATCTGGATGTTGAAATCGCTGAAAAAGAGGTTAGCCTGGCTAAAAAGGATTACATGCCTTCGGTCAACTTGAGAGGAGAGTATGTCCGGTCCGGTGATGATTGGGAAGTGGGCGGCGGAGAAGGAATTTCCGATGCGAGACGCTGGAATATCCGGGCTACAGCCGAGTGGGATTTCTGGGAATGGGGTCGAACCCATTTCGGTGTCAGAGAAAAATTGCATCGCCTTTCTCAGGCTCAATATCGCCGAGAGCAAATTCTGGACAATATTGAACTGGAGGTTAAAACTGCCTATCTGCGGACGCGCGAAAGTGAAAAAAATATCATCACCGTTGAGAAAGCCATCGAGCAGGCCAAGGAAAACTTTCGTATAAACCAGGAACGGTTTAAAGAACAGGTGGCCACCACCACCGATGTTTTAGATGCCCAGACGTTGCTATCCGATACCCTGACCAATTATTTTAACGCCCTTTATGATTTTAAGATTTCAAAAGCCACGCTTTACCGTGCGATGGGGCAGGAAGTGATGGAATGACTGATACAGATGAGAAGCGTTCCATAATTCGGATGTTCCACGTACATCGCAATTACGGTACCAAAAAGGCCCTGATCGATATTACGCTTGATATTTTTAAAAATGATTTTGTGCTTCTCACCGGTGCCAGCGGAGCAGGAAAAACCACTCTGCTCAAGCTGCTGTATTTGGCCGAACCGGTGTCTGAAGGTCAGGTCTTGATCGATGGAATGAATATTTCCCGCATTCCTCGCAAGCGCGTGGCGTTTCTACGCAGAAAATTCGGTATTATTTTCCAAGATTACAAACTCATCGCCAACCGAAACGTTTTTGATAATGTTTCGCTGGTACTTGAGGCGGCCGGTAAAAAAAGGCGCTTGATCCAGAAAAGAGTCAGGGGTGTGCTGCGGTTGGTCGGTATGGAGGATCGACTAACCGCCCTTCCGCCAAGTTTGTCCGGTGGCGAACAGCAGCGGGTTGCTGTTGCCCGCGCCATTATCGGGGATCCTAAAATCATACTGGCCGACGAACCCACCGGAAGCCTCGATGATGATTCTGCCAATATCATTATGAAATTGCTTAATGGCGTTCACATCCGGGGAGCGACCGTCATTATCGCAACACATGACAAAGCTCTCATTCGCAAAACCGGGGGACGGGTTTTGCTTTTGAAACAAGGGAGACTGCAAGGATCGTCCATAATCGAAAAACATTATGATAATTCTATTTTTTAAAAGGGCCCTTAAAGACTTTCGCAACAATCGGCTGTTAAATCTCATTACCCTATTGACCATTTCGTTATCCATCCTCATCGTCAGCGCATTTATTCTTTTTTTTATCAACACCAGTGAAATTATGAATTTCTGGAAAAAAGGGCTGCGGGTTATGGCCTATCTGAAGTCGGATTTTCCACCGTCACAATTGACGGCTTTAAGCGGTCAAATCCAAACCCTGCCCGCTGTCGAAACCGTGCGGTTCATTTCAAAAGAAACGGCTCTGAATCAATTAAAATCGCAGATGAAACGACAGGCATCTCTTTTTGAAAACCTGGATAAAAACCCCCTGCCGGATGCACTTGAAATCCAATTAAACGCTAAATCCCAGAGCTGGGAAAAGGTGGAGGTCTTGGCCACGCAGATTGAAGCTTTAGATGCGGTTCAGGAGGTTGAATACGGGCAGCGCTGGTTAGGACGCTTTACCCAGATTTTTAATCTTTTTAGATTAACCGGATATACCATGTGCGGCATTTTTTTTATGGCAGCGGTGTTTATCGTGGCCAATACCATCCGACTGGTCATCTATTCCAGGCGGGACGAAATTGAGATCATGCGGCTGGTGGGTGCAGCAGAACACTTTATCAAGATTCCATTTTACTTTCAGGGTTTGATGCAGGGCGCTGCCGGGGCGGGCATCGCTTTGGCCGTCTTATTTATGGCTTATTGGTCTATGGCATCCAATATTGAGCAGGGATTTTTTTCCGGTCTGTTTAACGTTCGATTTCTTTCACCGCTTATGGCGGCTCTTATCATTTTGCTCAGCATGCTGGTCGGGTGGTTAGGCTCCTATATTTCTCTCAAGCAATATTTGAAGAGGTAGCAACAGAGATACGAATGAACTACAGATTGCATAAAATGATGCGTTCCGGCTCCAAAAGCATCTGTATCAGAGCTTTAGGGGTTGTGGCCGGCTGCCTTTTAATTGTTGCAGCCAGTTCCTGGATAAATGCTCAGGAACCGGAAGCGCCAATTGATGCGTATAAAAAAAAGGCTATGGATATTAGTCGTGAAATCGAAAAAGGCAGGGCCAAAATTCAAAAGTTTACCCATAAGGAAACCGATATTATACAGCAGTTAAACCAGGCTGATCGGGCTTTAAATCGCTCCCGTAAGCGGACTGCCGCCCTCAGCCGCGAAATTGGCCAACTCGATAAAATAATAACCGATACAACTGTGACATCCGAAAATCTCGTTAATCAGATAAAGACCAATGAACAATATGTGGCCAACCGCCTGGTTGGTTTATATAAATTGAACTGGCTGGGAAAATTCCATCTGCTGGCTTCGGCCGAAAACCTGCAAGAGCTGCTACAGCGCAAAAACGCCATCGAGCGGATCCTGGCCCAAGACGATAAGGTTATCAAAGACTTAATGAACAGCCGCCTGGAATTGGAAATCGTCCGATCGCGTCTGGAGGCGCATAGAGATGAAAAGCGTCGGCGGGCCGACACCTATCGGGAACAAATCAATCGCATGGCAACTGACCGCAAGAAACGCTCAAATCTTTTGGCCTATGTGCGCAAAGAAAAGTCTGCCCAACTGGCCGCCATTGAATCTTTGAAACAGGCGGCCCTGAATTTGGATGAAAAGATTAAAAATTTAGGGGCCGGGTCAAGCGCAGGCGTTCCGGACGAATATCGCACCGGCGAGGCGTTTCAGGTATATAAAGGCTTGCTAAAAATGCCGGTAAAGGGTAAAATAGTAAGTCTTTTCGGTGAGTTTAAAAATACTCGCTATCAGGTATTGAATTTTCGCAGCGGGATTGAGATTCAAACCGAAAGAGGCGAGCCGATACAGGCCGTATATGCCGGTAGAGTTCTTTATGCCGAATGGTTTAAAGGATACGGAAACATGATTATCATAGACCATGGGGATAATTACTATACGGTCTATGCCCATATTGAGGAAGCTTTTAAATCAAACGGAGATTCTGTTGAAACCGGGGAAGTGATTGCCACTGTCGGCGATACCGGCTCCATTAGCGGTCCGAAGCTTTATTTTGAAGTCCGACACCATGGGAAACCGTTGGATCCGATGCAGTGGCTTGAAACCGGTTAAGCCAAATCTTGATAAATATTATAATTTTCAAACGATCGCGCGATTGCTTGCAAAAACCGAAAGATTTCAACGATTGATAATCTCACGTAAAGCGGCCAGGCCTGCCGCAATAGGGTTTGACGATCGGCAGTCGAATTCCTGACGATCACGGTGCGTTTGCGAGAGAACACTTTTAAGGAGTACATAAATGAAATTAAAACAGATTCAGAACGTTAAGCTTTGGATGGTCATGGTCAGCGCCGTGGTTTTTTGGACGATCGGAACCGGTTTTTTCGGTGATCTTGCTGCTAAAAATGACGAAGCCTATGAGGAACTCAAAATTTTTGCGGATGTCATTGAACTGATTGAAAAGGAATATGTTGATGATGTCGCGTCGAAGGAGCTCATTGAGAAAGCGATCCAGGGTATGCTTCATAGCCTGGATCCACACTCAACCCTGATGCCGCCTGAAGCATTTGAAGATTTGCAAATTGACACCAAAGGAAAGTTCACCGGAATCGGGATCCATATCACAATGCGAGATGGGTTTGTCACCGTAATTTCACCCATCGAAGACACGCCGGCATACGAAGCTGGAATCATCGCCCAGGACCGAATTGTAAAAGTCGACGGCAAACCGGTGAAAGATTTACGTGAAGCCGTGAGTATGATGCGGGGTCCAAAAGGCACCAAGGTATTAGTTACGATCATACGCCAAGGGGAAAAGAAACCACTTGATTTTGAGCTGGTGCGTGATGTTATTCCGATTGTAAGTGTTAAAGCAATTGAGCTTAAACCCGGCTACAACTACATTCGCCTGTCACAATTTTCAGGCAGCACAACCAGAGAGCTTGAAGCGGCATTGAATAAAATGGAATCCGCAGAGGTCACTGTCAAAGGGCTTGTTTTGGATCTAAGAAACAACGGCGGTGGCTTGTTGAATCAGGCCATTCAAGTGAGCGATCTTTTTTTGGATGAAGGCAAAATTTTATCCATAAAAGGACGAAACAAGAAAAACACAAAGGAGTATATGGCCACGCCGGCTGCGGACACTCGCAGTTATCCGCTCGTTGTGCTGATTAACGGTGGAAGTGCCAGCGCTTCTGAAATCGTGGCCGGTGCGCTCCAGGACCAAAAGCGGGCCCTGATTTTGGGCACGACTTCCTTTGGCAAAGGCTCTGTGCAAACCGTGGAGACCTTGCGAGACGGCTCCGGGGTTAAATTAACTATTGCCCGGTATTTCACCCCGAACGGCAGATCCATTCAGGCCAAAGGAATTGAACCGGACATCGTTTTAACGCAGAAGCGCATCAATCCCGAAGAGTTGCAGGAAGAAGGTTTGTTAAAAGAAAAAGACCTGTTAAATCATCTTGAAGCCGAACCTGAAAAAAATAAAAAACAAAGCGACGAGCCCCAAAAACCCGAGGCCCAAAACCAGGAAATGCAGTTTAGAGTCGGCCCGCTGAATCGCGATCGACTCCTGACCGATAATCAGGTTGTACGGGCGCTTGAAATCCTGAACAGTTATGACATTTTTAAAAGCTTAAATGGTTGATCTCGGAAGCTGCCCCTTTGTTTCCGTTAACATTTCGCACAAACCCATGTAGAGAGCATCACTTTACTAAAAGGGTTGATGGAAATCAGCGCCGTGCCAAATAGCATTTAAATGGCTAAACGAAAACCAACCCGAAAAAAACGACAAACAAAAAAATCACGGAAAAAAGCTTCTGCTAAAAGTCCTCTGTTCAAAGCGCTTGCCGGAGTGGCAGTTCTGGCTGTAGTGGTCGTCGCCAGCGGTATATCGCTCTATCTCCTGGTACCGCCGGCACCGCCACCGACGGCAGTCAAACCACCAAAGGCCAAGACGCCACCGGCAGTCCAAAAACCAACATTTGAAATTTATCCAAAAGAAGCGCAACCCCCTGCCAGGCCAGTGGCCAAAAAGAATATTCCACGATCAATTCCAAAACCGGGGAAACCCAGAGCTTTGCCGTTAGTGGCTCTTATAATAGATGATTTGGGCTATGATAAAAAAATTGCCCGTAAATTTGCACAGCTGGATGTGGCCCTGACGTTTTCGATTCTGCCCCACAGCCCCTTTCAACGAAAAATTGTCCGGCTGGCAGAATCAAAGGGGTTGGAAATAATGCTGCATTTACCCATGGAGCCGGTTGAGTATCCCAAGGTGGATCCCGGCCCCGGAACCCTGTTAACCGCAATGTCGCCCGATGAATTGATTGCCCAGCTTGACGAAAATCTCAAAGACTTGCCCAACATTAAAGGTGTCAATAACCATATGGGCTCCAGGTTAACTGCAGAGTCGACCCAGTTATACCAGATTTTTTCGGTTTTGAAGAAAAGGGGACTCTATTTTATTGACAGCCGCACATCGGCAGAATCTTTGTGCGAGCCATCGGCACGGCTGTTTCAGATCCCGTTCGCCCAGCGGGACGTTTTTATCGACCATTACCTGACCCCGGATTTTATTCGCAACCAAATCAAGGAACTGATACGGATTGCCAGGCGCAACGGTAAAGCAGTGGGCATTCTGCATCCGCACACAACAACTTTAAAGGTATTACGGGAAATGTTGCCGGATCTGAAAGACCAAGTTCAACTGGTCCCAGCTTCTAAAATTGTGCGCCCCGTCGGATGAAACCTCACGATGACAATATCCTAACGCAATCATTGCAGATAATTCTTTAGCCTTGTATTACCGGGTAAAAATTAGGTAAAATGTTAAATAGTGTGCCACAATAGCCCGTCGCGAACCCATGGCGTAGCAAAAATTTCCGAGTGGCCTATCCATATATAATATAAAGGACTTAATGCTTAACGAGATGCCAGCATGAATGACAAAGTGCCTCTATATAACAGCCGTTTGATGAAAATCTATTTAGAGTACACCATCAAAAATTATCCGGATGTCAATATTGATTCGGTGCTGGATTCTGCCGGAGTAACCCGCTACGAGGTCGAAGATCACGCTCATTGGTTTAACCAGAATCAGATCGACCGCTTTCATGGGGTGCTCGTAAAAAAGACCGGAAATTTGAATATTGCCAGGGATGTGGGACGCTTTGCACCAAGCTCTGCAGGCGTCGGTGCTGTGAAACAGTATGTCTTGGGATTAATGAGTTTGACCGCAACTTACCTGCTTTTGGAAAAACTCTACCCTTTTATTAGCCGCGGCGCCGGTGTCAAAGCTAAAAAATTGGGGCCCAACACAGTGGAAGTGACCGCCATTCCCAAGCCGGGTGTCGCAGAAAAATCTTACCAGTGTGCCAATCGGACGGGATTTTTGGAAGGTATGGCAAAACTGTTTACGGATACGCTGGCCACAGTTAAACATCCTACCTGTTTTCACAAAGGAGATGATTGCTGCCGCTACCTTATCAGCTGGCCGAATATGCCACATTTTTTTTGGAAACGCTTTCGTAATTTTTCCCTGTTGACCGCTGTCCTCTCTACGATAGCTCTTATTTGGTTTGTGAAACCCCCCATCTGGAGTGCCGGGGTATTGTGCATTGCGTTGCTAAGCGTGGCCGTTTCAATTTATTCGGAACACCTTACAAGAAAGGAACTGACAAACACCATCAAGACCCAAAAAGCAGCCGCAGAAGACCATATTCTGGAAGGCAACATCCGTTACAACAACGCTTTGCTCATCCAGGAGATCGGCCAGGCGGCTTCGAAGATACTGGCAATTGAGGATCTGTTTAAAAGTGTTGTCGGTATTATGAAAAAGCGTCTTAATTTTGACCGCGGCATGATCATGCTGGCGGACAAGGACAAGTCCCAGTTACAATTCAGCGCCGGTTTTGGCCATACTGCAGAGCAGGAGCGCTTTTTAAGCCGAATTGAATTCAATCTGAACAACCCAGGCTCCCAAGGATTGTTTATCAAGGCCATGCGGGAACGCAGACCACTTTTAATCAGCGATATCGCCGAAATTGAGGACACCCTTTCACCCAGAAGCCTGGAGTTTGCAAAGCAGATGGGCGGCGAGTCCGTTATATGTGTACCCATCGTATATGAACAGGAGTCGCTGGGTATTTTGGCAGTCGACAACATTAAATCTAAGACCCCGCTGCGACAAAGCGACATGAACCTTTTAATGGGCGTAGCGTCCCAGCTGGCAAACAGCATAATGAATGCGACGTCTTTTATAAAACTTCAGCAGAGTGAAAATAAATATCGTGAGCTGGTTGAAACCGCCAACAGCATGATCTTGCGGATGGACACCCAGGGTCGGATTACCTTTTCCAACAAATTTGCGCAACGGTTTTTCGGCTATACAGAAACTGAAATCCTCGACAAGGATGCCGCAGAAATTATGTGGCCGAAAAGTAGAACAATCCGGCAGGATTTCGAAAATTGGATCCAATTTCTGCAAAAGGATCCGGATCGACCGCTAGTCAGTGAAAATGAAACCGAACTCAGAAACAAAGAAAGTGTTTGGATTGCCTGGACCTATAAACCGATTTTTGATGACGACGGGCTTTTTAAAGAGATCTTATGTATTGGCAACGACATTACTGAACTCAAACTGGCCGATATCGAAAAAAAAGATTTGCAAGCCCAACTGCAGCGCGCCCAAAAAATGGAAGCCATCGGCACACTGGCCGGCGGTGTTGCCCATGATCTGAATAATATACTATCCGGCATCGTCAGCTATCCGGAACTCATATTGATGGATTTGGAGGAGGAAAGCCCGCTGATTAAACCGATATTAACCATTCAAAAATCCGGCGAAAAAGCAGCGGCCATTGTACAGGATTTATTAACCCTGGCCCGCAGGGGTGTGGCGGCGACAGAAGTCGTTAATTTAAACAGCATTATTTCTGAATATTTGCTTAGTCCCGAGTATGAAAAACTGTTGCTCGATCATCCTGATGTAAAGGTGTCACATCATTTGGATGCCAACCTGTTAAATATTCTGGGTTCGCCGGTTCATTTGTCCAAAACGATAATGAATCTGGTATCCAATGCAGCCGAGGCGATGCCTAAGGGCGGCAAAATATCCATTCGCAGTGAAAACCGCCATGAGGACAAAACGCTTAACGCTTTCGATGATATTGGGACAGGAGATTACGTTACCCTGACAGTTAAAGATACCGGGATTGGAATCTCTCCTAAAGATATAGAGCGAATATTTGAACCGTTTTATACTAAAAAAGATATGGGCCGTAGCGGTACCGGGTTGGGAATGGCGGTGGTTTGGGGAACGGTAAAGGATCACAGGGGCTATATCGATATTAAAAGCCAGGAGGGCAGGGGTACAGCCATTAGCCTCTATTTCCCGGTCACCCGTAAAGAACTGCATAAAAGCACAGAGTTTTTCGATTTTAATGCTATTAAAGGCAACGGGGAATCCATCCTAATCGTTGATGATATAAAGGAACAGAGACAAATTGCCTCTGAAATGTTGGAAAAACTGGGATATAAGGTAACAACTGTGGCCAGCGGTGAAGCGGCGATCAATTATCTGCTTAATCATACGGTGGATTTAATCGTGCTGGATATGATCATGGATCCGGGCATTGATGGCCTTGAAACCTATCAGAGGGTATTGCAAATTCATCCTGGTCAAAGAACCATCATCGCCAGCGGATATTCAGAATCCGAACGGGTCAAAGAAGCCCAGCGGATCGGTGCCGGAACATACATAAAGAAGCCGTATTTGATTGAAAAATTTGGACGTGCCGTCAGAACAGAGCTAAAACGTCTGGCAGCACCTTTATAACCCGCCAAAGGACCTACCTGCAAACCGCCCAATCAGCCCTTCAGCTTGGCGGCTGGTCTTTAACCTCGCGCAACATATTGTAGAGGGATTTTGGATAAAGAAACGTAAATTCGTAACGGGCGAAGGCAATGACATCTTTGTCTTTGAGCTTGACACGCTTTTTACCCAGTCTTGAGCCGTTTATTTTGGTGCCATTCGTGGACCCGGCATCCCGCAGGTAGTAGGCGCCATCTTCAATATCGATAATGGCGTGGCGCTTGGATATTGCATAATCCGGCATAATCATATCGTTGCCGTTGATACGCCCGATATAAAAACTTCCGCGGGGTGTCGCCGGATACTCGCCTTTGACCAGCGGATAAATAGCATGTTTTAAGCCCTCAGAAGCAGATATGGAACTGCCCATACTTTTGGAGGGCTCAAAAATTTGCGTACTGTTAAGTTCATCACTGGCCATACCCGACTGACTGGAAATAATACCGGCCTTGACCGCAGAACCGACGAGCACCGGGCGATGGACAAATTGCACGAACGCTTCAGCTTCATCTTCCCTGGCCATTTTTCGCAAAGCAGCCAGGCTAACCCTTCCGGAAGCACTCAGTATCTTTGCAAGCCGGCCGAAGAGGGCACCTTCGCTTTTTGGTTTCGGTGAGGCTGCCGCAGGCGCCTCATTCTTTTTTTGCTTTTTAAAAAGGGCAAATGTTCTACCCAGCATTTTATTCCTCGTGCAGATCCGCTTTCAGCCTTTTCACATTAGCCCAACCCTGTCAAAAACACGCTCAATGATTGTTTGTAACAAGGGTATTCGGTTTGATTGTGGAGCGGAAAGGTACCGCAAGCCATAAAATTTATCAGTGCCCGGATGATAAAATCATTATGTTATTACAGTATATTATCTCAGAAAGACCGTCCAAAGTCAAGAATCGGCCGAAGTATTCACAATTACAGGACGTTATGGAAATACCAGAGATGTTGATTACAATTCATCCCGGGTCTGATATATTATATATTAGCTGTTGCGGAGAAAAATTAAGGACTAAAGACGGATTTGATTGACTCCGTATGCTTGGCTTTATATGATAAAAGTCCGAATGAGCGCTAAGCTGTCAGGGCTTAACGAGATTTGCATTAAACAATAGAATCTATTGATCGTCAGCCGATCTCAAATTTTGTGATGAAATTTATTTTAAATATAACTTTGATTCTGTTAACAATTTTTGCCTGCTTTGTGGAAAACATCTATCTTGCCGTTAGACCACCCAAACCGCAAAGAACTGCCTCGCTGGCTATCAGAGCCCGCCAGCCCTTTAATTTTGATCAGAAAATAGCGCTGAGTTCAAAACGTATCCAGGCGCTTTCGCAGTTTGTCCCCGTATTTAATTATGTTCCTGAACGCGTCAACGCATCCAAGAAAAAAATGCAGGTTCTGACCAAAGAAATATTATCCTATCAGGCCCGCAGGAAAAACCGCGCCGATGAACTGGCCTTGTTGATCAACTCCGAATTCGGTGTAGACATCTCTGCCAAAACAATGTCCGCGGTGCTGCGATATCGGGATCTTAGAAAATTACTGAAGGGCATTTTAACAATTGAAGAATCCATTCTTCAGAGCAAAATTTTGGATGACCCGAAGCGTTTAAAGGGTAAAAAAACCATCGAAATACATGACCCTGCACTTGCAGCACCGGCAGTCACCGCTGTTGACGAACTGACATCCCTTGAAACAGCCCGACTTACGCTACAGCAAAAAGTCAAGGAACTCTTCTGGCAGGTCAACGAATCCATCCTGAACCCTGTCTTAAAAATTTCACAGGCAACCCTGTTGCCAAACCTGATTTACGACCAAAAGGAAAACGCCCAGCGGCTGGAGAAGATTCACCGGCAGTATCCAATTGAAACCCTTAAATTTCAGGCCGGTGAAATTCTTGTTCCATTTCGCAAGGTGTTAAGCGAGGAAGATGTGCTGTTGTTAACGACCTATCAAGAACAGCAAACCAAAAATATATACCGCAATGCGCCCTGGGTGGTGTTTACCGTTTTGTTTCTGGTCATTTTCTATAATTTGTTTCTTTCAAAGGTGCTGACAAGCGTGTCGCGCAAAGCACCGCCGCAGCGCCCCCTGCTTTCATTGTTGATTCTATGCATTGTTGTGCTCAAGGGATTCCTGCTGTTTACCCCCCTGCCACTCTATGCCATTCCCGTTGCGGTTCTGCCTTTGATGGTCATCTCATTAAATCATGGAAAGCTGACCGCCACCGGTACCGCCATGGTGGGAACCATTCTGGTAAGCTTGTTTGCCAGTCCTCAGTATACCATTGTGCTTTATTTTATTTTCGGCGGGCTGGCTGCCACACTGGTGTCTGCCAATATACAGAAGCGCTGGCAAATCATTTTGCCGTCTGTGATTGTGGGTCTGGTCAACGGTTTAAGTGTATTAGCGTTCAGTCTGGATTGGCAGGCGGTCATACCGGCAACGCCCACTCAGCTGAATATCAGTGCGCTGATTCAGGCAGAGCCGTTCAATACGGCTTTGATCGAACGAATGGGCTGGGCTTTTGTCGGTGGCCTGGCTGCCGGGCCTCTGGCGCTGTTATTGTTGCCACTGCTAGAAATCAGCTGGGATACCGCTTCCACATTTAAGCTTAATCGTTACAAAGATATGCAGCATCCGCTGTTGAAAAAATTGCAGAAGAACGCACCCGGCACCTACCAGCACTCCATGACCGTGGCCCATCTGGCGCAGGTTGTCGGTGAGGCCGTCGGAGCCAATTCACTGCTTTTGCGGATTGGCGCTTACTACCACGATATCGGCAAAATGGAAGCGCCCAAAAACTTCATCGAAAACCAATTCAACAGTCCAAATCCACATGACTTGTTAGATCCCTGGGAAAGCACAGAATTGATTGTCAACCATGTTAAAAACGGCATAAAAATTGCCATGGCCGCAGGTCTGCCCAGAGCTGTGGTCGATTTGCTCGTGCAGCACCATGGAACCCAGCTGATGGAATACTTTTTTAGTTTGGCTGCCAAAGATCAGCCCAGAGAAACCCTGGATGAATTGGATTTCAGGTATCCGGGCCCCAAGCCCCAGAGTACTGAAGCGGCCATTCTGATGATCGTCGATTCGGTGGAAGCCGCATCACGCACGATGCAGGATCCCAACCGCATCAAACTCGCAAAAATGGTCCAGCTTATGGTCGGCAAACGCATTGCAGACGGACAATTCAGCCAGTGTGATTTAACGACCCGTGACATCTCCAAAATCGTACGCGCACTGGTCGATGCCCTTGAAGTTTCATTTCATGCCCGCATTCGTTACCCCTGGCAGGAGAAAGTATCCACTCAAAAAAGATCCAGCTGGAGCTTTAAGATCGGTGAAAAAGATAAGACGCCGTCCTCCCGCAGGTCTTTTAAGATGTAATATACAACATCAATTCTTTACTCGGTTCTTGGCAGTTCACCAACATAACCCTTCCGGTCTATCCCGTGCTCACAGGTTAGCCCGTTTGCCGGTCGACGATAAGAGATCAGATAATTTCCTTTTTTAACGGGCTAACGGGCTCAGCGGGTTCAACGGGCCAACCGAATTCAGAGGTGAATGTATGGCGTACAGCTTACTCGAAGGCAATGAAGCAATCGCCCGCGGGGCCGTTGCAGCCGGTTGCCGATTTTTTGCCGGCTATCCCATCACACCGGCAACCACCATTTATCACAACATGCTTAACCTACTGCCGCCTTTAGGTGGCATCTGCCTTCAAGGCGAGGATGAGATTGCCTCAATTGGATTTTGCCTGGGCGCATCTATGGCCGGGATGAAAGTGATGACCGCCACTTCGGGCCCAGGCATCAGCCTGTACAGTGAAAACCTATCTTTTGCGATCGGTAGTGAAATACCAATAGTAATCGTTGATGTACAGCGTCTGGGTCCCTCTACGGGCTCGGCCACCCGGGGAGCCGATGGGGATATCAATTTTTTGCGCTGGGGCAGCAGCGGTGGATTGCCGGTTATTGTTCTGGCGCCGGTAGATGTGCAGGACTGCTTTACATTGACCCTGCAGGCCTTCAATCTGGCCGAAGAATTTCGCTGTCCGGTATTTTTGGCTTCCAACAAGGAAATCGGTATGACACGCGAAAGCATCGACCTTCAGAAGGTGGCCACCCCCGGCATCGTCGAGCGCTCCGCTGCGCCATCGAATCAACCACTATTGCCTTTTGGTGTGGACCCGGGACAGCAGGTCCCAAACTTTCTTCCCATCGGCAACAAGGTTCTGGTTCGCCAGACCTCCTCGACCCACGGGGCCGATGGATATATCACCACCGATTCCGCGGCCATCGCCCGCAATCAGGAGCGCTTGGAAAACAAACTGCTGTCGGCCATCAACCGGTTCTCTTTCCATGAACATTACAGCATCAAGCATACCGATACCCTGCTAATTGCTTATGGCGTTTCCGCCCGGGCCGCAAAAGCGGTATTCAAAGCGCAAAAGCGACGGGGTAAACCAATTTCTCTACTGGTATTAAAAACATTGTGGCCGGTTCCGGAAAATGTGATCCAACAGGCGGCCCGGGATGCCAGACGCATTGTCGTGGTGGAGATGAACCTGGGGCAATATATACGGGAAATCAAACGGATTCTGCCCCAGAAGCAGGTTGATTTCTGCGGTCAAATGGACGGCCGGCTCATCACACCTGCCCGGATCACGGAGGCCGTTGACCATGAATAGTCTTTTAAATGCCGCCAGGCCGCCGGTTCTATGTCCGGGTTGCACCCATGAACGCATCACCCACAGCCTGGATCAGGCATTTCAAAACATGGGTTTGGCCGGCCACCAAATTGTGATCGTCAGCGATATCGGCTGCTCCGGCTTGTTTGATACCTTTTTCCACACCCACGCCATGCACGGCCTTCACGGCCGCGCCCTGACCTATGCGACCGGGCTGAAAATGGCGCGCCCGGAAATCAATGTGATCGTCACCATGGGTGACGGCGGCCAGGGCATTGGGGGAGCTCACCTGCTGGCCGCCTGTCGTCGCAACCTTGATCTGACTCTGCTGATTTTAAACAACTTTAATTTTGGCATGACCGGAGGCCAATTCTCAGCCACTACGCCACCAGAAGCCCAGCTGGGTTCGGGTTTTCTCTCTGCACTGGAGCGTCCCCTGGATATCTGCAAAGTCGCTCGCTGCGCCGGTGCGCCGTATGTCAGACGATGCTCCGGTTTTCAAAAAAACCTGGCGGAACAAATCCAAGATGCCATTGAATATGAGGGGTTTGCACTGATGGACATCTGGGGAATCTGTCCCGGGCGCTACACTAAAAAAAATCGACTAACCCCTAAAATGATCGATGACGCCTTGGCCAAGCTGCCGACCATAGACGGCGTTGTGTCTGAAAATGTCCGCCCGGAATACGGGCAGCATTATCGCCAATTGGCAGCCGCACAGAAAAAAGTTTCCGCGCCGGCGGTTATCAAACCCCAATTCACGGCGCCTCAGGCCGGTCGACAGGAGGTCATTTTGCTTGGCAGCGCCGGACAGCGGGTCATCACCGCCGGCGAACTCCTGTGCATTGCCGGACTGACGGCCGGAATGAAAACCACCCAGAAAAACGAATATAACATTACCGTCCTCAGAGGCCCTTCGATTAGCGAACTTATTTTATCACCGCAGGAAATCAACTATACCGGAATTGAGACGCCGAATGTGGTGGTGGCCTTGGATCAGGAAGGGGTCGATCGGCGCCGCGGTCTTTTTGAGCGCATGGCCCCAAAAGCGCTTATCATTCAAATCAGCGGCGTAAACGTGCCGACCAGCAAAGCCCGTATCCATCACGTCGATTTAAGAGCCCTGGGTGTCAAGCGCCCGGACTGGGCCCTCGCGTCGCTGGCGGTGCTGGCCAAACTGCAGCAAATCATAACGCCGCAAATGCTGGAAGCCGCTTTAAAGATAAGATTTAAGAGCAACGCTCTGGATTCTTCTCTAAAACTCGTTAAGCAAGTTACAACAGGCAAAGCGGCATAAAACCGGTTTGCCTGTTGAGCCCGTTGCCCCGTTGCGGCCGTTAAAAAAATCAAAGGAATTTGTTGCCAGGCGGCTGGGATGCCTAAAGGCTTGAAAACCTTGAAGGTTTGGCCTCGTTTGACTTTCTATTATTCGGACTTTCTGGCCTCCTGGCCTTATAGCCTCCCAGCTTTCCAGCTTTTGACAAGGTAACGTATCAACCGGCAAACGGGCCAAACGGATTAACCGGTCAACCTTCCTTTAGCAGCTGCACGACATCAAACTCCCCGTCTTCGTATATAAACCGCTTGGATCTATCAGGCTGGCAGCGATCAAAGGCGATGATAACCGTTTTTTCAAGCCAGCTTAAAAAGCGCGCTGTCGCCCGACGCGACAAAACACACTTTAGCCAGGTAAACGCTCCGCCCAGGCGGGTAATGCGCTGCTGTTTATCGAAAGCCGGCAGGCCTGCTTTTTGGGTTGCCCGCCAGTAATAGACGTAGGTGGTTATAATCAACAGCATCGCTGCTCCCCGGGCCCGTGAAATCTGGCCAGCCGGCAGGGTGTTAAAAAATTGGGGAAACTCACGAAACCGGCGAATGGCTCGCAGAATCAGCTGGCCGCGCACTTCCCGGATACACTGCTCGCGACGGGCACCTTCCAAGCCGGGCAGCTGCGGATGGTAAAAAACGCCGCGCACGTAATCTTTTTCAAGGTCACGCGTGACGTTAGCCAATTGTATCACTTCACCCACAACCGCGCACAAACGTAGTCGGGCATCACCGATTTGCGGCGAGAGCCCTTGATCCAGCCGCTGCATTTCATCTGCAAAAAGGATCGAAGTGCCGAGCACATGCCAGCAGTAGCAGGAAAGCTGCCCCGGTGTTTGCAGGACGCCGCCTTGTTCGGTTAAAACGCGACTGGCCCAGATCATGCCTGCACCCATGCGCCGGACAAGCCGGCGAATGGCCGCCTGCTGAGAGCCCTTCAGGCGATCAAAATTATCATCGATAAGGACTGCGCGGTTCACCAACAGTACATGCGTGCTCTCCTGTGGATCATCGGTCAGGGCCGGGTCAAGGGCTGGAGCCGGCTTTAAATCGTCGGGGTCATCGAACCGCTCGATAAAGCGTTTTAAGGCCGATTCCTTTTCTTGCAGCGTGGGCAAAAGATCTTCGTAAGTGTCCAGCATGCGGCAGTACAGGTAAGCAACCGCCAGGGCGCGCCGTAAGCGCGGCGGAAGAAATACGATCACAAAGGAAAATGTGCGCGCCGCATGCGGCAGAATCTGCCACAAAAACTGTTCGGGATCATTGATCGCGCTCAGTTTGGCCAGCGGGGGCTTTCTGCGGTTTGACAATAAATTGACAAAAATGGGACCCAGCAATGCGACCTCTTTGGTTGGTTATAGTGGTTGTCAAAAAAACGTTCTGTTAATCCAACGCTTTTTTTCCAACCACTTATACCCCAGTTTCGTAGTTCGGAACATTATTAAGAAAAGCGTTATAAATCGACTATAGAAGAATCTTTAATCTCGAAAACACGAAAAACAAAAGAAAAAAATTGTATTTTTAAATTTTCGTGATTTCGTGGTTTTGTGGAAGTCGTGCAAAAACAAAAGGCCCAAACTTCATCGTCAGTCGGGCCTTTGATCAGATCTCGCTGGTGCAGTTGCTGAAAGGTGTTTTATTCGAGGACCATCAGCACCTGATTTGTCGCTACCTTGTCGTCAACTTTCACTTTGATTTCTTTAATTTTTCCGGCATCGGGAGTCGGGATGGCATTCTCCATTTTCATGGCTTCAAGAATGATTACCTCCTGATATTCCAATACTTCGTCACCCTCATTCACAAGAATATTAATAATCGTTCCAGGCATTGGTGCCAGAATTTCAGTTGCCATTCCGTCCCCCTTCAAATAGTTTGATTGTATTCAATTAAGTTAATAACAATGAAAAGAAAAACATGAATTCGCCAGAACCGTTTGATACTTGAAGGCGAAGCGGATGTCAAGTTCAAATAGTGCACTTCTGGCCTTGACGAGTATAGATCGTTCGTATATGGAACAGGTGACAAAAATTTAGAAAAACGAGAGAGCTGGAGGAGGAATATGAGACCCTATTTTAAAAAAATGAAAGCATTTGGACAAGAACTTAAACCCGGACAGATTAAAAGCACCGAGGCCAGCGTTAAGCAGATACAGGAAGTCGAAGCCCTGGTGGCCGAAGCCATAGAAAAGGTCAAAAACGCCGGCATGCCGACTGAAAAGATCAACGCCCGGGGGCAATTGACCGTCTGGCAGCGTCTGGAGTACCTGGTGGACCCCGGTACCTGGAATCCGCTACATACCCTTTACAATCCCGAAGATAACACCGAAGGCACCACCAATGTGATCGACGGCCTGGCCAAAATCTCGGGCAAATGGGCCGTTGTCATCGGCTTTGACAACAAGGTTTATGCCGGGGCCTGGATACCCGGACAGGCTGAAAACGTATTCCGGTGCACCGACCTTGCCAAACGCTTGAACATCCCGCTTGTCTGGCTGGTCAACTGCAGCGGCGTCAAATTAACCGAACAGGAAAAATTTTATGCTGATCGCCGTGGCTCCGGCACCACCTTTTTTCGGCATGCCGAGCTCAATCAGGCCGGTGTACCCATTCTGGCAGCTATTTACGGCACCAACCCGGCCGGCGGCGGGTACCAGGGCATTAGCCCCACCATCCTGTTTGCCCACAAAGACTGTAACATCGCCGTGGGCGGCGGCGGCATTTTAAGCGGCATGTCGCCCAAGGGCTACTTTGACCTGGACGGTGCCGAACAACTGATTGCGGCCGCCAAGCAATTCAAGGTTGAGCCGCCCGGATCGACAAAAATCCATTATGATGAGACCGGATTTTTCCGGTATGTCTTTGAAACAGAAGAAGAGGTTTTAGACGGTATCAAAGAGTATATGAAAGACATGCCGGCCTATAATCCGAAATTTTTCCGTGTGGCAGAGCCTAAAGAACCGCGGTTTCCCCAGGAAGATCTCTATCACCTGGTGCCCTTCAACCAGAAAGCCATGTATAATTTTGATGAGATTCTGGCGCGCCTGGTTGACGGCAGCGAGCATATGGAATACCGGCCGGATTACGGCCCCGAGGTATACACCGGACTGGTTAAAATTGACGGTTACCTTATGGGCGTGATCAGCAATCGCCAGGGCTTTTTTGGCGAGGATTATCCCGAATACGCCGATTATGCAGGCATCGGCGGCAAACTCTATCGCCAGGGATTAATCAAAATGAATGAGTTCGTCACCCATTGCGGCCGGGATCGCGTCCCGGTCATCTGGTTTCAGGATACCAGCGGCATCGATGTGGGCGACATCGCCGAAAAAGCCGAACTACTGGGACTTGGGCAGGCGCTTATTTATTCCATCCAGCAAACCGATGTGCCCATGATGCTGGTCCTGCTTAGAAAAGGAACCGCGGCCGCTCATTATATCATGGGGGGACCCACGGCTAACCGCCATAATGCAATTACCCTGGGTACACCGACTACCGAAATCTATGTGATGCATGGTGAAACCGCGGCGGCAGCCAGTTTCTCCCGCCGCCTGGTCAAGGAAAAAGCTGCCGGCAGACCGCTGGAGCCGATTATTGAAGAAATGAACAAACTGGTCAAGGAATATTACGACTACTCCAGACCCATCTACTGCGCCCAGCACGGTATGGTGGATGAGGTGGCCAAAATGACCGCAATTCGTCAGTATCTGGCAGCCTTTGCCGGAGCGGCGTATCAAAATCCAAAATCAATCTGTCCGCAGCATCAGATGATGTTACCGAGAATCATCAAAGGCTAAAAAAAATTTTTAAAAATGCATCTAGCGCCCGAGGGCTGTGTAATAAACCGATTCAAAATGCTCGAATACTAACGTGTATGCTCCACTTTTGAATCGGTTTATGCCTTGCCCTTGAACGCGATCTGCTATTTTTAAGAAAATTTTTACCTAAATTAAACCTCAGATCCAGCTAAATATTAATCCCTCCAGCTGATTTGACTGGAGGGATAATTAATCTTTCTTAGAATCCTCGAGACGCTTCTTTCAATTTTTTCTACTCTAAATTCAGCTTTGCTGCTATGCTTTGTATATGAAATTTGATTTGCTCCGGTCATGCAAAATCATTCGACGCCTGCTAGTGGCTTGCGTCATCATAATGGTATCAGCCGAGTGTGCTGCAGCAGCGGCTGAAGGCAATCAAACTGCAGTTGCCCGTCTTTCATCGGCCAAGGTCGCCAACGGCCAGGTGACGGTTCTTGAAGTAAATCTGCGCGATCGGGACCTGGCTGCAACCGACCTAAAAGCCCGATTCGATCAAAACGCCATTGCCCTTTTCCAACATCCGTTAAAGCCCGAGGGGATCTATTGCGGGCTGGTCGGAATTCCGATAAGCAGCACTCCGCAAAAGACAGTCATTAAGCTGGAATGGACGGATTCCGATGGCCGCCTGCAGAGCGCCAGCGTTCCATTGCGCATCGTTGAGGGAAATTACAAAAAGGAAGCCTTGCGGGTGGCGCCGCGTCATGTAAAACCGAGCCCCAAAAATCTGAAGCGCATCAAGGCCGAAAAAAAAGAGATTCGACGCATCTATACCAGCAGCAGCGACACCCGCCTTTGGTATGGAAATTTTATCAAGCCACTGACCAGCAATACCACCAGCGTTTTTGGAACCCAGCGACTGTTTAACGGTGAGCTACAAAGCTACCACCGGGGCACGGATTTGCGTGCCAAAACGGGTACGCCCATCTATGCATCCAACTCGGGAATTGTCAGGCTTGCCAAAAACCTCTTTTATTCCGGCAATATTATCATCGTGGATCATGGCAAGGGCATCTTCACCAACTATGCGCATCTGAATAAAATTGATGTGAAGGCCAGCCAGCACATAGCCAGAGGCGATCAAATCGGGCTGAGCGGAGCCACCGGCCGGGTCAGTGGCCCACATCTGCACTGGGGCGTAAAAATAAACGGAGCTTATGTGGATCCACTGCAGTTCATGATCGTTATCTCGGACCTGCTGGCGCAATGATCGCCGGCAATTACCCCTTCTGACAGATTCTATCGTTGCTTAACCCTGCAACAATTGGCCCCTGGACAACAGTCTGCAGTCAAAACAGGCAAATTTTTCAGTATGAGGGTCTCCTGTAAATGACCATACTCTTTATAACTATTTGAATTGGCTCTATTATTTGTTAAAATACAGATTTGGAATGAATATTGCTAAATATTCAAGGATCACAAATGAACCCTAACGGTGAATGAGCAGTATTATGGCGTACAACAACCTGTTATCCACCCATCATCATTACAGCCGCAGGATCCCCGGAAGCGTCCGGGGCTATGCTAAAGCGCAGTCGATTCGCAATTCAGCCACCGGGCAAGGCGGATTTAAAAACATCCTTTCATCGGTCCGGAGCCGATCTTCTATCAATAGATTTAAAACCCGGGGGTTAACCTTAGCCGATTACCGGGCCCAACCGGTTATCTCAAAATCACGCTTCAGACCCCAACCCCTGCCGACAACAAATTTTTTAAAAAACAAGGTTTTAAATCAAATTTCGGATCAGTCTGCGTCAACGGCGCTTAAAAGAAAAAACCGATTCCAGGTCGAACCCAAAATCGTTGATTCAGCTGAAAAACCGGAGCGTAACATCCAGCAACCGCCGCCAAGTTTAACAGAGCGACAAATTATCGAACAGAGTGTTCAAAAAGCAGCCGCCAAATACAACTTGCCGCCCGGGTTAATCAGGGCCGTTATCCGGGCCGAATCAAATTTTCAGGTCAGTGCTGTCTCGCACGCCGGTGCTAAGGGATTGATGCAACTCATGCCGGCCACCGCCAAAGATCTGGGTGTTACCGATATTTTTGATATCGAACAAAATATTGATGGGGGTGCAAAATATTTAAGCAGGATGTTGGATCGATTCGGCGGGAATGTCAGAAAGGCACTGGCAGCCTACAATGCCGGTCCGGGAACCGTCATCAAGTACAGCGGCCGGGTCCCCTACCCGGAAACCCGCCAGTACGTTAAACGGGTGTTGCGGTTTGCAAGGCAGACGGCCTGATTCAAAGTGGCCCCAGAGCGGGAAGTCCAAAATATCAGGGCACCCGGATGGTGTTGCCGTTTTTACAGTTTCGATGGTTGTCGCCATAAGACCGATCGTCTTCGGCAAGTTTATAGCTGAAAACAATAAAACCGGTGGTGCTTTTAATTTTATGGCGTTCTCCTGATTTAAGCCAATTTTCAAAAATTTTATCCTGCCGTTCTTCTTCTGAATCTTCATCCCATACGACCACATAAACTTTTGCAACATCTGCTTTCAGCACACAGGTTTTGTCATCAGCGGCCGCATCCAAAAAAGGAAAAAGACCGGCAACTAAAATCGAAAACACGGACAATCGGATTAAATATAGGGGTTTCATCAAAGCCTCCATACCTGAGAGAGGGTTTACGACAATATTCGATAGGCTTTTTCATTTTCGAATATAAGCGGTTAACAAACGATAATAATATAAAGTAAAATAGCAAATTTAAAAATCAAAACGACTGTCCCTGAAGCCGACAGCAATTAAATAGGACAAAACCGACTCTGGGTTCGATCTTATGGAGTCAGACGACGACTGACGTTTTTTTGTTGACAGCGCCCCGGCATTTGATTATACACCTCGCTTCAATTTTAAACACCCGATTTTATCAAAATCATGGCCTGAAAAACATTTTGAATAGATTCATCAAAAATAATGCGAAATCGCGTTACGATGCCGCAATGCAGATTCCCAAACTAACCCTCATTGCCGCTGTCCTGGATATTAACGATCGCTATACCCGGGAACATGCCCGGCGGGTTGCCATATACGCCCGTCGCCTGGCGGAACGCATCAGCTTAAATGCCACAGCTGTTGAAAACATCCGGCTGGGTGGCTTACTGCATGATATTGGAAAAATCGGCTTGAGTGCAAAAGTTCTCAACAATACGCACAACCGGCTGTCTGATGATATGCTGGCTGAAGTGCGTCGACACCCCCTAATGGGTGTGGCCGTTCTAAAGGATTTGGATATTCCCGCAGCAGTCATCGATTTTGTTCAATATCATCATGAAAAAATGGATGGCACCGGTTATCCCTTCGGACTCAAAAACGACCAGATCCCGTTGGGCGCTAGAATTATCAGAGTGGCTGATTGTTTTGATGCCATCACAACCGACCGACCCTACCAGCAGCACAAAAGCTGGATCGAGGCCGTGGCCATTTTGCGCCAAATCAGCGGCACTGATCTCGACCCTCACCTGGTGGACGCCTTTATTGTCGACATAAAAGAAAAGGGGCTGGCGCTAAATTCGACCCGCTCTATTGCTTTATACAGCCCGGTTTTTAACAGCTAGAAATAGCCGTTTTCTTGCCTGAAGTATTCTAAAATAGATATATTTTGATCTCGCCTGACGATTGAATCAGAAATTCCCTTACCTATGCTCGCATTTTACAAACACAAGAATGTGCCTATGTTGTATTTATACCGCTTTTCATAATAATGTTCCGAATTGCGGACTTGGGGTATAAGTGGTTGTAGAAAAAATCGTTGGAATAACGGAACGATTTTTTGACAACCACTATAAAATAGTCGCTGGATGCTGATCTGAAAGCAGGCGCAGGAGACCAGAAACCAGAAGAGGGAGAAGAAAAATGAGTGAAGAAAAATTTGAACATGAAGATGAACTGGATTGTGAAGTCACGGTGTTCGAAGGCGCCCACAATACCTGTGATCAATCCGAAGATGAATCTCAAAAAATGAAGGCGACCGAAAAGAGTACATCTTCAAAGGAAAGACCGATAAAAGATATTTATAATATATGAAAACTCTATAAGAATATTAGCAGCTTCAAAATTCAAAGGTTTCCATGAAGCTTAAGGTAATCCGTAGCCGGAGTGATGGAATGTTGGTACTTGTGTGCATTCCTCCAGTACTCCAACACTTCACTACTCCAACACTCCAATAGTACCTACCCGTATGTTAGAAACACCAGAAACGCCAGAATCCCGGTGCCATAGAGTGCAAGGATAGTATAATATGGCCCCCAGCGGGTCTGCCGGGCTCTGGTGGTTCGGGGTGCGTGTCTAAACAGGGTGCTTTCCAACCGGTTGGGATCCGGCTTTGCAAAAGCCAGGCTAATCAAATACCCCGCTGCGTAGGCCACAAAAAAACCAATCACATTCCACCACAACCAGGAAATTTTCGGGGCATATCGCCACAATAAAAGATTCACCGCGAATCCGACGATCAAGCCCGCGGTGGCGCCCGGTCCGTTTACGCGCCGGGTCAGCATGCCCATCAGAAAAACGGCCAGCAGGGGCCCGTTTAACAACGATCCGATTTTGTTAATGGATTCAACAATCGTGTCGGAAATGTTGCCCACAAAAAACGCAAAAAACAAACACACCAACCCCCAGAACACCGTCAGCAATTTGGATATGACCAGCTCCATGCGGCCCGAAAAATTTAATTTTAGATAACGCTTGACGATATCCTGCATGCTCAGCGCGCTGAGGGCGTTGAGGGTGGAATCCAGAGATGACATGGCAGCAGCAAGCAAGCCCACCATGACCAACCCGATCAGGCCATGGGGAAAATGTCTCAGGACAAAAACGGGCACAGCCACGTTATAATTGGGTTTACCCCCATCGGTCAGCGGCAAAGCGGAAACAAAATCAGGGTGCAAGAGGGCATAAGCACCCAGACAGAGACCCAGAAAACAGTATGCGAAAACCAGCGGGAAGCGCAACATGCCGTCTAAAAAAAGCGCCCGCTTGGTGTCCGCCACACTGCGGGTGGAAAGTTCCCGCTGGGCCTGAGTCTGGTCACAACCGTAATATGAGAGGTATAAAAAAAGCCCCCCGATCAACATGGGCCAGAAAGCATAGGTTTGGCCATCTCCCAAACCATGACCGCTAAAATTAACGGCCCGCAATCTTGCCGGCTGGTCAAAGACGACGGGCAGGCCGCCGGCCAGTTGAACGGACACAATGATCGCTGCCAGGATGGCACCGAAAAGTACCCCAATTTGAATCACATCGGACCAGATGACGGCTTGCATGCCGCCCAGCACATCATACAGGATGGTAATCCCCCCCAGCATCAGCACGGCCGCCCAGAACGGAATGTTCAGGCAAAGCATTAACACCAGGGATATGCCGTATACGGTGACGCCGGTGCCAAATGCGCGGATGAATTGAAAAAAGAGACTGACGATGGTGCGCGTGCCGGCATCAAACCGTTTTTCCAGGTAAGCATACAGGGAAATGAGATTAAGACCCCTTAACAGCGGAAAGATCAGCGCCATTAAAATGATCATGGCAAAGGGTACAGCTAACTCATACTGGAGCCAGATTAGCCCACCGCCGGCAGCAAAGGCCACAAAGGCCGGGGCACCCAGCAGGCTGTTGGTCGAGCACTGGGTGGCCATAGTGGAAAGCGCAATGGGCAGTGGTGGGGTTTTGTTACCCCCCAGGTAGTAATCCCGATCGGATTTTTGGCCGCGGGCTAAAAGAAGGCTTAAGCCGATCATACCCATCAGGTAGACAATGATAATGGCCCAATCAAAAGCATTTAACGTCATGAAATTCTTTTTAATACTGCAAATAAATAATTAAAAGATGCTCCTCTATAATCAGGCAAAACTCAGGTAATATTTGACAGGTATAGGCAGATTTGTCATCATTTATTATAGATCAGCTAGTGGCTGACGGAACAGTGCCTGCCATTACAGAAAATAAAAAGGAGATGGTATGAAATCCATCACCATGGTTATCGTATTTATTTTAAGCGCTCTAACCGTATCCGGGGCGCAGGCCGAAATTTACTCCTGGACCGATGAAAACGGTGTCAAACACTACAGCCACACCCCGCCGCCCGATGGCGCGCTGCGCGTCAAAACGGCCCCGGAATTCCAGTCCAGCGCGGCTGTCGAGCAGAAGTACGAGAAAATAAACGAAGCAAATGTTGAGGCGATCCTCAAACAGCTGGATCAGGAGGATGCGGCTTCGACTCCAAAAGCAGCCCCAACAGTAAAACCGCCTCCCCACCAGGAGCGGATCCAGGCGGCAGCAGAAAAACTGCAAGAAAAAATCGCGTGGTTAGAACAACTCCCCCCGCGGGCCTATACGAATATGCGCAGCAAACAGGCCATCATCGGACGCTATCAATACCGATTACAGCAGTTGCTTTCGAATCCGGATGCCTATTTCGAAAAATACGGGTATTAGATTCCAGAGGACAGAGAACAGAGGTCAGAGGACGGAGGACGGAAAACCGGGTATCGGACTTCTGACATCTGACTTCTGTCTTCTGTCTTCTGTTATGTAACCTTTGAACCAGACGACTGACAGACCACCTGATAATCCTGGCGCAGCACAAAAATAATCGCCAGCCATATGGCACAGATGGAGACGGTGAACCAGCTGAGTTGGGGCACACTGACCTTAAAGGGCAACCATTGGGTGAACAGCAGGATTAAAAGAGAGCCGGCAACTTTAAACAGGCGGTAGCCAAACATGTCGATCCAGGCTTTGGCCTGATAGATCAGGACTGAATCGACCGGGACATACAACAGCTCCTTGGAGGCCCGGTTGATCGAATAGGAAAGCGCCCGATCGCTGATTTTCGCGGCACAGCTGAAAAAAAGTGTCGATTGCAGGAAAAAGCACCAGGAAAAGATGAAGATCATCATCGGTTGTACCAGCAGCCCGGCAATCGCCCCTAAATAGCGGTGCACCAAGGGAGTGATCCCCAGATTGACGCCAATCGACATAATCCCCAACACACTGAAAAACAGCGACAGAAAGGCTGTGCGGGCTTCCCGGTCCGGGTAAGCGCTTTCAACCGTGTTTAAAAATTGATACTCAACCAGCGGCGATGCCAGCTGCGCTAAAAGCAAAATGGCCGCAATCAGCATTAAATACCGGCTGTGCCGCAAAATTCGCCAACCCCCGCTGGCCTTCTGATGCGAGCGAACCACGTGCTCAACCTCACAGGAGGTAGCCACCC
>Ga0265306_10000076_pt1 | contig 35680 bp, 33 predicted proteins | sample Helome_3_FD_192493 | JGI IMG/M metagenome (GOLD analysis project Ga0265306, IMG submission 192493) | Marine sediment microbial communities from subtidal zone of North Sea - Hel_20160420 (Illumina Assembly) | ecosystem: Environmental > Aquatic > Marine > Subtidal zone > Sediment ... | reverse complement strand
TCGCGAGTTCCTTGTAGCGGTTATGGGCTTCCTGTACCCCAACCGTCAGTTCGTTAAGTCGATCAGTAAAAGGATACTGAGCCTGCAGGGTTTTAGCCGGCTCGGTCGCATCCAGGCTTTGTACCAGAACTACAATTTGTATCGCGAGCCCGTATACCGGGTCATCAACCAGCTTGAGATAGGGGCTATCCTGGTCGAGATCTCCTATTTCGCCTAGCGGCAAAGCTTGCGGTAACTCGGTAGAATCGATACTGCTGGAAGCAACGATTGTGTTGATATGATCGTATAGAGTTACTTCGTTAGCACCATACTGTTCGCGTACACCGTCGAGATAAACAACCAGAACATCAGCGTCAATCTCAGCGATTTCACTCGCCATACTGCGCGTCTTCTTCAAGGCGTCGCGTTTGCGCAGATCCATTGAACTGCGGCCCAATTGCAGAGAATCTTCCAGTGCCGTCTCGACACCGACATCAAACCAGCTGTCGATACCCCGATGTAGAAAACTCAGCGAGAAGTAATAAACCACGCTCACCGGAATGATGGTCAACAGGACAAACACGCCGATCATGCGCGCGGTTAAGCGTGAACCGATCGTTTTCAGACGGTACTGAACAATTAGCTTGTATACGTTAAAAACAATCAGGCCAAGCAAGGCAACCAGGCCGAGCGCGTTAAAAAACACAAGCCAGTTGTAATACTTGCCAAAGGTGGCCGAGTGAGAGGTAGCGTCGCTAATCGTATAAAGCGACCCCATCAACAACAGGACCAGCACCACTACGGAAACTGTATTGCGAAATGTGCTATTCATGATGCGGGACGCCTGACCTCCCATTCATACCATTCGCTTTGCAAATCCCAGTCACTATCCCAAAACCAGCTCGACTGGAGCGGCAGCGGCAGCTCATCGGAATCGATACCAAAGCGCACGCGTGCGTAGTAATTCTTATCGGCTGCCAGGTTGTTGATATCCAGCATCGGGTAATTGTAAACCAATTCGATAAATTGCACCGCCGCTTTGCGTTCATCGAAATAATGTCGTTCTGCAGTATTGACGTCGAGCACCACGAATGAATCCAGCATAGGTTGATAGTGCAGCATATATTGCTGTTTCAACGACACCACCTTATCGTCAACCCAGTAAGGTTTTTCGGAGCGAATTTCAATTTCGAACATCAGCGGCACAGCGAAACCCTGGTCAATCGCGATCGCAATGAAATCCGGGATATGACTATCGAACTCGAGATCGAGCATCAGCATGGACTCGTCCAGATTAAACACGGCACGCTTGACTACGAAAGGTTCGTCCTCCTCCGCCAGTGAGGCGGTCACAAACATCAACATCGCCAATGCCAGCACTACCAGGACAGGGCGTGTATAGCTATGTGTGTTGAAAGCGGTCATGCATGACCTGACTTTGTTAATAGCGCGTAGTAAAAACCGTCCATGTTATGGCGCCCCGTCAGAATCTGACGCCCGTGCGGACGGCGTTCGCCCCAGCGGGCGTCATGCAGGGTTATTTCACTGCCATCAGGGTGGCGGTCGAGGAACTTGGCAATCTGGACTTCATTCTCATCCTTGAAAATTGAACAGGTGCTATACAGCATTCTCCCTCCAGGCTCCAACAGACGCCACAAGGCATCCAGAATTTTTCGCTGCTGCGCGACTATCTGCATTATATCGCTTTCGCGGCGCAATAGTTTGATGTCCGGGTGCCGGCGTATCACTCCACTCGCCGAGCAGGGTACATCAGCCAGAATACAATCATAGTGGTTACCGTTGAACCAGCTGTCCGGGTTGGCCGCATCTCCTACCAGAATTCTAGCTGATTTATCGATACGCAGAAGATTTTGCTGCACCCGCTCGAGCCGGGTTTCACTGCTATCGAGCGCGTCGAGTTCTATATCATCATAAGCCTGCAGTAAATGGGCCGTCTTGCCCCCCGGCGCGGCACAGGCATCAAGCACGCGCGCGCCGGGTGCGCATACCAGTAAACTCGCGGCGATTTGCGCAGCCGCATCCTGGACACTGAGGATTCCCTGCTCAAAACCTGTGAGTTGGGTTACATCGCAAGGAGATTCCAGTTCGATCGCAGTTGCTACAACTTCGTGTTTGTGCGCATTTACTCCATCCGAGTCAAGGGTATTGATTAGATCATCAAGCCTCGCCCGCCGGGTATCTACCCGCAGGGTCATCGGTGGACGCTGGTTACCCTCAACTAACAACTGGTCTGCCTGTTCACCCCAGTCACGGTGGATTCGTGCCAGCACCCAGTCCGGGTAGGCCTGTGCCTGCGCGTTGCTATCGAGGCTTACTTCGTCCCTGACAACAGCGCGCAACACCGCATTTACCAGACCCCGCGCCCAGGATTTTTTCCTCGATAGCGCCAGTTTAACGGTTTCATTTACCGCCGCATGAGCCCCGGTTTTCATAACCAGCAGTTGATAAAGTCCGAGTAAAAGTATGATTTCGATATCACGATCGCGCTCACGCAACGGTTTTTGCAGGCGCCTGGCAAGTAATGCCGACAACGCGTAGTACCAGCGACATAGACCGAAAACGAGTTCCCGGCTTAACGCCAGATCGCGCCCGGTCGCAGTTAGCGACTGATACCAGTTATCGGCGAATACATCGTCCAGTGACCGACCCCGCTCAACAACCTGCAGCATTACCTGTAACGCGATCCAGCGAGGATTGGAGGAATTCATCTTTGCTTGCCCAGCAAACATCCACGCAGGTTTCTGGCATTCAACGCCTGCGCCGCACTGCAGCGGTTACGCCCGGCAAACTGCAGCTCGGTCACTTGCAGTACCCCGTCGGCAGCACTGACAAAAACGCCGTGAGTATCGTGGGCGACTACTTCGCCGGGCATTTTCTTATCGACATTGGTGCCAGCCTGAGCGGACCAGATGCGGACATTATCATCATCCAGACAGGTATAGCTGACCGGCCACGGATTAAAAGCGCGAACCTCTTTCAACAACTCGGCGACGGGCTTATTCCAGTCAATTTCGGCCTGCTGTTTGCTCAGACGAGGCGCGTAAGTTACCCGTGATTCGTCCTGAATCTGTGCCTGCTGAATTGCCGATTCGATATTGTCAATCGATTCCAGCAACAGCTCGGCACCCAGCGGCGCCAGCACGTCATGCAGGTCTGCGGCGGTCCAGCACGGCTCGATTGCAACACGACGAGTTGCAATCATGGCACCGGTATCGAGTCCCTGGTCCATTTTCATCAAGGTCACGCCACTGTATTCATCACCTGCCAGAATGGCCTGCTGTATCGGCGAAGCACCTCGCCATCTCGGCAGCAGGGAGGCATGTATATTGATGCAACCCAATCTGGGAGCGGAGAGTACCGCCGCAGGCAGTAACAAACCATAGGCGGCGACGACCATCAGATCGGCATTGAAAGCGTACAACTCGTCCACCTCGGCCTGGGCCTTGAAATTGACCGGCTGGCAAACCGGCAAATCGTGCTCACGGGCAAAAGTCTTGACCGGGCTTTGCTGCAGTTTGCGACCACGCCCCGCCGGACGGTCAGGCTGGGTATAGACCGCTACGACGCGATGATCACTGCGCAGCAGTGATGCCAGCGCCGGAACCGCAAATTCCGGGGTACCTGCGTAGATAATGTTGAGCATAGATTTCGGGAAGCTAGTTGGCCTGTTGTTTTTGCATTTTGATCAACTTGCTGCGGATACGGTTACGTTTCAGATTAGACAGGTAATCAACGAACAGCTTACCTTCGAGATGGTCCATCTCATGCTGTATACAGACTGCTTCAAGCCCTTCCGCCTCAAATTCCGAAGTCGCTCCACGCACATCCTGGGTACGCACCTTGATACGGTCGGCCCGACTCACCTTTTCATAGAAGCCGGGCACCGACAGGCAGCCCTCGTCCATCTCCTCTTCTCCTTCGGCGGAAACAATCACCGGATTGATCAGGCACCTGGGCTGGTTACGTGCTTCCGAAACGTCCATAACCAGCAAGCGGATATGCCGATCGACCTGGGTCGCGGCGAGGCCGATACCCGGTGCTTCGTACATGGTTTCAAACATGTCGCTAACCAATTGTTCGAGATTTTCATCGAATTCGCCAACCGCCTTGGCAACGGTTCTAAGACGCGGATCGGGGAAATGTAAAATATTTAATAGTGCCATCGCGAAATACTTCAAGAAAAGTTACAGCTAGTCGTTCCAAGTTAATGATTATATTAGAATCTTCACAGGTAAAATACTTGTAGTCGGGTATTTTTAGTCTACAATCCATCAATTAATATCGCATTTTCAGGGGTTTTTATGCCTAGCTTCATCAATAGACAGCTTATAAAAGGGATGATTCTGCTTTCCACTATATTGCTGATAGCTGCCTGTGCCGAGCCAGAACCCTACGCTGTTGTTTACGAGCCTGAACAGCCCACCGAAATGAACACCGTCGAAGCTACCATTCCGGAACCGGAACCGGAACCGGATCCTGAACCGATAGCCCAGGTAACCGAGCCTGTCGAACCTGTCGTTTACGAAGAGCAGTTCCCGGAAACCTACATTGTACAAGAAGGAGACACGCTATGGGATATCTCAACAGTATTTCTGCGCGATCCCTGGTTCTGGCCGGAAATCTGGTTCAAGAATCCCCAGGTTGAAAATCCTCACCTGATTTATCCCGGCGATACCCTTGCCATTGTCTACGTCGGCGGAGAGCGCAAGGTCCAGATCCTGTCCCGTGGTGAGGACGGATCGGTATTGTCGCAAACTGCGGACGGCCTCAAAGTCATCAAGGTCAATCCCAGGGTTCGCTCCACCCCGATCGATGCCACCATCGCTTCGATTCCAATCGATTCGATTCGGCACTTACTCGAGCGTCCGATGGTCTTCGATGAAGAAACCCTGAACAATTCCGCCTATGTGCTCTCCAGTCTCGATAACCATCTCGTAAACAGTCTCAACGACAAGCTATATGTGCGCAAGCTCGATACCAGCAAAGGTGCGGGACGTTACCAGATTTATCGCCCGAATAAGCCTTTGTATGATCCTATCACCAACGAACTACTGGGTTACGAAGCGCTTTACATCGGTGAATCCAAATTGTTGCTGCGTGGCGACCCGGCATCGGTAAGAGTCACCCAGTCAGACCGTGAAATCCTGCGTGATGATCGCGTGATCCCGATGGACAACACCAATTTTGAACGTGATTTCATCCCCAGACCTCCACGTAACGCGGTTAATGGTGAAATCGTGGCCCTGCTGGATGCAATCTCGCAAACCGGCATATATCAGACCATTGCCATCAACCTGGGCAATCGTGACGGAATCGAAAGCGGTAACATCCTGAAAATTCGCCGTTACGGAGAAGTTATCCCTGACAAAAATGAAAAAGACCCCGGGTTTATGGTCAAACTCCCGGATGAACAGGTTGGCATGGCAATGGTAATCCGCTCGTTCGAAAAAATGAGTTACGCGTTAATCATGGAAGCCGATTTCCCGATCAGCCTGCGTGACTACGTCCAGTCTCCGTAACCCGCATTCAACTAATGATGTTAACTGGCACCAGGCAAACGTCTGGTGCTATAGTATGCGGGTCTGCAAATGGAACTGGAGGCCACCATGCAAAAGGATTTGCTCGCCGATTTTCTTCATCTTTATCATAGCCTGGGAACCAGGCGCGCAGGTCTGCTCGCTCTACTCGAATACTTCGCCGGGGACCCCGAACAGGTCCGCTGCTGCAGCACTAACGAACTCCGGGCAGCAGGGATAAAACTCGACACTATCCGCAAAATCAGGGCGCGACAACACCCGCAGGTTGCACTCGACCTGGCCTGGGCAGCAGTCGATCAAAATCACCTGGTTCATTACCGTCACAGCGCCTACCCCGGGTTACTGCGCCAGATCAGCGGTTACCCTGCACTACTTTACGCCAGCGGAAATCTGCAGCTGCTGCATGAGCCACAGGTGGCAATTGTCGGCAGTAGAAACTGTACTCCCGGAGGTGCGCAAACCGCGTTTGATTTCGCCGCGCAACTCTCTGCCGGGGGGCTGGTAATAACCAGTGGTATGGCACTCGGAATCGACGCAGCGGCACATCGTGGCGCCTTGCATGCGCAGGGTAAGACTATCGCCGTAACCGGGACCGGCCTGGATCTGGTTTATCCCTCCGCCAATCGTAAACTGGCCGCGGAAATTCTTGAGCAGGGGTTAATAGTGTCCGAGTTTCCATTGGGAACCAATGCACAACCGGCAAATTTTCCACAGCGTAACCGCATTATCAGCGGTCTTTCGATGGCTACACTGGTGGTAGAAGCAGCAAAACGCAGCGGCTCACTGATTACCGCGCGGCTGGCAGCAGAACAGGGTCGCGAAGTGTATGCGATTCCGGGCTCGATCCATAATCCCCAGACGCGCGGCTGTCATCAATTAATTCGAGATGGCGCCATGCTCGTCGAGACGCCAAAGGATATCGTTGCCGGGTTATCCGGCCTGGTCAGCTTTGTGCTCGAGCAACAATGTGAGCGATCTGAAAGCCAGACCGAACCCCTTGATCACGAACATCAACAGCTACTCGAAGCGATCGGTTATGATCCGGTTAACTGTGACATACTTGTGCAACGCAGTGGCTTGACCATCGACCAGCTTTCATCCATGCTACTAGTACTTGAGCTTAGTGATTTAATTCAATCGGCACCCGGCGGCTGCTTCGTCAGGATCTAAAAGAGGCATTCATGAAAGAAGGCGTTATCGACGTTCTAATGTATATATTTTCAAGCTACGCGGATCAGGATGAAAACCTGCCTGAAGATCGTGACGGGATAGATGCCGACTTGCGTTCAGCAGGCTTCGACCCACTTGAAATTGACAAGGCATTCGAATGGCTGGATGGCCTGGCGCAGGTCGAGGACGACACCGCAATGGATCAATCCGCGATCGCCACCCGCGTCCTGGCGCCGGAAGAAAGTGCACGTCTGGCATACAATGCCCAGGGATTCCTGCTCTTCCTCGAGCAATCCGGTGTGCTTACCCCAAGGTTGCGCGAAATGGTTATCAACCGCGTCATGGCCCTCGAATCGGACTCTGAAGTCGATATTGAAGAATTAAAATGGGTGGTAATGATGGTACTTTTCAATAGTTCTGAAGAGCAGGACGAAAACGCATTGATGCACTACGAAGACATCGTGTTTTCCGATCAACCCGCGGTTTTCCATTGAGCGTCGTAGATTTGTCAGCAATCGTTTCGGATCAGTAGCAGTCAATGGCAAGTCATCTCGTCATCGTAGAATCTCCGGCAAAAGCCAAAACCATCGAGAAATACCTGGGTAAGGATTTCAAGGTGCTGGCTTCCTATGGCCATGTTCGCGACCTTGTACCCAAGGAAGGTGCCGTCGAAACCGACAACGATTTCAAAATGAATTACACCCCGGTAGAGCGCAACCAGAAGCATATCGCCACTATTAAAAAAGAACTTAAAAAAGCAGACTCACTCTACCTGGCGACTGACCCGGATCGCGAAGGTGAGGCTATTTCATGGCATTTGTATGAACTGCTGAACGAAAAGAATTTAATGAAGAACAAACGTGCCTATCGGGTGGCTTTCTATGAAATCACTAAGCAGGCTGTTTCCGAGGCAATCGCGGATCCACGCGAAATCACCATGGATCTGGTTAACGCACAGCAGGCCCGCAGGGCACTCGATTACCTGGTAGGATTTAACCTGTCACCTTTGCTGTGGCGTAAAATCCGGCGCGGCCTTTCCGCCGGCCGGGTGCAAAGCCCGGCCCTGCGCATGATCGTCGAGCGTGAGCTTGAGATCGAAGCCTTCAATCCCCTCGAGTACTGGAGTATCGAAGCCGATAATAATTTTAACGGCGAGAAATTCAGCGCCAAGCTCAATCGCCTGGCCGACGAAAAGGTCAAACAGTTCACGATCACCAACGCCGAGCAGGCAAATGCCGCACATAAACGCTTGAGCGAAGCCGCGCAAGGCAAGTTGCGTGTCGACAAGGTCGAAAAGAAACAGCGCAAGCGTAATCCGACACCGCCTTTCACCACATCAACCCTGCAACAGGAAGCGGCCCGCAAGCTTGGCTTTGGAGCGCAGCGCACCATGCGTACCGCGCAGCGACTTTATGAGGGTATCGATATCGGCGCCGGCCAGGTCGGGCTCATCACCTACATGCGCACCGACTCGGTATCGCTGTCTAACGACGCACTGGATGAAATTCGCGAATTTATCGCCGATAAATTCGGTGCAGAGAATTTACCGGAAACGTCACGCGAGTATAAAACCAAGTCCAAGAATGCCCAGGAAGCGCATGAAGCGATTCGACCTACCAGCGCGCGTAACGAACCGTTCAAGATCAAGCAACATCTTGGCGATGATGAGTTCCGGCTATACAGTTTGATCTGGAAGCGCACCATAGCTTGCCAGATGATCCACGCCACCCTCGATACAGTATCGGTGGACCTCGCCTGTGGTAGCGAGAATAACTTTCGCGCAAGTGGCTCCACCATTCGCGACCCGGGTTTCATGCGGGTTTACATCGAAGACAAGGATGAACCCAGGAAAGATGACAACAAGGAAAATATCCTGCCGCCATTGACAGAAGGCGACATCGTCAATCTGAACGAAATCAGGCTGGAACAACATTTCACCGAGCCGCCACCGCGTTTCAGCGAGGCCTCGCTGGTGAAGACACTCGAAGAATACGGCATTGGCCGACCCTCGACCTATGCTTCCATCATCACTACCCTGCTTGATCGCGAATATGTCGAGCTGGAAAGTAAACGCTTCCATCCAACCGACGTCGGGCGCGTGGTTGCCCGCTTCCTGACCCAGCACTTCAAGCAGTATGTTGACTACGATTTCACTGCCCAGCTGGAAGACTCACTGGATGAAATTTCTCGTGGTGAAAAAGACTGGATACCGTTGATGGAGAATTTCTGGACTGCCTTCAAGAACCAGGTCGACGAAAAGATGGAAACAGTTAGTCGAGATGAAGCGATACAGGCCAGACAGCTCGGGACTGATGAGAAATCCGGCAAACCAATCTCGGTGCGCATGGGGCGGTATGGCCCTTTTGTCCAGATCGGCACGCGTGATGATGAAGATAAGCCACGCTTTGCCGGCCTCCGGCCAGGGCAGAAAATGGACTCGATCACACTCGAAGAAGCGCTGGAATTATTCAAATTACCGCGTGAACTCGGAGTGTCCCCCGAGGGTGAACAGATCTCCGCCAACATCGGCCGCTTTGGTCCTTACATCAAGTACGATAGCAAGTTTGTGTCACTCAAGGTCAAGGAAGGAGATGATCCCTACACAGTGACGCTGGAACGAGCGCTGGAACTGGTCGCGGAGAAGAAAGAATTCGATGCGAATCGTGAGATCAAGGTTTTCGAAGGTACCGATATCGTAGTACTACGTGGTCGATATGGCCCCTACATTACCGACGGTATCAAAAACGCGCGTATTCCCAAGGATATCGAAGACCCGGCAACGCTGGACCTCGCCACCTGCCAGGAGTTGATCGAAAAAGCGCCCTTGCCGAAATCGAAGCGCAAAAAGGCAGCGGCCAGGAAAAAGGCCGCACCAAAGAAAGCCGCTAAGAAAAAGGCCTCCAAAAAGAAAGCTGCCAGGAAAAAGGCCACCGCCGCCGCCAGCTGAAATTAACCTTTTATGAGTCCGTGGGCACTAAATCGCTTCGCACATGCGGTATCACAGGGTGCCGTTTTCGGCTATCCGACCGATACCATCTGGGGATTCGGCTGTCACCCCCTGATTGCGAGCAGTGTTGCCCGCATCCTGCAGATAAAGCATCGTAGCCCCGACAAGGGCTTGATCCTGTTGTCATCAAAACTCGAATACTGTTTGACCTATGCCGGACTCGATAGCGAACAACTGGAACCGGTCCAGCGGCCGACTGAGCACCCCACCACCTGGCTGGTGCCCGCAAGCGGGGAATGTCCAGCCTGGATTCGCGGCAATTACCCGACGGTTGCGATCAGAATCACCAACCACCCTTTGCTCGAGTTTTTATGCGACCGGCTGCAAGCACCCATAGTGTCGACCAGCGCAAATCGCAGCGGCAAAGCCACCGTGCGTAACTCCGTGCAAATGCGTAAACAATTTGGCGATGAGCTTGATTTTATCGTCAGCGGTTTCGCCACGGGCAGTAACAGGCCAAGTGAGATAAAATCCCTGCTCGACAGAACAACGATGAGGAGCAGTGCCTGATGGGAATTGACATCGATCGGGTCAACGACTATCTGCAGGATTTACAGACCAGCATCACCGACGAGCTCCAGCAAGTCGACGCTAAGGCCGCCTTCGAAGTCGACACATGGCAACGTGAAGCCGGAGGCGGCGGGCGCAGCATGGTACTGCGTGAGGGTGGCGTATTCGAACAGGCAGGGGTCAATTATTCCGAGGTTTATGGCAGCAAGCTACCCGCTTCGGCAAGCGCGCATCGACCCGAGCTGGCCGGACGGCAGTTCCGTGCGATGGGCGTTTCGCTGGTTATCCATCCAGACAATCCATACATCCCGACATCGCACGCCAATGTGCGTTTTTTTGTCGCCGAAAAACCTGGCGAGGACCCGATCTGGTGGTTCGGCGGCGGTTTTGATCTGACACCTTATTACGGATTCAAAAGTGATTGCGAACACTGGCATCGTGTCGCCAGACAGGCCTGTGATGCTTTCGGTCCGACGCGTTACGCCGACTACAAGAAATGGTGTGACGACTATTTTTATCTTAAGCATCGCAACGAAGCACGGGGTATCGGGGGACTATTTTTCGACGATTTGAACGAGCCCGATTTCGAACAGGCGTTCGCCTTCATGCGCAGTGTCGGTGATCACTACCTGCCCGCCTACACACCCATTGTCGAGCGTCATAAGAACGATGCTTTCGGCGAACGGGAAAAACAATTTCAATGGTACCGCCGCGGTCGTTACGTTGAATTCAACCTGGTTTATGATCGCGGCACCCTGTTTGGCCTGCAATCCGGAGGGCGCACCGAATCGATCCTGATGTCACTACCACCGGTAGTAAACTGGCGCTACAATTACCAGCCCGCGGCGGGTAGCGCGGAAGCCGAGTTAACTGACTATTATCTGAAACCGCGTGACTGGCTGGCACGGAATTAACCATGAGCAAAAGCTTTCCCGACATCGAAGTTAACCGGCAAGACGATGAGTTCAGCAAATGCGACCTCTGCTCCAATTCGAAATGCTGTACCTACGTGACTCAGCAAATCGACACACCGCGTTCGAAATATGATTTCGAAGTATTGTTATGGCAGGTGTCACACGATGGAGTTGGCGCGTACAAGGATGATGACGGCTGGTTTGTGATGTTTGAATCACGTTGTCAGCACCTGCTCGGTGACGGGCGCTGCAACATCTACGAGCAGCGCCCGACGATTTGTCGTTCACACAGCAACGATTACTGTGAATACGATGCCCCGGCCGAAGATGGTTTCGATCTGTACTTTCCCGATTACGACGCGCTGCTGCAGTTTTGCAGGAAAAAATTCAAACGCTGGAGTACCGGCAATCCACCACCCTCCTGATCATGCCTGGCACAACCAGATCTGGCATTTTGCTTTCGAGCAGGCTAATTTAACATGTAGCGGATTTCAGGATCCGCTAGCAGGACTGAGGCTTTGGAGCTTTATAGATGGACACGCAGAATATTGAATCAGATAACATCATCGACTTCATCCTCGATCTGTTCGCACAGCGCGGGGCGCGGGAATACATGGGTGAGGCAGTTACCATGTCACAACACATGGAGCAAAGTGCCGCCTGCGCCGTGGCCGATGGCGCCCCGGACAGCCTGGTAATTGCGGCGCTGTTACATGATATCGGGCATTTTGTCGGCGAACATCCGATAGAATCCCTGGAAAATGGTATCGACAATACTCACGAGGAAGTCGGGGCGCGCTATCTGCAACCCTATTTCCCGCCTTCGATCACCGAACCGATTCGCCTGCATGTCGCCGCCAAAAGATATCTTTGTGCGACCAACGACAAATACCTGGGCCTGTTGTCAGATGCATCGGTTAATTCGCTCATGGTTCAGGGTGGGCCGATGAACCCGGCCGAGGTCGAACGCTTCGAAACCAATCCGCACTATAAAGACGCGGTGCAACTGCGACTTTACGACGACGATGGCAAGGTTGCCGGTCTGACGATCAAACCGGTAACCGATTATCGCCAGACGCTCGAGTCATTACTGTTGAAATGACATGAATCAGATCCAGCATTTCTCCCACGATAGCGAAGAACTGGCGATTGTCTGGCAAGACGCCAGCCAGAGTCGGCTACAGGCCATCTGGTTACGCGATCATTGCCAGATGCCTGCCAGCCGTAATCCACGCAATGGGCAGCGTCTGTTAAACATTACCGACATCCCGCATGACCTTGGCATCGACCGGGTAAGTCTCGAAGACAGTCGTCTCGTCATCGAATTCACACCGGATGGACATCGCTCCGAATTTGACCTCGACTGGCTGTATGAAAATTGCTATTGCCTCAATCGACAGCATGATGATCGTAGTGAAATAAGTAAAATTCTCTGGTCAGGCGATTCTTTCGAACAGGGATTGCCGCGCTACGCATACGATGCATTCTGCGCGCAGCCCAGAAGCAGGTGCGCCGCCCTGCAGGCAGTCAGGGACTATGGCTTCGTGCTGCTCGACGCGGTGCCATGTGAAGAGGGCCAGGTACTGAAGGTGATCGAACAGTTCGGCTATGTACGCGAGACCAACTATGGTCCGTTATTCGAAGTACGCACCAGAGTCGATCCGAACAACCTCGCCTTCACCAACCTGGGTCTGGGCTGCCACCTCGACAACCCGTACCGCGACCCTGTGCCGGGTTTACAGTTACTGCATTGCCTTGAATCGTCAACCGCCGGGGGTGAATCGATTTTGCAGGATGGCTTCATGGCGGCAAGAATACTGCGCGACGAAAACCCGGAGCACTTTGCGTTGCTAAGTCAGAACTGGATCAATTTTCGGTTTCGTGACGAATCAACCGATTTGCGCTCCAGGGTTCCATTTATCGAGACCAACGACCTCGGCACTGTGGTCAAGGTGCGCTTCAATAATCGCTCCATCGATACCATAAATTTGCCACCCGCGGTAATTCGGCCGTTCTACGCAGCCTACCGCCACTACGCCGAAATCCTCGAGCGCGAGGCATTGCAAATCGTGTTCAAGCTACAACCGGGCGAGCTCATGTTGTTCGACAACACGCGCATTTTGCATGCACGCAGGGCCTATTCAGCAGAAGGTAGCCGGCACTTACAGGGTGCTTACAGCGATTTAGATGGCCTCTATAGCAGTTTACGGGCACTCGAAGCCGATTCATGAAATACCAGGGTATTGTTTTCGACAAGGACGGCACCTTGCTCGACTTTAACCAGACCTGGCTACCTATTTATCTTTACGCCGCGCAGGAGTTTGCCGAAGGCGACGCCGAACTTGCTGAATCACTGCTCACACAACACGGCTTTGACCGCAGTAAAAACAGGTTTATTGGCGGCAGCCTGCTCGCGGCTGGTAACAATCAGCAGATAGCCAATGCATGGGCTGTGCAAATTGATAAGCCGGAGCAGGTTGAAACGATCAGCAGGCAACTGCACAGGATTTTTCACGACCAGGGTGCCATACAGGCGACTCCGGTCAAGCAGCTTGCCAACACGCTAAGACAGTTGAAGCAGTCCGGCAGGAAACTCGGTGTCGCAACAGCAGACAGTCACCAGGGCATCATTAATACCCTGCAAGCCTTCGATGTGCTGCATGAATTCGATTTTCTTGCCGGCTACGACAGTGGCCACGGTGTCAAACCGGAGGCCGGCATGGTGCTCGCTTTTTGTGAACAGATGGCACTGGCCGTGGAGTCCGTAGTAGTAGTCGGAGACAACCGTCATGATATCGAAATGGGCAGAAACGCGAACGCCGGCCTATGTGTCGGCGTTTTAACCGGCACCAGCACGCGTAGCGATCTCGCAGGCATCGCTGATATCGTCATCGACGATATCAGCCTGCTAGCGGAAGTGATCTAGTCTGTGACCACCGGCAACTCGCCGGGCAATCCCCATTCACACCAGGAAGCGTCGTAAATTGCGACGTTCTTATAACCGATATGTTCTGCCGCGAAGGCGATTACGCAGGCAGTAACACCTGAACCACAGCTGCAAATGGTACGCTCGCTGTCAGCAATCAACGGCGCGATAATTTCCTGCAGTTCATGCCTGGGTTTCAGCACCCCGTGTTTGAATACATCCGCAAACGGTAAATTCAGCGCTCCCGGCATATGGCCGCGACGCAAGCCGGGACGCGGTTCCTCTGCCGTGCCACGGAAGCGTGGCTCGGGGCGAGCATCGAGCACACAAGCCGAAGCGTCGGCGAGTGCGGCTGAAACCGCAGCGGCATCGGCAATCGAAGTTCGATCCATCGTGGCGATGAAATCGCCAGGAGGATACACGGGCACCTCAGCAAGGCTTTCGACCGGGTATTCAGCCTCGTCCCAGGCCACCAGGCCACCATCGAGTAAGGCCACCTTATCGCAACCCATCGCGCGCAGCATCCACCAGGCACGCGGACTCGAAAACATACCCATCGTGTCGTAGACAACGACGACACTGTCCTGCTTCAACCCCAGCAACTGAAGCTCACGGGTAAACAGTTCGGCGTTCGGCATCATATGGGGCAAATCAGAGTCCGGCGCACAGATCTTGCCATCGAAATCGAAAAATCTTGCCCCGGGTATATGCTCCTGCTGCCACTCCCTGAGCCCATCGCGGCCGGTAGCCGGCATATGCCAGCTGGCATCGAAAATAATCAGATCATCGTGCTCCAGGTGCTCCCGCAGCCAGGCTACACTGACCAGGGAATCGGGTAGTTGCAAAGTCGCCATCATCTTTATCCGGGATTTTCTAAAGGCGGCAACATATCCAATTGCATTGCGTCTGGCAAGCTGGAAACTGTGCAGCTATAGTGCCTGCGCTATGTTCAATCTATCCAAACGTAACAGCGGCATGATCTTCGCCCTGATCACCGCCTGCGGCCTCGGCGCAATTACCACCCAGGCGAAGATCTTTTACACCGACGGCGGTAACGCGCTGACCCTGATGCTGGCACGTTTTGCAGTGTCGACGCTGGTGTTCGGCTTACTATTGCTGATTAAACGAGACAGTTTCAGGGTAGCCGCCAACAACCGCATCGCGTTGACAGCACTAGGTATCGTCTGGTCGGGGGCGATGATCTGCTACCTGATGGCAGTGGAAACAATTTCGGTCAGCCTGGCAGTATTGATTCTCTACTTTTACCCGCTGCTGGTGCTGGCGTACTCGATTTTTACGCGTCATTTAAAGCCGTCGCCCGGGTTGATTACATTGTTCTGCGCCGCTTTTATCGGTCTTTACATGGCACTGTCCGGCGCTGAAATGACGATCAATGTCAATGGCATACTGTTTGCGGCGTTGGCCAGTTGTGGCGCCGCCTTCACTTTTATCTGTGGTGCCCGGGTAGCGCCGTCGATGTCTCCGCTACTGATGACCTTCTGGATAAATGCACTCGGTTTACTGCTCATACTGCCAATGATGATCGACAAGCTCACATTACCTGCTGCGTCTGCGGGGACCGTGGCCTTAAGCCTGGCGACAGTCTTTTACCTGGTCGCTATCCTCAGCCAGTTCGAAGCCCTGGCGCGCCTACCCGCCGCCCGCGCCGCCTTTCTGCTGAACCTGGAACCAGTGGTATCGATATTGCTGGCGCAACTGGTGTTGAACGAAACCCTTAGCAACGTTCAGCTCAGCGGGGTTATCCTGGTAATCGCAGTAGTAATCCTGTCGTTGCGTTTTAAACCAGCAACCGCTTGATCCGGGAACTGGTTTCGGGCAAGGTCGTGTGTTCCCCCTGATTAACTAAATATGAGTAAAGCAAAATGACCAAGGCAATTCGAATTCATGCAACCGGCGGCCCCGAAGTGCTTAAATGGGAAGATATAGAAGTTGGTGATCCCGGCCCCGGTCAGGTTCGTCTGCAACAGTCAGCCTGTGGTCTGAACTACATTGACGTTTATGGCCGCAGCGGGATGTACCCGGTCGGTGAGCTGCCCGCGGTGCTGGGTATGGAAGGCGTCGGCGTGATCGACACGGTCGGTGAAGGCGTTGATGATCTTGCTGCCGGAGACCGGGTTGCCTATCCGATGAATCTTGGCGCCTATGCTGAAGCGCGCCTGATCGATGCGAGTAAGCTGGTTTCCCTACCCGATTCAATCAACGATGAAACCGCCGCAGCGATGATGCTCAAAGGGCTCACCGCGCACTACCTGTTGTTCAGAACCTACCCGGTAAAAGCGGGCGACAGTATCCTCGTCTACGCCGCCGCAGGTGGAGTCGGCCTGATTCTATGTCAATGGGCTAACCTGTTGGGCGCTAACGTAATCGGTTGTGTTGGCTCGCAGGAAAAGGCCCAACTCGCCAGGGACAATGGCTGTCACCACACAATTCTCTACCGGGATGAAGATATCGCCAGCCGGGTTCGCGAACTTACCGATGGCGTCGGCGCGGCGGTGGCATATGATTCGATAGGTAAAGCTACCTTCGACGCTTCGCTGGATTCGTTACGCCCGTTCGGGGTACTCGCAACTTATGGTAACGCGAGTGGTCCGGTCGAAGCCTTCAACCCGGGCATTCTGGCGGGCAAGGGGTCGCTGTATGTCACGCGCCCTACGCTGGCCACGCACATCTCAACCCGGGCGTTGCTGGACGAAGGCGCCGAGCGCCTGCTTGACGTCGTCGGTAGTGGACAGGTTCAGGTTAGCGTCAATCAAACCATGCCGCTGGCGGATTGCGCCGAGGCCCATCGCCAACTCGAAGCCCGTGAAACGACCGGATCTACGATACTAAAAATTTAACCAAAAACTGACCTACCAGTACAGTTTAGAATCAAGCCAGAATTTCTTGCTGAAAGCCCAAAAAAGCATACTTTTGGGCCTTTCAGACTGGCTTTTTACACTACTGGACTCATCTGAAATTCTTTCATTAATTCAGTAAGTTATCGGATCTAATAAAAGTATTTTCGAAACCGTCAAAGTAAGCCTGTGACGCAGCGCACAAATTTCTCGTGAACTACTTCTCAAAAGCCAGATCGGGAGAAATCTGTTATGCAAAACTGTTATGTAATAATTTCAATTAAACTGAATCTGTTACTATTGCCGTTGCTACCTATAATACCCAGCATTAACTTAACACCGCTGCCAGATTTTAACCCCTGACAGCCTTATAACAGGAGCAACACCATGAGCACTTTGAAAGCGAAACAATTCCACCTCATCGATGATATGGACATCGCGGCAAAGACCTTTGCAGTGATCGAACGCGTCGAAGGTTTTTCAACTAAAGCAGTCAACATGACCCGTACCTGGGTACGTCGCTCGAATGACCGACGCATGCTGGCGAGAATGAGCGACCATATGCTTAACGATATCGGTCTGACCCCCTTCGACGTCAAAGTGGAAGCAAACAAGTACTTCTGGCAGAAATAGAAACTTGCTCTACCGGTGTGGATCGTTTGATCCACACCAGCTTTTTAATTCCGGTCCCGAAAACCCTATTTGCCGGTTCCCTCTGGCAAGCACAGCGACCGAGATCAAAACAATCCTTCGATAACCATATCCTGGCCAGCCAAACAGTTACTGCTTCAACCGGTAACCGGTTTTAAACATCCACCATACCAGTACCAGGCAGGCAAGCAAAAACAGGCAAACCATTGCCAGACTGACACCGACACTGACATCTGCCACCTCGAAGAAACTCCAGCGAAATCCACTGATCAGGTATAACACCGGATTAAACAGGGTCACTGTTTGCCAGGCAGGCGGCAGCATGTTAACCGAATAAAAACTGCCGCCGAGAAAAACCAACGGCGTAATCACCAGCATCGGTATCAATTGCAGCTTTTCGAAATTGGTCGCCCATAGTCCAATAATGAAACCAAACAGAGCGAAAGAAATGCATGTCAGCACCAAAAACAGCACCATGATAAATGGATGGGCGATATGCAAATCAACGAACAGGTTCGCGGTCAACAGGATTATGGTGCCCAGGATCAACGATTTCGACGCCGCTGCGCCGACATAACCGACCACTATTTCGAAAAAGGATATCGGTGCCGACATGACCTCGTAAATGCTACCGGTAAACTTGGGAAAGAAGATCCCGAACGAAGCATTGGCAATGCTTTGCGTCAACAGGGACAACATGACCAGCCCCGGAACGATGAACACGGCATAAGACACCCCTTCGATCTCTTCGATGCGGGAGCCGATGGCGGCACCGAACACAACGAAGTACAGCGAAGTTGATATAACCGGCGACGCGATCGTTTGCAGCAAGGTGTGCCAGGCTCGCAGCATCTCGAATTTGTAGATGACCCTGATGGCCTGATAGTTAATCATCGTGTGTTTACCAATCTTACAAAAATCTCTTCGAGGGAACTCTGGCTGGTTTGCAGATCCTTTAGCACGATCCCGACTTCGTTCAGACTCTTTAACAAAGCGGTGATCCCGGTTCTTTCGACATCGGGATCATAGGTATAGGTCAGCTGGTTGCCATCTGCGGAAGACTCCAGGTTAAAAGACTCCAGTCCCGCCGGAATCTTGTCAATCGACTGCTTGAGCTCGATCAGTAGCTGCTTCTTACCCAGTTTTTGCATCAGGCATTGCTTGTCATCAACCAGCAATAATTCTCCCTGGTCGATAATACCGACTCGATCGGCTATTTCCTCGGCTTCTTCTATATAGTGCGTGGTCAGGATGATAGTCACCCCCGAATCGTTCAGCCGGCGCACCATCTTCCACATGTCCTGGCGTAATTCGACGTCGACACCTGCGGTGGGTTCATCCAGAAACAGGATACGTGGCTCGTGCGACAGCGCCTTGGCTATTAGCACTCGTCGCTTCATCCCACCCGAGAGTTGCCGCAACTCGTTGTTCTTCTTGTCCCACAGGGACAGGTCCCTGAGCAATTGCTCGAGATAGGCAGGGTTGGATTTCTTACCGAATAGACCGCGGCTGAAATTAACCGTATTCCAGACGGTATCGAAGGCGCCCAGGGTTAACTCCTGTGGTACCAGGCCGATCAGATTGCGGGTTACGCGATAGTCGGTAACGATATCGTGACCGGCCACTGTTACCGAGCCCGAGCTAGCCGAGACGATGCCACAGATAATCGAGATAAGCGTGGTTTTGCCAGCGCCGTTGGGGCCGAGCAAGGCCAGTATTTCACCCTCGTTGATATCGAGATCGACCGTGCTCAGCGCCTTATGCCCACCGCTATAAACCTTGGACAGGCCCTTAATATTGACTATGGATTGCATCGCGCGATTCTACTATCAGATGTCCCCGGTGAATATCACTATATCGCGACGCAGGTCACGAGTTTCAACAGCGAGTTGATCGGTTATACTCATCGAATTCTTTTCCACGGGGCAATGCCATGACCGTACTACGACTTCATGCAGAAGCACTGCAGGACAGCTGGCTCGACGCCTACGGACACCTCAATGAGGCCTATTACCTGGTTCCGTTCAGCAACACCACCTGGATCATGCAGGATCATTTCGGTATTGGTACAGATTACTTCGACGCAACAGGCTGCGCGATTTATACCGTCGAAACCCATTTACGTTACCTCAACGATGTGCGCGCTCCGGCAACCATGGATATCGAAACCCTGATGCTCGGCAGCGATGCAAAGAAAATCTGGTTTGCCCATAAAATGCTGGTTGCCGGCGAACTTTGCGCCACCGCGGAATTCATGACGCTGCACTACAACACTCGGGAAGGACGCACGATGGAGATGCCGGACGACATCCGGGCGAGCCTGAAAGCTGCCGAAATGGATGAAATTCCTGATTGGGTCGGACGTCAGATCAGCCTGGTCAAAAAATAGCCGGCTGCAAAGGCACGTTTAGAAAAACACCAAACTCCTGCGCGACGTTACAACTCACACGCGCGTGCACCCTGCCCTGGCGATCGCGAAACGATTGCGCGACGGTTGCCGGAAAAACACCTTCGTGCCAGATGCCCGGATGAATATACAGGCCACGGCTGCCATCACACCAGAATGCGACGATGTCTTCGAGCCTGAGATCGTCACCCGGCAACGCTACCGGCACCACAAACGGCTGCTTATCCATCGGGTAAAACATTTGCCCACCATCGGGATGGTAATTCAAATGCCATAACAACACCCGTTCAGGCTGTGTCGTTGATGCGTCCGCATTCGCGCTACCCGGATTATCAGACCAGCCTAGAATATAATGACCATTTACCGCGTCGTTGCGGCCATGTAAAAAATCGCCCTTCCACTCACTGTGGAAAATACCTTCGACAACGCCGCCCTCGTCACCGGTACCGGCATCGACCGGGCGCCAGCCCTGCGCCGGCCACTGCACAATCTCGATTTCGAATTCTTCGGGGTTTTCCACCAGGTAACCGTAGTCACTGACCGCTTCGTCGGTGGCCACAATCAATGGCACATCATGCCACGGCAATTGCTCCGGCACGTCGGGAGACAGGTAATCGACAGGTTGCAAAATCTAGAAATTCTCCACCCAGGGTCGTAAATCGATTTCATGTGTCCACGCGCTACGATGCTGGTTCAACACCGCCATGTAGGTCTGCGCGATCGCGTCAGGCTCGAGCTCGGCATCATTCGTATTGCCCAGCGCATCTTTGGCACTCAGATCCCGACCCGGGGAAGCGATGCCACCATCGATGATGAAATGCGCCACGTGAATATTCTCGGGCCCAAGTTCACGTGCCAGGCTTTGCGCCAGGCCGCGCAGGGCAAACTTGCCCATGGCAAAAGGCGCGAAATTCGGGAAACCTTTGATGCTCGCGGTAGCACCGGTGAAAAAAAGCGCTCCACCACCAAGTCGTTGCATACCGATCGCAGCCTGTTGTGCAACCAGGAAAGCACCGTAGGCAGTCTGCATCAACGAATCCAGTACGAGTTCCGGATCAAGCACGGTAATCGAACCGGCAGTATAAGCGCTGGCATTGTAGAGTACGACATCGGCGCTACCCACGTCCTGCTCCAGCGACGCAAATAAATCCCTGACCGAATCCACGGAGGTGGCGTCACAACTGATCGCATGCGCACCGATCTGTGAACACAGGGTATCGAGCTTGGAGATATTTCTTGCCGCCAACACTATCTTGTAACCCTGTGTCGCCAGCGCCCGCGCAAACGAGGCGCTGTTGCCACTACCGGCACCCACAATTAATGCAACTTTTGACATATCCTCACCCGACGAAGCGTAGTTACCAGAGCGCTATTAAAGCGCCGGGGCGATGATTTGTATAGCTGAATTTAAAACAGTGCCTTGCTGATGAAATGAAGCGAAACAAGGAGAGTCAGAATAAATAACCAGGTTGTTGGCGGCATCGTGTTCCACAGTTCTGTAGCAAGTGATACTAAAGGCTCCATACTTACCTCTCATTTCTCTAAACAAGATTAACTATATCATTTAACTATATGTAATTTAACGCTAAAGTCAAATTTTATGATTGGCAGTACTTAGTTTTCTTTAACCATTGCAGCAATTTCCTGATGGTTTTTAACCCTGTTTATGGACTGTTGTGATGCAGTTTCCGATATTCCTTCCAGATCAGACAGACCGATTCGGTCAGGCCCGGGTCCCCGTCGGCAACCCTGCGATCCATCGCCTCGGCAGGAACCCACTGGCCATCGTCAATCTCTTCAGCTTGCAACACCATCGGCCCATCAAAGGTATAGCGATACACCATGCAATGTTCGTTACCGGTAAGCATCGAAGCCGGCAACTTAAACAGAAATTGCATGGATTGCTCAGCCACGATTCCCAGCTCTTCAGTGATTTCACGTCGTGCACAGTCGAGATAGGCCTCCCCGCTATCGACATGGCCCGCCGCCGACGAGTCCCATTTCCCCGGCTGCTCATCCTTGCTCATGGAACGTTTTTGCAGGAACAGTTCATCCCTGCTGTTGAAAACGAGAATGTGGACCGCACGATGCATCAGCCCCCTGGCGTGGATTTCGCCACGGGTGGTTATCGCGATGACGTTATCGTCTTCATCGACGACGTCGAGCATTTCCTGGCTGTGGGACACAGCGATTCTCCGAGACAACTATGTTATCGCGAAGTCTATCCTCATTGATCGAAAAATCGAATTGCCTTTGCGCAGACAATGGTGAATTATTCAGGCATTGCCCACAGCCCATTTTTGATGTCAGCCCCAAACCCTGGTTTCCAGATCGCCGCGCTGAAATTTGATGACTCCTTGCTTGAAGTCACCTGGCAGGACAATCACTGCAGCCGGTATCCCGGAATCGTCGCTGATATGGCCATACCCCTGGCACCGCATACCGGCGAGTTCGAAACGCCACATTCGCAGTTGCCACGTCGACCTGGATGAGTTTTACTCCCGCCTGCGTATCCTTTACGCTAAGCATCAGGATCCACGTCGCTGGATGACCTTCAGAAAAGGCCAGGCAGGAGTCACTCATAGAACCGGAACTCTTCGTTTCGTTTGTCGTGTTCGGAATAATCGCAGCGGTTACTCCGGGACCTAATAACGTCATGCTGACCACGACCGGATTAAACTTCGGCGTACGGCGCGGGATACCGCACCTGCTCGGAATATGCATCGGCTTTCCGGTAATGCTGGCGTTAATCGGACTGGGATTCGGTACGCTATTCCAGCTCTACCCGGTCCTGCACGAAGTCATCAAGATTGTCGGCATCGTCTACCTGTTGTATCTCGCCTGGAAAATAGCCAACTCAAGCGGCGGTGTCAGTGAAGTAAGCCAATCGAAACCAATCAACTTCTGGCAATCGGCGGCATTTCAGTGGATCAATCCCAAGGCCTGGATCATGGGCAGCAGCGCCCTGGCAGCTTACACTACGCTCGACGACAATTTTTTCATCCAGGTCGTGATCGTCTGCGTGACTTTCATGATCATCACGATCCCCTGTGCGGGCGTGTGGCTGGTTTTCGGCGCTGGACTGCAGCATTTTCTCAGGGATCCAAAGCACCTCAGGATTTTCAACCTCTGTATGGCGCTGCTGCTGATCTTCTCGATTCTGCCGGTCGTATGGGAAATGCTGACATAAAGCCAACCGGATTATGGCAGGAATCTCCAGGCCTACCGGGATTGCAGCGATTCCTGTTCCAGCGACAGATAAATGCCATAGGCATTGCGACGATTAGCCTCGAGAAAGGCCGGATACTCGATGAAGTCGCCCCAGTCGATTTCTTCGTAGGCCTGGTCGAAGGGGACCCACTCGTCGACCGCCTGTTTCATTGAATCGCGCACGAAGGACAGATAATTTTTAGTCAGCGATACGATTTGCCGGGGATTCTTCGCTGACTTGCCATGCCCGGGAACGATTGCCCGGACGTCTGCCTGTTCCATCTCGCTTAACACGGCCAGCCAGTCAGCAGAACTCGAAGTGCCCAGAAACGGAATACGGTCCTCGAAAATGATATCGCCCGAGAACAGCACGCCGTCATTTTCAACGTACAGAATCAGGTCGCCCTCGGAGTGGGCACTGCCCACATCGACGACTCGAATATTGACACCACCGAGCGTAAACCGCTCCTCCCCCTGCACATACCGGTCTGGTTCGACAATGCGGGTATTGCTATCTACCCAGGGACTCAGGCTGATCCTGCGTTCGAGTAGACGCTGTTCCGCTACCTCTCCCTCCAGGTATCGCTTGGCTCCGTCTGAAGTGACAATTTCGGCGCCAGTTTCGGAAAAAGCCTGGGTGCCATACATATGGTCCGCGTGGTAATGACTGATATAAACAGTTTTAATCGGTGCTGCGGTGACCGAGCGAATAGCCTTGAGCAGCTGTGCGCCGAGGGCTGGCGTTCCGAGCGTGTCAAACACAATTACACCCTCGCTGGTAACAACAAAGGCAGAGTTCGAAACGAAGCCGTAATTGTCGGTAGCCACACCGGTACCCCCTTGCACGTAGTAAGCGTGCGGCGATACCTTAATCGGCATCATATCGACCGCTACGTGCGGATAGCTCGCGGCAAATACACTAAAACAGCTCAACCACAGGCAAACAACGACAGGCAAGGTGATCGCCAGGTGACGGTCACCTAACCCGCGTGAGATTTGTCTAGGGGCTATTACTGGCAATAAAATTTTCAACAACTTCAACCGGTACTCCACCTGCCTGGGCGGCTTTCAATTCTCCACCGGGTGCAAATATCAAGAAACTGGGAGTTCCGATCCATCTACTTCCAGTTATCAACTGGTAATAAGCAGTAACCGTTTCCGGCTCACCGAGCAGGTTAACAAATTCAAGCTGATGTCGATTAACAAAGCCCAGCGCCGCTTTTTTCCTGCTTAACCCATCGATGGTAATACCGAGCACCCTGGCATCTTCCATCATATGTCTCGAATGGAACTGTTGGTAATCATCTACCTCGCGTGCGCAAATCTCACAATCGTGCGCCCAGATCATTACGATCAGCCATTTTCCCTGTTCGCTATGATTATCGATGGTTTCAAATGCATCGGAGTCCAGGTTCTGAAAAAGTGGTGAACCGGCAGATGCAGTCGACGCTGCTAGCAGTACAAGAAGTGCAGCGACAAACGAAACTGATTTGGACATTTATCGAACCGGCTGGAGGTAAAATTCCCGCGCAAACGAAACCAGGGAAGAACTGTCAGTGGGCTGAATGAGCAGCCCACTGACAGCCGAATTGCTTTAAACCGACATGCCCTGTTTACGGCTTGATGTAGGCATACCCGTCTTGCTGAAGCTTGGCCACTTCGGCAACACCACTCGGCACGATATCAGCTTTATCAACATCGTATAAATCGCTTTCGACATCGACCTTACGACCCCGGACCGTATTGGCGCAAACCTGAAAATCTACCCCCTGGCCCTTTAAGTCAGTGACCTTTGCGGTCATCTTGTCGTTTGCATTGGCGTGTTTGAACTTCTTGAGTTTGTCCAGCGAATCTGGCTCCAGCAACAATGCCAGTCCATTACCATGCAAGACAACCTTGAGATCGAGATTTTCAGCACCAACGGCATTGATGTGATTCTGAATATTACGCAATGCGCCAGCCTGCTTCTTGGGGTCATCGTAGTTGATGTGATACACAACTTTCTGCTTGCCATAGTAGTCGCCGGCGATGGCACTTCCCGCCATCCAGTAACTCGAAATCAGTAACGTGGCGATAACCAGTTTTGTAATCGTTTTCATAATTCCTCCTCGTTTTAGTTCATTAGGACACAGCCAGCTTATGCCAGCCACCCGTAAATTATAATTAGGGAATTCCCCTATACCCGGAAGATCAGAGTTTTTCGTTTAACATCAAACAGATACGCACCAGACCGGAAAGAGAACTTGCCTCGGTCTTCTCCATTACACGGGAGCGATGAACTTCAACCGTTTTTTCAGAAATTCCAAGCTGCGCGGCAACCACCTTGTTGGTGTTACCCTCTACCACCAGGCACATCACTTCACGTTCCCGGTCAGTCAGGTTGGCAATCGCAATTTCAGCCCGGTTTTTTTCGCGCTCGGCGTGATCGATTTCACGACCCAGTTTGAGGGCGGTCTTAACGCAGGCCAATAGTTCGCGGTCGGAATAAGGCTTTTCAAGAAAGTCATAGGCACCCAGTTTCATCGCGCGGATCGCAATGGGTACGTCGGCATGGCCAGTCAGGACAATAACCGGCAGCAGGTTGTGGCGGGAATTCAGTTCTTCCTGAAGTTGCAGTCCGCTTTTACCCGGCATACGAACATCCACCGTGATACAACCACTCCAGTCACTGCTCCAGTGTTCGAGACAGGCTTCCGCCGAGGCGAAGGCCCTGTTAGCGATGCCCTCGGTACCGAGTAACCAGCATAATGACTCCCGCGCCGATAAATCATCATCGACAACATACACCATTTGCTGATTACTGTCGGACTGGTCTTGAGCGCTCATGTCATTGGCAGCGTGAAACGAAAAGTGGGTTGCTGGGATTCATTGACCAGGTACTCGATAGTACCACCGTGCGATTCGACTATTGAACGACTGATCGAAAGCCCCATCCCCATGCCCTCGGTCTTGGTTGTAAAAAAGGGATCAAACAGGTGATCGACCACATCGGCGTCGAGACCTTTACCGGTGTCGCTCACGCCGATGGCAATATCCCCGGTTTCAGTTCTATCGACTCTGACCATAATCTTTCTCGATCCTTGGGTGGAATGCTGCAACGAATCGATGGCGTTGAGCAACAGGTTGACGACGACCTGCTCAATCTGAATGCGATCGGCAAGCACATCGGAAACATCGGCTGCATAACTGATATCGACATCAATCTGATGCTGATCCAGCCTGGGACGCAGCAATTCCACCGCGGGCCCGATACAGTTACGCAGCAAAAAACGCTCGGGCCTGTGCTCACTGCGTTTGATAAATTCCCGCAGGCGCTTGATGATTCCCGCGGCACGTCGGGCATCATTGCCGATATTTTCAATCGCATCCTGTAATCCGCTGCCGTCATCTCCACGCTTGCGCAACAACCTCAGGCTACCGCTGCTGTAGTTGAGTATCGCCGTCAACGGCTGGTTTAATTCATGTGCAATGCCTGTGGCCATCTCACCCATGGTGTTGAGACGAGAGACATGCGCCAGGTGGGCCTGGTGTTCCTGCGCACGCCGGTTAATTTCGCCTCTTTCCAGCTCACCCCCCAGCCATTGCGCCATCAGCTGCAATATATCGATATCAACGTCCGAAAAAACTCTTTGCACCGGACTCGTACTGCTATACAGAATGAAGCCGGCAATCTCATCGTCCACCCGATAATCGGTACCAATCGCTGAGCCTGAGATATCCTGGATGCCATCCTGAAACGAACAGGCACTGAAATCCGGTACTGCCACGGGATGGGCCTTACTTTCAATTTCGTCACGCAGCTGTTCGCAGATCCGGATAAGCTCCTGCCGACTGGTTGCCACGTCGCTGCCGACCCGGCAGACGGTTCCTTCGCCTGACTCGGTGCTGCCCGTAACCATCGCAAATTCCATGCCGAAGAACCGACAGCCCTCGGCTAACAGGCTTTCGAGCTTATCATCAAATCCTCTATCCGCATCGGTAGTGATGTCATGCATGGCACGCAATGCTGCCTCACTACGTCGCAGCGAGGTATTGACCTCGGCCAGCTCGGCAGTGCGTTCCTCAACCCGAACTTCAAGATTCTCTTTATGCGATGCCAGCAGCTCCTGGGCCTGCTTACGCTGATTGGCTTCTTCCCGGTACTTTAATTCCGATAGCGAAATACGCCGATTCACCCGCCCGATCAAAACCAGCAAGGTGACCAGAACCAGCACCATCGCGAGACTGAATATTATCCAGCCTTTGTATTCCCGCCAGACCAACGCCAGTTCAGGTTTCTTCAGGTAGGCGTAAGGACCGATCTCGAGTTCCCGGAACAGTTCGTGTACCGGGCCATAATCCAGCGCAATCGTCCAGCCGGCAGATAATGCCCCGACGGCAGCCTCACTGTCCGGCTCCAGTTGCAGTAATGCAATCGCAACTCGTTGTGCCAGCTCTTGCGATGTCTTGCGAGCCTTGGCAAACGGCCATTCCGGATAGAGTCGGGTACTATGCAAAAAAGGAAAGGATTTATTCTCTCTTGGACCGAGTACCCGGATCTGATCAATATCAATCAGCTGGTCGGCGGCCATACGTTCGATCGTGCCGCTACGCACCGTCCCGGCATCGACCTGACCTGCAATCACGGCATGAACAATGTCATCCTGGGGAAAACCCGCGAATTGCAGGGACTGTAAATCTTCGAACGGATTGATGCCCGCATCTATCAATTCACGCCAGGCCATCTGAAACCCGCCAAATGCCTTTTCACTGACCGCCATCAGCGAATGCCCGGCAATATCTTCAAGCCGATTTAGATCCGGATGGTTGTACCGGGTAAAAATAACCGCACCAAACTGGGTAAAATCCGTGGCGAAATGTCGAACCTTGAGGGTGGCGAGCCGCGAAACACCGAACGCATTCTCGAGCACGACATAGTTCCCGGTATTGGTCAGAATGAAATCCAGCTGATCCTGCTCAACCCGGGATAGCATGCCCTCGAGCGTCAAGGGAACAATTTTAAAACTGTGATCGCTGATGCGCTGCGAAAGATACTGTGCGGTTGGCCCCCAGCGCTCGAGCGCGTCCTGCTTGCCGCGAAACGCGAGTACACCGATGGTCATCTCTGTTTGCGCATAGCCGGGGCTCGACCAGCCAGAACCCGACAGCAGGCACAGCAACCCGAGGCCAGCCAGTAATCGATGTGTCCTGGATCGACCAGCCATTTGTCTCATGAGTACGACAGGGTCGCTATTATCGGACGCCTGACCTCAAGAGCTACCCTGGTCTGATGAAGGATAAGCTTCTTCATCTTCATACGGAAACCACCAGAAGTCCTGGGTACCGCAGTTCGGATCTAACCAGACGAACTTGGTCTTGCGAAAGGTTTCGAGGCCCTCGGGCCCCAGTTGACGTCCCATACCACTATTCTTGGTGCCGCCAAACGGACCGGCATCGTTGTCGAGTAACGGCGCGTTGATCCATACCATGCCACCGTCGAGTTCTTCCGAGGCACGAATGCTTTCGCGCATATCCATGGTATAGAGACAGGCACCGAGTCCATAGTTGGAATCGTTGGCGTACTCGAGCGCCTGGTCAAAGCTTTCAACCTTGCAGATCGGCGCGACCGGGCCGAAGCTTTCGTTATTGAAGATATCCATTTCAGGATTGCAGTCGGCCAGGATAGTCGGTTCGACAAACCAGCCCCGCTCTTCCAGCCCCGCCGGACGCCCGCCGCCATGAACCAGGTGTGCACCCTGCTGCTGTGCATTCTCGAGCACAGCTTCATAACGGCTGCGTTCTTTTTCGGCCACCATCGGACCCATCTCAACCTTGTCGAGCCCGTTGCCGACGCGGATTGCCTTTGCGTGCTCGGTCAGTTTTTCAACAAACTCGTCGTGCACCGCTTCATGCACGAAGAAACGCTCGGCCGACACACAGATCTGCCCGCAGTTCATGTAGGCCGAAAACGCCGCGCCGCGCGCCACCACATCGATTGGTGCCGATGGCATGACAATGAAGGGATCGTTACCCGAAGTTTCGATCAACGTGGGTTTCATCATTTCACCGCATTTGGCGGCGATAGCCTTGCCCGTAGGCACGCTACCGGTGAACGCGACCATGTTGGTACGCGGATGTTCGACCAGCTGACGCCCGGCGTCGCCGGCGCCGGTCAGTACCTGGAATAATCCCGGCGGTAAATGCTTGTTGAAAGCTTCGGCAAACATCAGCGTGGTGATCGACGTGTACTCAGAAGGCTTGACGATCACCGCGTTGCCGCAGGCCAGCGCCGCGGCGCCCTCCCAGGCGAGCAATGTCATCGGGTAGTTGAACGGCTGAATCGAAACCACCACGCCAAGTGGCAGTTTCAGCGTGTAGTTCAGGTGCCCCTCAACCGCGGGGCCCACGACGCGTCCGATATCCGTGCGCCCGGTTTCGGCGTAATAGCGAATCGCCGATACCGACCAGTCAACCTCGTCAGCGGACTCCTTGTAGGGTTTACCCATCTCGCGGGTCAATGCCTCGGCGAGCCTAGGTTTCATCGCCAGCAAGTCGTTGGCGATCTCGTGCATGATCTCGGAACGCTCCAGCGCGCTGATCCGCCACCATTTCTTTTGCACGACCTGGGCAACATCGACTGCGGCGTCAACCTCCGCCGCAGTCGTCTCGGCGATTTCAGCAATCACGTTCCCGCTAGCCGGATCGATCACGTCCCTGCTCTCGGTGGCGTCGCTGCGCCGGAACTCCCCATCCAGTAAAATGGTATGACTCTTATGATCGAACTCTGCCAGTACACTCACGGCTGTCTCCTGATTAAGCAATATTTCAAGAGGCATATGCTACCACTAGCGCAAGGTAAAGGGGACGGCACCCTTTGCTTTTTAGAATACCGTCCCCTTTACCACCTTATCCCTTAATAGCTGGCGAACTGTCGCATCAATAAACTGAAGAAGTTTCCGCGTGGCTCCTGTTGTTTGGCGACGCGCTGCTTTTCACCGGTTTGCTTTGCTGCATACTTGCCGGGATGGTCCAGTTGGTCTCTGACGATTATTTCTACACCCTGAGCAAACATTAAACCGGGATTATTTGAATGAACTTGCTGGTTTCTGATTCTTCTCATTTTGAATGCCTCGTTGCGGGTTTGTGGTTTCGACGGTGATCATTCTCGTCATTCCCCGTTAATTCCCTTGCCGTATCGCGTTAAAAGGCACAAAATAATCATTAAATAATCATTAAATTTTATAAGTAGTTGATTTACTTATATTTTATTGTATAAAAAATTACAGGGAGTCGCCCTCAGAGGCCATTTGTGTCCAAGATACAGCTCATATTGCTGGGACATTTCGAATGTTTGTTGTCATCCGGGCAACGCATTTCTCTTTCCATGCGCAAGGCCGAAGTGCTGTTGGCCTATCTCGCACTGGCGCCGGGGATACGCCATCCACGCGAACGTCTGATCAACTTACTATGGAGCGATCGCGGTGAAGAGCAGGCTCGCAACTCATTGCGTCAATGCCTGAGCGCGATCAGGAAATCACTGGGTGAAGCAGCTGACCTGGTATTGCAGGTTGATCGCAGTACGGTCAGCCTGAATGCGAACCTGGTCGATGTCGACGTACACGAATTCGAACGTCTCGCTACCGAGGGCGATTTCGAATCCCTGAAGACCGCGGCCGATCTGTACCAGGGAGAATTCCTCGAAGGTATTTCGATTCGCGACGCCGCCAGCCAGGAATGGCTCGACAACGAACGCAGTCGCTTCAAACGCCAGTTCATTGAAATATTGTTGAATCTCGCAGAAACGGAGCTGGTCAGCCACGATTTCGGTAACGCGATCAAATCCGCCGAACGTCTCGTCAAACAGGATCCGCTCGGCGAGGCGGGCTGGCGCTTGCTGATGCGAAGCTACTTCGAAAACGGCGATCGCAGCCATGCCTTGCAGGCTTTCAAACGTTGTCAGAAAGCGCTGCGTGACGAGCTCGACGTCGATCCCGAAGCGGCGACAATCGAACTGCGCGACCAGTTCGCTGCCGGGGCGAGCAAACCCGCGCAGGTATCCACTTCGACGAATGGAGAATCATTCTTTGATACGGCTGCGACAACCGGCTACCACAATGGTGAGTCTTCTCTTGCCCCCCAGCTGTCAACCGATCACAGCATCGCAGTACTGCCGTTCGACAACCTGTCGGGCGACCCGGAACAGGAATATTTCAGCGACGGCATTACCGAAAGTATTATTCTAAACCTGTCCCGCTTCCCCGGACTTCACGTAAAGTCCCGCAATTCAAGCTTCGCCTTCAAACAGCAAATCAAAAGCCCGGGCGAGATATCGCGAGAACTCGAAGTCGATTACATTGTTGAGGGCAGCATCCGCAAATCGCAGGAACAGATTCGCATCACGGTACAGTTGATCGAAGCTGCCAGCGGTAACCAGGTCTGGGGCAAGCGCTACGATGCCGGAATCGATAATCTGTTCGATCTCGAAGAAGACCTGAGCCGCACGATTGCGGCAACGGTCACCGGACAGATTGAATCCGATCTTCAACGCACCGCTCTCGCCAAAGGCGCCGCGCATCAACAATCATATGATTTGCTGCTCTGCGGTGCCTACCATGTTCAAAGATTCAACCGGCAAGACAACCTGATCGCCATTGAAAAACTGAACCAGTGCCTGGCACAGGATCCGGACAATGTGCGCGCGCACGTTAATCTTTATGGTTGTTACTCGATGAGTTACCTGGAGCGCTGGGTTGAGGATTACCAGTCATCGTTTGAACTGGCGGCGGAGCATATTCGTGCGGCATTGGCCCTGGACCCGGATTCAGGGTTTGTGCAAGCGTTTTATGCTGAGTACCTGATTTTTTGCGGAGAACTCGACCTGGCAGAATTGCAACTTAACAAGGCGATCGCAACGAATCCAAACCATCCTGATGCCCTGGCCACGATGACACTCGTCCTCAACTTGCGAGGTGAATTCGAGGCCGCGCTGGAACTGGCGAGAAAAACCTATTCCCTCGATCCCTATCACCCCTGGATCGAGTGGGAGATGGCGACAGCCCAATATTTCTGCGGGCGTTTCCAGGAAGTTTTGCAAACCATCGAAAATTCACGCACGTTACCCGGCTTTACCCGGATGTTCTGCGTTACCGCCAATATCAAACTCGACCGCCTCGAGGCTGCTCAACAGGCGTTTCAAACTTTTCTGCAGGAATGCCGGCAAAGTATGTTCTCGATGCCAGAAAACCTGGATGACTGGTATCGATACATCAGAGACAATTATCCGTTCAGGGACGAAAGTTTAATCCAGGACATAGTCGACTGCCTGCTCGCGGCCGGACTTGAAGACGAGATCGAGCCCCGGCATCGGTCAATCGAAAACGAAACACATAGTATTGCGGTGCTGCCCTTTGACAACCTGTCCGGCGATCCCGCGCAGGAATATTTCAGCGACGGCATCACCGAAAGCATTATTTTAAATCTGTCGCTGTTCCCGGGCCTCAACGTCAAATCCCGTAACTCGAGCTTCGCCTTCAAGCAACAGATTAAAAGCCCCGGCGAAATTTCAAGAGAACTCGAGGTCGATTACATCGTCGAGGGCAGCATTCGCAAAACCGACGAGCGCGTTCGCGTGACGGTGCAGCTGGTCGACGCGACAAGCGGCAACCAGGTCTGGGGCAAACGTTACGATGCTGAAATCGAGAACCTGTTCGATCTCGAAGAAGAACTGAGTCGAACCATCGCCACCACCGTCACCGGCCAGATCGAATCCGACCTGCAACGCATCGCAATCGCCAAGGGTGCGGCTCACCAGCAGTCTTACGATCTGCTGCTGCAGGGAATTTATCATTGTAAAAAAAATACCGCGTCGGGCATGGCGATCGCGATCGAAAAGCTGCATCAGTGTCTCGAACTGGATTCCAGCAACGCGCTTGCCCATGCAACGCTATATGCTTGCCATGAAATGAACTGGATCGATCGCTGGGTACCGGATTTCGAAGCTTCCCGAAAACTGTGCAAAGTACACGCCAGCAAGGCCCTTGAGCTGAATCCCGAGCTGGGCTCGGTTCAGGTCGCTTTTGCCGAGAACCTGATTTTCAACCGCAAATACGACGAGGCCGAAACCCATCTGAACCGGGCGCTCGAAATTAATCCGAACGATTCCGAGGCCATCGCCGCCCTGGCACTTAATCTAAGCTCCCAGGGGAAGTCCGAAGCCGCTCTGAAACAGGCCAGACTGGCACTCCAACTCGACCCCTATCACACCTGGGCCAGGTGGATTCTGGCCGATTCGCAATTCTTTTGCGGGCTGTATGAAGATGTGCTGGGCACCATCGCCGATACGGGAAATGCCCCCGGTTTCATTCAACTTTACAAAACCGCAGCCAATGTCCGTCTCGGCCGCATGGACGTGGCGAACAACACGTTGAAAAGTTTCTTGCAACATTGCCGCGAAAGCATGTCATCCATGCCCCGGACCATCGACGAATGGCTGGCTTACTCACGCGACAATGCGCCGTTCGCCGATCCAGCACTCAACCAGGAAATCATCGATGATCTACTACAGGCAGGACTCGAAGAGGAAATGGCGGCTGCGCAAGAAAGCGCTGACCCGGGGGCATTGCCATCGATCGCGGTGCTGCCGTTCGAAAACATGAGTGGCGACCCGGAGCAGGAATACTTTAGCGACGGCATAACCGCGGGTATTATCCTCAGCCTCGGCATGTTCAAGGGCCTTTTGGTCAAATCGCAAAGATCGAGCTTCGCCTTCAAGAATAGCGTTCAGTCTTCCAGTGAAATTGGCGAGGCGCTGGGCGTCGACTACCTGGTCGAAGGCAGTATTCGCAAATCGGATACCAGGGTACGCATCAGTGCGCAGCTGGTCGAAGCCGCGGACGGCAACCAGGTCTGGGGCCGGCAATACAATGCCGAGGCCGAGGATGTGCTCAACCTGGAGCAGGAACTCGGTCAGACTATCGCCGCCACCGTCGAAGGACGCGTTGGCCACACGCTGCAACTGTCCGCGTTACGCAAACCGGCCAGGGATCTGAAAAGTTACGATTTATACCTGCGCGCCCTTTACCACTTCGGAAAATTTACACCGCAGGACCTGGCCACCGCAATCGAGCAATTCGAGCGATGTATAGAAATTGATCCGGACAATGCCGAAGCACACATGCAGCTAGGCATGACTCATGAAATCATTGGCTATGAAAACTGGACCGATGACCGTGAAAAATCCGCCAAACTTTCCGAGCACCATCTGAGAAAGGCAGTCGAGCTCGCACCAGACAATGCCTGGGTACACGCCTACCTGTCCGAACGTCTGCTTTATACCCACGACCTGAACCAGGCCGAGTACCATGCGGACAAGGCCATCGAACTGAACCCGAATTTGCCCGAAGCTTACGCGGCCAAGGCCCAGGTAACCATGCTGAGCCGACGCTACGACGAAGCGCTCGAATGCGCCAGGCTGTGTGTGCAGCTGGATCCATACAATTCCGGTGCGGCCTGGGCCGCCGGCGAGGCATACCTGGTTTGCGGCAAATACAAACAATCAGTCAAAACATTTCGCTCGATCGAAACCCCACCCAACGTCGTGCGCGCGCAGATTGCTGCCGGCCTGGCCGGCATGGGCCAGATGGAATTGGCCCACAAGGAAATGCAACTATTCCTGGAAAACGCGCATAAAAATATGCCGGATTACCCATCATCCATCGAGGCATGGCGCCAGTTTTGGCGAGAGTACCTGCCATTCAAGTTCGAAGAGGATTCCGAGAACTATATCGATCTGTTACTGGGGGCCGGGCTGTGCGACGACATGGCAGAAACCGGTGATGACATGCCCTCGATCGCGGTGCTGCCGTTCGAGAACATGAGCGGTGACCCGGAGCAAGAACATTTTGCGGACGGTATCACCACCGACATCATCGCAACGCTGTCCAAGTTCAAGCATATGCGTACCGTCGCGCGTTATTCGATCTTACAGTACAGAGATCAGAAAACTTCGATCGCCGACATTGCCGAGCAACAGAAGGTGCGCTACATCCTCGAAGGTAGCGTGCGCAAGAGCGGCGAGCATATTAGAGTCAGCGCGCAATTGATTGATGCTCAAAATGACCAGGTGTGCTGGAGCGAGCGTTTCGACCGAGATCTCGATGCTCTATTCGCGGTGCAGGACGAGATTACCCAGAGCATCGCGCTGGCGATGAAGGTGCAGTTTGATGACGGCGAAATGGCGCTGCACCGATCGAAAGGCGCGACCAGCATCAGGGCCTGGGAACTGACCCTGGCCGCGGTCGATTTGCAGGATACCTACATCCGGCAGAATATTCTCGATGCACGTACGATGACCAACGAAGCGATTCTGCTCGATCCCGATTATGCCTATGCCTGGATTACACTGGGTTGGAGTTACTGGCAGGAAGCTTACAGCGGCTGGTCCGATTCTATAGAGGAATTGATCGAAGAAGCAGTAAAGGCTAACCAACATGCGATGAGTCTCGATCCGAACTAC
>Ga0265306_10000075_pt1 | contig 36063 bp, 25 predicted proteins | sample Helome_3_FD_192493 | JGI IMG/M metagenome (GOLD analysis project Ga0265306, IMG submission 192493) | Marine sediment microbial communities from subtidal zone of North Sea - Hel_20160420 (Illumina Assembly) | ecosystem: Environmental > Aquatic > Marine > Subtidal zone > Sediment ... | reverse complement strand
ACAAACGAGCGTTGAGCAAAGAAGCGGTGGCGTTAACCATGAAAGTGATCCGGGAAAGTGCGGCGGCCGAAAATTTCAATGATGCCCTTGAGATCGGTTACAGGGGCTTTGGCGAAATTGCCTGCACGGACGCAGCCAAAGAAGGAATCTCGGCATTTCTGGAGCGGCGAGCGCCGAATTTTACGAAGTAATTCAAGCATTAGGCAATAACGGCTCAGTGCCCGGGCATCAGAGATCAGAAAACAGAAGACAGAGAAAAGCGACAGGGACTCGGGATTAGCGTAATGCTCCCTGACATAAAATTGAATTGACAGAATTGGAAGGTAAGCTAAAACTTCGATTGACAGAATGATACCACAATATTTTGGAGGTGTTCAAAAGTAATGATATGGGTGAGTAGCGCGGGGGAATCTCACCCCCACGCCCTCTCAGAACGGCACGTGACAGTCTCCCGTCATACCGCTCCTGCCAGCCTTTCTCTTGAAACCTCGCGGTCTCAAACCGACGCAGAAAGAAACCCGGTTCCTCCCAGTTACCTGGTTGACCTTTGCTTGCTACGAGCTGGCTCATCCCCTTCGCTCCATCTGCATTACACAGACTTCAATACTACTACGGGATGATCCGCCACTGTGTCCTGCATCGGTACTTTCACGCTTGTGGGACCGCCACTTGCGTTTCTCCCTTAACATCAAGACGATCCGCCTCCGGCGGATTCCGCGCAAAAGCCTGGATCAAGTTCATGCCATCTCTATGCCGGACGCCGTCCAGACAGTAAACAGGCTCCCTCTGGACTTATCCTGCAGGCCTCCAAGTACCTGCAGTTTTGACCCCATCTCAGATATTTCGACACCTCAACGATGGTTCGCTTGTGCTCATCTCCTTGATCCCTACCTGACACGGTCTTTGCCATGCCTTTCCCTTAACGCTCACCACAACGGCTCTTTACCGATGCAGCTTAAGATGGTTTGAAGCCTGCTCCTGCAAGCCGACTCCGAGGGGCCTGCCCTCATCTTTTGTGCAGTTACGCACACTTTATATTAAAAGTGCGCTCGTGGCGCACTTGGAGATATCTGCTATGGAGGATAGCTAATTTTGAAGTCGAAGCTATTTGATTTTGTCAAAGTTCAGGAGTGAGAAACCAATCCTCACTGTCATATGATCAATCTTGTCATTATCATTTTTGGAAAAGTCGACTTCAATTCCACCGATACCTTTTAAATTTCCACGAAATGCGGTTTCCGAGATTGGAAATAATTCAGTCTTCTCAAGGTCAGAAGGCAAGATAAAGATTTTTTTATCCTTTCTCGTAACGGACGCCTTAATATTCCACCGTTTATATTCATATTCTCCCACATAATCTTGAAGCACGCTTTGGTCCAACGTGATTACTTCATAAAGTGGGGCAGGTGGAAGCAAGGCTGGGATAATATATTCAGTCATCATGACCTGAGGGCGAAATTCTCCAAGAGGATTGTCTTTCAATTGGCTTGTAAAAATTGCAGTAATTTTCAAACTTGGAACGATAAAAATAAACTGCCCACCCAACCCCTGTGCAAAGTAAGTCTTTATTGTTTGGCCATTTATATTTGTTTCACCCCGCCACCACTGATAGCCGTAGCCTGAACCTAATGGATGCTCGATGTATAGTGCATGGTTTTTGCTCGACTCTGTTATCCATTCTTCAGAAACGATTTGTTTGCCATTATACTTTCCATAACTTAACATCATCTTACCGATTTTAGCCATGTCACGGGGTTTCAAAAGAAGTCCTCCGCCTGTGTTAATGGAACCATCATTGTATTTCAACCAGCTGTAATGCGATATTCCTAATGGGTCAAAAAGATACCTCTCAGAAAATTCTTCGGCATTTAATCCGGTAGTCCTTCTTATTATTTCTCCTAAAAGAGCGGAAAGCCCACCGTTATAGTTAAATTTTTGCCCTGGTTGAGCTACCATCTTTTTATTAAAAAGATACCTCATCCAATCTCCACCGCGCCTCATCCCATAGTAATCATGTTGAGGATCAGTTGCAGGTCGATTTTCATCCCATTCTATACCCGAAGTCATGCTAAGCAGGTGCCTGACGGTAATCTCATATTTTTTATCAATCCAATCAGTTCTTTGGTAATCGGGAAAGAATTCATATACTTTTTGATCTACATTCTTGAGCATATCTTCGTCCAGGGAAATACCAACCAAAATAGATGTGATGCTTTTGGTTGCAGAAGCAAGATAATGAATATCGTCTCGATCATATCCATAAAAATATTCTTCCAAGATGAGCTTTCCGTTTTTCACAAGCAAGACGCTATGGGTGTTGGGAAATTCACCGGCAAGTATATTTTTTATCAATTTAACAATCTTAGTAGAATCAACACCTTCTTTGTCTAAAGAAGAAATTTCCCAATCATCGTCAATCTTATCTGGCAATTGATAGGCGTATTCAGTTTGTGACCCGCCTTTGCTGTTAAGACGTGGAACCTTATAGGTGCAGCTTGGGAAAAGAAATATGATGGCGAGCATACAAGCCAAATATTTCCTTGGCTTTTTAATACCGCTAATCATCCATAATCCTTTCATCAAAATGGGGTAACATTTGATCGGACTTTCAGGATTTCTTGTTAAAAAGCAAATATCATAGAACTACTGATATATTGACATGCATTTTGGCAATTTTACAGGTGTGAAACGGATATCACAAGACTTTTCAGATTGTGGATTACACAATGACAAATATACAAAATATTCGCATCAAAAAAATTGTGGATGTCGCGCCTAAGGATTAAATTAGGTAGGATTCAGATTTGTTATGGATTAATTACGCCAATCAATAGCTGTTAAATTTTCCGCTACCTTATCTAAATAATTCTCTTCGTTCTATAGCCTTTTCACCCCTGAAGTTTTGGATCTTTCTTCGGTCAATTCCGCTCCTGCGTTCCTTACCGGATCTTCGCTCAGAAGTCTTATCCATAATGTTATATTGCCTTCTGTCTGTCCCAGATCGGGTACCGCCGGTGTCATTTATTCATGTGCTCTTATCCGAAACCTTCACCGGTAATAAAACCCTTTTATCTGTTAAAAAATTATTCTAAGACCGCTTTGGGATTAATCTCGAGGGTTAGTACAAAAGTGAGCTTTAAATAGCAAATGATTTTTTGTCTGATAGATGGAGGGCGAAAATCATTTAGAGGTAAAACCATTGAACAAGCAATGAAGTCAAACTGAAAATATGATGCAACTCAGAGCCCAATCCGGCCGAGGATAGTACTTTAAAAAATTGTTAATAATTTGTTTATAACCTGTTCATAACTTCGTATGTAATTGAAATTTAGAAGAAACAATTGAATTGCAATAAATCGCTGAATTTATTTACTTAAAAAGTTATATTAAAAATATTCTGATAAATCTCAAATAGATAAATATTGTTAATAACGTGCCAGTGAAAATAATCTTGAATGCATAATGCGCAGCTTAAAGCGAAGGGGATGAGCCAGCTCGCAGGAGGTGGCAGCCAGCCTCGCTAAACCGGAGAAGGGGCTGGAATACTTTCTGCGGCAGCTTGAAACCGCGAGGTTTCATGAGAATGGCTGACAGGAGCCGTATGAACCGAGAGGTCTACATAACCGTTCAATAATCCACTCGTTCCTTTAATTCTTTACCACACTTAAAAAACGGCAGTTTTTTGGGAGCTATTTGAACACTTTCCCCTGTTTTGGGGTTTCTGCCTTTGTAGGATCTGTATTTTTTAACGTAGAAAGAGCATAATCCGCGAATGTCAACCCGGTTACCCCTTGATAGAGCTTCAGACATACTTTCGAAAAACAGATCAATAACAGCTGCAGCTTCTTTCTTTGAAAGCCTACATTCATTTTTCAGCATGGCAATGAGTTCCAGTTTATTCATGATGTCTCCTCATATTTATATATGCTTTTTCACGTCGCGTTCATATGGTTGATCCGCTATGATTTCATTTCTCCAAAATCATCAAACCAACTAGCTGGTGATTCTCATACGGACCTTTATCTATTTTCGTGATATGTTTTATTTCAGATATAAAGACTTTGGATGGTTTCGTTATATCTTCAGCATGGCATCTCATATTTAAAACCTGGCCAACTTGAATATGATTTAATATATCCGAATCTCCTTTGACCAGAAAACAAATGCCATTCGTCGAGGTGTCTTTTACTTTGAAAACATAAATAGGGAGGTTTGGCAATTTTAACTCTAAACTTTGCATCTTCTCTGAGTTATCTCTGATTTCGAATCTTCTCTCGGCGCGATTTTCTGTAAGTGTTTTTTCGATCATTTTCCTCTCTTTACGAATCAGTTTGATTCGCCACAGGGAACACCCCGGCTTGGCTTCTTAATTGCGGTTTTTGAATTAAAAATTGAGCATCTGGTCCTTCGATAATTAAAATAGCGTACTCATATATAAAAAAGCCTTCAAAGTAACCAAGCTCACATTTGATGGCTTTCGGTTGTTAGTTTTCGGGCAACTCGCCCCATAGCAAGTTCCCTCTGGTTTTTAAATTGAATCATTTGGGCATTGAAAATACTGTATAAAAGTAACAACGAGTTGTCAATAAAAAGATAAAATTCAGTATGTTATATGTAATTTAGTGCCACTTCATAGGTAATTGTTTGCACATTTGAAATGAATTTATTTGATAATTTTGCAGTTTCTTTGCAGCAACGCAATCCAATATCAATCTGTGATGAGAGTATCACCGCTTTGGCAATTTTGAAGATATGAGATGAATATCACAAGTTGTTTATTGAATTGATACAGACAGGTATTTTGCTTTGAAAATTAATGCTGCAATTGCAGCTGATGTTTTTTGTAAATTGCACAATGACAAATATACAAAATTTCAGCCTATCGAAAATTGTGTCTTCCGTACCTGTATCGATTCTTTAGTTACACGCGAAAAATTTGGGATTAGAGGTTGCGCATGCAAATCCTATAAATCCTGCAATAAGCTGTAGCACGCAGAGGGAGAGAAATTATGAAATCCGGCTGTACACACATTTAGTAGTGAGAATTCCTGCCCCATAATTAATAATATTTGCTTATTTCGGAATCAACTAATTCTTTTAATTGCTTATAGCCAAAGCTTGAAAGTGGCTTACCATTTACAAAAAATCCAGGCGTTTTCCTGACATTCAAAGTTTTGGCATCTGCAAGATCCTGGTTGATAATTCCTACAATTTCAGGATTATTCATATCCTTTCTAATTTTTTCCATATCGAGCCCCGCTCTTGGAAGAAATCTCCATATTAACTGAGGCTTTGGATTGTGGTGACTTGCCCAGTAGCGTTGGGTTTTATACATAACATCCAATGTCTCCCAATATTTTCCCTGTTTTTTTGATGCTTCAAGAATTTTGACAAAATAATCTGCCCCATCATGAAAAGGCGCATATCTGATAACCAGTTTTATTTTTCCCGGATTAGATGCCATCAATTGCTTTACGAATGGGTGAAAAGTACTGCAGGTTTCACAGGCCGGATCTGAAAACTTTATAAGATAAACTTTGGCATCATCAGCGCCGAGGGTTTGTGAATAGCCTCTTACAAAGACTGAAGCATTTTCCCGGGCCATAAAGCCGAGTTTCTTGGTTTGATAGCTTTTATATAAATAAATTCCCAGCACAAACAAAAGAATGAGAATAGCACTCGAAAATAAGACTATATGCTGCTTCTTCATTTAGATAGTCTCCTCCTTAATATAAGTAATAATCCAATTATAATCGAAAATGATATCAGTGAAAGCATTGGAATTGTCAAAAATCCAAACAAGTCCAGGTAGGTCTCAGAACATGATACGCCCTGGCTGCAAGGCTGTATGCTTTCAGGAATGAATCCGGAATATAGAAGGGAATGATAAAACGCGATACTCCATCCAGCTATAGCCAGGGGAAGTGCATACTTGATAATGTTTTTATCAAAAGGAAAAAGCCCGACCAGCAAAATGGTAACCAGGGGGAACATGAAAATTCTTTGATACCAGCACAAAGTACAAGGGGGGAATTCCATTATTTCACTGAAAAACAGGCTCCCCAGCGTTGAAACACTAGCAACAATCCAGCATATAAAAATAATCGTCCAGTCAGAATTGGATGCTTTATCTTTAATTGTCATCAAAATCATTTTCCTGAAGTGAGCAATGCGGTATGCCATGCAGAAAGCGGCAATGTGAGTATCTCAATAGCAATATCTAATTTGATTGAATTATATTTCGAAAAAAACGAATCACGCCGGAAGCTGCCCATTCTCTTGGGCCTATTATTTTTTCTATAATTATCCCGTCCTTATCAATGATGAAACTTTCTGGAATACCGGTGGCCTGATAAAGGGTTTTTATGTCTCCCTTTGTGTCTAAAAGCACGGGGAAACCCAGTTTGTGTTTTTCCATAAATGGGTTCACTGCCTCGGCTCCTGATTCGTCAACACTGACCGCTAAGATTTCAAAATCTTCATTCTTCAGCTCTTGATAAAGCTTTTCCATAGACGGCATCTCTGCCACACAAGGGGCACACCAGGTGGCCCAGATATTGAGAAGCACCACTTTGCCCTTATAGTCAGCCAGACTGACCTTTTTGCCGTCAAGGCCGGGGAAGGTGAAGTTTGGCGCAGGCACGCCTTTCCCGAGCAGAGGTTTTCCGGACGGGTTGAAAGAAGAATTTTTAGATTGAAGCAGGACCATGATGCCAACACCTGCTATAGCCAGCACAATTAAAATTATGGATTGAAAGTTCACTCTGCGGACACTTTGGTTTTCTTCTTTCATTTGTTGAGGCTCGCTATCTTCCCGGTTTTTTAATTATCAAATAACAGGCGTCTGTATCGAATTCCCTAAAATTATTGATCAATACTTTCATTGTATACCAGCTTTCGAAGGCGTCTATATGCCACGTTGTGGCAAAACTGTCAACGATAGCTTTGTTTCGGCTGATTTGTTATCCAAAAATAGCTCTCAATAGGTTAAGGAATTTCGCGATGTAACCGATTTAATTCTTGGGAGTTTCAAGACTCCGGGCGCATCGGAAACCGACATGCTCATGGGCTTCCCAGGGATTCCGTGGAATAGCAGTTCGGATGGATAATGCATTTGTCGGGGCCTTTCCGGCATAGCTGCAGACCACTTGCCATAATTCGCGAAAAGTCCGACTGTATAATGCATATGCAAATCCTCACTATTTTGCAAGATACCAAATTGTATGATGCGTGCCTAAGCTGGAATTTGGAGGGGCCAAAAATTAGTTAGGTGTGCTGATGTAATATGAAATTTTAGGACTTTGTCGATTGGGTTTAAATCAGAGATAATTTTACTGAACCAAAATTTGGGATATCCTGCCAGAAAACCAAATATCAGCCAAGTACCGATATATTGATTACAGGTTCACCAGTATTGCAGATATGCTAATTTGGCAATGCAATGCCTGGGCCGTTTACGCTTTTACCAAAATATCAGTTAATGCATTTATAAGCCGCACGGTTTCATTCATGGTATTATAATGGGCAAAACTCAACCTAAGAACACCGTCATCTGGGTTAAGACCCATTTTTTTTAAGATTCGGTAGGCGTAGAAATGACCATGCTTGGTTGCTATACCCTTTTTACCGATCAAGGTGCTCAACCGAGCCGATGTATGATTTTCTGAAATCAGGGCAATATTAGCCTCCCGGCCCTGCATGGTGTTTTTTCCGAATATTCTCGTTGGCAAATGCGTAAGTCTTTCTAACAATACCTTACATAATGATGTTTCATGGCTATTCATCAGATTAGAAACCACTGATGCTTTTATATTCAAGGGCAAATCAGCTTTTTCAAAATGATGATCATAAAGTATTTCAAAATAGTCTCCAAGCCCGGCAAGGGAGGCAATTCCGGCATGGTCTGGTCCTGCTGCATCCAGCTGTGACCAGGGCCGGTAGGCATTGAAAAAATGACACTGGGGCTCCAACATTTTTAAAAAACCTGGTGATACATACATGATCCCTTGGTGAGTTGCATATGTCTTATATGTAGAAAAACAATATGCATCAGCCTTGGCATCCGATAGATCAGGCCATCGGTGAGGTGCGTAGGAAACTCCGTCAATGATAACTTTTGCTCCAAAACTGTGTCCCATATCAATGATTTGATCGATGGGATTCACTGTTCCGATAATATTAGAGCTGTGTGTAACACAAATGATTTTGGTATTATTGTTAAGTAATTTTTCCAAGTATGCTAAATCAAGTTCGCCGTCACTTTCATTGACCTTCCACAAATTCAAGGTTGCTCCGGTGTGCTTTGCAACCCTTTCCCATCCACCGATATTGGCCTCATGGTCCTGCTCTGAAATAATGATCTCATCTTCTTTTGAGAGAAATCCAGTGCAGGCATTGCTCAATGTATTCAAATTCTGGGTAGTCGATGGACCTATGGTGATAGTATCCATAGCGACACCCAATAGATCTGAAATCACTTTTCTACCTCTGTCCATCTGCTCTCCTGCAGCATGAGCAAGTGCATTATCGCCGTAAGGTTGAATCTTATTATTTTTGTAAAAATGCTCAAGTTTATCAACCACGGGCCTGCAAGGAAATGTGCCGCCTGCATTATCAAAAAAAGCCCATTCATCAGATTGGTTTATATCAAAGAAAGGAAATTGTTTGCGTGCAAAATCAACATCAAAAATTAACTGATCCGTAGAATTAGCCATTATTTTTAAGCCCTTTTGAAAAATTAATAATTTTTTATTCTCTATTTCATATCACGAACTATTACATATCAACATGCTTAAGCAAGTCTTCAATATTTTACAAGTTCCAAAATTGTGAATATCGTGCTTTTTTAGAACATACGTTAAGGTTCAAAGGGCATATATATTAGACAACACAATATAAAATTCTCCAATCGAAAAATAAATTCCAAATCAGGTTCTGCAGTTGCTTGATAGCTATTTGAAATATTGAGAAATTTTTGGTAACGTTCAATATGATTGTGTATTTATGTATTCTGGATTTGGTTAACTGAATTGGATGCTTCTGATTTGGATAGATATGTCTATATGATGGTTCGAAGGTTGTGGTACAATAAACAATTCGTAATTATTGTATCGATCTTTATCATCTTTCTTTTCAACTTGCCTTCTTTATCAGCCGCCTTCACCCAAACCGAGCGCTATAACTTCCAGCGTTCCATAGTAGATTTCCGTTCGCGATTGAATCCCAGCTACATGAAAGTCCAACGCAAAAAGACAAAATATATTATAGTTCACACTTCAGAGCTTAGCCTTAAAACAACGCTGAGAGTCGTTTCTAAAGGGAAACATTTGCGAAATGGGCGACGCACCAATGGCGGTCATGCCCACTATGTGATCGCACGCAACGGACGTACTTATCGTATTCTGGACAAGAAATATGTAGCCGACAATGCTGGTCGCAGCATGTGGAATGGCGATACGGATATTAGCAAGTTTTCGATTGGAATTGAGTTAGTAGGTCATCATTACGCTCCCATCTCTGAAAAACAGTATCGATCGGCAGGTATATTGATTGAAATTTTACAAGACGTATATGATCTGTATGATCGGTCAGCTCTGACCCACAGCCAGGTAGCCTATGGTCTGCCAAACCGGTGGTTTAAAGAGGTTCACCGTGGGCGCAAGCGCTGCGCAAAAAACTTTATACGCACCAAAGCTGGACTAGGGTCGACCTGGCCCTATGATCCCGATGTGCGTGCCGGTAGACTCATGGCTGATGTCCAACTTTCTGAAGTGTTCTATGGCCAGCACAAAATTGATCCTCAACCTGATGAAGCGAATATCTTATCCAAGCGGAATACCGCCTGGGCTATTGCCGGAGAAGATTACGATAGCACCACAACGGTATACAAATTCCCAAACGGACGCCAATATACAGGTGATCAAATTGCAGATGAAGTCGGCTGGAACCGCGTACCCGCGAAAACGGTTGTGCTGCTTAACCATGAAAGTAGCTTTGAATTGTTAAAAGACAATGGCATTATAAAGACCATTTCGAACGGAATTACGGCATGGTCTCTTGCGGGAAAATCGTATGATCATGAAACAACGATCTATTTTTTGCCCTCCGGTCAAATAAAGCCCGGCTCAATGATAAACGATTGGGATGATTTGCCGGCTAAAACCAGACTGATTATCGGATACCAAGGACCTTATAAACTAAACAAAGATCGAACCGCCTTTCGTATTGCGGGCCTCAAATACAAGGATCAAAAAACAATCTATTACCTGCCATCCAAAAAACTGTTAAGCGGTAATAAAATAAGAGACTTTAGCCAACTTCCTATCGGAACTTTTATTTTTCTTCCTGCCACACTTTAATAATCCAATTATTGTATATAGAGCAGAGCAACCTAAAAAATACTAATCTGAAAAAAATCGGCTATCCCAAAACTTTACCTGGATAGCCGCATTCCACAATTTAGCCTATATGTGGGTTGCGTAGCCTTATACACAATCTGGGAAAGCAACGTAAGTAGCGGAATTTTGAACTTGGGATATAAAAGCGATATCACAACAATTTGGAGGCGTTCAAAAGTTACGATATGTTGGAGTAATCACCAGTTACATTCCCGAGTCTTCCAACAAAGGTACAGAGTTTAGGTCGGATCAAATTTTAATCCTTGGTCATTTAATCACTATTTTCCCACTAGTAATCCATCATCCAAAATTTGTTGAAAGTGATCTTTTACTGTCTTTTCGAGTGGAAGGTAGGTCATTCCCAAGTCCTTTTTGCTGTACGAGTTGTCAAAGCTGATTTTATAGCCCACGTTTTTAGTGGTCCATTTACGTGTGAAACCGAACATCGGAGCAATAAGCCAAAATAGGAGTTTAGGTGGCTCTTTGTTTGGAAATGGATATTGATCACCGAAATTCTTTCTGAGAATTTTACCCAAATCCAGTAGGGTTGCTTCTTCACTAACCAAAATATGTCGTCCGTTTGCTTCAGGTGTAAAGCCTGCTTTAATATGAGCCTTTGCCACATCGCGCACGTCGACCATAGGATTCCATAGCCGTGGTACCCCGCTCTTATAAGTGCCGTCTGCAAATTCAATCATTGTTTTTATACTTGCCGAGTCAACCCTTTTTGATAACGAAGGACCCAGTATCCATCCCGGGTTGACTGTCACCAAGTCCCATTGATTCTGCTCTTCGGCTATCTTCCAGGCTTTCCTTTCTGCAACAGTTTTGGAAAAGGGATAAGGGCGGTGGTTCGGACTGCTGGTCTGATTCCAATCGCTCTCGGTGAATTTACCACCTGATGTCGTCTCGATATCGATGTTATCACCGTAAACGGCGACAACACTACTAGTGAGAACTACCCGCTTGGCCGATGCTGAGCGATTGACGGATTTCAGGACATTAACCGTTCCTTCCTTGGCGGGTCTAATTAGTTCCTCTTCGGGGTTCTTTACATTCGTGATGGAGAAAGGGGATGCCGTGTGAATGATTAACTCGCAATTTGCTGCTGCTTCATCGAAACTTCCGGGTTCTAAAAGATCTGCTTTGAATAACTTCAAATCCGCATCCGATTTCTCGGCAATGGAGCTGAGGTGCTCGACTTTAAACTGATCGGATGGATCACGCACGGTTGCGTGTACCTCGATCCCATCATCGAGCAGCCTTTTCACAATCCAGGATGCAAGGTAGCCCGTGGCGCCTGTAACCATTACCGGTTTGGTTTTGTCGATGGTCACCATTTGCATACCCCCTTGTTCTTTGGTTGGAATGATTATTTGAAGTGAAAATTGGAAGGGAATTAAGTTTGTATATTTAAAAATTGATTTTATGTCAATTTTGTAAGGTTTATCGAGTTAGAGATTACATTAGCTTATCTGTAACATATCTCTTGAGATGCAGGAAATCCATTTCACCAATATTTGAATTTACCCAGATTTAGGTTAACTTACTATTCTCATGGCCCAGTGTCATTAGTGATATATTGAGATTATTCTTAGTTAGGCGCAAATGTAGATATGCTAATCGCTTTTAGGTAACAAACCTATCAAATCAAGTCCATATCTCTGTTCTCTATAATCCAAGATCTCGGTTAATTAATATAACTTTTATTCTGCCTTTGGGGTATGATTTTTCATGAATTGTCCATATATTACAAATCCTATCAGGACTTTTACAGTCCATGCAATAAGAAGTCTTTACACATGGTGTTTTTTTGGAGTGCCGAATTGCATTTTGGGGGGCGGCAATATTTTTTATTCGCTTCATTGCCTCATCAAGATTTTGGACGATCTTATTGCGACCAACCATTATGACAACATATTTAGGACCGAATGTAATGCCACCAACACGGTTTCCTATCATATCCAGATTCACCAACATACCTGAGTCTACCAACGCATTAGTGCCTGTAAAAAACAAATCAGCAAGAATCGCCTTTCTTCGACGCTCCATGCTTTTTTCGCGAGAAATATTTTCAGCAAAAGTTTCAATTAATTTTATCTCAGCTTTGCTTCTAAAATATTCCAGTATTTCTGTAGAATAGAGGGTCAAAGAATCTCCCCATGATACACTTTTAATATCGATTAGGGGTAAAATTTTATCTATTACGATTCTTTTGGCTTCAGAAGGGGTTTCCGCTATAAAAGCATTAAAATTATTCTTCTCCAAAGAATTTTTGCAATCTGATAATCTTCTCTCCCGGTATTTATTAATTTGCATAGCCAAATAACTTTTTAATATGTCTTATCTTATTTTACTCGAATTGGGAAATATTGAGAATACATGCATTTTGGTAATTTTACAGATATGAAAGGAATATCACAAGACTTTTCAGATTGTGGATTACACAATGACAAATATACAAAATTTCAGCCTTGAGAAAATAGTGGACTTCGTGCCTTTATCGAATCTTTGAAACCCCATTAAATTTATTGTACATTTCATCTGACAATCCTAAAACTTACAGCCTGGATCTTGAATTTAGTAAGAAAATTAAAAACCGGTGTCGGATAATCGAGTCTGACGCCGGTCTCCTAATATCGCCTCTTTTTGTGCGGTTTCTTCCGCTAATGCAAAAAAAATAGGCTTTGAACTCGGACTCGTCAACACCAATAATGGACAAGGAGGTCTCTTTTTGCTATGGGGCCTGTTGAGTACCTAAGTAATCATTATTGTTAACAGGGTGTAAAATGAATATTGAGATACCAATCATTCAGCTTGCAGAACCTTCCAATGCCTTCTCCCTTGCAAAGCTGGCTGAAAAAACCTTCAGGGATGCTTTTGCCCAATTCATTAACAAGGAGGATTTCCAAAGCTACGTGGCACATTCGTTTACTGAAAATCAGATCAGATCCGAACTTATTGATACTGCATCCACTTTTTTTATTGCCAAGTTAAAGGATAAATGGGTGGGGTATGCTAAACTTTACCAGAGCCCGCCTCCTGATTGTGTCAAACAATTGCCGGCCATTGAGCTTGCCAGGCTTTATTCCATACAGCAATATTTGGGCTACGGCGTTGGTGCTGCCCTGTTGGAGGCCTGCTTAAACTGCGCCCGCAGCAGAGCATTTAAATCAATCTGGTTAAGCAGCTGGAAGGAAAACCACAGGGGAAATGCATTTTACGCCAAAATGCAGTTTGAAATTTTCGGCACTAAAACCTTTGCTTTGGGATCCGATATCCAGGAAGATTACGTTTTTGCAAGACCGATACGGTAACTTCAATATGCAGCCCCTCATCCGCGTTAGTACATGATGCTCTCTTTAGTTTCACAGTGTTGTGATCTATCATCATGCCTTGGAAGTACCTTCTTTGCGTTAATCAGGGTATCCTGCTGCACGCTCATTTATCAACAACACAGCGCTATTTGGGAAAGGTGACTAACGTGGAAGCGATAAGATGAATTGAAAACTTATATGCTTAAAAATGACGGGGCAATGCAATTTTAGCATTGCCTCAGTTATATATCATTTTCTGATTTGTGCGATTACATTTGTTAATCCGAAAAATTTCGGCTTTATGAAAGTGCACCTGTATAGCCGCAATCCACAATTCAGCCAAAGTGTGGGTTGCGTATACCCAATATGCAATCTTGAATGGTAGTGAAAGGTGGCGGAATTTAACACCTGAGATATAAAAGCGATATCACAACAATTTAGGTGATTCAAAAGTACCGATTTGTTGGAGTAACATGAAATTTTAGGATTAAAAAATATTTTGGTTTGCCAGATGATAAATGCATTAATTTGGGATTTTGTCTTAAGAGCCGACATCTACAATCCTTAAACAGCGGGATCCTATCTTAGTCTGATACCTGGAACTGCCATAAGAAACCTGGCGACAAAATCATTTTTTAAGAGAGACCTACTTTTCAGGTTTCTTCTTGGCTTTCTCTGCCTCCTCCTGGGTCTGAATGGCCGCTAACGCTGCCGCTGCAGCGGCCTGGCGCTGAACTTCGCTGTTTGCCTTCGCATCGTTTTGCCGGTCATCACCCGCCGCCTGCGCGCTGGCCTCGCTATCGGGCTCCGGCGGCATGTACACGGTAACATTTCGATGCGCAAACTCGATGCCTGCTTCCTTGAATGCTTCCTGCATGAGCCGGTAAACTTCCTTGCGGATGGCAAACTGATCGCCCGGTTTGGTTTTGTATTTAACCCGCATGACCATGGCCGAGTCATCCATCTCCCGCACACCCTGGGATTTGATCGGTTCCAGCAGTTTGGGCCCCAGCTCGGGATTTTCCATGATTTTTGCGTAAACTTTCTTCTTGATAATTTTGCGAATTATTTCCACGTCTGCGTCGTAGCGCACCCGGAAGTCGAGTTTCATGATGACGTAGTCGCGGCTGAGGTTGGTCACCGTCTTCATGTCGCCGAACGGGATGAAATAGACCTGACCCCTCGGGTTGCGCAGCCTAAGGGAGCGCAGCGAAATGTGCTCCACCGTCCCCTTGGTGCCGGAAACCTCCAGATAGTCGCCGACCCGAAAGGCATCGTCCATGAGGAAGAACACGCCTGAGATAATGTCCCGGACCAGGGCCTGGGCACCGAAGCCGATCGCCAGGCCGAAGACACCGGCGCCGGCAATCAGGGGGCCGATGTTCACCCCCAGGGCCGATAAAACAATCAGGCTGGCCATGACGATGATGGCCACCAGCATGAACTTGCGCAGCAGATGCAGCAGAGTGGCGATGCGCGAGCCGCCGGCGCCGCCCTCTTCCTGTTCCTCATCCTCTTCCGGCATCTCGTCGCGCATCCGGCGCACGATCGCAGCATTGACCAGGCCCCAGGCAACGTAACAGATCAGCACGACGAACAGGATCTCCATAAGGGTACTGACCACCTCTTCCCCGATGGGGAGATCAACATTCCAGATATTCAGGATCCAGAAAAACATTAACACCGCCAGGGATAGACGCAGGGCGGTGCGCAGCGGACCTTTCACGCGCTCGAGGTCCAGGCGTGCGCCGGGAGCCGATTTATCCTCTGAGTCTTCGCCGGCCGACTGCCGAGCCGCTTCAGTCTCAATATTATCTTCCGGCCCGTCGGATGTCGCTTCGGCAAGCACGATCTTCTCCTCGGGCTGCTCCACGATGCCGAAAGCCGCCTGTAGCATCAAGCGCAGGAGCCAGTCCAGCATAAAGTAAAGCGGTACCATCAACAGCGTCAGAAAGCCTTGTCCCGAAGCCAGTCCTAAAATCTGGTTGAGGAACGAAAAGATCAGCAAAAGCGCGACACCTAATATGGCAAAGTGGTACCACTTTTGGGCCATGCGGAAGCGCAGGCCGGTTTCCGGCAGGTCCCGGCTGAATGCAGCGGCGACCGCTTTGCGTTTCTGCAGAATCATCCAGGTGATCATGGCCGCCATAATCAAACCGACCATTGTAACCGTCTGGAGGTGTTCCAGTTCGCTGGAACCGGCCAGGCGAATGACACCGCAGGTCAGGTAGCCGAAGCTGCCGACAGCCGTCAAGGCAATCAGCCAGCGGTGCAGGTAAAGTGCGGTTTCGTTATTGAACGGCAGAAACCGCAAGGTTGGAACACGCGGAGCCAGGAAAAACCTCGACACCACAAAGGCGACTTGCACGATGACGAAGGCCGTCAGGTAAGTGGCCAGAAGAACGCGTTGCCCGGCGGTGCGTTCCAGAAAAAGGAAAAAAACGGCCAGGGCTGCGATGGTGAAAATGACAATGGCCGCAAAATCCAGCAAGGCCCGCATGGACAGGGCCCCGATTTTGGCGATCCATCCGGAAGGCACGATCGATGTAATGCGACGACGGATGGCGGCAGTGAAAAAAATAAAGAGCGATTCGATCAGGAGACCGGCGGCCAAAACGGCGCTGACACTCAAAATGACGCGGGCGACGGACTTGGTCCCACGTTCTCCCATGCCTAGAAAGGCGAAAACGCCGGATACCTCTTGCGGGGCGGCGGTGCCGCCGGAGCGCAGGAATTTGATGCGGGTATGCAGCAAAGCTGTCAGGTTTCTTATCTTATGGATGAAACCGGCGATGCCTTCCGGTTTGGCCTCGACGGGCGTCTCTTTCTGTGCCTGCAACTTCAGCTCATCAATTAACAATCGTCGGACCTGCTCGTCACTGAGACCGGCAACGATATGATCGATGTTTTCTGCACTCAGGGGCTTGGGCAGCATAACGTTTTCGGCATTTTTGGCATCTGCCCCTTTCTTGCCGGTTTTGAGCAGTAGGGGATTTTGCGACCAGGCCGATGAGGTCAACACAAAAATAAGAAGCCCTATCCCAGCGAAGACTTTCAAATTCTTCGGATGCAATTTGCATCTCCTTTCGTTATTATTCAAACAAAGTTCCTTTCCGGTTAGATATTGCATATGCGAATCTTCAATATTTTGCAAGGGCACCAATTATATCTTGCGTGCCTGAGGTTCAAATTTGGGAGGACTGAAAATTTATTAAGTGTTGTTATGAATTATACAATTCAGTGCCAATGGTATAATATCATTAATCAGGTAATCCCGCCTTACGAAGAACCTCAAAGCAGCGTTGTTTATCTGCTTCATCTATGTAAAGAGAACGCCTTACTTTCGCTATTGAGAACTTGGGGCGTATACGGAGAAGTTCAGCGACTGATGCCTGGGCTTCCTCTTCGTGATCCAACAAACCATAACTTACAGCCAGACCCCAATGACTTTGCCAAAAATCGGGATCCCGAATGATGACTTTCTTAAATGTCTCGATTGCCTTTTCATAGTTTCCGATCACGCGATAGGTGGCACCCAAGTAATGTAAATACCAATTGGGCGGAATAGGATTAAGGCGTATCGCTTTCTTAAAAAGTTCAATGGCTTCTACATACCTGCCTCCAAAAGTACAAGCAATGGCCAACAATGCAGTACTATCAGGAGAATTGGGGTTAAGGGAAACGGCCTTCTCTCTCAGAGCGATGGTCTCCTTTATCTCCCCTTTTCGCAAATGGATACCGCTTAATACAAGATAAGCCCCGGGCAAAGAATCATCCAGGGTGAGGGCTTTCTGCGCAATTTCTTGAGCACGTTTCAAGGATGCAATTCGGGACTCAGTCCAGCCGTAACTGGCATCATGTAAGTGAGTCCACGCCAGCATCACATAAGCTTCTGCATACTTCGAATCAAGGGCAATGGCCTCCTTATAAATTTTCCTGGCAAGAAGGTTACTATCTTTTCTAAGGCGAGCAGAATACTTACGCGCTTCCATCATCTTTAAATAAGCCTCAAGATTGTCGGTGCTTTTTGCACCCAGTCTGGCATCCTCACCACTTGTCAACTCCACACGAAGGGCCGTAACTATCTTCATCGTGATCTCATCTTGTAGAGCGAATATGTCTTTAAGTTCTCGGTCGTATCGCTCTGCCCAAATGTGGTGTCCGGAGAGCGCGTCTATTAACTGCGATGTAATACGCAGTCGATCATCGTCCTTTCTTACACTTCCTTCCAAGATATACTGGACCCCCAGCTCTTCGGCAACCTGCTGGACCTTAACTGGCTTTCCTTTGTAGGTAAAGGTGGAATTTCGAGCAATCACCAATAGCTTAGGAGTTTTTGATAAAGCTGTGATGATCTCCTCAGTAATTCCGTCACTGAAATATTCTTGATCTGGATCACCGGTTAGATTGTCAAACGGTAGCACCGCAATAGATGGTTTATCGGGCAACGGAAACACCATTTTATCCAAAGATGCAGGCTCCACTCGTTTAGAGTGACGTAAATAAAAATTCCAGCCCGTTAATCCCGCCGCAACAACAATTAAAATAATAATAGCAGCAATAGCGGATCTGCGCGAAAATTTTCCCAAGAACTTTTTCTCACCGATCACTTTGCCGGCAGCATCAGGTTTCATCAAGACCCGGTAGGCGCCCACCGGCTTGGGTATATTTTTAACGGACTGTTCTCCCAGGTATTCATATCCCAGTGGCAGTTTGGTCTCAATTTGATCAAAGGCCGTCTTTGAAACGCATATTCCTCCGGGGTCTGCCAGTGATTCCAGCCGGGCTGCAATGTTGACTCCATCACCGTAGATACGGTCATCTTCATCGATGACATCACCGAGATTGATACCGATGCGAAACTCCATTCTGCGGTTTTCTGCCAACTCTGCGTTTCGTGTCTGAATTTCATTTTGCACCGCAACAGCACACTGTACCGCATCGACCACACTGGAAAATTCAGCCAGCACATTATCGCCCGGAGAGTCGACAACTCGGCCTCTGTGCTGCTTTATCAGAGAGATCATAACTTCACGGTAGGTAGCTAAAGTCCTTACAGTACCAGCCTCATCTTCTGCCATAAGACGGCTGTAACCAACTGCATCGGCGCTAAGAATAGCGGTGAGCTTGCGTTTAAAACCTTCTTCTGCCATAGGCACCCCCGTAATCAAGGTTTCAAACAATAGGACTCTGTATATGGATCGTTCAAATAAAAACAGTGCCGGATGAGATGCAAGATTCGGATCAGGGATTACAGATCAGCGTCAGGTCAGGTGGAATGGCATATTAAATATCATTAAACAAATAGATGGGATTTAGTCAATCATTATTGGGGGTTCTGAAAGTGGTGATTGAGAATACCCAAACTTTGCCAATTTTGCAGATATGAAATGGATATCGCAAGACTTTTCAGATTATGGATTGCGAAATGACAAATATACAATATTTTAGCTTTGTGAAAATTGCTGACTTCGTGCCTTAGTGGAAAACCAAATATTAGATAGTTGTAGAGTCGAGTAGCCGCCTTCGTCGCGCACCTTAACACGCCACCATCGTCCTACTATGATATTGTTGTTCTTGATTCGGTTCGTACATGACGTCTCAACCTCCAACATGCTAAGAGCCCCACGGCAGCGAACACAACCGCCATCACAGCATTACCAGCCACGCCGCCCCCAATCGTAACATGAGATTGTGCAGTAGCGGCTAAGTAGATCCGAAACGTCGAGTTGATAGATAGAAGCGCAAAAACGCACAGCGAGACCCAGGCTGCAATACGTTGGCGCCCGCTTCCGATAAGTCCACCGATAGCACCACCCCCATACCACATGAAGGACACGGTGGGTGCGGTCATAAGCAGGGCCGGAGCGGCAAAGAAAAGGGGGGTCAACAAGGGTCTTGCCTGCTTCACGCGGGTTGCCCAGTAGCACAGTGTCAAGTTGATCAATGCACCAGCGAAAAACAATCCGTACTTGAGCGATATCACCCACATGGCGCGCTGTTGGTTGGTGTAAATTAATGCCAGCATCAACACCGCGCTGACGATTCCGAAAAAGACGAACTTCGGTGCATAGGCTCTAAGAAAGATGTCCTCGGCCGTGGGCGGCCATGCGCTGCTATGGTTGCGCAAAGCCGGGACACCGAAAATTATTCCCAAAGTGATGATCAATACGACCAGCATTGGTCCAAGCGTGAAAATCGAAGGCTGCACGTAAAGGGCGAACAGGCTTGGGACCACAGCGAAACCATGACCGACGATAATTCCAGGTGAGCAAAGGAGAGCGATAAACGTTGCGCGAAGAATACCACGTGGCGTGCGGCCAGGGATCAGACAGCAGACGTACCAAGCGACAAAAGTCGATATCAGGCTTGCAGCGAAAATGAGTTTCAGACTCATTGCGTTCTCCATTCGCGGTACATGTATAAAAAGAATAAGGGCTTTTTCACCTTCACCCGGAAGGCAGTGATCCTTTCTTAAAATGAATAATCTTAACCGCTGACATTGGATCAATTTAAGCTAATAATTGCGCACGCCTTAATTGCTAACGTTCACAATTTCCCATTCGCCATTTAATAGCTTTATTGTTACGAGCTTTTTATCTATAGTTTGCCCGCCATTTTTAGATAAATTCTTAAAAAACGTTATGATTGCACTATTAATCCATTTTACATCCGATGGGCCAGATGCAGTGAAATCCTTAGACCACTCTTTTTTGATCCTATTATCGAAAAATTGATAAATAGAGATCCTGTTTGGAATATAGCCTGCCTCTAAATCAAGAGAAGCTACAGCAAACCGTTTGAGGTCCTTTGAAATAATGGGAATACCAAGTAAAGAGTGAATGTCACCGGTAGAAGCATTAATAATTAAATAACTGGTCCCTTCCCAGCCGCGTACTTGGACCAAGAAGTATTTAATCTGTTGGAAATAGGTTAGAAACCAATAGACTTTCCTACTTTCTTGGTTCGCCTTCTTATTGCTCAGAATAATTGGAGGGCCCGATAGTGTTTTCAAATTTAAGTCGTCATTTTTCCGACTTACTTTTGTAAAGAAGCGCTCTATCTGTTTAGATTCGAAGCTTTTGTTTGAACATACCAATCCAGATATTCCACAAGCCTTTTGGATCACGATACTTTCATCGTGATCGGCTGAGGCGAATGAATGCAGAGTAATCAAAACAAAGAAAGCTATACTTGGGGAGATTATGAAAATTTTTCTTTTGTCTCTCATAGTTTTTCGATTGTAAATTCTAACGTTCGCAAATAACCTGCGTTCCATAACTTCGCGTGGACCCCGAGCTCTACGGCCTCTGGGATCTTTGCTCGGAGTTAAAGACAAAATAATAGGCTCTATCCGGTTCCACTGTTCGCTTGTTATTTCCATCCTGATTTTATTACATAATCAGGTTTCTATGCCTAGATTTATTTTGAGATAGGTTCTAATATATTATACATTGCATAGGCTAATATAACAAATTTTGGTTCGCTTAAAAGTGGAGGTTTCGTGCCTGCATCGAATCTTTGAAACCCCATTAAATTTATTGTACCTTTCTTGTGAAATCCGAAAGCCGGCTGTTAAAATAGACCCAACAAAGCTGAAATTACATGTATGAAATGTATATCGCAAGTAATTGTTGAGAATCATTAGGAGAGCAGTTGTGTATTATGCGGGGCAATCTAAAATAGCTTGTGGTTAAATAACGAATGCTAATCTGAAAAAAATCGGCTACCCAAATATTTTACCTGGATAGCCGACATATACAATTCAGTGAAAGTGTCGATTGCCCCCTCTAATATACAATCTTGGAACGAAACGGAATTAGCGGATTATTACAGTTGAGATATAAAATTGATATCATAGGTTTTTCATGGATTTAAAAGTGCTGATGAGAGTACCTGGAAATACCAAAATTACAGATATCCAAATATAGCACAACTATTTTGTGGCCTTAAAAACCTTTTATTTTTGGGAGTTATATGAAATCGACAAAACGATAAGTTTATCCAGCGACAAATAGCAAAGCTAATTATAAATGAGGTGTTGCGCCCCTGCATTTGGGATATCTCGAATTAATTAATCTCTTCTGGTTCACCAGTACTGAAAATTCTAATTATTTTCGAGATGCCAGGCATTGATTGTTTTCAGCTTTCCACTAGTATAAAATAATCTTTCAAATGAAAAAGAATTTATTCCTGTTTTTATGATGGTAGTCACAAATTCGCGCTCCCTATCTTTTCGAAGTGCCACCTGATCACCGATGCCTGGCAATAAAGTTGCTCCTTTTTGAACATAAACCAGGTGATCTGATGATACTGAGATTAATTCAAGATCCGAGACTGAAATACCCTCTTGGGTTGTTAGTTTTTTGGGATCTAAATAAAGAGGAAGTGCTTCAAGGTGCGTGCTGTTACTTTCCCGAGAATATAAATTACTCTTTAAAATAAACTGGCCCCTTGAATGTATTGTACCTTCTGACTTAATTGTATAATTGTTTATCTCTTGATACACTTCGCCGTTGATATCTTTACAAGTCCGTTCCCATGCAGCTCCATACCAGTCACCCTTTAAACTTTCGAATAGCTCTAAAAGATCGTCGAATTCGCCTGGCATAAGATACCTTGGAACAATTCCATGACGCACACCCCTGCCCTGTTGAATACTGTAAGAGGGACCAAAACATTTAGAACCGAACAAAGACTGTTGATTTTGTTTTACATTCATGAATTTTTTTTGTTTCTCCACAATGGCTTTGGCTTGCTGTTCTTTTTTTTTAATTTCTTCAATGAGCGCATCTATCGTTTTTTGATCGGTCTTAACGCGATTTTCATAGGCGGCTTCATCGTGTTGGTGCTCGTCAAACACGATTTTAGCATTTCCGGCATTAGCCGGAGGCGCATTACTGAAATGTTTTACGCCATTTTCATCAACCCATTGATAAATATCAGCATTCAGTTGCTCGGCACAAAAAAAACCCATCAAAGCCAAGATTGTCGAAAATATAAAAATACGCCATTGCACTATCTGTGGTAGACATATCCTATCCATTCCCTGCCTCCTAACACCAATAAAAAAGCCACGCCACCATCAAAGGCAACTTGGCTCATTGTTAAAGACACATTGCATTGTACCCCACAGATGCGTAAGTCTTGCTATCAACCCCTCAGATCGTTGTGAATAGATTGTTATGGAAAGGATAAAGAAAAATCAACATATTTTTGGAAAAATTGACAGAAAACAAAATTTTACCCAGGTACCGATATATTGATCCAAACTTTAGCCAAAATACAGATATCCTAAGTGACAGTTATCAAATCAAGTAAATCTCTATTTTGATTATCGAAAAATCATCTTCGTCCAACGACACCTAATGCAATCTGTTTTCTTCAATCTGACTTCTGTCATCTGAAACCAGACGCCTTACTGGGTGTTTTCCTGGGTTTTGCTGCGCTTGATGCTTTCCAGTCGCTCGTAAAGCGTTTTGGCCTTTGTGAGGTTTTTGTTAACGTCTTTGTAATTCGGATCGACTGCCGAGACAGATTCCCACTCCTGAATGGCTTCCGCCAATTTTTGATCCCCGAAGTAGGCAAGGCCCTTTTCGTAGTGAACTTCCTTGTAAATATCTTCACTCTTTTGGATATTTTTTTTGCATTGCTCGCAATTCTTGTTGTATTGCAGCGCCGATTGGAACTCATCTCTGGCAGCCAAATACTCTTCTTTGCCGAACAGACGCAACCCCTGTTCGAAATGAGATTTTTCTAAGTACGCGCGTGCCTGCTTATCGTCGGGGTCGTTTTTGGCAATGGCTTCAAATTTAGCAATAGCTTCCTTGAATTTCTTTTCATTGTATAGCGCAATGGCGTCTTTATGGATAGCTTCGCGGTTCTCTTTTTGGATTTGAGCGATGTATGTCTGACAATCGGGGCAGTTCTGATTGTATATCAGGGATCTTTCAAACTCCTTTTCGGCTGCCGCGTAAGCCTTGTTTCCAAATGATTGCCGCCCCTTTTCCAAATAAGCCAGGGCCATATAATCGCGTGCCATTTGATCGGCAGGGTTGACGTTTAAAACTTTGTCGAATTCAGCAATAGCAGCTGCATATTCCTTGTTCTCATATAGCTCGATTCCGAGCTTGCGATAGTTCATCGACTGATCTTCGGGGGTGTCAGGCTTTGCGCTAATTTCCGCTTCTTTTTGTTTCTCGTCGGGTGTTTCAGGCACCGGCTCAAGCTTGGCGGTTGTGACCGTTTGAGTTTCGGCCACCTTGCCCGTAACCTGAAAAGGAACGCCTTCAACTTCAGGGATCTTGAGCTCCTGCCCGACTCTTACGCTGGTTCCATCTCCTAGGTTATTAAATTCGGCGATGACATGAAATTTGCTGTAATCGCCGTAATACATCATGGCCAGCTTGGAAAGGCTTTCCTCGGGTTGAACGGTATGGATGATATATCGTTTTACCGTTATGATTTCGCCAGGCAATGTTTCCGCAGACGCCCCCTCCTCCGATTGTATTTCGTCGGGGTCCGCCATAATCGGAATTCCTTCAATGACAGGAATTTTAATATCCTGGCCGACCGCAACCCGGGTGGGATCTGCCAGTTCGTTGTACTCCGCAATCAGATGGAACTTTCGGTAATCGCCATAATAGCGTTCGGCTAATGTGGAGATACTCTCATCGGGCTGAACGGTGTGCACAATATATCTTTTGACCTGCTCCATATCTTTGCTCGTACCCGCCAGCCTCGTTTTGGCTTTGGTGTGATCGGGGTTATAACGCAGGGCCGTTAAGAATTCTTTGCGCGCTGGCGCATACTGGCCCCTGTTATAGAATTTGAGCCCCTCTTTATAATGCTTCTCAGCCAGCTTGAGCATTTGGGGTTCAAGCGCTGCTATTTTCTGCCGGGCCAATTGATTGTCGGGGTCGACGGTAAGCACGAGTTTGTATTGCTTCAAAGCCTCAACCAGATCCCCTTGTTTTTCGAACTGCTGTGCTTTGGCCGTATACTCTTTTGCAAGTGCCTGCGGGGATTTGGTGCCCATTATCGCGCACCCGGCCAGCAGTAAAACCAAAAGGACAACGCTGATAATTCCTGACATGTTTTTCATGGTTTCCTCACTTTAGTATAAGAGGATTGAACGTTTTTAGCCTTGAAATGAAGGACTGCATGTCCTTTGCCAATATCTGATCTCTTCTCAACGTCATTGGATTTGCGAAAAAGGGGTTGCTGCCTCTTTTCACGGACATGGCAATTTTATATCCCCCTTGCCTGGCCATTTGAATCGATCTTTGGTCATAATAACCGAACGGGTATGCCAAAAAATAGGTGTCTTGGCCCAATTTTTGATCGATGATTTTTTTGGAACCAAAGAGCTCTTCTTTAATCCTCGTCAAATGCGCCTGCTCTGTCTCTTCTTGTTTTAGCTGCGTCAAGTCGCTATGATAAATGGTGTGCGAACCGATGGTAAAGCCATTGGCCTTCATTTCTTTGAGCTGGTTCCAGGTTATGGCCATTTTTGAAACGCCAACAAAGCTTGTGTAAACAAACAATGTCGCCTTAAACCCGTATTTATCAAGGATCGGATACGCAATACTATAAACGGAGCGATAGCCATCATCCATGGTGATCAGCACCGATTTTTGGGGAAGCCCCCGACGATATTCGAGAAAGGCGAGAAGTTCTTCAGCGGTAATCACGTGATACCCGTTTTCCTTCAGATAACGCATTTGACGATCAAAGGTGCGGCTCGGCATACACAATGGCGAGCTGCAATTTTCAGCAAACCGATGATACGTCAATATGGGGATGGTTTGAAATCCATCTGCGCTTAGACCTCCCCGATTTCGCTCTTTTAGCGGAATCACAACAGCATTGCCCCGTCGGAAGCGAATATCCGGATTTGCTTGCTCAATTATCCAGGCGTGCTGGGGGCCGCCCAGAAACTTTGCTGCCAGTTCTGCAGGTGATTGGCCCGTCCTTAGCTGATAAACAACATAGTCTTCAGAGCGAAAAAGATTTTTATGCGATGGTGGCGTTGTTGTTTGATTGGACGCACAGGCACTCAAAACAAGAGAACCCGTACCGAGGAACATGAAAAAAATCAGAATCTGTAGAAGATTTGAATGCCGATCCACTCGAGATGGAAAAATAACATCAGATAACATAGCCGCCCTCGGAGACTAAAGTCGATTCTGAAATGCCGTCGACAGTTATTTATCTTTAAGCCTTACGTCCGGTCGCCTGATATCAATGCTTGCGCTGATGATCATTAGGCCTATTTTTGTCCGCTTGTCAAATATATTATCATATTCACCTCCAATGGTGAAATATTGAAACGTCATTCGGCGCATTGGGAACTCAAATGGTATAAATTTAAGGCAGTTAATTTGCTTGACATTGATTCTACACCATAATAATTTAATAATGTTGAAAGCAGTCGCTGCCTTTTCAAACCGATCCTCGCAAACGATTCAAAAGGGCAAAAACAGCTAAACCATGACCGGTTAACAGGAGGAGGAAAAACACCTCATGGATTCCATCCAGCAATTCATCAGACGTCTAAACTGGCGTTATGTGATTCTGGGTGTGGTCGTCTGGTGGCTGGCCATGCTGATTGCTTACTCAATTTTGAGCCTGCGCGTCAATCACCTCAAAAACCGCTTAAAAAACTCAGGTGTTGAATTAACGAATAAGTCTGCTAATCTTGCCAGCCTGCCCCTTTTGGAAAGGGATTCCCAGTCTGTCCACAAATTGCTAACCGAGGCCGCCAACAGATCTGGTGTCATTTACGTCTCTGTGGTTGATCATCGCAATAAGGTTGTGGCCTTTACCGGCACCGGTCATCTTATGCCGGATATGACCGCAACAGCTCGCTCCGATGCAGAAGTGTCAATTCGGGAAGGGGGCTTTGCCAGCCATGCTAAAATTATAAATTTTGTCTCTGACATCACCTATGCCGGCACCAAGATTGGTGAAATTTTCATCGGCTTATCAACCCCTGAGGCGATTCAGACGCGGAAAATTTTTACGATCTTCGCTGTTGTCAGCGGTTTGTTTTTATTGGTTTTGATTATCCTATTCCGGTACCAATCGATCAGAGCATCTCTGGTAAAGATTTTAAATTTCAGCCACTCAACAGCCGAAATTGATACCGGTGCGAAAAGGACTCCTGTCGTCTGCCCGTTGTGCGGAACCCGCAACCAGTTATCCGCAACAATTTTCAAGCAGTCAAATCTGGACCATTTTCTGAAAAGCCGAACCTGGAAACAAAAATCAAACATTTACTCCGTTGCGGATAACCCCGCAAAGGAAACGCAGCCCCTTACAAAATCAGACGATTTATCCTGGCTCAAACGCCGGATCATTTTACGCTGCGCTGAGATTATCAAAAAGCTGACCGCCTGATTTTTAATCGCGGATGGCAAGGAGGTGTTCCATGCTGGTCGGTGAAATTGCAACCATGACAGCGGTGAAAGTCAAGGAAATTTCAACGAGCACCTTTACCAAAGTCGCGAGAAGCATGAAGCGCATTTCCAATTTAAAATTTATTGAACGCAACCCCAAACAGGCAGCGATTTGTCTGGTGGTTTGGCTTCTGATCAACATTGCCGGCTATTTGTTTTACCATTCTGCTTTTGAACGCAAAAATGATGCATTTTTGCAGCAAGGAATTACCCAGGCCCAAAGTCTTGAATCCAAAATCGGTCCTTTCGTTTTAGAAAAGGATATTTTATCGCTCAATGTTGCCGTCAAAGAATTACAGAATGTCAAAGATTTGAAATATGCGGTTATCTTGGATCACCAAAATAACATTCTGGCGCATACAAAAGCAGAATTGATGAATCGAAAATTTGATCCGCTGCTTGATGAAAAACCAATCCTTATGCAGGACGGCATCAAAATCGTATCTGGAAAGCTGCCGAACAAAACAGGTGTCGTTGGTTTCTTTAAAACGATTAATTTTTCAGATGTAGAAATTGGAAAGGTTGGCATTATTCAATCTACCGTTCGACTTCATAGCGACCTTAATCAATTGCGGTTCTTATATTTTACCGGCGTCTTGGGGACGTTAATCTTGTTGGGTGCCGGTGTGTTTGTATTGGACCGCAGTGCCAAGGCCCGGACGCTTAGGATGCAGGCGGATATCGCAAAAATGGACCGCATCGGCCCTTATCAGTTGCATCAAAAGGTTGCCCGTGGTGGGATGGCCGAGCTGTTTTTAGCGGATTACGTCCGCGAAGACGGCTTTCGTCGCAAAGTTGCAGTCAAACGCATTTTACCACATCTTGCCGGAAATCAAGATTTTATAAAAATGTTCACCCGCGAAGCCCGGGTGGCCGCCTTATTACAACATCCGAATGTGGTTCAGATATTTGACTACGGCAATATTGAAAACGCGTATTTTATCGCCATGGAATTCATTGACGGGAAAAACCTGGGAGAAGTGCTTAAAGTCTTAAATCGCGGTTTACCTGTCGATATAGCCGTGTTTATTATGTCGCAAATCTGCAAGGGCCTGGATTATTCTCATAACAAAAAAGACGAAACCACCGGTGAGCCGTTTAAAATCATTCATCGCGACATCAGTCCCCAAAATTTGCTGATTTCTTATCAGGGAGAGGTAAAAATAAGCGATTTTGGCATTTCAAAGGCCCAATCGGAACCGAGCTTAACGCAGGCCGGTGTCGTAAAGGGAAAACTTGCTTATTTATCACCTGAGCAGGCATTGGGAGAACCGGTTGACCATAGGGCCGACATTTACGCCCTGGGGCTGGTCTTTTATGAAACGCTCAGCGGAAAAAGAGTTTACGAGTTTGGCAATGAAGTTGATGCAATTCGGAAGATTCCGGTCATGGACATCGAACCCTTGCGCAATGCCATTTCTGATATCCCGGAAGAACTAAATCGCATTGTGATGACATGCCTGGAGAAACAAAAAGATTTGAGATACCAAAACGCTTCGGCGGTGCATGCTGACCTGATATCATTTAAGAAACAACAGAATTCAGCTTTTGGTGCTACCGACCTCGCAGCTTTCATGAAGAAATTTTTTAACAGCACCCAAACAACTTAGAAGCACTCTCAACAATGCATTATACCCGCTTGAGACGGGCACGCGGCCGCGAATTTTGTTGTCCTGTCAAAACGGGATTTCTCATCTGTGTCAAGTAGATTATGGAGGTCAATAAACGATATGACCAACAAAATCTTCACCGGAAAAACGGATATGGGGCTTAAACGCCAGAATAATGAAGACGTTTTTTTGGTGAACCCCGAGCTTGATTTCTGCCTCGCTGCGGATGGAATGGGAGGTGCTGCTGCCGGAGAGGTGGCCAGTGAAATATTTGCCAAAGCAACGCTTGAAATTTTTTCAGCTAATCGTAATCGCTCTGAGAAAAACACACTTTATCAGGTTCAAAAAGCCTATAGCACCGCAAATAAAACCATCCTTGAGCATGTGTTCGCGCATCCGAATCACAGGGGCATGGGGTGCACCGCAGAGCTCCTGGCATTCTTTGAAGACAGCTTTATTCTCGGGCATATCGGCGACAGCCGCACCTATCGGTTAAGGAACGGAGTGCTTGAACAGCTCACCGATGACCACACCCTTGTCCAGCGTCAATTTCAAGAGTCCCTGATATCTGAAGACGAGATCAGACAGCATCCTATGCGCCATGTTATCTTCCGTGCCGTTGGCATAAAAGAAGAAATGACCATCGACCTGTTAACAGGAAAAACACATCCCGCCGACCTGTTTCTGCTGTGCTCAGACGGTCTGACGGATATGGTAGAAGATGATCAGATTCAAGATATTCTGTGCGCTGATACGGATATCAACCGCAAAACCGACAGCCTGATTGAGTCCGCCAAGGTTGCCGGCGGCCTTGATAACATTACCGTTGTTTTAGTCGCTATCCCGTAATTTCTTTTGAAGTTGTCCCAAAATTAAAGTCATGTAGGTCAAATCATGTCAAATCCGTATTTAGAATGGCTTGACGAAAACCAAGAGGTCCAACGTTTAGAAATCGTCGATAAGATCTTTATCGGACGAAGCTGTAAAGGTATAGACCGCCAAAAAAGAATTTTGGTGTGCAACGCTCAGGTATCCAGAGACCATGCGGTAATCAGCCGCCGTGCAAAATCACTTAAAATCAAGGATATGAGTAAAAATGGAACCTGGGTCAACGGCATACGCCTGGCCGCGGGCGCATCCAGTGATCTGGCAGATGAAGATGTCATCAGTGTTGGCGGGGTCTCGATCAAAGTATCTGCCCTGTCAGGTGATACCGTTACACAGGAAAAGGCAATATTGACTGACGGTACAATGGTAACGCCCACCGAGGTTGTGGTCACCAACGTTGTCGCTGATGTCAGAGAATTCTCTACTTTCTCCCAAGCCCATGCTTCAGCGGATGTCTATGCCCTCATGAAGGAAATATTTGATGCCTTCAGTAGCATTGTCTTTGATTGTAAAGGCACCATCAAGGATTACGCCGGTGACGCCGTTTATGCCTTTTGGGACCATCATGTCGAACCGATGCGCCAGCGAGCTGTTTTGGCCTGTCAGGCTGCCGTCCAGCAGACTCAGGCAATCAACGAAATACGCACCACATTATCCGGCAAAAATAGCGCTACCGCTAATTTAGAGATGGGATGGGGTATCACAACCGGCAAGGTGACCCTGTCGCACTATGGTTCACGGGCGGCTGATCTGGCTCTGGTCGGCGATTGCACCAATCTGGCATTCCGTTTATCCGGGATTGCGAACAAAGATCTGTCTGATAAAATAATTATCTGCTCCCAAACGGCAGATCTGGTTCGCAACGACTTTGCACTTCAAGATCTCGGGACCATCCCCATCAAAGGCCGCAAGGGCAAAGAGCATGTTTTTGCGCTGAATCCGGCTTGACCATATGAACAAACCGTTTCCATCGCATGGTATAACACGGATTCACATATACAGACGCATCTACCGAACAGCACCGCATTAAAAAATTCCCAGAACTTGTCTGAACAATTTTGATTCTGTGGTCAAATTAGGATAGAATCTATACTAGATTCAGCTAAACTTCTACAACCCCTTATGCCGCATTTCCGTATTCCGGAACATTATTATGGAAAACGGTATAAATTTCAGCCGGCTCAATTGCAAATGAATGGGCTGCTTGCGTTGCGTGATTGACAGCCAGCAATCGCGTTTGGCAAACTCTATGACCTATCGCCTGACGGTTCGCGAGAAGTTCAATACGGTTTTATATGGTATTTTCAAGCACAATTTTTCTTTTCGGTTTCCTGCCGGCAGTCATCATCTGCTATTTCGGGCAGCAGCTATTTGCCCATAAACGACTGCGCAACACCGTCCTTCTGTGTTTCAGCTACCTGTTTTACCTGTACGGTGCCGCCGGCTTTCTGCTGATCCTTATCCTGTCCACACTGGCAGACTATGTGCTCGGACGTCTGATCAACCGCCGGGTTAAGCGCAAGCGGCTGTGGCTGAGTATTTCGCTGCTGCTGAATTTAGGGCTGCTGGCCTATTTTAAATATGCCAATTTTTTTGTGAGCGAGCTCAACAGCGTTTTTTTGGGGTGGCAACTTTCCCCGATCGAGTTGCAAACGGTAGTCCTCCCCATAGGAATTTCATTTTTTACCTTCCAAAAAATCAGTTACATTATCGATGTTTATCGGGGAAAAAGTCCTGCACTTGATAACATTGTCGACTTTGCCCTCTACATCGCCATGTTTCCGCAGTTAATCGCCGGACCGATCGTCCGTTTCAGCTACATCAGAAGCCAGCTCAAGGGGCGCCGGGAGTCATGGGAAGATTTCTACAACGGAATCGTCCGATTTTGCTGGGGGCTGGCCAAAAAAGTGATCATCGCCAATTCCTGCGCCCAGATCACAGACGTTGTTTTCGGCCTCAAACCGGAGCTACTGGATACGAAAGTCGCCTGGCTGGGGGCGATGGGATATACCCTCCAGATTTATTTTGACTTTTCGGCCTATTCGGATATGGCCATTGGTCTGGGCATGCTGTTTGGCTTTTCCTTTCCCGAAAATTTCAAGCGTCCCTATTCTGCCGTTAGCATCACCGATTTTTGGCGACGCTGGCACATTACCCTCAGTCGCTGGTTCAAAGACTACCTGTATATTCCCCTTGGCGGCAACCGTCGGGGAACAATCCGAACCTGCTGGAATATGGCGATCGTTTGCGTGCTGTGCGGCCTCTGGCATGGTGCTAACTGGACTTTTTTAATCTGGGGAGTTTATCACGGTCTATTTTTGGTTATCGAACGTATCAGCGGTCTGCGTGATGTATCATGCGAAAAATATAAAATTATACGCCGCTGTGTAACGCTTTTAATTATCATAGTCGGATGGGTGCTGTTTCGGTCTGAAAACATATCCCAGGCGATCGGATTTCTCACAGCAATGTTCTCCGTCAGCGATTTGCCCCTTTCCTACGAACTCAGTCGCGCATTGAACTATCGCAACATTTTATTCGTGATGGCAGCGCTGCCGGTATTTTTACTGCCCGCCGATGTTTCCCTCATCAAATTAATTATGGAAAGAAAAGATCCGATTCCGGTCGTTGTGGGGGTCCTAATGATCCTGCTGCTGCTCCCGTATTGTGCAGCGCTGATTGTCGGCGGAGCCAGCAGCCCATTTATTTACTACCGGTTTTAATCGCACTATGAGAAAGATTTTTTCAATCATATTTATCTTAATTTTGCTATCACCGACCGCAGTCTGGCTAATCCGGCTGGATTTCGGCATCAATGTGGAGCGCATCGGCCTCAAACCGCCCCGGTTCGATGCCCGGGTGTTGCTCAACAACGACTATTATCGCTCTTTTGACCAGTATTTGAATGACAGCTTTTCCTTGCGAAGCCCGCTTGTCTTTGCCAAAAGATGGCTGAACTACCGACTGTTCGGCATGACCGACACTGCTGCGGTGCATGTCGGCAACCAGGGTTGGCTTTTTAGCAGGCCATCCATCGAAGATTATCGGAAGGAGGCCTGCGATGATTCACCGGTTATTGAACAGCTGATTTTGGAGCTTCACGCCATTGAACGGATGATCGCGGCTTCGGGTCGCCAATTTATTTTTACGGTTGCACCGAACAAATCCACCATTTATCCCGAGTTTCTTGGGTTTGTCCCCTCTGGCAAATCATGCCATCTCAGTCACTACGATCTGCTTCTGGAAGTCCTTGAACGCTATCCGTTAAAAGGCTTTGTTAGACTTGAGAAACGGCTGCAGAATGCCAAACGAAGCCATGCGTTGCTATACAACCCCACCAGTAGGTATTGGAACGCCCGGGGTGCCAGGCTTGCGGCCGAGGCCATCCTAACGCAGATCATTGAAGACCCCGATCAAAATCAGGTTTTTGACAACCCGCAAAAGGATCCCATCAGCCAGGGCGATCTTGCCAGACGCATGCTGGGTTTACGAACCGAAATTGAGAATCTGACGATAAGGCAGTTGACGTCCTCAGGACCCCCTGATCGTTCTGATGCTGTTGTCTACGGCGACGGTTATTTAAAAAATCTGACCCCCTATCTGTCACAGATGTTCAGCCGGCTCGAGGTCATCGAGGCCGAGAGTGTTCCATCAAGGCAACACAGCGAAGATTGGCAAGCTGCCGATATTATTTTGCTCGAAAGGGCCGAATCCGAACTCGCAATGCTGCGTCTTGACGTTGACAAGATATTGGCAAACTTTGAGGCTGAAGTCCTCATCCCGTCACGGTATCCGATCGATCTTCGGGCTTTTGTGCCGCAGGCAAACATTTCACTCAACAACCAGGCTGAAATCCTAAAGATAAAATCGGTCGGTAATTCATCCCGCCTGGCCCTCATGTCCATCCCGGGATCGGAGAGTCAAGTTTTCCGGGTATTGAAGCTCACCGTCAAAGCACCTCATTCTGACATCATGATGATTAAATTCGAAACCGAGCCGCCCCTTGTCACGCGCAAAGCGCTCCGGTCGGGCATCACAGCGCTGTATCTGCCGCTGCCCTTCCAGACGACGGTATCATTGAGCGTCAATCCTGGCAGCAAAGCAGGGGTGCTGATGTTGCAGTCGGCAGAGATACTGACATTTGCTGAGCTGCGTGAGACCACCGAACCCCGGCAGTTAAAAAACGTTCTTGCCAAATGGCTATCCGATAGAAAAATCGCCTTGGCGAAACTGGATTCAGAGGCCGTCGCAACCGCGGCGGATCCCGCTCCTAAATTATCAGGATCGAAGGTGGCTTTGCAGGATTCCGGTGAAACTTCTCAACCAGATGCGCCCGTTAATGCCCTAAAAGCGGCATTTGACGAAGTCTTCGCCAATCAAGAAATCCAGTATAAAAAGAACGTCCCTGGAACATCAATGGCGAAATCGGTCCCCACCGCACCCAAAAGCAAAATCGAAAAATCAAAAAATGCTGTTGATAAAGAAATGCAGCTTGAAAAAGATGACCCCGCGAGCACCATAGCCCAAACATCCGCTACCGGATCCGAAAGAAAAATCGAAAATTCAAAAGATGGGGCTGCTAATCAAAAAGACCAGAACCAGGTCTCAAGCATCGTAGCGACACCGATGCCGGCTTTACCGGCTATCACATTAACCGATTTTGCAGACGGACGCATTTTTCAGCGTCAGGGAAACAGTGCCGATATCGTCATTTCCGGTACTTACAGCGGACCAATTGAGGCCATTGTAGCAAGGGTTGTCCGAAGCGACACGCAGGAGGAAATTGTTCCCTGGACCGTTATCGATCCTTCTCCGGGAAACGGAATTTTTGTGGGTCAGCTGAGCCAGGTCCCCCAGGGAGGGTGGTATAATATCCAGGTCCGCAGCCATAGCGATCACACCGTCTCCGACAACGGTAAACACCGATGGGGTGTGGGGATGCTAATCGCCTGTCTGGGGCAGTCGAACATGAAAGAATGGTTTTACACCGGGGACGATTTAAGGGCCCATTCGCTTTTGCGTAAATTCAGCGACAGGGGCTGGTCAGGATTGGGCACAACGGGTAATGCTGCCATCGCTTTTGGCAACCGGATAATCGAACGACTTGGCATCCCGGTCGGTCTGCTGGATTATGCCGTGAATGGCTCGGGATTGAGAAAAGAAGCCGACTGGGGCACGGGCTACTGGGCAGACACAGCGCCGGATTCGATCTACACTCGTTTTGTTAGCGGCGTATCAGCTGCCGGCGGCGCGGTGGAGTTCGTCGTCTGGATCCAGGGTGAAGCAGATGCTGCCCGGGGTACAGTCACCGAAAATGAGTATGCCGTTTCTTTGGCACATTTTATTGAAAATCAAGTGAGAATCGACCTTGCCAACGGCTCGGAGCGTGAGCAGTTGCCGTTCCTGGTGGTTATGATGATCAAGCGCCCCGGCGGCATAGACAAGCCCCACCAGGACATCCGCAATGCGCAAAAACAGGTTGTCGAAAACGTTGTCGACTGCTACCTGGCGGCCGCTACCCTTGATCTTAAAAATCACGGCAGACAGCACCTCAAGCCAAAAGCATACACTTCTATGGGCAACAGAGTGGCGCAAACAGCCCTTTATGTGCTGGGCAAGGAACAATACCACCGAGGCCCGCAAGTCGTCCATAACCGGCAACTCGACGACCGCACTGTTGAAATTAAAATCCAACACACTGGCGGCAATGATTTTAAACCGGCTTCCGGGATTAGCGGATGGGAAATCATCGCAAATGGAGAGCGGGTGCCCATTCAAGAAGTTTATCGCCATGATGCTCAGACCATTAGAATTGTCACGGCGCACCCGATTGCCGAACAAGCGTCCATTCGCTACCTGTATGGCGCTATGCCGGATGTCAATCATCCGGTTTTAGATAATTCCCCCCTGTCTTTGCCTCTGGAAGAATACCAGTCGGAAATCAATTGAATCATAAATTAAAGGACTTATATTTACATGGGTTGGTAAATAATGAATTGCACGCTGTTGAGGTACGCTGTGGATGAGAAAATGAAAAAACAATCAATCGTACACGGTCGATACAAATCGGCTCAAAAGAAATATCACATTATATTTTTTTTATTTTTATTTTCTCTGGTTTTATCCTCAAATACGATTTTAGCAGAGAATTCGTATATGGTTGCACAACTAAAAGAAAACAGTATCGGATGCCCCCCCACGCCACCGGATGCCTTGGGCCCTTTTTATAAATCCAAGGCACCTTTGCGAAACAGTGTGGGCAAAGGATATGAATTAAGTGGTATGGTTATGTCCACAAAGGATTGCTCGCCGATCCCGCAGGTGCGTATTGAATTATGGATGGCGGGTCAAGATGGTGATTACAAAGATGATTACCGGGCGACGGTAACAT
>Ga0265306_10000074_pt1 | contig 36086 bp, 32 predicted proteins | sample Helome_3_FD_192493 | JGI IMG/M metagenome (GOLD analysis project Ga0265306, IMG submission 192493) | Marine sediment microbial communities from subtidal zone of North Sea - Hel_20160420 (Illumina Assembly) | ecosystem: Environmental > Aquatic > Marine > Subtidal zone > Sediment ... | reverse complement strand
TATCAGTTGCTGACCGCAGTGATTCACGGTCTCTAAGCGCATGTTGCACGTCTACTCCTATAATAATATCAGCTCCGAGTTGCCTTACCTCTATGATCGGATAGTTATTTAGAACACCTCCATCGACTAGAATTTGACCATCTAATTCTGCAGGTTCAAATAATGATGGAAGAGTTCCACTGGCCATAACCGCTTCAGGGAGGTATCCTTGATTAAGTATAACTTCTGCGCCGGTCTCAATATTTGTAGCGATACAAAAAAATGGAATAGGTAAGCTGTTGAAATCATTTACATCTCTTACATGATATAATAGTCGCACCAGTTCATTGTAAATTCTTTGACCCCCTGAAATGGCCGTTGGGAAGGATAATTTAAATTTATTAAAAGGAAGAGTTAGCGCATATCTTTCAGAATCTTCTTTTTCATAAAACGTCTTAGAACCTCGTGGAAGATTGTCCTGAATAAGATCACTAAAATCGGCTTGTCTAAAAATGGAGTCCAGTTCATTTGCAGAATACCCGGAAGCATATAATGCCCCAATTATGGCTCCCATACTTGTACCACCAATGTAGTCAATGGAAATACCTGCTTCTTCTATAACTTTAAGCGCGCCTATATGGGCCATCCCCTTTGCGCCTCCTCCACTCAGCACCAAGCCTACTTTTGGTGCCTTGTCCGGCTCATTTTGTTGGGCCCGGCCAATCCCAACACATAATAAAAAAGTTAGAAGCAAAGCCAATTTTCGCATTAGGTCAAGATATGGGATTAATGGAAGTTTTCATAAATTTTCTTTGCCATAGAATGTCCAACAGTTTTCGAAAGATCCTCAATAGAAGCTTTTTTAATTCTGTTTACAGATTTGAAGTTTTTAAGTAACTCTTCTGCCGTTTTCTTACCTACTCCTTTAATACGTTCCAATTCAGAATCAATAGCTGCTTTACTTCTCTTATTTCTGTGGAAATTAATTCCAAATCGATGCGCCTCATTTCGCAATTGTTGAATTATCTTAAGTGTTTCTGACTTTTTGTCCAGATATAATGGTATTGGGTCATTGGGGAAGTAAATTTCTTCAAGTTTTTTTGCAATACCTATAATTGCTATTTTACCTCTCAGCCCGATCAAATCAAGGCTCTTTACGGCCGAAGATAATTGTCCTTTACCTCCGTCAATTACAATAAGTTGAGGCAGTCCCGAATCCTCCTCTAATAATCTTCTATAACGTCTGTGAACTACCTCCTCCATTGATTTAAAATCATCAGGGCCGTCTACTGTTTTAATATTAAAGTGCCTGTACTCCTTTTTTAATGGTTTTCCGTTTCTGAAAACCACGCATGCTGCAACGGGATTACTTCCCTGTATATTTGAATTGTCAAAACACTCTATATGCCTGGGCTCTTCTGCCAGGCGCAGGTCTGTTTTCATTTGAGCCATTATCCGGTTCGTATGTCTGTCCGGGTCTGTGATCCTTACTTGTTTAAATCTTTCTTGTCTATAATACTTTGAATTTCTTTCGGATAACTCCAATAGCTTTTTTTTATCACCCAACTTAGGAACTGTGACTTTTATATCATCACCTATAGTGCATAAAAAAGGGAGTAAAAGGCTTTTGGACTGGGAATTAAAACGCTGTCGAATTTCTATAATCGCTAACTGTAATAACTCTTTATCAGATTCTTCCAGTTTCTTTTTGATTTCCATAGTGTGTGACCGAATTATGGATCCATGCGAAAGTTGAAGAAAGTTTACATAAGCAAATGCATCATCTGAAATAATACTAAATACATCAACATTGTTAATTTTAGGATTTACTATTGTAGATTTAACCTGATAATTTTCCAGAACTTCAATTTTATCCTTGATACGTTGTGCTTCTTCAAACTGCATCTCTTTTGAAAGAGATTTCATTTGCGTTTTAAAATAATGGAGGGAGGATTTAAAATTACCTTTAATAATTTGTCTTATATCATCTATCTGTTTATGATATTCTTCAGAATATTGAAGTCCTTCACATGGTCCTTTGCAATTTCCAAGATGGTATTCCAGACACAATTTATATTTTCCAGCATTAACTTTTTCAGGAGATAAATCATAATTACAGGTCCGCAAAGGGTAAACACTTTTTATAAGTTCAAGTAAAATTTTTACGGTTTTCATACTGGTATAAGGACCATAATATTCAGAACCATCCTTAATCAGCTTTCGAGTTGGAAATATTCTAGGAAAACGCTCATTTTTAATACAAATCCAAGGATAGGATTTATCATCCTTGAGCAAGACGTTATACCTCGGTTGGTATTTTTTTATAAGGTTATTTTCTAGAAGCAAAGCATCGGATTCCGTTTTAACAACTATGTGTTTTAAGGAATCTATTTTCTTCACCAATACACGCGTCTTTCCATATTCATGCGTTTTATGAAAATAGGAAGACACCCTTTTTTTAAGATTTTTTGCCTTACCCACATATAAAATCTTTCCATCCGCATCATAGAATTGATAAACTCCAGGACTGTCAGGTAATGTACTCAGCTTAATCTCTAATGGTATTTTGGGCATATACTCTTATACAGAATGATTTTCTTCAATACAAAGGTAAGTTACAATACAATTACAATAAACGTATTAACCTCATTTTAAGTTTAAAATCACTGTGGTTTAAATCCATAAAATATAATTTGATATTATCTACAGTCAGAAACTACAAGCCCTAAAATGTTATCATAGCAGATATTTTAAGATACGTATTCGAAATTATTATAATTATCTATATATCAGTTCTTTAACACGTCATGCTTCAGATATTTTAATTATTTCGCAATAGGGAATGTGTTAATAGAATTGTAAAAGATGTGTATTTCACCGATTAAATTGTGCGCTTTATAGATAATTGACATTTATTTCTTTATATTTAACCAGAAAATTTATTTACTGCATGGAAAATTATGTCATCACTTTAGGTATGTACCTCATTTTGATGCTATTTTTTAAAATATATTTTGCTGTTGCGGCAAAAGATTAGTTTTATTAAAATAGTTCCCCAAACTAGTTACAGGTTTAATCGGTATTTATGCTAAAAAAAGAGCTTCGATTAAGCTACCTTCAATTAAGAAATGAATTGTCTTCTGAAGCGATTTCAAACTACAGTTTAGAAATTGCAAACAGGTTGTTGGATTTACCTCTATGGACATATAATTATTACCACCTATTTTTATCAATTATTGAAAGTAATGAAATTGATACCAGTTTCATTTTGTCTATTCTACAGGGAAAAGATAAAAATATTGTGCTCCCTAAAGTGTTGGACAATACTAATCTGATTCATTATTTACTTACAGACAGTACCGTCCTGAAAAAAAACAAATGGAATATTCCGGAACCTTTGGACGGACTAGAGGTGTCTCCGCTTAAAATAGATGTTGTATTTATTCCCCTTTTAGCATTCGATAACCTTGGCTTCAGGGTGGGTTATGGCAAAGGTTTCTACGATAAGTTTTTAAAAGAATGTCGTGAAGATGTTATAAAAATCGGTCTTTCCTTATTTAAACCGGTGGATAAAATTAGCGATATACGGAAGCATGATATTTCAATGGATTACTGCATTACTCCTGAGAAAATCTATACTTTTTAAGATTCTTTTTTTTCAAATGCCTTTTTATTAAATACGATTAATATCCCTACTCCAGTACTAATGGCGGTATCGGCAACATTAAATACCGGTTCAAAAAAACGAAAATTATCACCCCCAATCACAGGAACCCATTCGGGCCAATTTGCATCAATTATTGGAAAATAAAGCATGTCAACTACTTTACCGTAAAATAAACTCCCATAGGGTTCTTCAGAAAATAAGATCGCTACCTGGTTATAGCTATCGTTAAAAAGTATCCCATAGAATAAAGAATCAAGAATATTCCCAAGTGCTCCGGCAAAAATTAGTGAAACAGCCGTAACAAGAGTTGCTGTTGCTTTCTTCCTAATAATATCATATAACCAATATCCAATTCCAACTATCGCAAAAAGGCGAAAAACAGTAAGTACCAATTTGCCAATTTTATCCGATACAGGTAAAATATCACTTAATTTGGCACCCCAGGCTGCACCTTCATTCTCAATAAAAAGAATTCTAAACCAGGAAAAAACTTCTATTGATTCTCCAAGTTCAAAATTCGTTTTAATATATATTTTACTAAGCTGATCTATTAGTAAAACAATTGCTATAATAAGCAGGGACCTCTTTATATTCATTCTATTTCAAAATAGATTCGGCTAAAATAGGGATTATTCTACCAACAAAAGGTAAGGGTGTTCATTTTAAATAAACCCATGGAAAATATGATCAATCCGGGTTATTAAAAACTCTGGCCTTTTGGCAGAATATACAAATTTTGAATGGAATTGGCCATGCATAGTAATGCGTCAAACAGAAAATACTACCTAAATATTGCGGCAATATAAATGCCTGATAATTAAATTCTCTAAAGAATTACAAACAAGATGTAAAAATTATACAACCTTTATTTTTGCATGTTTTTAGCCTCAATGCTAAGTGTTGCATGAGGTACCAGTTTAAGCCGTTCCTTATTAATAAGCTTGCCGGTTACACGGCAAATACCATAGGTCTTATTTTCTATTCTTAGCAATGCATTTTTAAGATCCCGAATGAATTTTTCCTGGCGTATTGCTAATTGTGTATTGGCTTCTTTACTCATTGTCTCTGAGCCTTCTTCGAAAGCCTTAAAAGTTGGAGAGGTATCATCAGTACCATTATTCCCATCATTCATGTAGGAGCTCCTAAGTAGTTCGAGATGGCTTTTAGCTTTCTCAATCTTTTCTTCTATAAGTACCTTGAATCCTTCTAATTCTTTATCGGTATACCTTACTTTTAAATCTTGTCCCATAATTTTAGTGTTTTTGGATAGACAATTTTGTGTTTACATCATCAAAGGAAATGGTTACACCATCTTCCATTTGTTCTTCAAAATTAAGTTCAGAGGTTAAGGTTTCGTTTTTAATGTAACTTATGTTGCTCTTAACTGCTCTTTCAACTAAACCGTCCTTTAATATTCTAATATCTATTTTATCTGTTACTTCAAAACCAGAATCTTTTCTCAGATTTTGAATTCTATTTACAAGTTCCCGAGCTATCCCCTCTTGTTTTAGTTCCTCATCGATGGTTATATCCAAGGCCACTGTGAGTGAACCCGAACTGGCTACCAGCCATCCTTCTATATCCTGAGAAGATATCTCTACATCCTGTAACTGTAATATAATACTTTTATTTTCTATTTCAAGTGAAATTTTACCTTCACGTTCAATTTTTTGAATTTCTTTTTGATCCAGCTCGCTAACTGCCTTACTTATCAGCTTCATGTCTTTACCAAACCTTGGTCCCAGTACTTTGAAATTAGGCTTAATACGTTTTACCAATATCCCAGAGGCATCATCCAAAAGTTTAATCTCTTTTACATTAACCTCGGTTTTTATCAAATCTGCAACGGCTTCAATTTCTGAACGCTGTATTTCATCCAAAACGGGGATCATAATTTTCTGCAAAGGTTGGCGCACTTTAATTTTTTCTTTCTGACGAATGGATAATACTAGGGAAGATATGGTTTGTGCTTTTTGCATTTTACTTTCTAATTCCTTATTTACAAATTTAGAATTAGATTCCGGAAAGTTAGATAGGTGAACACTGTCAAAAAGATCTTCCCCAGTGGTTCTGGTCAAATCCATGAACAACCTATCCATAAAAAATGGTGCAATAGGCGCAGAGAGTTTCGCAATTGTTACCAAACATGTGTAGAGTGTCTGATAGGCTGAAACTTTATCTTCCTGATAATCCCCTTTCCAAAATCTTCTTCTGCTTAAACGTACATACCAATTACTTAGGTTTTCCTGCACATAATCTGCAATGGCCCTGGCAGCTTTTGTCGGTTCATAATTATCATAAGCCTCATCCACTCTTTTTATCAAGGTGTGTAACTCCGATAAAATCCATTGGTCAATCTCCGGTCGATTTTCCAAAAGTATTTCTTTTTCTGAATAAGTAAATTCGTCAATATTGGCATAAAGAGAAAAGAAAGAATAGGTATTGTAAAGTGTTCCAAAAAACTTCCTTTTTACTTCCGCAATCCCATCCGTATCAAATTTAAGGTTATCCCATGGGTTGGCGTTAGAAATAAGATACCAACGCGTTGCATCAGGGCCAAATTCTTTTATTGTCATCCATGGATCTGCAGCATTTCCCAGCCGTTTCGACATCTTTTTCCCATCCTTGTCAAGTACCAGGCCATTGGATACCACATTTTTATAAGCCACCGAATCAAAAACCATCGTTGCAATGGCGTGTAAAGTATAAAACCAACCTCTGGTCTGGTCAACACCTTCCGCTATAAAATCGGCCGGAAAAGTTTCACGCCTATCAATAAGTTCTTTATTTTCAAAAGGATAGTGCCATTGTGCATAGGGCATAGACCCGCTGTCGAACCAAACATCTATAAGGTCATTCTCTCGTTTCATTTGTTTTCCCGAATCTGAAACCAGGATAATCTTATCAACAATATTTTTGTGAAGATCTATCTTATCATAATTCTCTTCACTCATGTTTCCCAACTCAAAATCCCTGAATGCTTCAGATTTCATGAAACCAGCTTCAACAGATCTGGCCATTTCACCTTTCAATTGTTCCACAGAACCTATAATAATTTCTTCACTGCCATCTTCAGTCCTCCAAATTGGCAATGGTATTCCCCAAAATCTAGATCTTGAAAGATTCCAATCGTTTGCGCTCGAAAGCCAATTCCCAAATCTCCCTTCACCAGTAGCCTTGGGTTTCCAATTAATTGTTTGGTTGAGTTCATACATGCGCTCCCGCACATCTGTTATTTTTATGAACCATGAATCCAATGGGTAATATAGTATTGGTTTATCCGTACGCCAGCAATTGGGATAACTGTGCACATATTTTTCAACTTTAAAGGCCTTATTTTCTTCTTTTAACCGAATGGCAATTTCAACATCAACAGAACGTTCCGGGGCTTCCCCATCTTCATAATATTCATTTTTGACATACTTCCCGGCTAATTCCCCCATTTCCTTACGAAATTTTCCTTGTAAGTCAACAAGCGGGACCGGATTCCCATTTTCATCCAATACTAATAAAGGAGGCACAGGCGGATCTGCCTTTTGAGCCACCTGCATATCGTCTGCCCCAAAAGTGGGTGCAGTATGAACTATCCCAGTACCATCTTCCGTAGTAACAAAATCACCTTCTATAACCCTGAAGGCATTTTCGGAATTGCTATATGGTTTAGCATAATCAATTAACTGCTCATATTTTATTCCTGCTAAATCTTCACCTTTACAGGATCCAATAATGCAATAAGGTATTTTTTTATCTTCGTGAGAATAAGATAACAGTTCTCCCTCATTTTCGACCTCAATAAATTTACTTGTAAACTGCTTACTTACGAGGTTTTTTGCCAGGATAACAGTAATTGGTTTAAAAGTATATTGATTGTATGTTTTTACCCAAACGTATTCGATTTTTGGCCCAACGGTCAGTGCAGTGTTTGATGGAAGTGTCCATGGGGTAGTTGTCCAAGCCAGCAAATAGAGTTCGTTTTTAAAAGGTTCCAGAAATTGGGGTAAGGGACTATTTATAGTTTTAAATTGAGCAGTTACCGTGGTATCGGTTATGTCCTGATACGTCCCGGGCATATTCAATTCATGAGAACTTAAACCTGTACCTGCTTTTGGCGAATAGGGCTGAATTGTATATCCTTTATAAATAAGTCCTTTGTCGTAAATCTGTTTTAATAGCCACCAAACAGTTTCCATGTATTTGGGCTTATAGGTAATATAAGGATCATCCATATCCACCCAATACCCCATTTTTTCCGTAAGATCATTCCAGGCATCTGTATAGCGCATTACCGCTTTCTTGCATGCCTCGTTGTATTCTTCTACGGAAATCTTTACACCTATATCCTCCTTTGTTATTCCCAGTTCTTTTTCTACACCCAGTTCTATAGGCAGACCATGGGTATCCCAGCCTGCTTTTCGTTTAACCTGAAAACCCTTCATCGTCTTATATCTGGGGAATATATCCTTAATGGTTCGGGATATTACATGATGAATTCCGGGCATCCCATTTGCTGAGGGCGGTCCTTCATAAAAAACATAGCTTGCCTGCCCATCTCTTGTGGTAATACTTTTTTCAAAGATATCCCGGGCTTTCCAAAATTGAAGTATTTCTTCCCCAATCCTAGATAAATCTAACCCTTTATATTCAGCAAACTTCATACAAGCAGTTTCCTTTGGTATAAATTAAGGCTGCAAAATTAAGGAATTAGAATGAAATTATGGGCCTTTCTCAAAAATGTCCTTATAAGATTAATACAGGTAGTTTTTTGAGTGTCTCCAATGCATTAAACGCAAGTACAAGGCATATCATTTGTAATAGTGAAGAAATTGAAAAATAGTCTAAAAATGAAATAATCAGTCCTAATTATAATCTCAAAAACGAAAACTCCCACCAAGAATAAAATTAATTCCTGAAGCTGCAATTCCAGATGAATATGGACGATATCTTTGATTAGTAATATTCTCAATAGCAAAAGTTAATTTTAAGGGATCGGAAATTTGATACTGAGACCTTAAATTTAAGGTGTACCAGGAGGGTGAATAAGGATTTCCATCTGCATCTTCAGCATAGATGTAGCTTTTATTTATTTCAGAAATCGCAAGGTTGTTAAAAGATATTTCACCATTGTAATTGAGGAAAAGGTCTGCTTTGAACCTTTGATTTCTCCAAATGAGGTGAAAATCGCCAAAGGTCGGGGGGGCATGTCTTGCCGGAGTATCATTGCCGTTTTCATCCTCTACGGTTCCCTGAGTGAAAGTGAGATTAGATAAGATGGAGAAATTTTCAGAAAGAAATACTTGTAACCCAACCTCTAAACCATAGACATACGCTTTAGAAGCATTCTGAATGGCTTGTACATTGCTTAATTCCCCATTGTAAATAATTTCTTCTTGCCCGTTAAACAAATAATCCCTTCGAACCAGAGCATCTATAAGATAGGTGTAATATGCAGCACCTTTTAGCACTACTATGTCCTTAAAATTCTTCTGTACTCCAAATTCTATGTTATATGCATATTCCGGTTTTAAATAGGGATTTGGCACCACGACGGAACCTGGTTCAGAATCAAATACCTTACCTATATCATCAATATTTGGTGATCTAAAGCCTGTTGCTCCGTTAAGTGTAAACTGCAAGTCTGCTCTAGGAAACCAGCTAAATCCTATGTTCCCGGAAAAAGCCCCAGTATTCAAATCGGCATTATCAAAAGGAAAAGGATAGAAAGTTGAATCAAAATCTGCATTAATCCAGACGTGGCTATACCGAATCCCCGCTAACCAAGTAAAATTTGGTTTAGCTTTAAACTCACTGTTTACATAAGCTGCAAGAGTCTGCCAGGTAGAACCATCGGGATACCTAGACTGGGCGGCTTCTGTAAACCCGGTTTCAATATTGGTTTGACTTCCAACAGATCTTACCTTATTAAAAATATATTCAGTTCCATAATACAATCTTAAATTTCCAATTTTCTTGTTTTCAAAATCAACATTTAAGGAAAGTGCATCTATATTTTCCTTTGTTGTATTGCGTATAGAATCCTGAAATAGTCTTTCATTTCTGCTTTCTTTAAAATTTTGGAAAGCCGTTGTAATACGTAATCCATCATAAAACCTACCCCTGCCTTTATTATAAATCTGCATGTTTCCCATAAACCATTTTTGAGGCCCGTAAAACCATTCTGCTGAACGCAATCCGGTTCCACTGCTGTTTGGTACTATTAACCTATCGTATCTGGAATAATCTGAAGTACTTGACAAAAACAATCCTAAATCATAACTCCAATTATTATTTGGCCTATGGGATATCTTTTGCATAAAATTGATCTGATCATAGCCTGTTGGGATTTGGATGCGAGGATTTTCATTTTCAACTAATACATCTAACCCATTTATTCGTTTTACATATTGTTTTCTGAGATAAGATTCCGGACCATGCTGACCCATTTTTAAATCGCTAAAGTTGCTATATGACGCACTTGTTAAGAAAGCCCATTTTTGTGACCCCAGGTTGATATCAAAATGTCCTGTATTTTCATCATTCCCAGAAGCATATCTATAGTTCATTCTCCCTGCTATATCCAAACTATTAGTAGCCGAATATTGTGGTTTATTGGTTATGAAATTCATTACTCCACCAATTGCATCGCTTCCATAGATTACCGAACCTGGACCAAAAACCACTTCGGTGTTCTTAACTGTAAAAGGGTCTATGGATATAATGTTTTGAATGTTACCTCCCCTAAAAATAGCATTATTCATACGTACCCCATCTACTGACAGTATAAGCTTGTTTGTCGAAAATCCCCGGATCATAGGACTTCCGCCTCCCAACTGACTTTTCTGAACAAAAATTTTCCCGCTATTCTGCAAAAGATCTGCCGAAGTCTGTGGATTAGTAAATGCAATAGCTTGTGCGTTTATGGAAACTATTTTTTGAGGTATATCCTTTTTTTGTTGTTCCCACTTGGAAATAGACATCACCACTTCATCCAACTGTTCGCGCTTTAAACTGAGATATACCTTGCCTCCTCTTTTTAAAAGTAGTTGCCTATTGGATCTTTTGGTTTGATAACTTAGGTGCCTTAATGTAATACGTTCATTCCTGTTAAAAATAGATATATCACATTTTCCGTCAAAATCAGACAGGGCTGTCTTTGATTTATCATTATTGTAAAGAACTGCATTAATTACAGGTTCCTTTGTTTCCGAATCAAAAATTGTTATTTCCTGACCAGATATAAGGTTAATAAATAGAAGTATAATAAGAAAAATTCCCCTATGCATTTTAGCTAAAAACTTCGTTCAAAATAGCGAGTGATCTGGGTTTTTTAAATCCGTGCAAATGTACTTCAAAATAGAGTACAAGGGATTGTAATAGTTCTTGCCTGGTTTTTTTGCCCATCCTAACTATATGGATAGCATCAAAATTTATGCCCAAAAATCCTTTAAAGAGTTCAAGGGCTTCCCCTTTTAGAATTGGATTAATCCCTGGGGATTTAATAAATGCACCTTCAACCAAATCAAAATAGGGGTAATTCATATTCGATTTGTCTGGATAAAAACCTAAATATTTTGATAAACCCAATAGAAAAAACAAATGAAAATTATTTATGTTATCATGTGTGTCCAGCCATTGAAGTGATGCCTCCAGAAACTGGAACAAGTCCTTATTTTGCTCTTCTTCAAAAATGCTGTTGACCAGTATTTCCGCCAAAAATAAGATCATTGCATTTTTAGCGATATCTGTATGGACAGTTTGGTAAGGATAATTAACTTTAGCGTCAATTAGTCGTTCTAAAGTCCCTTTGTTTTTGTGATTCACAACTATTTCCAGTTGGGTTAAGGGTTGAAAGTAGGCGGTTTTTAGTTTACCTCTTTTGGAGGCTAAGATTCCTTTAAGAAGATATGATTTTAAACCATCTGAGTAGGTAAATGCTTTAACAATTAAACTTGTATCTCCATACTTTATAGAAGATAGAATTAAAGCTTTAGTGGTAATTTGCATCTATTGCGCTTAGAATAAAGCAAAGATAGGTTGAATTAACAAAAAAATTAGACAGGCGGTTTTAGAAACTAAATCTTTCACAAAATTGAAAGCTAATTTCCTAAAACCGTCAATCATCTGATTACTATTTAAATCACACCTTGCGCAAGCATGGCATCTGCAACCTTAACAAAGCCAGCAATATTAGCCCCTTTTACATAATTGCAATATCCGTTTTCTTCTATTCCATATTCAATACAGGAATCATGAATATCTTCCATAATTCCACGTAACCTATCATCTACTTCTTCCCTTGTCCAGCTAATCCTTAAAGAGTTCTGAGACATTTCCAAGCCCGACGTAGCTACACCACCAGCATTGGAAGCCTTACCAGGTGCAAATAAGACTTTGGCATCATGAAAAGCGTGAATTGCCTCAGGAGTAGAAGGCATATTAGCCCCTTCAGCAATGCAAATACAACCGTTGGAAATTAAGTCTTTGGCGTCATTTCCATCCAATTCATTTTGAGTAGCACATGGCAACGCAATATCACATTTAACTCCCCATGGCCGTTTACCTTCATGATAAGTTGCTGATTTATACTTTTTCACATATTCAGATATTCTACCGCGCCTATTATTCTTGAGATCCATAATGAAGTCCAATTTTTCATTATCAATCCCATCCTTATCATAAATGTATCCTCCTGAATCAGATAATGTTAGGACTTTGCCCCCCAATTGCAAAATCTTTTCCGCCGCAAATTGAGCAACATTTCCCGATCCTGAAACAACAACCGCTTTGCCTTTAATTTCCTCATTCTTTGTTTTTAACATACTTTGAGCAAAATATACAGTACCATATCCGGTCGCCTCCGGGCGAATTTTTGATCCACCCCATGATAATCCCTTCCCTGTAAGAACACCGGTGAACTCATTTCTTATCTTTTTATACATCCCAAAAAGGAACCCAATCTCCCTGGCTCCTACTCCAATATCTCCTGCCGGAACATCGGTGTTAGGTCCTATATGCCGGCATAATTCCGTCATAAAAGCATGGCAAAACCTCATTACTTCATCATCAGATTTTCCTTTAGGATCAAAATCTGAACCTCCTTTTCCCCCTCCCATTGGAAGGGTAGTCAAACTATTTTTGAATACCTGTTCAAAAGCCAGGAATTTAAGTATGCTGGCATTAACAGATGGGTGAAAGCGAAGTCCTCCTTTATAAGGCCCTATTGCCGAGTTCATTTGAATACGATATCCCCGGTTTACATGTATCTCGCCGTCATCATCTACCCAGGAAACTCTAAAGGAAATCAACCGTTCTGGTTCCACCATTCTTAACAAGATGTTTTTCCCATAATAGATTTCGCGTTGGACGATGTAAGGAATTACCGTATCAGCTACTTCCTGTACTGCCTGAATGAATTCTGGTTCATGACCATTTCGAGTCCTAACCTCATCCATAAATGCTTCAATAGTTGTGTTCATATTAAAATTGATTATCTAAGATTTTTATTGAATTAAAAATTCAAGCGCAAAATTATAGCTTTTCTCTAATTTAAAGTAGCTTTTTTTAAAAATATGATAATATTTATCCGATTGCCTGTTCCAAATCAAAAATAAGATCCTGGACATCTTCAATTCCCACACTTAGTCTGATAAGTGAATCAACAACCCCACTTTTTTCCCGTTCTTTTTTGGGAATACTGGCATGAGTCATACTTGCAGGGTGGCCCGCCAAACTCTCTACTCCTCCTAATGATTCTGCAAGCGTAAAAACCTTTAACTTTTCTACAATGGCAATTGCATCCTTAAAACTGCTCCCTTTGGGCACAAAGGATATCATTCCACCATATGCATTCATTTGTTTTGTAGCAACATCATGATTGGGATGATTTTTAAAACCAGGCCAATACACCTTTTCAATTTTTGGATGCGCATGTAAATATTCGGCAATGAGTTTCCCATTTTCACAATGCCGTTGCATTCTTACATGCAATGTTTTAATCCCTCTTAGTACTAAAAAACTATCCATAGGACCGCACACCGCACCACTTGCATTTTGAATGAAGTATAACTTCTCTGCCAATACCGCATCCTTCACAACTAAAGCTCCCACAACCACGTCGCTATGCCCGCCAAGATATTTGGTAGCAGAATGCATAACTATATCGGCTCCTAAATCCAGAGGTTGCTGCAAATAGGGAGTTGCGAAAGTATTATCCACTGCCATAAGAAGTTTATTACATTTGGCCAATTCTGAAACCGCCTTAAGGTCAATTACATTCATCATTGGATTGGTTGGAGTTTCAACCCAAATTAATTTCGTGTTTGAATTAATTAAGGCCCCGATATGAGCTACTTCCTGCATACCTACGAAGTGAAATTTTATTCCGTATTTTTCAAAAATCTGTCGGAAAAGACGATAGCTACCACCGTACAGATCATTCGTTGAAATTACTTCATCACCTGGCTCTAATAGTTTAATAACAGCGTCCATTGCCGCCAATCCACTGGCGAATGCCAATCCGAAATTTCCATTTTCAATACTGGCAAGGGCATTTTCCAATGCACTCCTTGTTGGGTTAGCACTACGAGAATATTCAAACCCCATATGCTCACCAGGACTAGTTTGGGCATAGGTAGATGTCTGATAAATAGGAGGCATTACAGCACCGTAGGCTTTGTCCGGCTTTTGTCCCCCATGTATTACCTTACTATTAAATCTTAATTCCTTTTCGCTCATATTACAAATTTATGTTCACAAATGTATTGTTATCTTTTGGAGAAACCAATGAATCCTTAGTTTTGCAATAGATCCAAATTTAACGCAATGAAGCATATTATAACCTGCCTTTTTTTACTGCTCTTAGTAATTAGCTGTCAGGACAATCGTAATGTTACATTTGAAGCTTTAAGTCTTAAGAATACTAAATGTAAGGAATGCCCAGAGGTTTCCATTGATGTTCCAAAAGCATTAGGTAATAATAAACTTGCCAAATCTATTAATCTCGCTTTGCGGGAAGAAGTTATTTCCAAATTAACTTTTGATGATGAAATAAATGCTGAAACTATTCAGCAGGCCATTGAATCATTTACAAATGGTTATTTTGAATTAAAAAAAATCTATCCCGATGAAACAATTGGATGGAAGGCCACTATAAATGGAATAGTAACCTATGAAGATAATGACCTTATAACAATTGAATTGCAGTCTTATATGTTTACAGGTGGTGCTCATGGTTACGGATCAACAAATTATTTAAATTTTAATAAAAAAAGAGGCAAGGAAATTGACACCTGGGAGTTGTTTGAAGATAAGGAAGGATTTCGGGAGTATGCAGAAACCCAATTTAGAATACAACAGAATATCCCGGTCAATAAGTCCATAAACAGCACAGGCTTTATGTTTGAAAAAGACAATTTTTATCTGCCTGAAAATATTGGATTTACAGAGAAAGGACTTAAACTTTTGTATAATCAATATGAAGTGGCTTCTTATGCAGATGGCCCTATTGAACTGACTCTTCCTTATAAGGATATTCAAAAATTTTTATCTGGGAAAATCAAAACTTAGAACGCCTCTTCTTTTAATAATATTTTATCCAATGAAAGTATAACTCCAAGATGCAGGCCTTCATGATATAGATTAAATGTTAAAGCGTCTTCAACATTACGCAATATGACCCTGGTACTGGTTGTATATTCATTGTACTCCTTGAAAACTCCATTTTCATAATCCTCCTGTGCCCATTCCGCCGTGGAAAGTAAAAAACCACAAATATGATCTATCTCTTCATCTGTCGGGTGTATATCCGGTAAGGTTCCTTTTCGGAATTTTTGAATCAGAGAATCATCAATACGCGGACTTAGATTACTAAATTTGTAAACAAGTATTTGTTGGGTGGCAACAACATGGGCTATATTCCACCAAATATTATTGCGATAGCCTTCCGGGATTTCAAATAGAATTTTAGGAGGAGTTCGCTTTAATATTTTGTATAGTATCTTCCTGTTTTGAATTGTGATGTCAAATATTTTTTCCAATGGCTGCTAATTTTCCGATTAATAATTATTCGTTTACTATGAATAAAAATAACATATTCATTTAATAATATTTAACAGTGGTTATTATAATTTTAATTTCGATAAAAAATTGTCATGAAAAAAATTTATTACTTGAGTAGTTGCGATACCTGCAAGCGTATTTTAAATGAACTTAAACCTCTTAATAATGTTGAAATTCAGGATATAAAAACAGACCCAATTACTGTTGAGCAATTAAATGAAATGCGAAATTTGGCAGGAAGTTATGAAGCCTTATTCAGTAAAAGGGCACGCCTGTTTGGTGAACGCAAACTAAAAGACCAGCAACTTGAAGAAAAGGATTATGAGGCGCTGATAATGGAACATTACACCTTCCTGAAAAGACCTGTTATTTTGATAAACAATCAAATATTTATAGGAAATAGCAAAAAGGTAGTTGCTTCTGCCAAAGAAATAATTCATTCTTGAGTAAGCGGTCTCTTGCCATATTATCCGCCCTGGGCGCTACAACAATTTATGGATTAAATCATACCATTGCCAAAGGGGTAATGCCGATGTATATTAAACCTTTTGGTTTTATAATGCTTAGGGTCCTGGGAGCCTCCATATTGTTTTGGAGTATTTCCTTTATGGGCCCTAAAGAAAAGATTGAAACTAAAGACTGGGGGCGGATAATGCTGTGTTCACTTTTTGGCATGGCCATTAATATGCTGGCATTTTTTAAAGGTTTGGATTTATCAACACCCATAAATAGTGCTGTTCTTGTAACAACCACTCCCATCATAGTAGTGATTTTATCCTTTTTTTTAATTAAAGAAAAAATTAGGACGCTTAAAATCGCTGGTATATTGATTGGTCTAACCGGTGCTCTTTTTCTTGTCCTTTACGGTAATGAAATTAGACAGGATGCTTCAAATATCCCTTTGGGCAATTCTCTTTTTTTGTTGAATTCCCTATTTTTTGGACTTTATCTTATTCTTGTTAAAAAACTACTGGAAAAATACCATCCCTTCACTCTTTTAAAGTGGATGTTCCTGATTGGTATACTATACAACTTACCAGTTGCACTTTCTGAGTTTTTAGAAGTGTCTTGGTTTTCGCTACCATTTGAGGCAATATGGAAAATGGCATTTGTGGTTATTGGGACTACTTTTTGCGCTTATTTATTTAATGTTTTTGCATTAACCCAACTTAAAGCATCTACAGTAAGTGCCTTTGTATATGTGCAACCTGTAATTGGGATTCTTTTTGCTGTAATAAGTGGCAGAGATAAACTCACCACAGTTAAAATAGCAGCAGCGTGTTTAGTGTTGTTAGGAGTCTATCTTGTTGGCAAAAAACCTAAACCGGGTAAAATAGTAGATTAAATAGCTCTTACTAAGGTATTAACCACAAAATCATTACTTTCAGTAATCTTTTGTGCCTACAATGTCTTGGTTACACAACATTATAAGTTCTATGCCACTTGATATTTTTACAAACAAAATTTATCCCTATTTTTAAACCCACAAAAAACAACTATGACCAACAAACCCTCATTTATCAAAGAACTTTCTTTGCCTGCCATCGCGGCGCCCATGTTTCTAATCTCTGGTCCTCAATTAGTAATTGAATGTTGCAAAAATGGTATTATCGGAACTTTTCCTGCCCTTAACCAACGGACAAGTGAAGGATTTGAAGAATGGCTTATTCAAATAAAATCCGAATTAGATGCTTTTGAAGAAAAAACAGGGGTTAAGGCTGCACCTTTTGGTGTAAATCTGATTGTTCATCCTACGAATCCAAGGCTGGAAGCAGATCTGAAATTATGCATTAAACATAAAGTTCCTATCATTATTACCTCATTGGGAGCAGTATCGCAGGTAGTTGATGCCATACACAGCTACGGTGGACTGGTTTTTCACGATATAATTAAAAAAAGGCATGCGGAAAAGGCTGCTGAAGCAGGTGTAGATGGCTTGATATTGGTTGCTGCCGGAGCCGGAGGTCATGCAGGAACGATTAATCCTATGTCGCTTGTGGCAGAAATTAAAAAGTTCTACGATAAAACGATCATCCTTTCAGGCTGTATAAGTACCGGAAGAGATATTGCATCGGCCTTACAAATGGGTGCAGATTTGGCTTATATGGGTACAAGATTTATTAACACTGTTGAAAGTAAAGCCCCGGAGGAATATCGCCAGATGATCATAAAGGCAGGGGCAAGTGATATAACCTATACTGCGGCCATCTCCGGAGTACATGCCAATTTTCTTGGAGCAAGTCTTGCAGCAGCAGGAATTACAGAAGAAGACCTTAAAAAGGATGTTAAAATTGATTTTGGGAAAGAATTAGATACGGAAGCCAAAGCTTGGAAGTCCATTTGGTCTGCAGGTCAGGGATCGGCAACAATAGATAATGTACTTTCTGTCTCGGAGTTGGTTGCGAAACTTAAATCTGAATTTAAGGCAGCAATCAAAGAACAAACGGCATTATTGGACAATTATCCAAAATAATAATTAAATAATATTCTAATATATATGTATGTAAAAAGAAACATTGGTTGGGGCGTCATTCTGAGATATGCATGGAAAAACGTTATCTTTTTTATCCTATATGCAAGCTTAATATTTTATGCGTATCATTTTCTGGGATGGAATTTTATTGATATTCCCTTTCAGCCAATAAGTGTTATTGGTATTGCGGTTGCTTTTTATATTGGATTCAAGAACTCTCAAAGCTATGATCGTTTTTGGGAAGGTCGAAAAATTTGGGGCGGCATAGTAAATTATAGTAGAACGTGGGGTATACAAGTATTAAGTTTTGTACGTACCGGGGATAAAGCATACAACAAAAAGATACAGGCTCAATTGATTTACAGACATATTGGATGGATAAATGCCCTTAGGGTGCAACTCAGGCAACCAAAACCATGGTCCTTAAAAGAGGACAGATCAGTTGAAAGAATGTTTGAGAGACATGGAGAACGAAACCCGTCTTGTAACGAGGCTTTTAAGTATGTGGATAAAAGGGAGTTTATTGATCTTAAAAAAAGGGTTAACCCGGCTACTCATTTGATTAAAAACCAGGCCATGGATCTAGTAATGTTAAAAGAAAAAGATATTATTGATGGTTTTCAGGAGGATCAGATGCAATCTGTTTTAGAAGAGCTCTATACTCTTCAGGGTAAAAGTGAACGAATAAAAAACACTCCTTTTCCAAGACAATATGGATATTTTTCCAGGGTTTTTACCTGGATATTTATTTTGATTTTACCTTTTGGTCTAATCGACGTTTTTGAAGATGACACCTTGATCTCAATCGATTCTATAGAAGCATGGTACGTATTTTTGATGATTCCATTTTCTGTTCTGATTTCATGGATATTTATTACCATGGAGAAAGTAGGGGATAATAGTGAGGATCCTTTTGAAGGACGTATTAATGATGTGCCTATGACTGCCTTATGCCGAACAATTGAAATTGATTTAAGAGATATGCTGGATGAGGAAAACCTACCCAATCCTGTTGAACCTAAAGACCACGTACTGTACTGATGCCCCTGGTTGATTCTTATTATAATCCTCCACTCCTGTTTAAAAATGGTCATATATCTACCATTTATTCCGGCTTGATTCGAAAGGTTAATAACCTTACACAGCAAAGGGAGCGTCTGGAACTTCGGGATGGCGATTTTATAGATCTGGACTGGAGTTTTTCTGCTACACCAAGTAATGTTGTTGTTATTCTCTTACATGGTCTTGAAGGTCATGGGCAACGTCCTTACATAACAGGAAGCGCCAGGCATTTTAATTATAACGGACTGGATTGTTGTGCAGTTAATTTCAGAGGCTGTAGCGGAGAAACCAACCGCCTATTCAGGTCTTATCATTCGGGAGCTACAGAAGATCTTAAAGCCGTATTAGAACTTATTCTTTCTTCCCGAAAATATAGCAGTATTTATATAAAAGGGTTTAGCCTTGGGGGCAATCTCGCACTTAAATATATGGGAGAAGGAGATGTGGTAAATCAAATAAAAGGAGTTGTAGCTGTCTCCGTGCCTTGCAGTTTACACGATTCTCTCATACAATTGCTTAAATTTAAAAATACACCATATGCTAAAAGATTTAAAAAACATCTGGTTGAGAAACTGTACATAAAACAGCAGAAATTCCCCGAACTAATATCCGTAAAAGAAATTAAGAATATAAGGAACCTAAAAGATTTTGATGATATTTATACTAGCAGAGCCCATGGTTTTAAAGATGCCTTGGATTATTACAGACAGTGTAGTAGTCTTCAGTTTTTACCCCTGATAAAAATTCCAACCTTAATTATAAATGCCCTTGATGACTCATTTTTAGGACAGGATTGCTACCCGGTCAAAGAAGCAGAGAATAACCCACTTCTTTTTCTTGACATGCCCAAACATGGTGGACATGTAGGATTCTTTGGCCAACAAAACATTTCTTATTCTGAAAAAATTGGTTTAAAATTTATTCAGGATCTTTTTTGATCCAAGCTATTTCATATATTAGTGCTTCTAATCTAAATAAGATGCGAAAAATATTAGCCTTAATTGGAATTTGTGCTCTGGCTGTAAACTGCGGCGAAAAAAAAGAAGAGAAAAAAGAAGGTGGTTTTGAAATGAACCGCACTAAGAAGGAGGTGAATGTTGAAACTAAATCTGAAACTGTTCCGGTTGATTTAAGTAACAAAGGAATTGGGCCGATTACCTCTGTTGAATTTGCACAAGAAATAGATACCGAATTGGCCGCCGTGGGGGAAAAAAAGTACAGCGCTATTTGTACAGCTTGCCATATGGCAGACCAACGTATGATAGGACCTGCCCTAGCCGGTGTTTATGATCGGAGAAGTCCGGAATGGGTGATGAATATGATACTTAACCCAGATGGTATGCTTAAAGAAGATCCAATTGCTCAAGCCTTATTAAAGGAGTACAACAATGCCATCATGCTTAATCAAAATTTAAGTGAAGAAGATGCCAGGGCTGTTGCCGAATACTTGCGTACCTTGTAAAGTTTAGATTTACCTATTTTAAGTGCTGTCCTCTGTAAATAATATGTAGTGTTCGGCACTTTTATATTTTTAAGGATTAAATCAATATAGAAGGTTTTACATTCATATATGTATTAGTCCCTCATGGGTCAAACGACTTCACTCATTTTATCTTTTTAAAGAACAAAGAAATTTTTAGTTTCGTACCAGAAAATTAGCAATATGAAAAAAATTGTACTACAAAAAATAGTTTTGAGATCATTAGTAATACTGCTATTGATTACAAGCCTCAAGAATTACGGACAAAATAAAAACTTTATCGATCAACCGTATTTAGAGACCACAGCACGAGTGGATACTTTAGTAATACCAGACCGTATTTATTTGTCAATATTGATTACAGAAGCAGACACTAAAGGCAAAACTTCGGTTGAAAAACTGGAAAATAAAATGGCTGATAAACTGAAAAAACTAGGTATTGATACCGATAAACAACTTACACTTTCTGATCTGGGGAGTAATTTTAAGAAGTATTTCCTCAGAAAACCAGACGTACAAAAAGATAAGGAATATTCATTATTGGTCTATGACGCAGTCACAGCCGGGAAGGTTATAATGGGTCTTGAATCAATCGGGATATCAAATGTGAACCTTATAAAAACAGAATATTCAAAACTGGAAAACCTCAAAATTACTCTTAGACAACACGCTGTAAAAGCGGCTAAAGAACAAGCAGAGGTTATGGTTCTTCCTTTGGATCAAAAATTAGGATCTGCCCTTTTTATATCTGATTTAAATACCGGAATACAATACAGACATCAGGGAAGGATGGCTGAAGTACAAATGTTTAAAGATGTAGGTACAGATCAGCCTATTGAAATTGAATTTGAAAAGATAAAAGTAGAAAGTACTGTGAATGTTAAATTCTCAATCCAATAACTAGGTTAATTTATCAACAACTATCTTATAAGTAGGATCCTCAAGGACATTTACTTCTATGATAGCATCGGCATTTGCCAACAAACGCCTGCAGTCTTTGCTTAAATGTCTTAAATGAACCTTCTTACCCACCTTGTGATAACGTTCTGTAATTTTGTTTAATGCTTCTATAGCAGACATATCCACCACCCTGCTTTCTTTAAAGTCAATGATGACCTCATCCGGATCCTCAAGTACCGCAAACTTCTCATTGAACAACGTCACTGATCCAAAAAATAATGGCCCATAGATCTCATAATGCTTTATTCCATTCTCGTCTATATACTTTCTTGCACGAATTCTTTTGGCATTATCCCAGGCAAAGACCAGGGCCGAGATAATTACACCAACCAAGACAGCCAGCGCCAGATTATGAAGAAAAACGGTAACCAAGGTTACAAGTATCATAACCAGTACGTCAGATTTGGGCATTCTCCGGAACGTTCGGAGACTTGCCCATTCAAATGTTCCGAGTGCAACCATAATCATTAATCCCGTAAGTGCAGCCATAGGTACTTTTTCAATAAGGTCAGCACCAAACATAATAAAGACAAGAAGCATCACCGCAGCTACAATACCAGATAATCTAGCCCTTGCGCCATTTGAAGTATTTATTAAACTCTGCCCAATCATGGCACATCCACCCATTCCGGAAAAGAGTCCGGAAAGAATGTTCGCTGTTCCCTGGGCAACTGCTTCTTTATTACCGCGCCCACGTGTTTCTGTAATTTCATCTATAATATTAAGTGTTAACAAACTCTCTATTAAACCTACGCCTGCAACTATAGCCGCATAAGGAAAAATGATCTGCAGGGTTTCCAGATTAATAGGCAGTTGTGGGATATGAAAAGGTGGAAATCCGCCCTGAATAGAGGCAATATCACCAATTGTTTTTGTATCTATATCGAATGCAAGTACCACTCCAAATACAGCCAGGATAGCAATTAATGAAGCAGGAACCGCCTTGCTTAATTTAGGCAATCCCCAAATTACCAGCATTGTGAAAAAAACTAACCCTGAAAAAATAAACAGCGTACTACCGGACAACCAGGAGCCGTCAGGCGACTTGAACTGGTCTAATTGAGAAATAAAAATAATAATTGCCAAACCGTTTACAAATCCAAATATCACTGGATGGGGTACGAGTCGCACTAACTTACCCAATCGAAGAACTCCGGCAGCAATTTGTAGGATTCCTGCTAAGACCACTGCAGCAAATACATATTCCACCCCGTAATCCATGGCAAGTGAAACTATAACAACTGCTACCGCACCGGTTGCTCCGGAAATCATACCTGGTCTTCCTCCAAGGATAGAAGTAACCAACCCCATTATAAAAGCTGCATATAAACCAGTTAATGGGGATAGCCCTGCAATGAGAGCAAAGGCTATTGCCTCCGGTACTAATGCCAGAGCAACTGTTAATCCAGATAGGACCTCAGTTTTATAGTTTATTTTTTGAGAAAAATCGAACAGATTTAAGTACTTCTTCAAAGCCTTTTTATTTTAAGGAGGCAAAAATAGTACTTATTAACAGTTTAAAGACTTAATTGAAAAGAATTATGGAATTCATAAATTACCAACGATCCAGGCCTAATAATTTCTTCCCGAGTTCAGATAATTTAGCAGTATCATATCTTACTTGCTCCCAATTTCTTGGATCACCCGGAAATGCATAGCCTTCCGGAGCTACTCTGTTCTTCCAGGAATTAATGCGCCATTGTCTTAATTCTTCATTTTCCTCTTCTGCAGGCATCATTGAAATATATTGAGCTATTCTCACTTTATCCTTAGATCTGTTGGGTCTGATACCATGAGGTTGAGTGCTGTTAAATATCAACAGATCTCCTGCCTCCATTTTTACTTTCACAATTTTCTCTTCCAAACCAGATATGTCTGGTTGAAAGTGATCCCTGTCTTCAGGTTGGGTTAGTTTCCAGGTATCATAATTCCTATACAACCATGGAATACATTGAAAACCTCCCATATTCTCGTCCGTCTGATCAACTAGTGCCAGAACACCCTGTACGTTTTGCGGGCGTGTTTCGGGATCATAATCCCAATGTATAAAGCCTTTCTTTTCAAATCCGGGTCTTTGTGGAAAATTTAGATTGGCCCGGTCAATAGTGACCCAAAGCTTTTCAGTCCCCCAAACATCCACAAAAGCATCATATACACGTTGTGCTTGCCGGTTATTCCAAAGATGCTGATTGTTATAAACCTCAACCATTCCCGTGCCGGTTAGCTCTTTCATTTGCATTTCAGCCCTGGGAGGAGCATACCAGGTTTCAGGGTCGTTCGGATCCTTTTCGTCGAATTCCCAAAGAAAATCTGCAGTTGTTTTGGCATGTTCTCTGGAAATGACACTTTTGATCACAATATAGCCATTATGCTTCCAGAATTCCCAGTCCTTCTCGCTAAGAACTCTTAATGGGACACTATTAGACCTGTCATTTAATTGGATTTTGCTACTTGTAGCCGTTGATGGGTTTCCCGGAATATCCTTGTGAGCCTTATTGGCCATTTCCAGTTTGGATGCTGCTTTTTCCATAATGATTCTGTATTGTAATTAAAAGATAGTCAAATCTAAATAGATCAAATGGTGATCTCCACCTTGATTTTGATCAATAATTGTACTATATTGATATTTATTGTACCTATTATTGTATATAATAACAATTAAGTTAAATATTTGATTTGAAAATTCAATTAGAACAAATAAATCCGGATGCCAAAAGCTCATTCAGATTACTGCACAATCCCAGATTAAACGATTTATTCTACTGGCATTTTCACCCGGAATATGAATTGGTCTATATTGAAGGTGCCAACGGTACAAGACATGTGGGAGATCATATTTCTCAATATGAATATAGTGATCTGGTATTGATAGGGTCTAATATCCCTCATTTAAACTTCGATTATGGCATACAGACCGACTACAAAAAAGAGGTTTTGCATGTTAGTTCGGCATTTAAGAACAATATATTTACTGAAATCCCGGAGCTATCTGATGTATTTGAACTTTTTGAAAAATCTCAATATGGAATAGCCTTCACCGGAAATACCAAGGCAGCTGTAGGCTTGAGGCTGAAAAAACTTCATACTTTAAGTTCTTTTACACAGTTTCTGGAAATACTTCATATTTTCTCAATTTTAGCAGCGTCTAAAGAGTATGTTTTATTGCATGAATATCCGGTAATAAATAAGTACAGTCAAAAACAAAAAGACCGTTTAAAAAATATCTATGCATTCATAGATGAAAACTACCAGAGAAAAATTGAACTTAAAGAGGTGGCTTCTCTTAGCAATTTGAGTAAAGAAGCTTTTTGCAGATATTTTAAAGATGCCACAGGACGCTCTTTTACCTCTTTTTTAAACCAATATCGGATCAGTCAGGCCAAACGTTTACTAATTAAAGGAAGTAATATCAGCGAGGCGTGTTACGAATGTGGTTATGAAAGTCTTTCCTACTTTAATCGTACTTTTAAAAAAATTGCTTTCGAAAATCCATCCGATTTTAAAAAAAGATATCTAAATAAATATACCTTCTAAACTCTTAATTTAAATGAAATACATATTTACATTACTCATATTTATTATTTACTCATCAACAATTGCGCAAGACGAAGTACTAAATAATGCATACAACAGAGCCTCTTTCTCACTTAATGGAGAATGGAATATTATTATAGATCCATATGAAAATGGTTATTATAATTATCGCTATGAGGCATTTGATCTGACGGATCCACCTTCAAAAAATGCATTTTTTACAAACACATCCCCTGCAGACAAAACAGATTTAATTGAGTATGATTTTGATAATTCCGAAACTTTGATGGTACCAGGAGACTGGAATACGCAAAAGGATAAACTTTTATATTACGAAGGTTCGATTTGGTACAAAAAGTCTTTCGATTATTCCAAAAAAGAAGCTGCCAACAGGGTTTTTGTTTACTTCGGAGCTGCAAATTATCAAGCTGATGTATACCTAAATGGTAGAAAACTGGGCCGTCATATAGGTGGATTTACACCATTTAATTTTGAAGTAACCGATTTGCTAATGGATAAGGGAAATTTTCTGGTAGTCAAAATTGATAATAAGAGAAGCCCGGAAGCTGTCCCCACTTTAAATACAGATTGGTGGAATTACGGTGGTCTTACCAGAGATGTGAAAATAATAGAAACGAAAGAGACTTATATAGATGACTATATGATTCAATTAAATCCTAATAATTCCGATGAAATTTTAGGATATATTCAGCTCAATGGCCCTGGTAAAGTAAATAGGGAAGTAACACTTAAAATATCAGAAGCAAAAATTTCCAGTAAAGTAAACACCGATATAACCGGCAGGGCTCAAATACATATTAAAAAGGCAAAATTGAAAAAATGGAGTCCGGAAAATCCAAAATTATATGATGTTTCCCTCAATGCAGGTAAAGACCAGATAAATGATAAGATTGGTTTTAGAACCATAAAAACGGAAGGAACATCAATTTTATTAAATAATAAACCAATTTTTCTAAGAGGAATATGTATCCATGAAGAGAGTCCAATTAGTCAAGGGCGAGCAAAAACCATGAAAGATTCTGAAAAACTTTTAGAATGGGTAAAGGAAATGAACGGAAATTTTGCACGCCTGGCTCACTATCCCCATAATGAGTATATGGTCAGAGCCGCTGATAGTATGGGAATATTGCTATGGGAGGAAAACCCAGTTTATTGGACTATTAAATGGGAGAATCCCAGCACCTACGAAAACGCTCAAAATCAACTCACAGAGGTCATACAAAGAGATAAGAACAGGGCATCAGTCATCATTTGGTCTATGGCTAATGAAACCCCGGTAAGTGAGCCACGGCTCAAATTTCTAAAAAAATTAAAAGAACATACCAGAAGTCTGGACCCAACCCGTTTAATTAGCGCGGCATTGGAACAAAATACCGTTGATGGTAACAGCAATGTGCTAACCATAGATGATCCATTTGCTGAAGAGGTCGATATCCTGAGCTTTAACCAATATATAGGTTGGTATGTTGGATTGCCTGATAAAGCTCGCACTATTAACTGGAAAATTGATCAGAACAAACCTGTATTTATTTCAGAATTTGGGGCAGGAGCTAAATTTGGGTATCATGCTGACAAGGAAACAAGGTGGTCCGAAGAATATCAGGAATATCTTTACAAAGAATCATTAAATATGTTAGACAAAATTGAAAAATTGCAAGGATTTTCTCCGTGGGTTCTAAAAGACTTCAGATCACCCAGAAGACCTCTGGCAAAAATTCAAGACGGATATAACAGAAAGGGTCTTTTTGATGAAAAAGGAAATAAAAAGAAAGCGTTCTTTGTTCTGAAAGAATATTACGGCAATAAAGCAAAAGCAGCAAAGGGTAATTAAGATATTACGGATAAAAAAACCACTCCGAATTGAAATCCGGAGCGGTTTCTAACTAAATAACCAACCAAAAATATTTTTTTACAAACTTTCCCTACTATTTTAAATAACGTAATATTTAAAGTTTTCATTGCCTACAAACAGGTAAACCCATGTTAAAGTTTGAGGCATTTCATCGTTTTTTTATTTGGCAGTTTCAACATCTTTTCCATGACCCATACAACACCATTTGTCTGATAAAATATTATAATGTAGTGACTGTCTATTAAGTAAGTGGTTATTATTTTTAATTACATTTGATGGTCTAAATTAGTTTGATGGAAAAAGATCTTAAAATTGCTGTTTTGGGTGGTGGAAGTTGGGCTACGGCTATTGTAAAAATGCTCACCGAAAACAATGACAAGGTAATCTGGTATATGCGCAATGAGGAAGCATTAGAATATATAAAAGCCAACAAACACAATCCTAACTACCTTACCTCGGTAGAATTTAAGCTAGAACAGCTAGTCCTTACCAATAATATGAATGAGGCAGTTTCAATGGCTAATCTGTTGATTTTTGCTATTCCATCAGCTTTTTTAGAGAGTGAGCTCAAAAAACTTACTATCCCGTTAAGTGACAAGATAATATTCTCGGCTATTAAAGGAATTGTACCTGAAACAGGATTAATTGTAGGCGAACATTTTCATCAAAAGTATGCCATTCCACTTGAAAATATTGGTGTAATAACCGGTCCTTGTCATGCCGAAGAAGTGGCCTTGGAGCGTTTGTCATATTTAACAGTGGCCTGTGCCGATACGGCAAAAGCTGTAATCCTTTCAGGGCATTTAAACAGCCATTATATTAATACTAAAATTTCGGATGATATCATAGGCACAGAATACGCGGCCATGCTCAAAAATATTTACGCCTTAGCAGCAGGTATATCGCACGGATTAGGATATGGCGATAATTTTCAATCTGTTTTAATGAGCAATGCAATCCGGGAAATGAAGCGATATATTTCGAGAGTTCATAAAATGAAACGTAATATTAACAATTCTGCCTATCTGGGAGACTTACTGGTAACTGGCTATTCAACTTTTAGCCGGAACAGGATGTTCGGCAATATGATTGGCAAAGGGTATAGAGTAAAAAGTGCTATGATGGAAATGAAAATGATAGCAGAAGGTTATTATGCAACGGAAAGTGCCTATAAATTAAAATCAACATTTAAAAAGAAAGTCAGAACTCCAATTATTGATGCTGTATATGATATTCTTTATAACCATAAGAACGCTAAAATTACTTTCAAAGCTCTCACAGAAAAATTAGATTGACCCTGAGATTTTTTTATTAGCTTCTAAATGAATATTTTAGAAATATCTTGATGTGATGTTATTTTCAACTATTTTGAAATGAATCAAAAATATACCCTTCTTTTTGTGGTGGTAATAACCATTTTTTCATCAATGGCTTTCACATCTGATGGAAACTCCAAATCTTCAGGAATAACAAAAAAAACAAATCAATTTATTGCTTATTCACAAGAAATTTTGGGAAGTGATATTACAATTAAAATGACCCCTGTAAAAGGAGATGAGTTTTTGATGGGCAGCAATAGCCATGAAGATGGTGAAAAACCTCGGCACAAGGTTTTTGTAGATGATTTCTGGATGAGTGCATTTGAAATAACGTGGGATCAGTATGAACTTTTTTTAGAGCGGCAAATTGATACTTTTGGGCTTAAAGGTTTAGACCCTGAGGTAGCTATAGATATTGATGCAGTATCTTCCGCATCTACGCCATATGTTGATATGAGTCAGGGTATGGGCAAAAAGGGATATCCCGTTGTAAATATAACCCAATATGCGGCATTGACATTTTGCAAATGGCTTAGCGCAAAAACAGGAAAATTCTATAGACTTCCTACAGAAGCCGAATGGGAATATGCAGCAAGGGCCGGTAGTACTTCCTCCTTTTATTTTGGTGATGATCTGGCTGAATTAAATTTATATGCATGGTATAAGGATAATAGTGAAGGTAAATATCAGAAAGTAGGCGCAAAGCAACCTAATAAGTTTGGCCTATATGATATGCACGGAAATGTGGCTGAATGGACCATGGATCAATACATTTCGGATATCTATGCCAATAGATTGGGAAAAACTACCAACAATCCCTACATAAGACCAACGAAACTATATCCCAGAACTGTTCGTGGAGGGTCCTGGATGGATCCTGGTATAGCACTCAGATCATCGGCCCGGCAAGGATCTTCGGCAGAATGGAAAAAAATTGACCCCCAGATTCCTAAAAGCCGTTGGTGGTTTACTAATGCCCCGAATGTTGGTTTTAGAATAATTCGTCCTAAAAAAATTCCTCCAAAAGAAGAAATCGAAGCCTATTGGCTTACTGCAATTGATGACTATTAAAATCTTTAAAAATGAAAAATAAAAAGCACGCTCTTACCCGAAGAAATTTTTGTAAAAATACTGCTATCGCCGCAGGTGGAATCTTAGCAGTTCCTTTGGACGTAGCGGCTTCAGCCCATGTTCTTGGCGATGATTCCATAAAAATTGCACTGGTAGGGTGCGGTGGCAGGGGTACCGGTGCTGCAGCACAGGCCTTGAGTACCAAAGAAAATGTAAAATTAGTTGCTTTGGCCGACGCATTTCAGGATCGTCTGGATAGCTGTTATGAAATCTTATCCAAGAAATTTATTGATACAGACAAAATTGCAATTAAAGAAGAAGATAAGCACCTGGGCTTTGATGCCTATAAAGCAGCCATTGATAAAGCAGATGTAGTATTACTAACCACTACACCCGGTTTCAGGCCTCTCCACTTTGAGTACGCAATTAGTAAAAATAAGCATGTATTTATGGAGAAACCCGTAGCTACAGATGCTCAGGGTATACGAAGCGTACTGGAAACTGCTAAAATTGCCAAAACGAAAAAATTGAATGTAGTTGTTGGACTGCAACGGCATTATCAAAAGAATTATTTAGCATGCCTTGAGGAGATAAGAGCTGGTAAAATAGGCCAGATTGTTTCCGGACAGGTTTATTGGAACAGCGCTGGGGTATGGGTAAAAGAGCGCCAGGAAAATCAAACAGAAATGGAATATCAGATGCGGAATTGGTACTATTTTAACTGGTTGTGCGGGGATCATATTGTAGAACAACATATTCACAATATAGATGTAGCTAATTGGTTTATTGGTGAGTTCCCTGTGCATGCGCAGGGTATGGGAGGTAGAGAAGTGAGAAAAGGAAAAGAGTATGGCCAAATATTTGACCACCATTTTGTTGAATTCACATATCCCTCGGGTGCCGTAATTTCCAGTCAGTGCAGACATCAAAAAGGTTGTTTAGACAATGTATCTGAAAGTTTAATGGGTACCCAAGGTAAAATCTATATGGATTCTCAAAACAAAGGAATAATTACAGGTTATGATGGCAGTACAATCTATGAACATCAGGGGGCTAATGATCCAAATCCCTATCAGACAGAACATGATGTTCTTTTTGCTTCTATTAAAAACGGAGGGGTTATAAGTGATGCAGAACATGCCGCTAAAACAACGATGACAGCTATTCTTGGAAGAATGGCTACATATTCAGGGCAGTTAATCACCTTTGAAGATGCCTTAAACAAAGGGAGGAATCTAATGCCCTATGAATATAGCTGGGATGCATTGCCCCCCATAACTCCCGATGCAAATGGCTTTTACCCAATACCCATACCCGGAGTGACCAAAGTGCTGGAGGGATAGAAAATAATTTAATCCCGGTCTATGGTAAAAACAGAATGTTCATGTATTTCTTGCTGCATTTTCTCTTTCCATGAAAGGATTTGCGAATTATCCAATTTAAAAATTGATTTGAATTCATCCAGTACCGGGTCCATTAGGGAAGGTATGCTTTCAATATCGAAATACAAGCGACCTGTCCTTCGGATAAAAAAGTCCATGGGTGTAGCTATCATTTCATAATTGATTCCATAATGCAGTTCGGCTTTTGCCATTCTTATGTAAGGGGCCTCATCTTTTTGTATGGAATAATCCTGTAAAATAGTTTCAGTTTGCGTTCCATAGGTTGTTACCAGATACCAGGCATCATATTCAGTAAAACCATCTTTTACTATTCGTTCAAATATTTCTGCGATGTACCTTTTAACGTGTTTGAATTTTCTGAAATCATTTCCACATAAAGGGATCTGATCAGTTTTGCATTCGGCGAGTTCAATTCCTTCATCCTCATCCATTTTTTTTGATAACAGATTAACGACTCTTTCTGCCATCTTTCGATATCCGGTTAGTTTGCCCCCTGCCATACTTATAAGTCCACTATCTGAAATAAATATCTCATCCTTACGGGATAATTCGGATGTAGATTTCCCCTCTTCATGGATTAAGGGTCGCAAACCCGCCCAGGAAGAAATAATATCATCCAGTTCCAAATTAATTTTAGGAAACATATTATTGACGGCTGAAATTAAATACAGTGCGTCTACTAAATCCAGTTTTATATCATCTTTATCCAGATCATATTTAGTATCGGTTGTACCCACATAGGTGATTTTACCTCTGGGGATAGCAAAAATCATTCGCCCATCAGGAACATCGAAATAAACAGATTGCTTTACAGGTAATTTTTTATGTGGAAATACCAAATGAACACCTTTTGTAAGATGAAGCCGTTTGCCCTTTTTTGAGTTATTTATACTTCTTAATTCATCTACCCATGGGCCGGCAGCACTTATCACATATTTCGATTTAACAATGAATTCATCACCTGACATTCCATCCTTAACATGAAGTCCTGAAATAATATCGTCTTTATAATCAAAAGCTTTGACCTCCGCATAATTTAACGCAACAGCGCCGAATGTAAGGCTAGTCTTAATGTTTTCAATTGTGAGCCTGGCATCATCTGTCCGATATTCTGCATAATACCCAGCTCCTTTTAATTTCTTCTTTGGCAATAGCGGTTCTAATTCTAATGCTTCTTTCTTTTCAAGCATTTTACGCTTGTCATCGCCAGATACCTGTGCCAAAATATCATACACCTTCAAACCAATAGAAGTAAGCCATTTTCCGTAAGAACCTCCATCAATCAAAGGAAGTAACATTTTTTCTGGAAGTATAAGGTGTGGCGCGAGTTTATGAACTATAGCCCGTTCAGATCCGACTTCTTTTACTAACCAAAAATCAAACTGCTTAAGATATCTAAGACCACCGTGAATTAACTTTGTAGATTTACTACTGGTTCCAGACCCAAAATCCCCTTTTTCTAATAAAGCCACTTTCAGTCCTCTGGAAGCTGCATCTAGAGCTATACCACCTCCAGTTATTCCACCTCCAATTATTACAAGATCAAATTTGGTTTTGGTTAGGTTCTGAATAATTTTATTCCGGTCAAGGTTTGAAAATCGTATGTTCTCTTTCATGTTTTTTGTAATTCAATAATTACTTAAACTTTTTCCAAATGTAAAGGTTTAAATCCCCATTACGGATGCGCCAATTTTAACCAAATGTTATCATTGTATAAAAGTTCTCCTCAAGTTTTTGGTAAAATTATTATACCAGAGGGTTCTAAGATGAAGCAGTAAATTCATATTCTCTCTCAACAAGACAGACTCTTATTTTGTACCATTTATACCATTCTTTTTTTCCCATTTCCTGTGCCACCAAATGTTTGAGGTTGGTTTTCCATTTTGATATAGATTCCAGGTTTTCCCAATAACTAACTGATATTCCAATATCATCTTTTGCACTCTCAAATCCCAGATAGCCCGGTTGATTTTTCGCCAATTCTTCCATTTGCTCTGACATTAGACGATAACCTTTATCCCCGAAAGTTCGGGTACTTGTAAAGATTACTGCATAATAGGGTTTTATCATTTTTGTTTATAAAATGAATGCGCGTTCCACAAAATAATTTACTATAGCTTCTTTCATTAAGACAGATTGCTCTCCTGCCTTTAACGGTGGAAGTGTCTCCTTTACCATGTAATGTGGCCAACCTTCCTCGTCAAAAAACTCAAACTCATAATATCCGTAAGGTTCCAATAATTTACAAATGGCTATGTGCATCAGATTAACTTTCTCTTCTTTTTTATAGGTTCTGTGATATTGTCCTAATTCCTGGATGCCAATAAGGTAAATAATCCCATCTATATCCAATGGATCTCCATAGGAAAACTTGGCAGACAACTTCTTAATGAGCTCTTCCCACCTATCTTTTAATTGACTGTCTCTACTCACTTTTTTGAACGAAAAAGATTAAAATTTATATTAAACCCTGAACCCTTCTTTAGGTAAAAATCAAAGGTACAAATCAAAATTCTATATTTGTGCAAACAAATTTCTGTGAATTTTCTGGATATTATTTTGGGGTTATTTCTGGCATATGGCCTTTATAAAGGACTAAAAAATGGACTCTTTGTTGAAATCGCCTCACTTGCCGCCATCATTATTGGGCTTTATGGCGCAATTAAATTTTCTTACTTAACTGGTAGCTACCTTTCCCAAAACATGGATTGGAATGAAAATTACATAAAGTTAGCGGCATTCGTCATTACCTTTCTGGCCATAGTGATTCTAGTAAACATGGCTGGTAAGATACTAACTAAAATTGCCGATTTTGCCATGCTTGGATTACTAAATAAACTTGCTGGTGGTGTATTTGGGGTGTTAAAAACTGCTGTTATCCTTGGTACGCTGTTGTATTTTTTTGAAAGTGCAAGTTCATTTAATCTAAGTGAAAATAATACTGTTAAAGAATCTGTTCTTTACACACCAGTAAGAGATATTGGTAAACTGGTTTTTGGAAACGTAATTGAGGTATTTAAAGACGGATAATTGATAAAAAGTGCAGTTCATCGAAAAAAAAGGGTTTTTCATGCGCTCTTTTCATAATTTCTTTAATATTACAAGGATGATCCTTTTAAAAGGATCCACGAGAACACCCCACTCTTTCTTTACCCTACTTACAGATAGAACACTATATGAAAATGAGATTGCCCATAGCATTCTCGGTTTTATTTGTATTGTTGGCTGGATCTTGTAGCACAGAGTCCATAGAAAATACAAATATTCCGAGTTCTGAAAATGCCGTTTTGGTAGAACAGGCCCTTTTGGATATTGTTAATGACCATAGAATTAGCCTGGGCTATTCATCATTACTCTTTAGTAAAGTTGCGTATGATTATGCCAACACGCATACGGATTATATGATTGCCAAAGGCAGTTTAAGTCATGATAACTTTAGCTCAAGAGCCTCCAGTATTTCCAGCGAAGTCAATGCCGAATACGTGGCTGAAAATGTTGCCAAAGATTACCCGGATGCAATCACGGCCTTAGAGAATTGGCTCCAGAGCCCAAATCATCGCAAAACTATTGAAGGCGAATTTACGCATACGGCAGTAAGCGTAAAAAAAGACTCAAGCGGTAAATTCTATTTTACACAGTTGTTCTACCGATAATCTTCTCGAGAAAAATTTCTTTTCTTACATTTGGTAGGTTGTATTACTTTTAATACAATCTAATAACCTTCCTTAATAATTAGAAAACAATGTCTATAAAACCTCCATTTAATCTTAACAAGTGGATTGAAGAAAACAGAGACTTGCTAAAACCGCCTGTTGGAAATAAGAATTTATATAAAGATGCCGGAGACTATATAGTAATGATAGTTGCCGGGCCCAATGCACGTAAAGATTATCACTACAACGAAACTGAGGAACTATTCTTTCAATTAGAAGGTAATATCGAAGTCCATGTACAGGAAGACAGACAAAAAAAAACAATGAAACTGGGACCTGGTGACATGTACCTACATCCTTCAAAAGTCCCTCATTCCCCTGTTAGGCATAAAGGCTCTATCGGTTTAGTAATAGAACGCAAGAGAGATCATTTGCAAATAAAGGACGGCCTTCTTTGGTTTTGTGATAATTGTAATCACAAACTTTACGAAACATATTTTACATTACATGATATTGAAAAAGATTTTTTATCCCATTTTTCATATTTCTATGAATCGGAAGCATTAAGGACCTGTGATAATTGTGGAACCGTTATGCCCGTTGATGACAGGTTTACTGCAAAAGAAGAAGAATAATAAATGAAACCTGCGATTAATATTTTTATTGGGATTGTGGCAGCACTTCACCTATATTTTCTGTGGTTCGAAATGTTTGCCTGGACTACCAGGGGTAAAAAAATCTTTAAAACATTTCCTAAAGACATGTTTGAACCAACAAAATCTCTTGCTGCCAATCAGGGCCTGTACAACGGATTTTTGGCTGCTGGTCTTATTTGGACATTTGTAATTCAGGATCCCTTTTGGAGTACAAATATTTCTATTTTTTTCCTAAGTTGTGTTGCAATTGCCGGTATTTATGGAGCAATTACTGCAGATAAAAAAATCTTCCTTGTGCAAGCACTACCTGCTTTAATTGCACTGCTTCTAATCTTTCTTAACCAGGCCTAAGATTCCATAATTTTCGGGTTGCATCATCACTATTATTTGTAGCTTTGTCATTATCTAACAATTTATGTTTTAAAAGTTATAAAATGACACTAGTTGCCGTGGATTTTGGAATAGACCAAGCATTAGAAAAATTAGGAATTAAGGAAATTAATAATGGTACCTCAACAGGATCTAATTATTTTTCCTCAGGGGAAATTATTGATTCGTATTCCCCGGTGGATGGCGCTTTAATTGGTAAAGTAAAAGGCACCTCTTTAAATGATTATGAAAAAGTAATAGAAACTGCCACTGAGGCCTTTCAAATCTGGCGAAAAAAACCTGCTCCTCAAAGGGGTGAAATTGTTCGTCAGTTTGGAGATAAACTGCGGCAATTAAAAGAACCCTTAGGTAAGTTAGTCTCATATGAAATGGGGAAATCTTATCAGGAAGGTCTTGGCGAAGTTCAGGAAATGATAGATATATGCGATTTTGCGGTTGGTCTTTCTCGTCAATTGCACGGACTCACCATGCATTCAGAAAGGCCCGGTCATCGTATGTATGAGCAATACCAT